>Ga0335081_10021486_pt1 | contig 10445 bp, 10 predicted proteins | sample Lox_Sample_35_FD_206713 | JGI IMG/M metagenome (GOLD analysis project Ga0335081, IMG submission 206713) | Soil microbial communities from Loxahatchee National Wildlife Refuge, Florida, United States - Lox_Sample_3.5 | ecosystem: Environmental > Terrestrial > Soil > Wetlands | place: USA...
CCGCTCGTCCGGCCCTTCACCGCCAGCACCCGCGAGCCGAGGACGCTGATGCCCCGCCCGGTCAGGAACGCCACCAGCCGGTTGAAGACGTTGCGCGTGAACCATCCCGGCGCACGGTAGTGATCGGGCACGCTGCCTAACCTAGCCGGTGGGATGGGGGCAGGCCCAGGGGCGGGCTAGAGCGCGGGCCAGGGTCGTGTTACCCGAGCCGGGCAGCGCGTTGACCAGGACAGCAAGGGCACTGCTCATGACGCGGAAGCTACCCCACCGGGGCTCCAGCACGAGCACGCCGGCGCCGTCGCTTATCACCGGGTAACCCGGCTGGCTCCGGTTACTCTTGATAGCTGTGAACAAGCAGGAACGCACCTATACGATCCTCCGGGACCGGATCCACTCCGGTAGCCTCGCGCCGCTGGAGCGGCTCAACATCGACGCGCTGGCTCGTGAGCTGGGCGTGAGCCCGATACCGGTCCGCGAGGCCCTGCGCCGCCTGGAGGCCGAAGGCTGGGTGCGTTTCACGCCCAACGTGGGCGCGGTCGTGTCGCCGGTGGACTCCACAACCTGGGAACAGGCCATGGTGACACTGGCGATCCTGGAGGGCGCCGCCAGTGCCGAAGCTCAGCAGCACCTCCGCAGGTCTGACCTGACTCGGTTGCGCAAGATCGCCGCGGGCATGGAGGAAGCCGCCGCCCGTGCGGATCCGCTGAGGTTCAGCAAGCTGAACCGGATGCTGCACGGGGCCATCGTGGCCCGGTGCCCCAACACCTACCTGACCGAGCTGCTCGATCAGACGAACACCCGGCTCGACCGGCTGCGCTCGACCATGTTCGTCTACCTGCCGCATCGTTCCGAGGAGGCCCTCGCCGAGCACCTCCGCCTGATCGAGCTGCTCGAGACCGGCAGCAAGGATGAGGTGGAGACCTACGCCCGGTGGCACAAGCTCCGGACCGTCGAGGCGTACCGGGCGATCCACCAGGCCAACGACAAGGTTCTCGCCACCCGTCACCCCCGTTCCGCGGCCGCGCGCCCCAAGAGTGAGCCCGCCGTCGCTCCGTCCTGAGAACGGACCATCCCCGGGGCGGGCTGGCCGTAAGGGCGGAACGGGACTCAGCCTCTGGCCCGCGGTTCCGGCCCGCAGGCCGGGACCGGATCCCTGGCTGCGGCCGGGCAGCCCGCCGCCCCCATGGACGGCGTGGTCGTCAAGGTCGCGGTGGCGCGCGGCGACGTGGTGGAGCAGCACGCGGTGCTGGTCGTGCTGGAGGCGATGAAGATGCAGATCCCGGTGACCGCGCCCTGGCCGGGTGAGGTGCAGGCGCTGCTGGTCGCCGAGGGCGAGAGCGTGACCGCGGGCCAGCCGCTGGCCGAGATCGGCGCCTGACGACGCCGCGTGCACGCGGCTGGTTACCGGTAATTTCCCGGGGTGCGGCCGGGGAACGAGCGCCGCCGCGGCCGGCCGCGGCCCGGCCTGGGCCGCCCGTACGGCCCCGGAGACGATCGCGTGATCGGGCGAGAGATGACAGACCGGATCGGTGCGGGCGGCATCGCCGGTGAGCTGGAAGGCCTGGCAGCGGCAGCCGCCGAAGTCGAGCTCGCGCCGGTCGCAGCCCCGGCAGGGGTCCGGCATCCAGTCCGTCCCGCGGAAGCGCTGGAAGAGGGCCGACTGGCGCCAGATCCAGGCCAGGGAGTGCTCGCGCACGCTGGCCCGCGGCAGCGGCAGGGCGTGGGCGGTCGGGCACGGCAGGACGTCGCCGTTGGGCACCACGGTGAGCTGCCGCCGTCCCCAGCCGCCCATGCAGGGCTTGGGATACCGGCTGTAGTAGTCGGGCAGGACATAGATGATCTCGGTCCGCCCCTCCAGCCGGGCGCGGGCCTCGCGCACTACCGCCTCGGCCCGCTCGAGCTGGGCCCGGCTCGGCAGGAGCCCGTCACGGTTGCGCCACGCCCAGCCGTAGTACTGGGTATTGGCCAGCTCGACGCGGTCGGCCCCGAGTTCGCCGGCCAGCTCGAGGAGGCCGGCCATCCGGTCGATGTTGCCGCGGTGCAGGACCACGTTCAGCGTGAGCGGCCAGCCCAGCTCCTTCACCAGCCGGGCGGCCGCCAGCTTCCGGTCGAAGGAGCGCGCGCCGGCGATACGGTCGGACAGGGCCGGCTCGTCGGCCTGGACGCTGATCTGCACGTGATCGAGCCCCGCGTCGCGGAGCTGCCCGGCCCGGCGGGGCGTGAGGCCGAGCCCGCTCGTGATGAGGTTCGTGTACAGGCCCAGGCCGCTGGCGGTGCGCACGATGCGGTCGAGGTCCCGGCGCAGCAGCGGCTCGCCGCCGGAGAGGTGGAGCTGCAGGACGCCCAGCTCCCGGCCCTCGGCCAGCACCCGCTGCCATTCCGCCGTGGTCAGCTCGTCGGCGTAGGCGGCCAGGTCGAGCGGGTTGGAACAGTACGGGCAGTGCAGCGGGCAGCCGTAGGTGAGTTCGGCCAGCAAGCCGAACGGCCCGTCCATCGCCCTATCCATCGCCGGCCTCCACGCACCGCCTGGCCGCGAGCTGGGCCAGGAACAACCGGACCTCCGCCTCGTCCACGCGGTCGTACCGCTCGCGCAGCTCGGTGACGATCTCGGCCACCGTCCGCCGCCCGTCACACAACCCGAGGATGGCCGCGCCGGTGCCGTTCAGCACGGTGACCTGTTCCGGCGTCAGCAGAACGTGCCGGTCGCGCGCCGGGTCGAAGGTCAGCCGGACGTGCCGCGCCAGCCGGGGCCGGGAGGTCGGCCGGGGCCGGCTGGCCGGGCCAGCAGAGCTCGGGCCAGCAGAGCTCGCGCCGCTACTGGTCTGCATAGGCCCGGTCGATGGCGTCGAGCATGCTCCACAGGACGTCGCACTTGAAGGACAGCGCCGCCACGGCGGCGGCCTGCTCATCCGTCGTCCGGCAGTACCGCGTCACCACCTCCATCGCGTGCTCGGCATCGCGCGGCGCCTGCGTCAGGCGGGCCCGGAAGTAGGCCAGGCCCTGGCGGTCGATCCAGGGGTAGTGACGCTCGAACGCGGCGAGGCGCTCGGCCATCAGGTCCGGCGCGAACAGCTCGGTCAGCGACGAGGCCACCGCCTCGGTCCACGGCCGGGTGCGCGCGAAGGTGATGTAGGCGTCGACGGCGAACCGCACCCCGGGGACGACATGCCGGTCATCCAGGACCTCCGCCCGGGTCAGCCCCACCGCCTCGGCCAGGCGCAGCCAGGCCTCGATGCCGCCCTCGGCGCCCGCCAGGCCATCGGGCACCGTTCCGTCCTGATCGAGGATGCGCCGGATCCAGCGGCGGCGTACCTCGCGGTCGGGGCAGTTCGCCAGGATGGCGGCGTCCTTGCGCGGCAGGTTCTCCTGGTAGTAGAAGCGGTTGGCGACCCAGCCCTGGATCTGCCGGCGGCTGAGGCCTCCTTCGTTCATCCTCCGGTGGAACGGATGCCGGTCGTGGTAGCGCTGGGATTGCGCGCGTAGCGCGGTCACGAGGCTGTCGGTTTCCAGTACCGTCATCATCGCCCTCAGATCTGCAGTTCCAGCCCGTCCGCGGCGACTTCCAGGCCGTGCTCCTCGACGGCGCGCCGCTCCGGCGTGTCCTCGAGCAGGATCGGGTTGGTGTTGTTGATGTGGATGTAGACCTTGCGCTCGATGGGCAGCGGGGACAGCTGCCCGAGGCTGCCGCCGGGCCCGCTGATCGGCAGGTGCCCCATCTCGCGCGCCGTCTTGCCGGCCAGGCCGAGCCGGATCAGCTCGTCGTCGCGCCAGCAGGTCCCGTCGACGAGCAGGCAGGCACAGTCGCCGAGTTCGGCGCGCACCGCGGCCGTGAGCTCCTGGACGCACGGCAGGTAGACCAGGGCCCGGCCGCTGCGCTCATCGGTGAGCCGGTAGCCGACCACGCGTCCGGCCGCCGCGGTCGGCCCGAAACGCGCCCGTTTCGTCGTCGGGACGTCGAAGGCCCGGTACGACAGGCCGTCGCCCAGCGGCACGCGGGCGCCCGGCACCACCGGCCGCCACTCGACCGGGCAGTAGGCGCCGAGCGTCCGGAGCAGCGAGTTCCCGTCACAGAGCGTGTCGTGTACCGCCTCGGTGGCGTGCAGCGCCAGGCCGCGTCCCTCCCGGAGCATCAGCAGGCCGAGCGTGTGATCGAGTTCGGCGTCGGTGAGCAGCACGGCCTGCAGCGGGACCTCACGGGCGCCGTCCGGCCCGTGGGACGGGTGCAGGTCAGGACACAACCCGAGCTGGGTAGCGACATCGGGTGAGGCGTTGAGCAGGAACCATCGCCGGCGGTCGGGGCTCACCGCGATCGACGACTGGGTGCGCGGGCGGCAGGGCCGGGACCCGTCCCGCACCGAACGGCACGGGGGGCAGGTGCAGTTCCACTGCGGGAAGCCTCCTCCCGCCGCCGATCCGAGCACCCGCACCCACATGCCGATTCGCCGTCCTCCGCCGGATACCGGGCGAGGCGCCGGACCCTGGCCGCCCGGCGCCTCGTCCGTCTAGTCCCACTCCTCCTTGACGCCCATGTAGGCGGTCGCCTCGGCGGACACCCGGATCTCCTCGAAGCCGGGTGTCTCCCACTCGTGCCCGTGCGGCCGAGTGACGTAGCTCTCCCGGTCCATGGCTTTCACCTCCTTCCGTTATTCCGGCAGCGCGAAGGCGAACAGGGCCGCTCCGTGGGGCGCGCCGAGCATCCCCGGCACGAACCCTTCGACCCAGCCGCCCCACCCGCTCGGCACGGCGATGTACTGCCGGCCGTCGACGCTGTAGGTGGTCGGGCTGCTGTGGTGGCCGCTCCCGCACTGGAAATGCCACAAGAGCTCCCCGGTGCGGGCGTCGAGCGCGTTGAACTCCCCGCTGGGCTCGCCGGCGAACACGACGTCGCCCGCCGTGGCCAGCACCGACGCGCACATCGGCACGTCATTGCGCCAGCGCCACGCCTCCCGGCCGGTGGCCGGATCGAAGGCGCTTACCGACCCGGCCATATCGTCGCTGTCCACGGCGACGCCCGCGCCCCAGTACGGGATGCCTTCCTTGAACTCGCGCCGCCGCCGGGTGGCCGTCGCGCCGACGTCCTGCACCGGGCAGTACAGCAGCCCGGTCCTCGGGCTGTAGGCCGCGTGCGTCCATTCCTTCCCGCCGGCCGGTCCCGGCCAGAAGTGGACGGGATCGCCCTCCTTGTCGGGGTACACCTTCGGCGTCACCGTGCCGTCGGGGGTGATCTCGCCCCAGGTGATCCGGTCGACGAACGGGAACACCCGGACTAGTTCGCCGTTGGTCCGGTCCAGGATGAAGCAGTACCCGTTCTTGTCGAAGTGGGCCATCACCTTGCGGCCGTCCAGGTCGAACAGGATGTGCTCGGCGATGCTGTCGTAGTCCCAGACGTCGTGCGGGTTGTACTGGTAGTGCCAGCGGATCTCGCCCACGTCGGGGTCGACGGCGACGACGCTGTCGGTGAACAGGTTGTCGCCCGGCCGCACCTCTCCGTCGAAGTCCGGCGCCGGGTTGCCGGTCCCCACATACAGCAGGTTGAGTTCCGGGTCATAGGTGCCGGTGAGCCAGCAGTTGGCGCCGCCCCGGGCCCAGGCCTCGCCGTCGGCGGGCCAGGTCTCCGATCCCGGCTCACCGGGCTTGGGGACCGTGTAGCAGCGCCAGGCGTGCTCGCCGGTTTCCAGGTCGAACGCGTCGAGGTGGCCGCGCACCCCGAACTCCCCGCCGGAGCTGCCGACGATGACCTTGTCCTTGATGATCAGCGGCGCGACCGTGGCGCTCTCCCCGGCCCGCACGTCGCCGTACGTCTTGTCCCAGACGCACTTGCCGGTGGCAGCGTCGAGCGCGACGATGTGGGCGTTCTGGGTGACGTAGAAGACCTTCCCCTTCGCCACGGCGACCCCGCGGTTGACGTTGCCGCAGCACAGCGAGACGTCGAACGGGATGGCATGCTTGTACCGCCACAGTTCCTGGCCGGTCACGGCGTCGAGGGCCCAGGCCCAGCCGTCCCAGCCGGTGATGAACATGACCCCGTCGACGACGATCGGCGCGGCCTCGAACGAGTACGTGGTCGCGCCCGCTTGCAGGCCGGCCCCGCCGCACTGGAAGGCCCACGCGGGCCTGAGGCGACTGACGTTCTCCGTGTTGATCTGATCCAGCGGGCTGTACCGCTGCCCGTCGTAGGCACCGTAGTAGGTGAGCCAGTTGTGCGGCTCCGAACGGGCCGCCAGGATGCGCTCGTAGGTGACGTTCTGGGCCACCGGCGGCGCGCTCCCGGCCACGAACGTCAACGACACCTGGTCGACGGCATGCCCTGCGTCTACGTATGGTTCTGCCGTATCTGTCATCTGAAGCTCCTTACGCGGTCGTGGCGGGTCCGGGCGGCCGGTCTACGGCCGGGGCTGCGGCGGCCGGTCGAGGCGGGCCTCCGGCGGCGCATCCCCCATCACGACGATCGCCCCGGTGAGCCCGCGGCCCTCGTCGTTGCCGGTAGGCGAGCTGTACCAGTAGTACCCCGGGCCGTCGAGGTCGAGGGTGGCTGTGCCCCGCGAGTGGTTCACCAGCCAGATGAACTGGCTGTCGCCGTTGCTCGGCAACAGCGCGCAGTGCGTGTTCAGGTCGTCGTTGATCAGCTCGAGCTCGAGCGTGCCGCCGTGCGGCATGACCAGGACCGCGGGGTCCCAGGCCAGCTCGTCGGGCTGGATCCTGACCGTGGCGTGCATGCGGCCGTCGGATCCCTCCTCGGCGCGCCCGAGGTTTCCGGTGGTCAGCAGCCGGCCAATCGTGGCCTTGTTCTGCTGGTCGAGCCCGAGCTCGCTGAGCAAAGCGGATCGCTCCCCGGTTGGGGTCGCCATCGACTTCACCTCCCAAATACGTTTCCGTGTCGAAGCGGACGGATCTGATCCCGGCGGCCGCCTGGCGCGCTCGCGCTGTACCCGCGGGGGCGGTCATGCGGCATCGGGTCTGAGGATGACCTTCGTATAGCCATCCGTGCGCTGGTCGAACTTCTGATACGCGACCGGCGCCTCGTCGAGCGGCAGCACGTGGGAGACCACGAAGCTGGGCCGGGCCCGGCCGTCGGTGATCAGGTCGCGCAGCTGGCGGTTGTAGCGCTTGACGTTGGCCTGCCCGGCGCCCAGCCGCAGGCCCTTCTCGAACAGCTTGCCGATCGCGACGAGCAGCATGCCCTGCCGGGCGTTCTCGTCGATCCCGCCGGGGTCGGAGGGCACGTACAGGCCGGGCACGCCGAGCGCGCCGGTCGGCCGCACCGTCTGCACCAGCTGGTTGAGCACCGCGGCCGGCTCTTCCCGGTCGCCGGTGCGGGCCGCGGCCTGGTACCCGACCGCGTCGACCCCCTTGTCGGTGCCTTCGCCGCCGGTCTGGTCCTTGATCTGCTGGACCGGGTCGCCCGCGGAGAAGTCGACCGCGATCGCCCCGATCTCCCGCGCCTTGGCCAGCCGCTCGGGGACCCGGTCGACGACGAAGACCCGGGACGCGCCGCGGAGCAGGGCGGAGTAGGCGGCCATCAGGCCGACCGGTCCGGCGCCGTAGACCGCGACGGTCTCCCCCGGGGAGACGCCGGCCAGCTCGCAGCCGTGGTACCCGGTGGGGAAGATGTCGGCGAGCAGCGCGTAGTCCGACTCGCGCTCGGTGCCCGCGGGCAGCGACAGGCAGTTGAAGTCCGCGTACGGGACCCGCAGGTACTCCGCCTGGCCGCCGCGATACGGTCCCATGGCGACGTAGCCGTAGGCTCCGCCCGCGAAGCCCGTCGGGTTGACCGTGAGGCAGAAGCCGGTGAAGCCCGCCTGGCAGTTCTTGCAGAAGCCGCAGGCCACGTTGAACGGCATCACCACCCGGTCGCCTTCCTCCAGGCCGGTGACGCCGCCGCCGACCTCCTCGATGATGCCGAGGTTCTCGTGGCCGAACACGATGCCCGGTTCGGCGGCGGTCCGGCCCTCGTACATGTGCAGGTCGGACCCGCAGATGCAGGCCGAGGTGATCCGCACGATCACGTCGTTCGGCTGCTCGATGCGGGGGTCGGGAACCTCTTCCACCGCGACCTCGAAAGGCTTCCGGTAGACCACCGCCCGCACGCTCACGTCACCCCATTTCTGCCGTCATGTCCCGCTTTCGCCCTTGGATCGGGCCCGGCCGGGGACTAGCCTGGCTACTAGCCGAAGGCGCGACGTAACTGAATAATGATCTCGGTGCGTCCGCTAACCGATCCTGGAACGCTTCTCCCGGCAGCCCAAGGAAGATGGGATGAACGGCGCAAAAGGCCAGACGAACGGCGCCACATCCGCGACGAGCGGGACCGCGCTCTCCGGCGAGAGCGCGAGGCGGATCATGGTCGCCCGCGAGCGCTTCGCCGCCGGAGCAGACACGGTGCGCGGGGTCCGGCCCGAGATCCTCATGTCGTGGTACCGGTGCCGCGAGGAGTACGCGGTCGACCCCGGCCTGGAACGGGCGCCGGCGGCGGCGGAGGTGAGCAAGCACTCGATCGAGCACGACGTGGTATTCGCCGAGCTCGGCGGCCTGGCCACCTGCGCTAGCACGGAAATCGACGGCTTCGACGGGCTGGTCACGGTGACCGATTCCGAAGGCCGGATCCTGGCGTCCTGGGGAAGCCGCCGGATCCTGCGCCTCGCGGCCGACAGCAACCTCGCCACGTGGTCGACCTGGTCGGAATGGGCGACCGGCACCAACGGCATGGGGACCGCGCTGGAGAGCCACCGTCCGGTCATGGTCAGGGGCCCGGAGCACTGGTGCCGCGGGTTCCAGTCGTGGCGGTGCGCGGGCGTCGCCGTCCGCAACGTCGTCACCCACGACCCGCTCGCCGTGCTGAACGTTTCCTGCTGGCAGACGCCCCTGCCGGACGCCGTGCTGCCGTGGCTCCGCAAGGTCGCCGCGGCCACCGAGGCCAAGCTGCGGCAGCGGGCGCACCACAGCGGCACCCTGCTGGCGGCCGCCTTCGCCGACGCCCGGGTGGCGCCCGCCACGCCGCTCGCCGCGGTCGACCCGGCCGGGAACGTCGTGCTCGCCAACAGCGAGGCCGCCGCCCTGATGGGCACCCCGGCCGACACCCCGGCCTACGCCCCGGCCCAGCGCTGGACCCCGCAGGTCCCGACCCTGCCGCGGCTGGCCCGCCGGGTGACCGACCGCGCCCGCCGGGACCCGGGCTGGAGCGGGTCAACGCAGGTCTACGTGCCCTTCCTCGGCACGCCCATCCCGGTCGCGGTCCGGCCGGTCTTCACCGGCCCCCAGGTGATCGGCGCATTGCTCGCCTTCGGGTCGGCCGACGGGCCCGACGTCGGGGTGCCCGAGGATGAGCCCGGGCTCGGCTCCCCTCGTCCCCGGCCGTTCCCGGACCGGGTGGTCGCCATGCGGGATGACCGCTGGGTCCTGCTCGCTCCCCGCGAGATCCGCTTCGCTGAAGCCGACCACAACAACGTCTGGCTGACCACCGACCGGGGCCGGCTTCTGGCCGCGACCCGCGGCCTCGACCGGCTGGAGCAGCAGCTCACGGACAAGGGATTCGTCCGCGTCCACCGCCGGTTCCTGGTCAACCTCAGCCGGGTGCGGGAAATCGAGCCCGGGTTCAAGGGAACGCTGTTCCTCGCCACCGACACGCGCACCCACGAGACCATCCCGGTCGCCCGCCGTCACATCCCGTACGTCCGTCAGGCGCTCGGCCTGTAGGCGACGGCATCAGCGGCCCACGATAGGCAGGACGCGATGCGCCGCAGCAGCTCGTCGCGCCTAGGCTTGACTCCTGGGGTTCCTGCGCTCCTGCCATACTACCGTGACGTGTGGTACGTCCCGGCGCCCATTCATAGGGCGTGGATGCCTCTTTCATGTCGCTGTTACGACGTGACGGAGGCATCCACGCCGTAACAGTTCCGGTGATGCCGGCTCCGCGGCGCGGCCTATGCCGATGCCCCCGGCCCGCGGGCTCGGCGGGCACACCGGGTCGAGTCGGCGGACTTCACCGACGGTGACGGTCGCCGCCACCCCTGGTAAATCCCGCGAAACCTGGCGCCTTATCCGCGAATAAGCGGAAATTCCGGCCAAGATCCGATATCATGTTCTATAGAAATCATTATACCGAACGGGTGGTGGTACATGCCTCCGGAACCGGTTCCCGCGGACCCCGGCTGGGACGACGATCCCGCCTGGCTGGACCGGGATCCGGCGACGCCCGAGGAGCGCGCGGCATCCCTGGACCGCCTGTGCCAGCAGGACGAGCCGCCCGCGGAGGAGGACTACGAGGATTACGCTCCGCTGACCGCGGAGGAGCTGGCCGAGGTCCGCCGGGCGGCCGCCGATGACCTGCTGGCGGTCACGGCGGCCACCGCCGGGCGGCGGGGGCCGGGGCAGCCCGGCTCGGCCCGGGTGTTCCCCGGCCAGTCATCCAGCCGGGCGGCCGGGTTCGGGCCCGGGATGGCATTGGA
>Ga0335081_10021487_pt1 | contig 10444 bp, 9 predicted proteins | sample Lox_Sample_35_FD_206713 | JGI IMG/M metagenome (GOLD analysis project Ga0335081, IMG submission 206713) | Soil microbial communities from Loxahatchee National Wildlife Refuge, Florida, United States - Lox_Sample_3.5 | ecosystem: Environmental > Terrestrial > Soil > Wetlands | place: USA: Florida...
CCCGGCCTGAACCAGGTTGCCTTTCACCCACCAGGACCTCCTTTTGGGTCAAACCAGGTCCGCCCCGGCCCAAAAAGACCCCACTTTCTCGACGGGCACTTCTCCAAAGTGGAGCTTTAGCCTGTTTTCTGACCGCATGAGCGTGGTTTTTGAGAACTCAAGGCTTTGTGTTAGAATCAGCGCGGAGGGCAAATGAACAAGTTTGACGGTGTGATCGAAGCGGTCCGCTATAAAGGCGGAAAAATCGATGTGGTGCGCGCCTATGAACGGCGCGGTGCAACATTCTCCGATCGTGTCCTGCTCAGCCGCAAGACGCTGATCGAGCGCCTCCGGCAGGGCCGGCGCTTCGTTACCGGCCAGCGCAAACTATTGATGGCCAGCACGTTTGAAGTTGGAAAACCGGTGAACTTGCTCGGCGCGCAGGATGCACAGATCATCGCGACGCGCGACCCGGCCGAGCGCGATGAACTCGAAGACGTTCCCGCTTTCTAGTTTGTCAGTGCGAAAGTCAAGCTATGAAAATCATTGACAAGACCCCATTCCAAACCGAAAAAGGCGAGATCAGCCTGCTGGATCGTGTACAGGGGACATTGAAATACGGTTTCTCCTGGTATGCAGAACTCGAAGCGCAGAATATTGTGATCGATCAACTGAATCGGGTTTTTGAAAAGGGGTTTGTGCTGATCCGCAACCTGACCCTCCCCGGCAGTGATATCGTTGAACCGATCATCTTGATCGGGCAAGGCGGCGTCTACGTGATCTACGTCACGCATCTGCGCGGCTTCTATGAAGCCAAGGGCGATCAGTGGAATGTGGTCAGCAACGGAAGATCGCAGGGGGCCCCGATCAATTTAATGAATCGGGTGGCGCTCCTCGCAAGGGCTCTGGGGCGCTACCTTCAAATCCAAAAAATCGATCTGCCGCTCCAGGTTGAGCCGGTTTTGATCGCGGCGAACCCGGGCATGCACATCGACTCGACCCGGCCTGCGGTGCGCGTCGTTCAAAGCGATGCTGTCAAACAATTTGCCGCCTCGCTTCTGCAGGGCAAGCCCATTTTTACAACCGAATACATTTACAATCTGGCCGACCGCATTGTCGCTCCACAGCCAAAGTCCGAGTCCGGACCGCAGCCCGCGGCGCAGGAGATGGCTGCTGCCTCTCCGGCGGAAAACCCGGCCGCGCGCGCCCAAGCCATTTTCAGCGCAGCAGAGCAGGCCCATCCTTTCAACCCAGCCGATCTGAGTTTTGCCACCCAGGACGAATCTGTGCAGCAGCCGCAAGCTGTGCCGCAAAACTTGCGCGAGTCGAGTCCGGCACAGCCTCTGCCGAGGCCGGTGACGAAGCAGCGCGGCCTGAGCCCAATGCAGTTGGTCCTGCTGGTCTTCATCGTGCTTGTCGAGTTCTGCATTCTCGCCGGATTCGGTTACCTCATTTTTTTCAGCAAATAATCCTCGGCCGCTTTGAATCAGCCTCTGCTCTCCATTATCATTCCAGCCCATAATGAGGAAAAACGCCTGCCCCCAACGTTGGAGCAGGTCTTTGCTTTTCTGAATGGGCAGAATTACGAGGCAGAGGTGCTGGTCGTTGAAAATGGAAGCACAGACCGGACCTTTGAGATCGCACAAAAATTCATCGGCCAGCACAAGAATCTGCGGGTGGTCCGCGTGGAGGGCCGCGGCAAAGGGCTGGCCGTGCAGCATGGGATGCTGGAAGCGCACGGACAATATCGTCTGATGTGCGACGCAGACCTCTCCATGCCTATTGAAGAAGTCGCGAATTTTCTATCGCCCCATGTCACCGATTTCGACATCGCCATCGCCTCGCGCGAGGCACCCGGCGCCACCCGTTACGATGAGCCCTTCTTCCGTCATATCGGAGGCCGGATCATCAACCTGCTGATTCGTCTCTTGATCCTGCCGGGCTTACAGGATACGCAGTGCGGCTTCAAATGTTTCCGAGCCGAGGCGGCGGATGATCTCTTCACGCGCCAGACTCTGATGGGCTGGTCGTTCGACATCGAATTGCTTTTCATCGCCCGCCGGCACGGCTATCGCATCGTGGAAGTTCCCATTGATTGGTATTATCGCTCCGAGAGCAAGGTCAACGCCCTGCGCGATGCCATCCGCATGATCCAGGATATCTTTCTGATCCATTCCAACGCGCGGCGGGGACTGTACGATGCGTACCGATCCTGACCTCGCATTCGAACGCAGACTCTGGCGAAGCGGCTTGATCTATGTCGCAGGCCTGGATGAGGCCGGGCGCGGCGCGCTGGCCGGCCCGGTTGCCGTAGGGGCGGTGATCCTGCCCAATCGATCGCGCCTTGCCTCGACCCTGAAAGGGGTGCGGGATTCCAAGCAGATGACCCCCCTCGGGCGTGATGACCTTGCGCCGCGCATCAAAGAGTCTGCACTGGCCTGGAGCGTGGGGCTCGCCTCATCGGACGAAATCGATTCTCTTGGAATTGTTGCCGCGACGCGCCTGGCTGCTTTACGCGCCCTCGAATCTCTATCCCGCTGCCCCTCTTATCTTCTCACCGACTTTCGCCTCGAGCTTCCCGAATTGGACATTCCACAGACCTCGCTTGTCAAAGGCGATGTGAAATGCCTGAGCATCGCGGCCGCCTCGGTGCTGGCGAAAACAACGCGCGACCTCCTGATGTGCGAATTGGATCTGCAATATCCGGGCTACGGCCTCCGGCAGCATAAAGGATACGGCACGCCGTTTCATTGTCAGGCCTTGAAGCGATTGGGATATTCCGCGATCCACCGAAGATCGTTTGCGATCAAATAAGAACTGGACTTCCCTGGGAAGTCGGACCCCCCTTTCACTTTTTCATCCGCTGGTAGAAAAGTTTCACAAGTTCTGCCGCGGCGGAGGGAACCAGCAAAAGCGGGAGCAGAACCTCCCATTGTCTCCAACCCAGGGGGACCGTATTGAACACGGGGTTCAGAAATGGAATATAGATCACGCCGAGGATCAATGCCACCGATGAGAGGATCGCGAGATTCATGTAACGATTACTGAAGATGCCGATCCTCCAGAGCGGATAATATTCAGAACGAGCCGTCAATGCGCGTCCCAGTTCGGAGAGGGTCAATGCGGCAAACGCCATCGCTTCCGCATATTCCGGCCGGGACGGATAGAGTCTCAGGCCGAACAGATAGGCCCCCAGGGTGACGGATGTGATCGCGATGGTTTGCAGCAGAATGCCGATCTGCATGAAGCGATTGATGATGGGCTCGCTCTTTGGCCGCGGTTTGCGCGTCATCACATCGGGATCGCCTCTTTCCGTGGCAAGCGCCAGCGCAGGCGCGCCGTCGGTGACCAGATTCAGCCAAAGCAGTTGAATGGCCGTCAACGGTGAATGGCGCGTGATCAGGGTGCCGAGAAAAACGATCATGATCTCCGCCACATTGCATGAAAGCAGGTAATAAACAAACTTGCGAATATTGTTGTAGATGATGCGGCCCTGCTCGACTGCCGAGACAATGCTGGCATAGTTGTCATCGGTCAGCACCATATCGGCGGTTTCCTTGGCGACATCGGTGCCGGTGATCCCCATGGCAATACCGATATCGGCCCGTTTGATGGCGGGGGCATCGTTGACGCCGTCGCCGGTCATCGCCACGACCTCATTGGCGGCCTGCAGTGCGCCCACAATTCGCAGTTTGTGCTGCGGCGAGACACGCGCAAACACATCGGTATCCTTCATCACATCGCGGAGCTGAGCATCATTTAATTGATCAAGATCGGAGCCGGTCAACACGGCTCGGTCACGGCGCATCAACCCGATCTGCTCCGCGATGGCACGCGCCGTGTTTGGATAATCGCCCGTGATCATGACGGTACGGATCCCGGCGCGGCGTGCTTTTTCAACCGCAGGCCCGACCTCGCTGCGTGCGGGATCCAGCATCCCGGCCAGTCCGACGAAAACCAGATTCTCTTTTTCCAGCGCGCTCAGGTCTGCATTCTTTTTCTTGACATCGCGATACGCCAAAGCCAGGACTCGCAGTGCCTGGCGCGTCATCGCATCGTTGGCTTCGTAGATCCTCTGGCGAAGAGCCGGGGTAAGTTGATGCTTCTTGTCGTTGAGCGCCTGGTAGGAGTCACAAAGGGGCAGAACGACCTCCGGCGCGCCCTTGATGGCGATCAAATGCCGGCCCCGCATCGACGTGTCGTGATAATGGGAGAAATCCTCTGCCCGCGGATTCTCCACCAGGTGAAACGTGACCATGCGTTTGCGCGCCGCATCGAACGGGATCTCATCGAGACGCGGATACGATGTCCGTTCCCGGTTAACGATCAAATAGGCTTCACCGGCTTTCGCGGCAGCGACCAATAATGCAGCCTCGGTTGGGTCTCCAACAACCCGATAGCCGTGCTTCGAGCCCTTGAGCGGCTCGATCTGTGCATCGTTGTTCAGGATCCCCAGCCAGAGGGCGGTGCGGACAGCCGCATATTCACCCCAGCGGACCTTCTTGCCGTCTGCAAAAAAGTTGCCTTTGGATGAATATCCTTTGCCAGTGATCTCAACCGTCTGGCCATCGACCCAAAGGCGCGTCAGGGTCATTTCGTTTTGGGTGAGCGTGCCGGTTTTATCGGAGCAGATCACGGTCGCCGACCCGAGCGTCTCCACGGAGGCCAGCCGGCGGATCAGGGCATGGCGTTGGATCATCTCGCGCATCCCCAGCGCCAGGCTGATCGTCACCACCGCCGGCAATCCTTCCGGCACCGCCGCGATCGCCAGGCTGACCGCGATGATAAAGACATTCGTAATTTCCTGGGCGTATGTTCGGAGATAGACCAGGGGACCGGAAAAAAGGGAGGGGACATCGGTCGCATCTGCCAGTTCAAGAATGAATATCACCGCGACCAGAATCAATGCACCGATGCTGAGGGTCCGTCCCAGTTGATCGAGCCGGCGCTGCAGGGGTGTTTCTTCCGCTTCAACGTTCTGCAGCATGCTGGCGATCAGGCCCAACTGCGTATGCATGCCGGTGCTGACTACCACGCCGCGCCCGCGCCCATAGGAGACCAACGTACCCATAAAAGCGGTGTTCTTGCGGTCACCCAGCGGGATGTTGCGCTCCAGGACCAGCGCGGCATTCTTTTCAACGGGCAGTGACTCGCCGGTCAGGGAGGCTTCCTCCACACGCAGATTGACCGCTTCCAACAATCGGACGTCCGCGGGAACATAGTTGCCTGCCTCGAGGAAAACGATGTCCCCCGGGACCAGATCGCGCGCGGGGAGCACCCGGCGATGTCCATCGCGCAGAACGTGGGCTTCGGGCGCGGCGAGTTGTTTCAATGCCGCGAGGGCTTGCTCGGCGCGGCGTTCCTGAACGATCCCCAGAATCGTATTCAACACAACAATGGAAAGGATCGCCAGGGCATCTATCCATTCCCCCAATAAAGCAGAGACCAGCGAGGATACGATCAGCAGAATGACCACAAAGTTATTTAACTGCTCCCACAGGATGACCCCGAAGCCCGGACGCGGCGCCTCCTGCAACTGGTTTGCGCCATGCCGATGCAAACGCTGGGCAGCTTCTTCGGCAGTGAGCCCGTCTTCCTGGACCTGCAAATCACGCAGGACCTCCTCCACCTCCAGGGCATGCCACGGCTTCAAGCTTTTCTCATGCTTATCCATAACCGAAACTCCAGCCAAACCTTGATTCACAACTGCCGGGGGAGAAAAAAGACCACCACGACAATCACAATCGTGGTGGTCTTGCCAACGCAGGAAGCGTATGGACTGCCGATGACCTTTCAGCCAATGGGATGACGACAATCCACTGGCGCCTCCAAAATGCAGATGCTCTTCTGCCTGGCGCCACGGCTACTCCCCAACCGAATTCAAGTCTATTCCGTTGCACAAGGAATGTCAAGCCGCCAGGCTGTGTTTGTGCATGTTCATCGAACGGCAAGCACGGGATCGGTGCCGTGACGGCCGATCATTCCGGCACAATCTGGGTCCCTGCGGAGATCTCCACATCCTTCGGGATCACCACGACTCCATCCCGGACAACCCACTTTTCACTGTCCAGGCTGATTTGGCGCGGAAATGGACGGATGATCACGCCCTCGCCGATCCGCACATTTTTGTCAATGATCGCGCCCTCGATATCGCTGTTGGGGCCGATGCCGGTGGGAATGGCGGAAGGCCGCTTTCCGGGATCATAATAATCGGACCCCATCAGGATCGTATCCTTGATCTTCGCGCCGGAGGCAATCTGACTGCGAACGCCGATCACAGAATGGGTGATCTTGGAGTTTTGAATGCGGCAGCCGTTCGAGAGGACCACATCTTTCAACTGGCTGTTGTGGACGATGCTTCCCGGCAGATAACGAACATGGGTGTAGATCGGCAGCTTGGGGTCGTAGAAATTAAAGGGTGGATTCGGCGAAGCCATTTCCAGGTTGATCTCATAAAACGAGCGGATCGTGCCGATGTCCCGCCAATAGCCGTCGTAATGAAAGCCATAAACCCTGTGCGAATGGACCGCCTCCGGAATGATATTGATCCCAAAATCATCATAGCTGGGATGATAGGTGAGCAGATCGATCAGCACTTTTGTTTTGAACAAATAAATTCCCATCGAGGCCTGGAAGGGACGTTCAGGATCATCACGGCTGATGTAGCGATCCTGCGTTTCCCGATCCTGAGGCTTTTCGACAAAGTCAGAGATGCGGCCATCCGATTCACACTTCAGGATTCCCAGCCGCGGCACTTCGTCACGCGGGACGGGATGAACAGCTACCGTGATCTCCGCATCCTTCTCCCAATGAAACCTGGCCATCTCGGCATAGTTCATGCGATAAAGGTGATCACCCGCGAGGATCAAAATATATTCCGCGCCGGTGGACTGGATTTCAAAGAGCTGCTTGCGCACTGCATCCGCGGTGCCCTGATACCAGGTCGCTGATTCGAGGGTCTGCTCGGCGGCCCAGATCTGCACCCAGCCCGGATGGAACGCGTCGAAGTTATAGGTCTGGGTGATATGACGATGAAGCGACACGGAATTGAACTGCGTCAGGATCGCGACGCGGTAGATCTCGGAGTTGATGGAATTGCTGATCGGGATGTCAATCAGCCGATATTGACCGGCGATCGGCACCGCCGGTTTGGAACGGACCTTCGTCAACGGGTAGAGACGCGCCCCTCGCCCGCCGCCCATGATCACCGCCAGAATATCATTCATTGTCGCTGACATCGAACACCTCCGCAGAAAGATAAGGTCTGTGCTAGCTCCTGCTCCTGAAAAAGCGGCGTACGCGTTGGATGACATACAGAATCGGATAAGCGATGGCCAACAGCACATCCACCAGTAAAAAGCTCAGATTGAGTTTCATTGCTCTCTGCCTCGTCCGTTGCCTTATCCTCTTTTCAGATCAAAGGATAATATTAAAAAAGAACGCGAGATTGCTCTGGCACTCTCGCGCTAGGTCCAAGCGGGCGAGCGCCCGCAAAGCACACGGAATGATATGGCGGTTTTGAGCTGCAGAACCATTATGGTTCGGTACTGCAGAACCACTATGCCGAAGGAGGGAATCGAAAACCCTCACGATTTTGAGCCCTCTGCGCTAACCACTGCGCCTCGGGCCCGTTGTTACATTGCTTCCACATGGTCTATACGTCCCATATATTGCAGTTCCTGTTGTCCAGGGCTCCCATATATGGTGATATCGGAAGCTTTGGGTAACAATGCAGTCCAAATGATAACATATTTTCTATAGCGCTAGCAGTAAATTTACAGTAATGAATCGGGGGCCGAGACTGAGGGCGAGCGATGCCTGCACTACGGGCGGTAGTAAGCTGATCGGCTTACTGCCGCCCTTCTCGATTCTCAGATTAATTAAGGATACACGATGACGATCTTAACCATGGCCGATCAAAAGGCGGTGTGGGTAAGACCAAAACCGCGGTCTTAATAGCGCACGGCCTCGCTTTGTCTGGCCGGCGCATACTGCTCGTGGATCTCGACCCGCATGGAAAGGTGGCCTGCTCGCTCGGCATTCCAAAAGCTCCTGGCTTCTATAGTCTCATTGTAGACGAAGAACCGATCAAGAAGGTCGCTGTCCCCGCAAAGCGCGCAAACCTTGAGATCATCCGAGGGGACCAACACACCGAAAAGGCGAAACGAACCGTTGTTATCTCGAACTTCTTCCCGAAACCGTTTCACGCGCCTTGAAAGATGCAGAATACGGCATCGTGATCGTGGACCCGGCCACTTCGCTGGGTGTCCTGCATGTCTCCCCGCCGATGGCCAGCGACCGGGTATTGATCCCCGCCAAGCTGGACGCCATGGCCGTCGACGGCGTGGACGAAGTCCTGCGCTCGATGGGAGAAGTGGTCGAACGCGGCCACTGGCTCGGATACAGCATCCTGCCCACCCGGTCTGATCGAACGACCAGGGAGACGGTCGTGCAGTTGCAGGCTTTGATCGAAGCCCCCAAAGAGCGGATTTGGCCGCCCATCCCTCAGGGCACAAAAGCGCGTGAGGCACCGGTGTTCGGGAAGAGTCTCTGGGAATACTGCCCACAGTCTCCGGACGGTGTTGGTTTCAATGATCAGCGGGCGAGCGGTTATGTCAGCACCCTTTCACGCCTGATCGAGTCGTTGTAACCAACAATCTCAATCGCCGGCAAGCTGGATCCAGCTGTGTCCCCTGCTGCCCGCCAGGTTTGTGCTTGAAGGAGCGGGATCGTATTTTCTCGAAAGGGAATTCCCCTCAGGGTGTTGAAGAATTTGACGAGAGCCGCAGTATAATAATTTAGGATCAGGAAGTTTCGTGTCAGGAATTTCCCGTGCTTTCGCAAATCTGCGATAGCTGGATGGACGAGCAGCAGAGGAGAGAAATCCCATGGATACTCCCGAACCAATCCAATTGGACCTCGAGATCACGATCCCCGATGCGACAGAAGAAGAGCTGGATGCACTGACCCGCCAACTGCTCCTTGAATTGAGACAGACGGATGTTGAAGCCGCGGAGCTTCGAAAAGGTGGGACCGCACCTGCAGGCTCAAAAGGCGATCCCGTCACTATCGGTTCCATCGCCCTAGTGGTTTTGCCCGCTGTGCTTCCCAAGATCCTGGACCTGATTCAATCGTGGTCGGGACGCGGGCAGGGCCGCACCGTGAAGTTCATAGGGAAGGGGATCAACTTCGAAGGTTCTCCCGAGGATTTGCTCAAGGTTCTCAGGGCTCTTGAAAAGGGGAGGAAGAAATGAGCCGGAAATATGCACTGATCATTGGCAGTACAGAATACACCGATCCCGGATTGGCCCAACTGACCGCGCCGGGCCAGGATGTGGAGGACTTTGCGCGCGTTCTCAAGGATCAGGACCTCTGCGGATTTGATGACGTCAGGGTCCTGTTGAATCAGAATTCGTCAACCGCCATGGAGGCAATCGACGAGTTCTTCAATGATAAGAAACCGGACGATCTGCTTGTTTTCTATTTCTCGGGTCATGGGATCCGAGATGAGATCGGTTCGCTCTATCTGGCGTTCAAAAACACCCTTCGTTCGCATATCCGATCCACAGCGATCAAATCAGATTATGTGCGCGAAGCGATGGATCAGAGCCGCTCCAAGCGGCAGGTGCTGATTCTCGATTGTTGCAACAGCGGTGCCTTCCCGCTGGGGACCAAAGCGGAAGTGGGCGGCTCCATGGGGCTGGTGAGCGCGCTCCAGGGTTACGGCCGATACGTTTTGACCGCCAGCGACGCGACCCAATTCGCATGGGAAGGCGATAAGGTCATCGGCGATACGAAGAGCTCGTTGTTCACTCACTTTCTTGTAAAAGGTCTGGAAGGTGAGGCAGATCATGACGGGGACGGGAGAATAACGGTTGACGAGCTGTACGATTTTGCCTTCGAACAGATCGCGAATGCCACGCCCAAGCAGACTCCCACCAAATCTGCCTCGAAACAGGAGGGCGAAATCGTTCTGAGGCAGATGCGCCCGGAAGACATCAGACCCGTATCTCTTTCTGATGAATTGATTGACGCTATCCAGGACGCACGAACGTTCGTACGGGAGGGCGCCGTGCAGCAGTTGAAGACAGTGATGAACGGCAAAAATCCAGGTTTGGGGCGGTCTGCTTTCCTGGCTCTAAAAAAGATGGCCGAGGAGGACGACAGCCTGCGCGTGAGGCTGGCCGCCAGTCAAGCATTGGCACAGTTCCACGGGCCACAGCCAGAGGTCGGTCAGGAAGGGGGAGCGAGCGGAGAAGTGCAGCGGGGTACAACGCAGAAGCCTGAACAGGAGCAGCCTGCTCGCAAGACGCCCGGAGCAGGACCGGAGCTGGATGCAAAAGCGCACACTAGGATCCAGACTGACCGTCCTGCTGCACAGAAGGCGGCAGACGATCAATCAGCGCCTGCACGGGAAGAGCAGGCGTCAAAGACGGAAGCGCAACGCACAGAGGGTAAAAAGGAA
>Ga0335081_10021488_pt1 | contig 10444 bp, 4 predicted proteins | sample Lox_Sample_35_FD_206713 | JGI IMG/M metagenome (GOLD analysis project Ga0335081, IMG submission 206713) | Soil microbial communities from Loxahatchee National Wildlife Refuge, Florida, United States - Lox_Sample_3.5 | ecosystem: Environmental > Terrestrial > Soil > Wetlands | place: USA: Florida...
ATCGATCTTGGTGAACATAATCCGGGCGGATCTTCCGGCTACGCGGCGGGAAACATCCCGCATCGCCTCCCGGATTTCGGACGGTTCGAGATCGCGGCTGTCGGTGCTCACGGCGATTGCGCGGCAGTCTCCGGCCGCGGCATCGGCGGAAAGCGGAACCACAGTGCGCAGCCCCCTCGTCACGAACGGCGCGCCCGCATCGCAAGCGCCGGTCAGGTCGTCCGCGATCACCAGGCAATCGAGATCGGCAGCGGGCGTCATCTCATTGAGCCATGACGACCATGGAGTAGAGCCGCGTGGCCGGCACGGTGAACGTGATGGCGTCGCCCGATTCCTGAAATTTCAGCATCGCGGGATCGTTGAGGTCGGGTGAGAAAAGCTGCACCGTTTTGACCGGTCCTGGAAACTGTTTGCGAACCGTGGCCGCGAAGGAGGAGGCTTTGGCCTTGCGATCGAAATTGAGGAAATGCAGGATCATTTCGCGAGATTCCGACCGGCGATAGAACTCTATCACCGTAGTCAGCGGAGCTTCGGTCGATAGCGACGGCCCCTTCGTCTGCGCACTCAAGATGGTCTGGTAGATGGCGGCGTGATTCCTTGGCAGCACCCACTGCGGCGGCGAGAATCGCGGATTGCGCGGCGCTACGCCCGCCGTGATCTCCAGTTCGCCATCCGATCTCGCCGCGCGTCCCGCATCGCCGGGAACCACTGGCTCGATGCGCACGATCCGGCCCTGGCCTTCCGCCCGTGCCGGCAGCAGCAGATTGCGCTTCCGGCGCTCCCGCCGCTCGTTGAAATCGCCGGCCGCGCCCGCCAGCACGAGCGTTCCGCCGCTGCGAACGTAGTCGAGCAACTGCTGCACCTGTACGTCCGATAGCGCGTCCTGGCCGGCCAGGATCACCGCCTGATAGTTGCCAATTCGCCCGATCTGCTCCTCGTGCAGCAGGTCGAACGGCACCTTGTACTGAATCAGCACTTGCTCGACCAGCGTCGCTGGGATCCAGTTGGCGCTGATGCTATATGCCATCGAAGCCCACGTGCGCAGCATCGCCACGTCGGCCACGCTGTCGGATGCCGTGCAGTACCGGTCGTTGTATTCGCGGAAGAACTCCATGAACGGCGTGAACAGGTTGTACGACATGAAGGGCCCGCCCTGCACACCGAAGCCGGCGATCGGCTTCTCGTAGTTGAAGGCCATGTGCAGCGCCGCAGCCAGTTCGTCGCCCAGCCCTTCCTCCGTCCCTATCTCAAAGCTCCGCGCCATCTTGTAGGAGCGGATCTGCGACACCAGCGCGCCTGTGGCGGCGTCGATACGTGCGTTGTAGCCGCTGGTATCGAACGTCAGGAAATCCAGATGCCCGGCGAACAGCGGATGGTAGACCGCGTTGACCCACGTGCGATTGAAGCTGTACAGACCCTTGATATTGAACCCGACCGATACCGCGGGATTCAGTTTCTTGATGTAGTCGTTCAACGCGCCCGCGTGATGCGCCAGCGATTCGCAGCGGAAGCGGATCCATTCCTGCATCACCGGATCGTCCACCGTCGTGATGCTGTCCGGCGCGGCCGGATTGTCCCATTCCGGCGCCTGCAGCCACTCCACGTCCGCAATCCCGAACCGTCGATAGGCAGCTTCTTTGGTGGCATAGCGAGCCTTCAAGAATTCGTGGAACGCGCGAATGCATCGCGGACAATGGCACGATTTCGGCTCCGGCTGCAGCATCACATTGTCGAAAACGATCTGGTCGGCCCGAAGTTCTTTCACCCCGATATCCAGCACGCGCTGCAGATACTGCCGGTACAGCGGCTCATTCGGGCATGGATAATGGCGATACGTCTGCGTCTGCGTGTAGGGAACCCAGTTCCCCCACTGGTCGCGCTGCTCCCAATCCTTCGACTGGGGCACTTCGCGGTAAAAGGTCTCGACGAACATGGTCCCGGCCATGTACAGGCTGGCCTTCATCCCGAGTTGGTGCATCAGCGCGACCGTGCGGCGGGTGCGCTCGATCTCCGGCCCTTCGGCCTGCAATCCGAGTCCCTTATAAAAATGGATGCGACCGTAGCGGCAGCCGGCCGCGGCCATGCGGCGGATGTTGTCGGAATCGTGCATGGCTTCGTAGTGCTCCACCACGTCCTCGGGATTGCCGCCACGGCGCAGCAGGAACGCCAGATCCTCGTGATTGAACCACGTGACGCCCTTGGTCAAATCGCGCTTGCGTGCGGCGCTGATCTCCCAGCGCGTCGGAGCAGATTCGTCCGCCACGGCCGGCGCCGCCGACGCGAGAAATGGACCAGCCGCCATGCTATTCAGAAAAGTTCGCCGTTTCATCCCAGTTGTCCCGTGACGCGCCCGAGTCCCGCCGAGTGCGCGACCTCTTTACCGTTGGACAGCACGCGTAGCCCCTTGCCCTTGCCGAATTTCGTGCCCGTCTGGTCCCACAGGATAGTCAGAAGCTTGCCGTGATAAGGGATGCGGTCCAGGCAGAACCACTCCCATCTTCCGACCGGGACCAGCGGATTCACTTCCACCGTCGAATCCGGCCGCGGACGCAAGCCCGCAATTCCCGTAACCACCAAATCCGCGAAACCCGAATGATTGTAGTGGTCGCCGCGGCCGTAGAACGTCTTCTTGCGGATCTTCATGGCGCGCGCCAGCCACTCTCCGGTCAGCGGATTCAGATTCTCGTCGATGAACGGCACGGTGCGCCCGTTCGGCAACTTCAGATGCTGGCTCTTGCAGTAGATCGAGAATGTCTCGAAATAATCGCTCTTCGAAATCGCGTTCTGCTTGTAGGCGTTCAGCACGTTGCCAACGGCTCGTAGCGTGATCGTGGTCGCAAATGGCCAACTGGGTCCGTTCCACTGGCAGTCGTCGCCCTGGTAGGGAACCTGGAAATCCTTGTTGCGCCGCTCGGCGGTGGTGGGTCCATACGGTGCGTAGAAGCCTTGCGGATCCATCAACAGTTTCCAGGCGACCGCGTACTCCGGCTTGTCATCGGGAAGAACGAAATACCACGGCGTGTATCCGATTTCTTCGCGGACCGGAGCGAATTCGCCGGATTCCAGTCGCGTCTCAAAGAAGGCGGCATCGCTGTTCCAGAGCTTCTGCGCCGTCAGATCTTTGAGCTTCGCGGCCTTCGCCCGATACTCCGAAACCACCGACGCCTTCCCGGCCATTTCCGCGATCGTCGCGATCGCCCGGGCATTACCATACATGTAGCTGTTGATGCTCGGCCGGATATTCTTCACCTTCCGTCCGCCGCTGATGGAACTCTCCATGCCGTCCGACACGTCGCGCTGCCAGAACAGGCCGGAGTCGGTCAGACGCTCCTGCTCCCACGCGGCATAATCGGCGAGCAGCGCATCGAGATACGGCGTCATCGCGTCCGTTCGTCCGTCCGCCAGCCACCGGTCGTAGAGCGCCGCTGCCACCCATCCGCTGAACTGGTGCAGATTTTTGCGAATACCCCCGTTCTCGCCGGTCCGCAGCCAGAAATGAACATCGCCATCGATGAATTGCGGATCGTGCAGCCAGCGCCCTTCCGCAATGTGATGGCCCAGCGCGCAGCTCAGCGCGTTGTACTCGCTCGCATGATTGACGGGCTTGAGGAATTCCGTAACCAGGAATCCAACCGGCGTCTGCTTGATGTTTTTGCGGTACGCCCACCAGCGGTAATAATAGAGCTCCTCAATCGACGCGTCCGGACAGGTAAAGAGCGGGATGTTGCTGCTCAGCCACTCCCAGGCCTGTGCATCCGGAATGTAGTTGATCACTTCCTCCGGGAAGGTCTGGTTGAAATCAATTACGTAATGCTGGAATTTCGCCGCGTCCAGCGCGGCAGGTGCGGCGGGCTTCTTCGACTGCGCCTCCGCAATCGCTCCCGCCGCCAGCGCCAGGAACGACCGCCGCCTCATTCCACCGCTCCGTCACGCGCCTCGAACGAGTAACCGCCCGATCCGACCTCAAACACGATCCGGCCCCCGGCTAGCTTCGCGCCCGAAATTCCCGGCGCGCCCGGAACGAAAGCACCTTCCTTCCAGACCGTCCGGCCGCCTTCCTGCACCACGATGTGGCTCAGCGCGAGCACCGGGAAATCCACCTCCGCCGTGCTGCCCACCGGCACCGCGACCTCGAGTTTCGTATGTCCCGGCTCTCTCTGCCACTCCGACGCCACCCGCCCGCGCACCGTGTCGATCGACCCCGACGCGTAGTGCAAATCGCGCGTCATTTCCGGAGCGATGCGGATGCGCTCATATCCCGGCCGCTGCGGATCGGTATTGATTCCCGCCAGCGCCGTGTACAACCATGAGCCGACGCTGCCGAACATCGGATGATTGTGCGAGTTCATCGAAGGACCGGTGACGTTCTGCCACAGTTCCCAAATCGTCGTAGCTCCCTGGTCGATCATGTAGCCCCAACTCGGATAGGTGGTCTGCGTTGCCAGATCGTAGGCCAGATCCGGATGACCCTTGGCCGTCAGCAGCGGCAGCAAGCTCTTGGTGCCGAGGATTCCGGTGGTGAGGTGAGTGTTGTGGTAGTAGACGATACTGTCGCGCAGGCTGTTGATCACGTTATTCGCCTCGCTTCCGGTCATCATTCCGAACGCCAGCGGCAGCGCGTCGGCCGTCTGCGACCCATTGGCGAACGAATGCGAATCGGGGTGATAGAACCGCTTCTGAAATCCCGCTGCAATCGACGCGGCCAACTGCCGATACTTCGTCTCATCCTCAGTCTTGTCCAGAACGGCCGCCATCTTGGCCACCACGTCGACGCTTGCGTAGTAATAAGCCGTCGAAACCACGTCGCCCGGCGTTCTTTCGATCGGCACCCAATCGCCATAGCGCACGAACGACACGATGCCGTCGGCGTCGGCGAGCGAGTGCAGCCAATCGGCATAGCCGCGGATGCCCGCGAAATGTAGCTCGACGATGCGGCGGTCGCCGTAATGATCCCACATGTATTGCACGATGAGCGGATAGGCCGCGCCCCAGGCAGGATCGGAAGGCGGTGTCCTCTTGCCGCGCGGCACGGTGTCCGGGACGGAGCCGTTGGGGTCCTGATCGTCGTGGATGCTGCGCAGGAAATTGGTGTAAAATGCCGCCATGTCGAAATTGAGCATGGCGGTTTCGGCGGCCAGGTGCGCGTCCGCCATCCAGCCCATGCGCTCGTCGCGCTGGTTGCAATCCGTGGGGATCGAATGCAGATTGCTCTTGGTCCCCCACACAATGTTCTGCTGCAATTGATTGAGCAGCGGTTTCGACGCCGCGAATCCGCCCGTCGTTTTGACGTCCGAATGCACCTCACGACCGGCGATGCTGTCGAGCGTGGGCGTCCCGGGATATCCCGTCACCTCCACGTAGCGGAATCCGTGATACGTGAAGCGCGGCTCGTAAACTTCGCCCGCCGGATCGCCACGCAGGATATACGTATCCGTCGCGCGCGCCGATCTTAGATTCTCCACGTTTAACGTGCCGTCCTCGTAGATCACCTCGGCGTGCCGCAGCATCACCTTCGTGCCGGCCGCGCCCTTCACCCTGATCCGCGTCCAGCCGCTGAAGTTCTGACCCATGTCGAACACATACACACCTGGTCGCGGATTGGTCATTTTGCGCGGCATCAGCGTCGCCACCACTCGGATGGGCGGCATCATCTCAGCCGAAAGCACCCCCGCCGGCGGATTCTCCAGGCCCGCGGGCTTCCAGGCGGTATCGTCAAAGTTCGGCCGATCCCATCCCGTCAGTTCGCGCCGCGCATCGTAGGTTTCGCCGTCATAGATGCTGTCTGCCAGAATCGAACCCTGCGCCGTCTTCCACGACCCATCCGTGACGACGCGCGTATGTCCTCCGCCGGCCAAATCGATTTCGAGTTGCAGGAACGCCGCCCGATCGTGATACCAGCCCTCGCCCAGCATCATCCCGACAGCGTTCCGGCCGGCCTTCAGCTGGCTCGTAATATCATAAGTCGCATATAAGATGCGCTTGTCGAACGGCGTGTACCCCGGGTCGAGCACGCGGTCGCCGATCTTGCCGCCGTTGATCCTCAGTTCGTAATATCCGATGCCGGTGACATACGCTCGCGCCCGCACCGGCGCTGCCGCCAGGTCGAACTCTTTCCGCATGACGTTGCCGCCGCGAATCCATTGCGCTTTCCATGCAGTCCGGTCCAGGATCCCGGTTTCAAACTTGGCGACCGCGCTGTACGCGCTGGCTTCGCCATTCTGGTCCCAGAAGCGCACCTTCCAGTAATACGTGCGCCCGCTTTCCAAAGCCTTACCCGCATACACCACGTGCACAGTCTGCCCGGACGCGACCTTGCCGCTGTCCCAGGCATCGCCCCGCGCGGCATCGGCGCTGGTCGAAACCAGCACCTGGTAGGCGCTCTGCGACGCTCCGCGATCGGTGCTGTCCGGAACCCAATACAGCCGCGGATTGGTCACGTCGATGCCGATAGGGTCGGTCAAATATTCGCAGCGTAACGCCGCCGGAGGCCGCGGCGCCGCCAACGCTGCCACCGAAAGCGCAACAGGGATAAGACATCGAAGACGTAGCATCACTTGATCCTCTCGAATCGAACCGCCAGATAAGGCCTGCCGGGTAGCTTCATGGTGAACTTACCCGAAAACTCGCCCGCGACCGGAGTAATAGTCATCTGCCAGGGATCGATGATATCGGCCCGGTACCGGACTCCGGGCGCCAGGCTGAATCCGTACTCGGCCGGCTGATTGACGTCAAAGTAAAACAGGTAATAACGGCCTTCCTGCCCGCCGCCCGAATAGGACGCCGGCATGTGATTCAGCCCTTCCGCTGGAGCGTCGGCTAGTATCTTCCGCAGGAACTCGATCCGCGCCGGACTCTGCCCGTGCAGCACGCCGCCCTTGGACCACCAGAGAATGTCGTTCGGGTCCAGATACGTCTCGCCGTGTCCTACGTAAGCGCCCGAAACGGTCCCCAACCAGAACCGCCGCACCATTTCCTCTGCCGATATGTTGCCCCACCGCATCGGGATGTTGCCTTCATACTTGCACTCGTCGTATATCACAGGCTTCCTGTACTGCGCCACGTATTCCGACGCCTTTTCCAGGTCCGAGCTTTGCAAACTGACGTGCGTGACCCACGGCTTGGCGTAGTCGTACATAGTGTTGCCATAATGGATCGATCGCGGGTGCTGATACGGATCGCTCTCCTGCACGATGCGGAAGAACCGGTCCCAATCCGCGAGGGTTTTGGTTTTCACAAAATCCCACTCATTCGCCAGCGACCACCACACATTGCGATAGGCCGCCAGCCGCGCCACGGTGTAGCGCAAATAACGGTCGTTCACATCGGCCGGCAGGGCTGCGTAGCCCCAACGATCGTACGGGTGGAACAGAATCAGGTCCGCCTCGATTCCCAACGCTTCCAATTCGCCGATGCGCTTTTCCAGATGCCGGTAGAACTCCGGATTGAACCGCGTCAGATCGTTCTTCCCGGCTTCATCGCGCGGAAACGGATAATAGACAGGCTCGTTGGCATTGTACGCGTAGCTTTTCGGAAAGACGCACATCCGAATCTTGTTAAACGGCGACGACCGCAGCGTCTCGAGCGTCTGCTCTTCCAACTTGTCGCCCTGGTGCGTCCAGGCATAGCAGGTTGTGCCGATCGGCACGTATGGCGTTCCGTCTTCATACCCGAAATGCGTGGTGTAGCGGACACGAACCGGCCCGTGATTTTTGGCCGATGGCGCGACCGCCGTAAAACTCCCGGTCTTGCCGTCGAGCGCGGCCACATTGCTGTACGTGGTGTACGTCCAGTTGCCGGTTTCATCCGGCATGAACCGCACGCGGTACGTCCCGGCGCTATCGTAAAACCCATCCACATCGACAGTTCGATGTGCAAACTGGAAATGGGCGCCGAATCGCACATCCACAAACGGATTGCCCGCGGCTGGACCTGCAAGCGAGGTCTCAAAAATTCCCCAGCGTTCTACATCGGCGGCTGAGCCAACACTGCTCAGAAATGCGGCGGCAAGCAAGGCTGCCGTCATCGTCTGATTTCTTGCGATCATCTCTCTCCGAGGGTGCCCTGTGCGCCCATAATAGTGGTTACATGCGGTACATACTCTATTGTCTGCTCGCCACGCCCCTCGTGGCGGCGGTCCCGGTTTCCACCGCGCCGGGCGCTACACCGCGCGAACTGCTCGGCGCGGACCGCCTCCGCGCGGCGCTCGGCAACATCTCCCGGCCGGATGCGCGCGTCGCGGCGCGCGTCGATGCATCGGAATTCGCGGGTGTCAAAGAAGCGTTCCATCTCAGCCGGCGCGGCAACGAGTGGCTGATTACCGGCAGCGACGCATCCGGAGCCCTCTACGGCTGCCTGGAATTGGCCCGTCGCGTACAGGAAACCGGCGCATTGCCGGAGCAGATCAATTTCTCCGATCATCCGCAGTTTCTGCTGCGCGGTCCCAACATCGGCATGCAGAAGACTACCGTCACCTACGACGGCGCGCAATACGACTACCGCTACACGCCCGAGGAATTCGGTTTTTTCTACGACAAAGCGCTCTGGACCCGCTATCTCGACTTCCTGGTCGACAACCGCATGAACACGCTGTACCTGTGGAACGGCCACCCGTTCACGTCGCTGCTCAAACTCCCCAAATATCCCGATGCGCAGGAGTTGACCGATGAGCAACTGGCGCGCAACATCGAAATGTTCCGCTGGCTGGCCACCGAATGCGACCGCCGCGGCATCTGGCTGATCCAGGGCTTCTACAACATCCATATATCGCACGCCCTGGCCAGGAAACGCGGCCTGCCCTTCCAACTCAGCACGCCCAACGACTTTGTCAGCCAGTACACGCGCTATTGCGTCTCGGAATTCATTCGCACCTATCCCAACGTCGGCCTGATGATGACGCTGGGCGAGGCGCTGGCGCCGCAGTATGGGCCGGAGTGGCTCACCAAAACGATCATCCCGGGCGTCAAGGACGGCATGCGCGAAGCCGGCATGACGGCCGAACCGCCCATCATCGTGCGCGCCCACGCCACGCGCATCGAAGAGGCCATGCACGATGCCCTGCCGCTCTACAAGAACATCTACACCATGCACAAGTGGAACGGCGAATCGCTGACGTGGACCGACGTGCGCGGTGAGGTGCTGCGCATGCACCAATCGCTGGTCGAGCTTAGCGCCGGGCACATCGCCAACATTCACCTGCTGTCGAATCTCGAGCCCTTCCGCTGGGGCGCGCCGTCGTTCATCCAGAAGACGCTGCAATCGTGCCAGCGCATCGGCATTCGCGGTGTGCACGTCTACCCGCTGCGCTATTGGGATTGGCCCAACAGCGCCGACAATCCACCGGAAATCCAGTTTGACCGCGACTGGATCTGGTTTGAAGCCTGGGGGCGATATGCCTGGAATCCCAACCGCGATCCGGCGAAGGAGCGCGAGTACTGGATCGGCCGCATTGCCGCGCATTATGGGAATCGCGAAGCCGCCGCTCACATTCTGGATGCCTACGAGCTTTCCGGCATTTGCGCGCCGAAACTGCTGCCGCGCATCGGCATCACCGAAGGCAATCGCCAATCGTTGACGCTGGGAATGCTGATGACGCAGTTGATCGATCCAGAGCGCTACAACGCGCTCACGCTCCTCTGGGAGGGCGATGCCCCGCCCGGCGAACGGCTGGACGATTACGTCCGAAAAGAATGGCTGCACCAGCCGCACCAAGGCGAGACGCCGATCGGGGTCGCCGCGGAAGTGCGCGACTCCGCGCTGCGAGCCGTAGCCGCGGCGGAGGCGGCGCGTCCGCTGGTTACCCGCGATCGCGAAGAGTTCACGCGCTTCCTGAACGATATGCGCGCCATCGCCGCGCAGTACAAATACTACGACGCCAAGACGCGCTCGGCCGCGTTGGTCCTGCGCTACGGCTACAGCCACGATACGGCCGATCTGGACAAGGCGGCCACTCTGCTCGCCGAAAGCCTCGACCACTACAAGGAGCTGGTTGCGATCACCGACAAGACCTATCGCGAAGGACCGAGCGTGCACAGCGCATCGCGCCGCATTCCCTTCCTCGGCGGTCCCGGACGTTATACGCACTGGCGTGATTGCCTTCCCGCCTATCAGCGCGAACTGGCCAACTTCCAGAACAATCTGAATTCGCTGAAAACATCGGGAGCCGGCGCGCGCGATGCGGATCGCCGGCCTTACACTGCCGTCGCGATGACCCTGACGAGCGGCGGCGAGACCTTTCGTGTCGAACCGGGCGCCAAGCTCTTCACCGACGATGCCACGCAAATCGAGCAGGTGGCGCCGGAGCTTCGCGGCCTCACCGGAATTCGTATTCCGCAGGCCGAAGCCGCGAAATCCGGCGTCCGCCTGGAGTTCAATCTGGCGGAGCCGGCGCAGGTGCTGGTGGGATTCTTTCACAGCGAGAAGCGCGGCGCTGCGGCCACTCCGCCCG
>Ga0335081_10021489_pt1 | contig 10443 bp, 8 predicted proteins | sample Lox_Sample_35_FD_206713 | JGI IMG/M metagenome (GOLD analysis project Ga0335081, IMG submission 206713) | Soil microbial communities from Loxahatchee National Wildlife Refuge, Florida, United States - Lox_Sample_3.5 | ecosystem: Environmental > Terrestrial > Soil > Wetlands | place: USA: Florida...
ACCGCCACGATGCGCTTGGCGTTCTGGTTGTAGCGATCCACCGAGCCGAACTTGGTGGTGAGATACTCGGTGCGGCTGATGCCCTCGCGCGGCACCCAGTCGTTGAGGAAATAGGGCCGGAAGTGCACCACAACCGGGATATCGGGCCGCGACGCGATCGCCTTTTCGAGCCGGCGCTTGCCGATGAAGCACCAGGGGCAAACGACGTCGGAGACGACGTCGATGACGAGCGGTTCAGGATTGGGCATGGCAGCGCTCCGGATTCATTGGAGCATGATCTTGTCCGAAAACCGGTGCCCACTTTTCGGGATCATGCTCTTGGAGCACTCAAGATAAGCGCGCCGTTACTGCGCCGCAACCGCGACCGGCTCGGACACGCGAGCGAGCAGGGTCTCGACCGTGTCGTTCGACTTGAGCGCCGCGAGCGTGATGGTCGGGTCGACCCGCACCGGCTTGCCGTCGTCGCCTTCGGCCGACAGCATGGTGTGGCGCAGCACATTGGCGATGCGGCGCGCCACCACGTGGGCGCTGCGCAGCGGCGTCTCGGAGAAGGCGAGCAGGATCGAGCCGTCGCTCGCCCGGCAGGCGAAATCGGCGCTGCGCACGAGGCGGCTCACCAGGCGCGCCGCGTCCATGTTGGCGCGCCGGTCGACCGCGTCGGGAAAGGTGAAGCGCGAGAGCGTCATGGCATTGCCGCGCACCTTCGCTTCCTCCACGGCGCGGTTGAGGTCGCGCAGGAAGGCCGTGACGGTGAACAGCCCGGTCTGCGGGTCGACGAGGCCCTTGGCGTCGAGCGCGGTGAGCTGGCGCTGCAGCCGCGCCTCGAAGGCGTGCTGGCGCACCAGCGGCAGGATGCGCTCGACCAGCGCCGCCGGCTCGCCCGCGACATGCTCGAGGTTGGGCAGGCGGTTGGCGTCGATCGAGGCCGGCAGCTCGGGCAGGAGCGCGATCGGCAGGTCGCGAAAGCGCGAATCCTCGGCGAGGACCGTCAGGAACGCCTCGACGGTGCGCGGATTGAAGCCTTCGCCGATGACGATGCCGTCGACGTCGCGCGCGTTGAGATATTTGGCGGCGGTCTCGACGCTGAGCGCGCCGATCAGGCCGACGCGCTCGCCGACCGCGGTCGACAGCGCCGGATAGCCGCGGCCGCGGCCGGTCACCACCACGGTCGCGTCCTCGATCGGATCGGTCGCCAGCAGGGCGGGCAGATCGTCGCAATCGGGCTTGAGCGCGGCGGCGCGGCGCAGCGCCGTCGAATGCAGCGTGCGCACGCGCAGCGCCGAGGCGAGGCGCACCGCGATGCGCGCCGGCGACGCATTGGCGGCGATCGGCAGCGCGCCGAGGAGGGCCGGAGCGACCGCCTCGGTCACCCGGGCGACGACCGGCAGATAGGGCGCCCCGGCCGCCTCGATCGCGGCGCGCAGCGCGGCCATGTCGCCGGGTGATTTGGCCGGACCTGCCACCACGACGGCGGCCGGCTCGATGCGGGCGATCGCGTCGCGGACATCGCGCCAATAGGCCTCGACGATCGGAAACGCCCCTTCGGCCGCGAGCGCGGCCACGAGCTCCGCATCCTTTTGCTCGGCGACGACGACGATCGGACCCTGCAACGACATCGGAGCCACGCGGTTGGAGACGAACGCATACAAGTCGCGGATCGGCGCAGAGGTCGAGATCCGCTCGCCGCAAAGGCCGACCGAGACGGCAAAACCTAGAGGAACGCCATTAACGTCTGGTCAATGACCAGCGTTAAAAACCGGCTATCGCGGGCCGCTACGGCCCGAAGGCGGTGAGGACGAGCGGATTGACGCCGCGCTGGGCGAGCTCTCCGTGCACGCGGGCACGGTCGGCGGCGGTGCCGGCGAGCCGCTGGCCCGCCAGCGCATCGGGACGCGCCGCGATGCGGCTGCCCGGCTCGGCGCTCGCCACGATCTCGGCGAGCGCGCGCGCGCCGAAGCGATAGCCACCGACGCCGACGATGCCGGCAGGCGCGCCGTTGATCGCGAGGGCGTGGGACACGGGATCGACCGTGCACGGATAGCCGGTGTCGGCAAAGCCGTCGACGCCGACCGCGAAGGCGGGCCTCGCCGCCGCATCGAGCTCGAAGGGGAGCGGGAATTTCGGCACCATCGGGCCGCGCACCGCGAGGCTTCCGGCCGGCGTGCGGGCGATTTCGATCACCTGCAGCGCGCCCGGCGCCCCGCGCGGCGCCGTGACCGGCCCGAGCGCGAGCGCGGCCGGGCGGCCATTGACGCCGCGGCGCGCGGCAAAGAGCGCGGTCTCGCCGAACACCGGCACGTCGACGAGGCCGATCACGGCATCGCTCCAATTGGGGCTCGCCGCCATGCGCTCGGGGGCGCGCCACGCCGCGACCAGCGTCTTGAGGCCGTCGCGGCGGCTCAAGGCATCGGCTTCGCCGAGGCGCAACGCGAGCGGCGCCGGGACGATCACGATCGCGGGCTGCTCGGCCTGGCATTGCGTGAGGAAGGCCGCGATGTCGAAGGGATGGTGCAGCGCGAGTGTGCCGCCGACCAGCAGCCACGGAACGAGGCCGAGCGCGAGACCCGCGAGCGAGGGCAGGGCGAGCGACGCCAGGACGACGGCGTGCGGCTCGATGCGGCTTTCCAGCGTGATCGCGGCGCCGGCGGCGAGCAGCTCGAAGTGGTTGCGCGCGACCGGCACCAGCCCCTCGGGCGCGACGTCCCAGGTGATGACCGCCGCGTGCGCCGCCGGGTTGACGGGGCGGGTGATCGCGGGCGGCGCCGCCGGCGCCGCCTCGGCATAGAGATCGTCGAACGCGATCACGCCGTCGGCGAGCGGGGAGCCGAAGCCGCCCACCTGGCGGATCTGAAAGACCTGGGCCGCGGCATTCATGGCGAGCGCGCAATGATCGACCGCGCCGATATGGCCGCTGACGATGAATGCCCGCGCGCCGATCCGGTTGAGCGCGGCGACGCAATCGGCCTCGCGCCACAGGAGCGGCAGCGGCATCGCGATCAGGCCGGCGCGCAGGATGCCGAGCAATGTAACGACCGCATCGACCGTGTTCGCCATCTGCAGGGCGACGACCTGATCGGTCTGCAGGCCGAGATGGCGCAGCCGCGCCGCGACCGCGGTGATCATGCGGTCGGCCTGCGCATAGGTGAGGCGGCGCGGCGCACTGCCGGTCACGGCCGCGGCGTTCGCCGGATCGGCGAGCGCGATCGCGTCCGCCCGGCGCGCGACGGCGCGGCGGAAGATGTCGTCGAGGGTCGAGCGCCCAGCCTTGGCAAGCATGGCGGCATGTTGCGGGGAGGACTGGCCGAGGATCATGCGGCTCTCATTTCGGCTGGGTCGGCGGCGCGTACCACCAGGCCTCGGGGAGGAAGCCGGACAGCGACGTCCGCGCCGGATGGCGGATGTAGGACCAATGCGCGACCCACTGCTGCGGCGGGTAGAACTGCGGCACGACGTAGCTGCCCGACATCAGCATGCGGTCGAGGGCGCGCACGGCGGCGACGAAATCCTCGCGTTCGGTCGCCGCCAGCATGGCGGCGATCATCGCGTCGATCGCCGGGCTGCGCACGCCCATGTAGTTGCGGCTGCCCGGCTGGTCGGCGGCGGCCGAGCCCCAGTAGAAGGCCTGCTCGTTGCCCGGCGAAAGCGATTCGTCCCAGCGGTATTGGATCATGTCGAAGTCGAAAGTGATTCGACGCTGATCATATTGCACGGCGTCGACGGCGCGAATATGCGCCGTGATGCCGGCGAGCCGCAGCGTCTGCGCGAAGGCGAGCGCGAGACGCTCCTGCTCGATGGTGTTGACCAGGATCTCGAATTCGAGCCGCCGGCCGGTCGCGCGATTGCGCAGCTCGGTGCCCTGCAGCCGGTAGCCCGCTGAGGCGAGCAGGGCGAGCGCGCGGCGCAGGATCGCGGCATCGCGGCCGGTGCCGTTGCTCACCGGCAGCGACCAGCTGCCGTCGAGAATGTCCCCCCGCACGCTGCCGGGAAATGGCGCGATCAGCGCGCGCTCGCGCGCATCGGCCGGGCGCCGGTAGGCGGAGAGCTCGCTGCCGGCGAAATAGCTCGCCGAGCGGCGGTACTGGCCGAAGTAGAAGTTCTTGTTGATCCACTCGAAGTCGAACAGCAGCGTGATCGCTTCGCGCACCCTGATGTCGGCGAAGACGGGACGGCGCGTGTTGAACACGAAGCCGAGCATGCCCTTGGGCAGCCCGCTCGCAAACGCCTCCTGGACGACGCGATGGTCGCGCGCCGCCGGGAAGTCATAGGCCGTCTCCCAGCGCGCCGGGTCGGTCTCGGCGCGCACGTCGAACAGGCCTTTCTTGAACGCCTCGAACGCCGCGTTGTCGTCGCGGTAGAAATCGAAGCGCAGCGTGTCGAAATTCCACAGGCCGCGGTTGACCGCGAGATCGCGGCCCCAGTAGTTGGGGTCGCGGCGCAGCGTCACGCTGCGGCCGGGATCGACCTGCGCAATGACGTAGGGTCCGGAGCCGATCTGCGGCCGCAGCGTCGTCTGCTCGAAGGTCGCTTCATCGACCGCATGCTTGGGCAGGATCGGCATCAGGCCGAGGATGAGCGGCAGCTCGCGGTCATGGCTGCCGGAAAGGTCGAAGCGGACCACGCGCTCGGAGAGCGCCTCGGCCTTGGCGACCTTGACGTAATAGGTGTGAAAATTCGGCCGGCCGTGATCGCGCAGCAGCTGCCAGGAGAAGATCACGTCGGCGGCGGTCACGGGCTGCCCGTCGGAGAACCGCGCGCGCGGGTCGATCGTGAAGGTGACGTAGCTGCGCGCCGCGTCGGTCTCGACGCTTTGCGCCAGCAGCCCATAGAGGGTGAACGGCTCGTCGTAGCCGCGCGCGAGCAGGCTTTCGATCACGTAGCCGCGGGTCGAGATCGCCGGTGAGCCCTTGACGATCAGCGGATTGAGGCTGTCGAAGGTGCCGAGCGCGCCCTGCACCAGGGTTCCGCCCTTGGGCGCGTCCGGATTGACGTAGGGAAAGGCGGGAAATCCCGGCGGCATGGCGGGCACGCCATGCATCGCAATGGCATAGGTCGGCCCGCCGGCGGGCGCCGGCCCGGCGGCGAGCGCCGTGGCGAGCGCGCAAGCAAGCGTGCGTGCCAGTATCGTCACCAATCGTCGGCGTTTTCCGCTCGGCATGGACGTAGGACTACCATGAGGCGAAGGGCGGGCGGGGCCGGCCGAGCCGGGGCGCGCGGGCGTCTTGAAGTTATCACCATCATTTCGGATAAGGCTTTCTGCGGGCGCGCCAATGGGCCAACGGGCCGCTGGCGGATGTCACTATCCTGCCTCAATTCGCGTTGAGACAGCCGATCCTTAGGGGGCGCCCGTCCCGTCGGCGCGGATGCCGGGGAACGGCGAGAGAGAGGATTCAGAATGGCTCATCGGATCGTGTCCGCGCCGGCCCGGCCGGTGCGTTGGTCGCTTGTCACGACCGCCGTCGCCCTCGCGTTCCTCGGCGTCACCGGTGTTTCCGGCGTGCACGCGCAGGCACCCAAGCCGAAGACACCGCCGAAGACCGCCCCAAAGAAGCAGCCGACCCCGGCGCAGGCGCAGCAGCCGCCGGCAGCGCCCGCACAGGCGGGCCCGGTGCAGATGCCGCAGCTCATCTACACGCCCTGGGCGAAATTCTGCGGCAAGGGCAACGCCCCCGATGCCAAGCAGGTCTGCTTCACCGGCAAGGATGCGCGCACCGAGGCGGGCGTGCCGATGGTCGCGGCCGCGCTGATCGAGCCGGACGGCGAGCCGACGAAGCTTTTTCGCGTGACCCTGCCGATGCCGCTGCAGCTCAGGTTCGGCGCCCGCCTGATCATCGATCAGCAGGAACCGATCGGGGCACCATTCGTCACCTGCTTCGCCAACGGCTGCCTGGCGGAATTCCCGGGCACGCCCGACTTCGTCACCAAGCTCAAGAAGGGGCAGATGCTGACGATCCAGGCGATCAACCTCGCCGGCGTCCAGATCAGCTTCCCACTGCCGCTCAACGATTTCGCCAAGGCGAACGAAGGTCCGCCGACCGATCCGAAGGTGTACGAGGAGCAGCAGAAGAAGCTGCAGGATGAGCTGCAGAAGCGGGCCGAAGAAGCGCGCAAGAAGCTCGAGCAACAACAAGGCGCGCCGACCGCGCCGAAGCAATGATGATGAGGGCCTCGATGGCGAAGGTTTCTTGCCAGGGCGCCCGCCGGGCGCTGGTCACGGCACTCGCCGCCTTGTCGGCGATCGCGCTCTTCGCGGCGTCGGACGTGCAGGCACAGGCGCCCAAGCCGAAGCCCAAGACGGCACCCAAGACCGCGCCGAAGTCGCCGCCCGCCGCGCAGGCGCAACCGCCGGCCGCGCCCGCGCAAGCGGCGGCGCCGCCGCAGATACAGTTCGTCTCCTCGCCCTGGGTGAAGCTGTGCGAGACGCAGCCGAAGAAGATCTGCGTCACGCGCTCGCTGCTGCGCACCGCGCAGGGGCAGCCGGCGGCGCTCGCCGAATTCGCCGAGCCGGAGGGCGCGCCGAAACTTTTGCGCATCACGCTGCCGCTCGGCATGCTGCTCAAGTACGGCACGCGCATCCTGATCGATCAGACGGAGCAGCCGTATGCGACGGCCGAGTTCGTCACCTGTCTCGAAGGCTGCATCACCTTCTACCAAGTCAGCGACGACTTGCAGGACAAGCTCAAGAAGGGCAAGACCCTCTACATCCAGGCCATCAACCTCAACAACACGGGCCTGAACTTTCCGCTGCCGCTCACCAATTTCGCCAAGGCGATCGAAGGCCCGGCGACCGATCCGAAGGTCTATGCAGAGCAGCAGAAGAAATTCCAGGAAGAGCTGCAGAAAAGCGCTCAGCCCCCGGCCGCCGCGCCGCAGCACTGACGCCGCACCAGCGTCCGCACCGAAAAGCGCGCCTCAACGGGCGTGCTTTTCGTTCGCGCGCAAGATCAGTCGAGATCAGTTGAGCGTGGAATTGCGCAGCCGATAGCTGCCGCCGTCGTCGCGCTCGAACACTTCGGCAACCTGCGGATGGCGCACCGGCTCGTTGGAGGTGTCGGGCAGGAGATTCTGCTCCGACACATAGGCGATGTACTCGGTTTCCGCGTTCTCGGCGTACAGGTGATAGAACGGCTGGTCCTTGCGCGGCCGCACGTCGGCCGGGATCGCCTGGTACCATTCCTCGGTATTGCTGAACACCGGATCGATGTCGAACACGACGCCGCGAAAGGGAAAAACGCGGTGCCGCACGACCTGTCCGAGGGTGTATTTGGCGATGCGTGTCTTCATGGCGCCCGATCAATAGCGCAGTACCGGCAGGCGGAACAAGCCTCGCAATTTACGCCATCCATCGGCGAAAAACGTCACAATCCGTAGCGCGCCGCCATGTCGGGATCCTTGGCGGCGACGAGGCGGGCGAGGTCGACCACGACCTTCGCCTGCTTCCAGGTGGCGTCATCCTGCATCTTGCCGTCGATCATGACGGCGCCGGTTCCGTCCGGCATGGCATCGAGAATCTTGCGGGCGAACGCCACGTCGCCGGGATCGGGGGAAAACACCCGCTTGGCGATCGCGATCTGCGGTGGATGCAGCGACCAGGCGCCGGCGCAGCCCATCAGGAAGGCGTTGCGGAACTGCGCCTCGCAGGCGGCCGGATCGGAAAAATCGCCGAATGGACCGTAGAACGGCTTGATGCCGGCCGCCGCGCACGCATCGACCATCTTGGCAATCGTGTAGTGCCAGAGATCCTGCTGGAAGCGCGGCCGCGGCCCGTCGCCGGCGGCGTCGGCCAGCACGACGTAATCGGGATGGCCGCCGCCGACGCGCGTCGTCTTCATGGCGCGCGAGGCCGCGAGATCGGCGGGGCCGAGGCTGATGCCGTGCATGCGCGGGGAGGCGGACGCGATCGCCGCCACGTTGTCGACGCCCTCAGCGGTCTCGAGAATCGCGTGAATGAGGATCGGTTTCTTGACGCCGTGGCGCGCCTCGAGCTGGGCGAGCAGCTGGTCGAGATAGTGGATGTCCCAAGGCCCCTCGACCTTGGGCAGCATGATCACGTCGAGCTTGCTGCCGATCGCGGCCACGATCTCGATCACGTCGTCGAGCGCCCATGGCGAGTTGAGCGCATTGATGCGCGTCCACAGGCCGGTCGCGCCGAAGTCGTGCGCCTTGCCCATGGCGATGAACCCGGCACGCGCCGCGAGCTTGGCCTCGGCCGGCACCGCGTCTTCCAGATTGCCCAGCACCACGTCGACCTGGGCGATCAATTCGCCCACCTTGGCGCGCACCTTCTCGTTGTGCGGAGGCACGAAATGGATCATGCGCTCGAGCCGCACCGGCAGCTCGCGCAAGGGCGCGGGCGCGCCGATCGCAAGCGGCTTGAAGAAATTGCGCGGAAGCTTCATGCGCGACGCTCCTGTCGGCTCAAGTGCCATAGTGGTGGAACGCCCCATCGCCGCCAAGGCGAATTTGCAGGCGATTTTGGCGGCAATCGCCCAAGCATTGATCGTCCGGCGGCAAGCCGCGAGGCACCGGCGGTCGGGATGTGGCGCCGGGGGGCGCTGTTCCACCCCTCCGCGACGCTCGCCGCCGCGAGCTGGCCGGCGAAGACGCACGCGCTGGCGCTGCATCTATTCCATTGACTCTTGCGCGGCCCACCCGTCTCGTCGGCAGTCCGGGAGAAAAAAGACCCAAGGGGCGTTGCCATGCCGCAGCCGCTGTCGGGCCTGCTGGTGCTCGACTTCACCACCTTGCTGCCCGGGCCGCTCGCGACCCTGATGCTGGCCGAGGCCGGCGCCGAGGTGATCAAGATCGAGCGTCCCGGCGGCGAGGAGATGCGCCGCCATTGGCCGCCGCTCGACGACGCGAGCGCGGCCTTCGTGCTGCTCAATCGCGGCAAGCAGGGGCTGGTGCTCGACCTCAAGCGCGAGGAGGGCCGTGCCAAGCTGACGCCGCTGCTCGCGCGCGCCGACGTTCTGGTCGAGCAATTCCGCCCCGGCGTGATGGCGCGCCTCGGCCTCGGCTATGCGGCCGTTCGCGCGATCAACCCGCGCATCGTCTACTGCTCGATCAGCGGCTATGGCCAGAGCGGGCCGCGTGCCGGCGAAGCGGGCCACGATCTCAACTATATCGGCACGACCGGCCTGCTCGCGCTCAACCCAGGGGCGCGCGAACACCCGACCGTGCCGCCGGCGCTGGTCGCCGATATCGGCGGCGGCGCGTTTCCGGCCGTGATGAACATTCTGCTCGCGCTGCGCCAGCGCGACCGCATGGGCGAGGGCTGCTACCTCGACGTCGCGATGGCGGACGCCATGTTCACCTTCGCGTGGCAGGCGCTGGCGGCCGGGCAGGCGACCGGCCGCTATCCGGGGCCGGGCGAGGCCCGCACGGCGGGCGGCTCGCCGCGCTACGCGCTCTACCCGACGCGCGACGGCGCCCTCGTCGCCTGCGCGGCACTGGAGCAGAAATTCTGGCTCGCCTTCTGCGCCGCGATCGGGCTCGCGCCGGCGCTGATCGACGACCGCGCCGATCCGGCCGCGACCCGCGCCGGTATCGCGGCGATTATCGCGGCGCGGCCAGCCGCGGAGTGGCGGCCGATGCTCATCAAGGCCGACTGCTGCGCCACCATCGTGGCCTCGCTCGAAGAGGCGATGCACGATCCGCATTTCGTCGAGCGCGGACTCTTTGCCTACGAGGTGGTCGGCAGCGCCGGCACCGCCATCGCGGCACTGCCGCTGCCGATCGCGCCGGTGTTCCGCGATGGGACGATCCGCAAGGCGAGCCCGCCGCTCGGTCGGGATCCGCCTTAAGGGGAAATTCAGCCTGACCGCCTAGGCTCAGCGTCCCGCAGGGAGTCAGAGACGCGCGTGAGCCTGTTCGACCACCTCGTGCAGATGTTGGGCACGATCTTGTCGTTCATCGCCGGCAAGCTCGTGCAACTCGCCGTATCGCCCGGCACGTTCTCGCTCGCCTCGTTGCTGTGCGCGCTCTGCGTGGCGACGCTCTTTCTCGGCGCCAAGCGCCGCCGCAGGCCGCTGCGGCTGCGCGTGCTGCTGCGCGCGCTGTTTCCGCGGCGCCTGCGCCAGAGCCGCTCGGCCCGCGCCGATATCGCGTTCTTCTGCTTCAGCTTCTTCCTGGTCGGCGTGCTGTTCGGCTGGGCGGTGCTCTCCTTCCACGTCGTCGACAACGCCACCAACCATTTGCTCGCCGCGACGTTCGGCGCGCAGCCGGTGCGGCTGCCCGGATGGGCGGCGGCCGGCGCGATGACGCTCGTGCTGTTCGTCGCCTACGAGCTTGGTTACTGGATCGATCATTATCTCAGTCACAATGTTCCTTTCCTGTGGGAATTTCATAAAGTCCACCACACCGCCGAGGTGCTCTCGCCGCTGACCAATTTTCGCGTCCACCCGGTCGACACCATCGTGTTCAACAACATCCTCGCCTTGGTCATGG
>Ga0335081_10021490_pt1 | contig 10443 bp, 11 predicted proteins | sample Lox_Sample_35_FD_206713 | JGI IMG/M metagenome (GOLD analysis project Ga0335081, IMG submission 206713) | Soil microbial communities from Loxahatchee National Wildlife Refuge, Florida, United States - Lox_Sample_3.5 | ecosystem: Environmental > Terrestrial > Soil > Wetlands | place: USA...
CCGGCGCCAGCGCCCAGGCCAGGAAGCTCTCCGCGTCCATCCCGGGGTCGAGCCTGCGGCGGGCGAGCAGCAGCCGGAAGAACCGGCCCAGGTCGAAGTCGGGGAGTTCGGCGTCGGCCGGGACGGAAACCGCGGCGGGCGGCGGAGCGGCCGCCAGCGGCGGCAGGAACACGCTCGGCTCGCCGGTGCCGGACACGTAGAGGTGGTCCCGGGCCCGGGTGCAGGCCACGAACAGGGCGCAGCGTTCCCGCTGCAGGTCCTGGGCGTGCGCGAGGGCGTCCTCGCGCTCCGGGGTGACCGCGGCCGGCGCGGGCACCAGGGCCCGCTCGACGCCGATGACCGCGACGGCCTGGAACTCCAGGCCCTTCATCGCGTGCATGGTTCCGGCCCGGACGGCCTTGACGTGCCGCCGGCCGCCGAGCGAGACCGTGCCGACGCCTTCGGCCTCCAGGGCGGCGCGCGCCTCGCGGACGAGGCTGGCGGACCGGGCGGCCACGCCGATGGCGTGGGGCTCGATGCCTGCGGACAGCCAGGAGCGGACTCGTTCGGCCAAAAAAGTGAGTTCCTCGGCCCGGGTGGCCGCCATCCGCCGCTGCGGGCGCGGGCCTTGCCGGGGCGACCGGTATCCGAGCAGGGAGTCCACCTCGCCGTCCAGGCCGGTGGCGGGCTCGGGACCGAGCAGCGGCACCGCCCAGGCCAGGATCTCCTGCGTGGTCCGGTAGTTCAGGGACAGCCGCCGGCTCCGCCCCCGCACGCTGATCCCCAGGCTGGCCAGGGTGACCCTGTTGTCGTAGACGCGCTGGTGCGGGTCGGCGGCGATGAACAGGTCGTCGGAGCCCGGGGCCACGACGGCGCGCAGCAACCGCCACTGGGACGGGTGCAGGTCCTGGCCCTCGTCCACCAGGACGTGCCGGTAGCGCGGCTGCTGGGCCAGGCGCGCGGCCTCGTCGGCCAGCTGCAGGTGGGTGGCCTCGCGGGCGTCGGCCAGCTCGGTTGTGACCTGCTGGACGGCGCGCCAGACGAGGCCGCGCTGCGCCTTGGTGAGCGGCCGCCCCCGGCCGGTGCGCGGGCAGCTCAGGTAGGCCCGCTCGGTGCGCAGGTCCTGGGCCAGGATGACCTGCTCCCACTCGTTCTTCAGGAACGCCGGGCTGAACGGCAGCCCCGCGCCGGCCCTGGCCCAGCGGTCGCGCAGCACCCGCTCGTCCGCGATGACGGCGGAGCCGCGGGCCGCCTTGACGATGCCGTAGGCCAGCCGGTCCACGTTGAGCACCTCGATGCGGCGGCGCACGCCGGCGTCCCGGATCAGCAGGTCGAGCTGGGCGGCCAGGGCCTCGGCCAGGTTGCCGGTGAAGGCGGTGACGAGGACATTCCCGGCGCGTTCGGCGTGTGTGGCCTGTGTGGCGGGCGTGGCGTGTGTGGCGGGCGTGGCCTGCGCGGCGCGTTCGGCCAGGAAGGCGGCGCGGTGCAGGACGGTCACCGTCTTGCCGGTGCCGGGTCCGCCGGTCACCTGAGCCGGCCCGGCGTAGCGGGCCTGGTAGGCGATCTCGCGCTGGCTCGGGTGCAGGAACGTGCGCCATGCCGCGAACGGGTGCGCGAGGATGCGTTCCAGCTCCTCGGGGCCCGACACGACGGCGACGTCGTCGACCAGCCGCTGGCTGGTGGCGTAGGTGTCCGCCTCGTCGTGCGGCAGCACCGTGACCAGGCAGTACGTGTCTCCGGTGGCGGGCGCGAGGACCACGCCGCGCCAGCGGCCGTCCACCGGCATGAGGCGGATCCGGTCGTCCCGGCTGCGCTCCGGCCTCTCCAGCTGCTGGCTGGGGGAAGCGTGCCGGGCGAACTGGGCGATGGCCACGTCCACGGCGCGCCGCACGTCCTTGTCCAGCTTCGCGTACTCGGCCAGGAAGCCCTTCGCGATCGCCAGCCGAGCCACAGGTGTTGCCCTCCCCCCTGCCAGCCGTCCCCTGACTGGCTTTGCCCAGAAGGGCGATGCTAGACGGCCCGGCCCCGCGGACGACGGGGAAAGAGGGATTCTGGTGAGATAAGTGACTGTGGCCTATGTCTCGCTACGGCTCATGGTGTGCGCCGGACGATGACCCGTAGGGTTTCCGGGCTGGTGCGGGTATCACCCGCCGCTGCTGTCACAGGGCTTGTCCTGCGGGCGCGGGTCAAGCGACATCGGCCGGGGGTACCGTATCATCGTCGGCCGCGGGCAGGACGCGGGCGAGCCGGTCGCAGCAGCGGCCGACGCGTCACCCTGTCCGGCGCCTTGCTCACGACGCCCCCTGGAGCAGCGATGAACAGCCAGCCTGCACCGCGTCCCGGTGCCGACGCGCCGTCCCTCGTGGCGCTCGGCCAGGACTGCCCCGATGTCGCCGGAACCGCCTTCGTCGCCCCCGGCGCCGTGCTCATCGGACGGGTAACCATCGGCGCGGAGGCGAGCGTCTGGTACGGGGCCGTGCTCCGCGCCGACCGTGACACCATCGTGGTCGGTGCGCGCAGCAACGTGCAGGACGGATGCGTCTTGCATGCCGACCCCGGCATGCCGCTGTCGGTGGGCGAAGACGTCACCATCGGTCACAACGCCACGCTCCACGGATGCACCGTCGAGGATCTTGTCCTCATCGGCATGGGCGCGATCGTTCTCAACGGGGCACGGGTGGGGCGTCATTCGATCATCGCCGCCGGTTCGGTGCTCACCGAAGGGCAGCAGGTGCCGGAGGGGGTGCTGGTGGCCGGGGCGCCGGGCAAGGTCCGCCGTGACCTGTCCGAAGCAGAGCACGCGGCGATCGAGCGCAACGCCGCCACGTACCTGGGACTCGCCCAGCTGCATCGCCGCGGCGGGGCGTGAGGAGCCGGGCTGTCGCTTGACGTCCAGATCTGTAAGTTGTAGCTTACCGTTCGTGGAAACTTACGGATCTGCCGGGATCGCGGCGCTCGGGGATCCGACCCGGCGGGCCATCTTCGAAAGCCTCGCCCGCAGGCCCAAGGCCGTCGGCGAGCTCGCCGCCGAGCTGCCGGTCAGCCGGCCCGCGGTCTCCCAGCACCTGCGGGTGCTCAAGGACGCCGGGCTGGTCAGTGACCGCGCCGACGGCACCCGGCGGATCTACCAGATCCGGCGGCAGGGCGTGCAGGCCATCCACGGCTACCTCGACCAGATGTGGGGGCAGGCGATGGCCGCGTTCCAGGCAGAAGCCGTGCGGGCCGCCAGCCGGGCACCGGCCGGCCCGCAGGACACGATCAGCAACGACAGGCGTCAGGAGGAGCCATGAGCACCCAGGCAGCAAGCACCGAGGTCTTCGAGCCGGTCCGGTACGCGGTCACCGTGCCGCTTCCGGCGGACCGGGCCTTCGCGCTGTTCACCGAGGGATACAACCGCTGGTGGCCCGGCCACCACATCGGCACGGCCGAAATGGCCGAGGCCGTGCTCGAACCACGGACCGGCGGCCGCTACTACGAGCGCGGCGTGGACGGCAGCGAGTGCGAGTGGGGCCAGGTCCTGGCCTGCGACCCGCCGCACCGCATCGTGGTCGCCTGGCAGATCACCGCGCAGGGGGACGCCTGGGTCTATGACCCGGACCCCTCGCGCGCCAGCGAGTTCGAGGTGAACTTCCGCGAGCAGCCCGACGGCCAGACCCTGGTCCAACTCGAGCACAGGAACATCGGCCGGCACGGCCCGGGCGCCGCCGGAATCCACCAGGGTGTCGGCGGCCCGGGAGGCTGGCCAGGCATCCTGGGCAACTACGCCAAGGTCGCGGCGGAGGCCTGATATCCGCGTCGGGGCGGGGCGGGTTATGCGTCGCGGGTCATCATCCGCCAGGCGCCGATGCCGGCCCAGCCGACGATCTGACACTCTCCTTAATCGGGGACGCCGGTCATGACCGGACGGCGGCCAGCGCGGCCCGGGCCCGGAACGTGCCGGGGAGCAACTCCCCCGCGGCGCGGGCCTGCTCCAGCGCCGAGGACCACCAGGCCAGGTCTTCGAGCATGACCTGCAGGCGGATACCCGTCTCGGGATCGACCGGCTCGCCGTCGTCGCCGAAGGCCGTCCGCACGAACGGGATCACCACGGTGTTGCGCAACGGAACGGCTTCGGCCTCGATGAACACGTGCGCCAGGTGTTCGATGGCGCGTATCCCGGCCCCGATGCTTCCGCTGTAGCCGACGGCCGCCACCGGCTTGTTCCGGAACCCGAACGACAGCCACACGCTGTCGACGGCGTTCTTCAGGCCGCCGGGAATGCTGTGGTTGTACTCCGGGGTGACGACGATGAAGGCGTCGGCTTGCTTCACCTTCTTGTTCCAGGCCTGCACGATCGGCTCGGAGTAGGCCGGGTCGTTGATGTCGCCGATCGTCCCAGGGTGTTCGGCGAAGATCGGCAGCGGCCAGTCCCGCAGGTCAGCGAGCTCGACCTCGAAGCCCTGGTAGGCACGGACGCGCGAGATGATCCAGGGCACCACCAGGTCCGCCGCCCGCCCGGGGCGCGTGCTCCCGACGATGACCAGTACTTTCGACATCAGTTCTCTCCACGATGCATGGGTCCGGACGCCGGGCCGCGGCGGGCCGGGCCATGGGGAACCAGCTACGCGCGGCCACGATCGTTAAGGTGACATACTATACGCGACATTAACTATCTCCGCCATGTACTGTAGGGTGGTGAGCGAGACGGCGCAAGCGGTCGCGGCCACGGCGGCGGCAGCGGGGCAGGGGTGCGCGACGGGCGTACCGGGCCCGGGCCCGGACGCCGACGTCGCCAGCGGGCTGGTTCAGCTCACCACCCTGGTACAGGCCATCTATGCGCGCGTCTCCGAACGCCACGACCTGACTCCGGTCCAGGCCAGGCTGCTGTGCCACCTGCTCGATGGCCCCCGGGGCATGGCTGAACTGGCCCGCTGCTTCGGCGTCGAGAAGGCCGCGCTCACCGGCCTCATGGACCGGGCCGAGCGGCGTGGCCTAGCCCGGCGATCGCCCGTGCCGGGCGACCGGCGCGCCCTGCAGGTGACGCTGACCGACGTCGGCCACCAGACGGCAGCCGCCTTTCACGCCGAGGTCAGCGCGGAACTCAACCGCCTCATCTCACCGCTGGCCGCACCCGACCGCGAGCGCTTCCGCGCCACCATGGCCGAGATCATCGCCAGATGCAGGACGTCCCGCCCGGGCCACTGCTGACCGGCCGCCCTGGGGACACTGAGTGACGCGCGTCCGGGACGATTCGCTGGGTAGCATGCGCTGACCCTCAGCCTGGCTGGGAACCTCCGAACTGGTCGGCCTCGTCGGCTGGCTCCGGCCCGCCGAACTGATCGGTGGTGCCCGGCGGTTCCTGCCCGCCGAACTGATCGGTGGCGCCCGGCGGCTCCTGCCCGCCGAACTGGTCCGTTTCGTCGGCCCCGGATCCGGGCCGGCGCCCGCCCGGAAACGACATCGATGTCCCATTGATGTCGCTGGGGCAGCATCGATGGACCACCGATGCCGTTTCAGCCGGTCCCCGGGGACCACCGGGCTGAGGCTGGAGATACGGGATAAGGCTGACGGGTATAGCGGGGCACAAGTGGCGAGTCATCCAGTCACGATAAACTTACGCTCAGCGGCATTGATGTGGCATCCATGTCGTTTGGCGTGCTAACGGGCGGTCACGACGCAGCGCGCGCCGTCGTGGGGGACGAACGTCACCGCCTCGCGGCGGACCCGCGCGAGCCGCGGGGAGGCGGGGCGGAGCGTCACGGCTCGCAGCACCTCGGGAAGGACGATCCGCATCTCGAAGGTGGCGAAGCTGGCCCCCAGGCATCGCCGGATGCCGCCACCGAAGGGAAACCACCCGAACGCCGGGGGCGGCTGGCCGGCGAACCGGTCCGGCCGGAACGCGGCGGGGTCCTGGTACAGGTCCGCGCGCCGCTGAACGAGATAGACGTTCGGGCACGCCGTCGCTCCCGCCGGAATCGCGTGCCCGCCGATCCTGACGGCCTCGCGCACGTGGCGATCCACGATCGCGATCACCGGCCGGACTCGCAACGTCTCGGTGATCGTGGCGTCCAGGTACCCCGACGCGCCGTCGTCCAGCTCCGCGACCAGGCGGCTCAGCGCTTCTGGATGGTGCAGCAGCAGGTCGAACGCCCAGGCCAGCGACGTTGCCGTCGTCTCATGTCCGGCGAACAGCAAGGTCACGAGCTCGTCGCGGACCTCATCTTCGGTCATGGCCCGGCCCTCGTGGTCGCGAGCGAGCAGCAGCTGGGACAGGACGTCGCCGCGCTGCTCGAGGTCGGTCGCGTGCCGCCGCTGCCGGATCTCCGCGCCCAGCGCCGCATCGAGCGCGTCCCTGGCCCGGATGAACCGCGCCCACGGCGCGTGCGGCCCGAGCCTGCGATCGCGCGTGGCGAAGAGCAGGAAAGGGTTCCGGCCGATGGTGGTGACCGCGAGGATGTGACGGCGCAGCTCATCATGGCGCGCGCCCTCGTCGACACCGAAGACGACCCGCACGATGACGTCGAGGGTGATCGACTGCATGCTCGGCCGCAGCGCGAACGGCTGGCCTATCGGCCAGCGGGAGACCTCGGCCTGGGTGATCTCGCGGACGGCGGCGTCCCACGCGCGCATGCGATCACCGTGGAACGCGGGCAGGATCAGCTTGCGCTGGCGCAGATGCTCCGGCCCGTCCAGGACCAGGACCGAATGCGGGCCGACCAGGGGCTCCAGGATCGCGCCGTTGGCCTCGCCGGCCCGGAGTAGGTCACTGTCGCCGCCGAAGACGGCCTTCACCAGTTCGGGGCTGGCGATGTGGACCATGTTCATGCCGAGCGGCAGGCGGATGGTGAACACGTCACCGTACGCCGCCGAGCAGCGGTCGAGGAACCACGTCGGCTTCTTCAGCCACAGCCACGCCTGCACGATGCGCGGATAGCGAGGACCGTTCGGAAGAATCCGCCTGGACGCACCCTGCCCCGCCCGATGGCCAGCGAGGTCAGTGCGCGGGGAGGCCATGGCCCCATTATCCCCGGCATGAGATCATCCCCGGCATGAGCGCCTCGCCGACGGTCGCCAAGACGATCTGGACGGACGCAGACTTCGACGCGATGGACTGGCACGACAATGCCGTGCACGCCATCGCCCTCGAACCTGGGCCGTCCGATCCTGGCCGCCTCCTGCTCGACATCGACTACATCATCCAGTGGGTCCCTCCCGAGGCGCCGGCGACCACGCTCAGCTTCTGGATCTGCCCGGCCACCCTCGTCTTCGACCAGGCGTGGGATCTGACCACCGACATCGACCTGCGCGGCTGGAGCTTCCAGCTGTCTCTCAACGCCACCGAGCGGTCCGGACCCGACGAGCACGGCTACTGTGACTGGACCCTGGCCGGCGACAACTTCACCATCGGCCTGAGCGCACGCGGTTTCGCACAGTACCTACGTCGCGCGCCCATCCACAGTCCCGGCCAGTGGCTGTCTGCCGGGGAGCGAGGAGGGTTCAGCTTCGACCAGCGGGGCTACACTCCCTGACGGAAAGGTTCGGCCGGCGATATCTGATCCGAGTACGTGATGGCGTGGCCGGAACGGGCCTCCGATGCGGGAATACAGCGGTTTTCCCCGCAGCGTCTCCCAGTCCGATCGGTTGAGGGATACCGCACGCACCTTGACCAGTACCTCGTCGCCTCTCGGCACGGGCGTTTCCACGTCCGTCAGCCGCAGCACGCCAGGTGGCCCGTATCGCGTGTAGACAACAGCCTTCACGGGTTCCGCTCCTCGGTCAGACGGTGACGACGACCTTGCCGGGGACGTGGCCCCGTTCCTGGTACCTGACGGCCTCGGCGATGTCGCCGAACGGGTACGTCCGGCTGATCACGGGGGTGACCTTGCCGTCCTCGATGAGCGTGGTCAGCGCCATGAGGACCTGCTTCTTCGCCGTGCAGGAGACGGTGTCCGCCATGGCTATCCGCTGCGGCACCAGCGGTGCCATCGCGAGCGACGAGAACACGTGCCCGGCGGGCTGCAGCCATCGCCCGGCCGGCCCGCCGATGAGGACCAGCGTTCCCCGGGGTGCCAGCACCCGCCGGCACGCCGATACCGGGCGGCTTCCCGCGACGTCGAGCAGCACGTCGTAGCGCCGTCCGCTCCGCGTGAAGTCCTCCCTGGCGTAGTCGATGACGTCATCCGCGCCGATCGACCTGACCAGATCCGCGTTCGGCGAGCCGCACACGGCGTCGGCGCTCGCACCGAGCGCCCGGGCGATCTGCACGGCGAACGTGCCGACCCCGCCCGAGGCTCCGTTGACGAGGACCTGCTGCCCGGGCTCGGTCCGGGCTACGTCGCGCAGGCCGAGCAGGGCGGTGACCGCCGCCATCGGCACCGCCGCCGCCTGCTCATAGGACAGGTTCCCGGGTTTGCGCGCCAGCAGCCGCTCGGGGACGCTGACGTACTCGGCGAAGCCGCCGCCCCGCTCGAGCAGGGCGAACACGTCATCGCCTGGACGGAACCCCGTCACGTCCCGGCCGGCCGCTTCGACCTGGCCCGCTATATCGGAGCCGAGGATGCGGAGCTTCGGGGCGCGCAGCCCCAAGGTGCCGGGCATCAGGCGCGCGATGCGCGGCTCGCCTCTCATGTGATGCCAGTCGTAGGGGTTGACGGAGGTGGCGCGCACCCGGACCAGCACCTCATCGGCCGCGGGCACGGGCGTGTCCACGGCGGTGAGGTCCAAGTGGCCGGGTGAGCCGTACGAGCGCAGGACGAAAGCCTTCATCTTCTTCCTCTCCACCGGGACCGGACTGCCTTGGGGGCCCGCTTGTCTTACGTTGTAAGGTGTCTTACGTTGTAAGGTAACCTTACAACGTAAGACAGTCAAGAGGGCTGGGGCACCGGGGCCGGGCTTACCTTGTACGATCAAATGCGCAAGAAAGGCTGATGCCGTGGTCACCCGAGCCGAGCCAGGATCCCAGCCGCGGCTCCCGCTGAGCAGAGAGCGCGTGCTGCGAGCCGCGATCGCGATCGCCGACTCCAGCGGCATCGACTCGCTCACCATGCGCCGTCTCGCGGAAGAACTCGGCGCCGAGGCGATGTCGCTCTATTACTACCTGGCCAGCAAGGAAGATCTCCTCGACGGCATCGCGGACGCCGTCGTGGTGGAGATCAACGACGTCGTGGGCATGATCGACGTGCCCTCCGCCGGAGCCAGCTGGAAAGCGGCGGTTCGCCGGAGGATCCTGGCCGCCCGCGAGGTCTTGCTCCGGCACCGCTGGGCCCCCCGGGTCCTGGAAACCCGGACCAGCACGAGCCCGGCCGTGCTGCTGTACTACGACGGCCTGCTCAGGCTCATGCGAGACGGCGGTTTCTCGTACGACCTGATCCACCACGCGCTGCACGCCCTGGGCAGCCGCGCGCTGGGCTTCAGCCAGGAACTGTTCGATCCGAGCGCCGCACCCAGCGACGAGGAGAGCGCCGCCGCGCTCCAGAGCATGACCAACCAGGTCCCGCACCTTGTGGCCATGTTCATGGAGGTAGCCCACGACGACCCCGACTCCACGCTGGGCTGGTGCGACGACCAGACTGAGTTCGAATTCGGTCTCGACCTCGTCCTGGACGGCCTGGACAAGATGCGGGAGACGGGCGGTCGATCCGGTTAGCTAGAACCGGGCCTTGAGTTCGCTGATCTCGCGCACCCGGTCCTGGAGCTGGGCATACGCCGGGTTTTCGCGGATGCGGCCCACGGCCCAGCGCAGGATCTCGGCCCGGCTGCCCGCGACGCCCGCGGCGATCAGCGTATCCACTGTCGCCAGATCGGCGGCGCCGAGCCGCGTCATCACGGGGGTCAGTGGCTCCGGCGCTTCATCCGGAGGCGTGGCCTGGTCTACGCGGCGGCCGGTGAACCTGAACAAGGGCCCGGTTCCACAGGGGCCAGCGGACCTCGCCGACTCGTCCCGCGTGTCGGGGCGGAACTCGATCCACCCGATGAGGGGCAGCTCGTCGGCCAGCCGCCTGAGGGCCGCGTGGCTGGTTTCCTCGAACGTCGTGATGATCTCCTTGTCGGCCTCCAGGCCTTCCGGCCGGCCTGCCCGGCTGATGAAGACCCGGATCGCCGTCTCTCCCGGCTCCACGCCGGGATCGTCGCCGTACGTCAGCACCTGAACACGCTCGATGGCGCCCTCGGGGAAGGCCGCCCTCACCTGCTGATCGATGCGGTCCGCCGACACGTTCTCCATGTCATCCTCCGCACGTTGCTTGTTACAGCTGTAAGGAGGCTAACACGTATTACGGGGTCCAGGTGAAGGTCGTCGCTGCCATCTTGGAAAGGCAATGCGGGTTACGTGGCATGAAGCCGCCTCCGGTGCCCCGCCATCCCCGCCAGCCTCGTCCCGTACCCCCAACCCCGGCCCCGCGATCCCCGGAGGGTTCACCCAAACGACATCGATGGGACATCGATGCTGCTAGAGCGACATCAATGGGACACCGATGTCGTTTCCGG
>Ga0335081_10021491_pt1 | contig 10442 bp, 10 predicted proteins | sample Lox_Sample_35_FD_206713 | JGI IMG/M metagenome (GOLD analysis project Ga0335081, IMG submission 206713) | Soil microbial communities from Loxahatchee National Wildlife Refuge, Florida, United States - Lox_Sample_3.5 | ecosystem: Environmental > Terrestrial > Soil > Wetlands | place: USA...
CGTGTTAGATGCGTTTAATGGATATTTGATGGGTGATTGAAGTTTTCCGGACGAGTCTTGTAGGAAGACAAAAAGGTGATAGTCGTTTTCAGGATCAAAGTAAAATGATGTCGTCATGACCACGTCGTTTCTGCCATCACCATTGACATCACCAATGGCCACTGCCTCCGGCCAGGACCCTACAGGAAAATTCACGTAAGGGTAAAATAAATTTGAATCTCCATAGGAGAGATCGGCGTAGGATATAATGACGAGAATTATAAGCAAGATCCCCTTTTTCATGAGACCCTCCCTTTCCACTCCTTTGGTACGGAATGGTTCCCGCTGATTTAAAGATGACTTTAGTCCTAATCTCCTGTCATGAATATTTGTAACCCTCCCAATTTGAAAATTTATGATCAATTAATGTGCTCAGTTTAATATTGTTTTTATTAGACTCCGCAGAAGACAGAGTTACTTCTGCCCGTCCGAATATGAAGATTAGAATGAAGCTGATAAGTAGCACGCGAGAATATTGTCGAAAATTTCCAATCATTTTTTCTCTATGCACTCCGCTGAACAAAAAATAAAGCCTGGCATCGGTTTTTCGACGGCCAGGCTTTTTGAGTTTCGCTCCACTCCCCCTCCCTCCCCACTGAGAAAGTGGTCGAATCTAAAATCAGAAAAGCACCCTTAAATCACTGTTGTTTAATATACCCACTGAAGATTTTTGTCAAGCATTTTTTAGGAAGTATAAAATAGCGCAAGTAGCTGTAAAATGGGGGGAAAGTTTGAATAGATAAATGCGTCGCCGATTACTCCAACCCCAAAAGGCGGTAAGCGCCAACCCACTGACCACGATGTGACCACGATCCGATAGTCTCCCCTTTTCCCTCTTTAGAAAAGAGGAAAAAATTAAATAAAAAGTCCGCCTTTGGCTTTTTCATCCTGCCAGAGGCAGGCAAAGGGAGACTTAGGGGAGTTTTTAAAAGGTTCCGTTGGCGACATCCACTGCGGGATCATTAAAAATTGATGAAGAATGTTTAAAAAATTTAATTGGTTGAATCTATTATTTGTCAGGACCAAACATAAAAAGAGATGATGGGCAACTCAGGACCTTCCGCAGTTACCCACTCCACCTACCTATACGTAACAAAATGGATTGATCATTAGACCGGCTAAGGGTCATTATCTATTCTGCTTTTTCTTGAAAAAGAAAAGGAGGGGAGATATGACCCAGGGACAGCCGATCACCAACGAGTCAGTGCAATCTCCTTATGAGGTTCCTGTTTTTTTCTTAGCTTATTTCCACATAAACCCGCCTGGGGGTGATGGGGGGATAGCAGCCGCTGCTGCGAATGATGCCGTAGCTCCATCGGCTGTCCCAGTGCTGTTGGTCGCTACTATCCGAAAGTAATACGTCGTACCTGCCGTCAGACCTGCGATTGCAGCCGTCACGTTGACATTGGCCGTCCCGCTTCCGATGGACTGAGTTGAGGTCGTGTTCCCGTAGGAGGTGGATGTCCCCCACTGGAAATATGCCGTTGTCGCCAGCCTGTTTGGATTGACTGTGCCGTTGAGCGTTGCCGTAGTGGACGTGATTGCCGTAGCAGCATTCGTGATCACGCCAGGGATTGGATTGTACGTCGCCGTGTTTGACGGCCCTGACGTATTCCCAGATGTGTCGGTCACCGTGCAATAGAAGGTGGATGGAACTGTTGGGGTAGTCCCGCCAGTCCACGTACAGAGCGATGCGGTGCAATCAGACAGGGGAATTTGGGCAGGACTGAACAGCACCGGGGTGCCGGTAGTATTGTTGTAGATAGTGTAATACGACATCGTGTCTGCTACGCCGCTCGTGTTCGTGGTCGAAGGGTCCCAAGTAAAAGTTATCTGTGCGTTGGCGACTGTCGCGAGCAATAGAATAACGATAAGTAAAAATAAAGTTTTCATAGTTTTCATCACGGTTTCCTCCTATGGGTGATACCACAACTGAGCCAGCGTGTTCTCCCATCCGCTGAATTTGAAATAAAGAAACACACCGTTGAATGAAAAATAGGAAGCCTGGCCTATGACCGGGAAGTATTGCGCTCCGTCAGAATGATTAGGGCAGGATGCGAAAGTTAGTTGCATCGTTATCGTATTGTGGCTGTTGTACGTGATGCAGTTACAATATGGACATTCCGTAGTGGAGGGAAGAGTCATCCCCGCTTCGATATAGACCCCAGGGGTGAGGCAAGTGTCAGCCGCCTGCACTGAAATCACAAAAGCGAGGCCAACAACTAAAAAGAAGAGAAACCAAATAATGAATGCAATGATGTTTTTCATAAAGCTCTCCTTTCTTCAAAAGTGATTTTCTCTCTTGTTCTCTCCCCAATCAACCAAAGTTGAAGGAACTTTGAATCTTGTGTATCCTGCCGCTTTTGTGAAACGCCCTGTATTGAACATCTCCCCCGTCCCCATGGTCGAGCATCCATAAGGAGATATGAAGAAATAATCCCTGCGCAATCCGAATGCCATCTTGGGAGCCTGATACCTCATTTGATCTTTCTCCTAATGCTTATACTCCACTGACGCCGACCACCACGTAACCGACTGAGGCCAGGTCGAGGTCGATGACGTGATCGTATACCGAGACCCGAACGTAAATCCTGTACCATCGTTCGAGCCAGCGAGCAAAGTCCCCGAATAAGTCCGCGACTGAACAGCTGTCGAAAGCTCAGAGTCCACATATATGATGACACTTCCGGACACATTGCTGATGCTGTGGCTGGTGTGAGCTGTTCCTGACCCGGTATCTGTGTCTGTTGCTCCCACTGAATCGATGCCTGAAAATTCAGCGATGGCGAATCCAATATTACCAACGCCGGGATTGAATGTCATCGTGAGAGAACCGGAGCCAGTGATTGAGACATGATAGATGGCAAGTCCAACAGTTCCGGATGATCCTGCCGTATATATATCTCTCGTTACCGTTCTAATGATCGCCGTCCCTGCGGTCTTCGTGTCCTGAGCCGCAGTGGGCGTGTTCTGATAAGAGGCGGCCAGCCTCTTGCGATATTCTTCGGGGATTGGCCTCCCGCTGCTGCAGAAGCGCGGCTACTTGGTGATGAGAAGAGCAAATGGCGTGCCAGAAAGAGACGGAGTTTAGAAACGGTTTGATATTTAAAGGAAAATTATTAATTAGTGCTCTGGCGAGTTCCCTTTAAAAGGAATTTTTTGTATAGGTTATCATATATTGAAGATATCGCGAAGTGTATAGAATTTCCAATACCAAGTGCGGTTATGGTTTAGGACTACTTTTCTTTATCGAGGTTTTTAAAATCTGTTGGTTTGAGGTTATGTTTTTTAACAAGATTGTAAAAATCGGCCCGGTATTTTCCCGCCAGCTCTGCTGCCTTACTCACATTACCTTTAGTGAATTCAAGGAGGCGAACAACGTATCCCCTTTTAAATTCTTCCACTGCTTCTTTAAAGGGTTTCAAAGATTTCTCAGGTAGATCCTTTGCGGAGAGAACAATCTCTTCACTTATGACATCATGCTGGGTTATGGCCACTGCGTGCTCAATGGTATTCTCCAGTTCCCGCACATTTCCAGGCCACTCATAGAGCATGAGCTTCTGCATAGCCATGGCCGAGATGCCTTTTATATCCTTTTTCATCCTCTGGCTGATTTCCCTTAAAAAATGCTCTGCCAGAAGAGGGATATCCTCTTTCCTTTCCCGTAAAGGTGGAAGATCGATCGGGACGACATAGATCCTGTAGAAGAGGTCTTCACGGAAGGAACCATTTTTCACTTCGGCTTCCAGGTTCCTATTGGTGGCCACGATCACCCTTACATCTACCTCCACTTGTTTTCCACTCCCTAATGGATAGAATTTCTTTTCTTGGAGAACCCTGAGGAGTTTTGCCTGGATGGAGAGGGACATGTCCCCGATCTCATCCAGAAAGATGGTTCCCTGATGGGACTGGGCAAATAGCCCTTGGTAGCTCCTTTTGGCATCAGTAAATGCCCCCCTTTCATGGCCGAAGAGTTCACTTTCCAGAAGGGTTTCGGGGATGGCAGCACAGTTGATATCCACAAAGGGTTTATCTCTTCTTGCACTGGCAAGATGGATTGCCTTTGCGATCACCTCCTTGCCCGTGCCACTTTCTCCGGAGATGTAAATGGTGGAGTCGGTTCCAGCGATACGGGATACCAACTCTAACACCTTCCGCATCTTTTCACTTCTTGCAATAATGTTCTGAAAATCATATCTCTCTCTTAAAAGCCCGCCAAGCCTTTTTACCTCAGAGACAAGCCTCTGATTCTCCATTGCCTTTTCTATTTGCAATAGCAGTTCCTCAGGATCAAAGGGTTTGTTAAGAAAGTTAAAAGCCCCCTTCTTCGTAGCCTCCACAGCGCTTTCAATACTTCCGTGGGCAGTAAGAATGATGATGGGCATATAAGGATTGATCGAGTGCATCTCCTCCATCAAAGAGATTCCATCTCTATGGACGAGCTTGAGGTCAACGATAGAAAGGGCGAACGTCTCTTCCCTGGCTTTGGCTATTGCTTCGTCTTCGTTCATGACTGTGGCCACCTCATAGGCCGCCAGCTCAAGCCTCATCCTGATCAGCTTTAAAAAGTTACCATCATCGTCCACCACCAATATCTTTCTTGAAGACAGGGTGGTCATTTTGAAAGCTCCTTCTTTTTTTCGTCTATCTGTATGTCCACTTCCTTCGATTTTTTTATAGTTTTGTTCAACTCTTCAATTTCTCTCTTCAACCTTTCATTCTCCTGAAGTAACCCTATCCATATTTTAGCCTGCCCAGCAAAAGGGCTCTGAGGAAAGACCTTCACCAATCTTTTGAAGTGATCAAGGGATTTCTGATAGTCCCTTTTGGGATACCCATAAAGGGCGTAAATGAGCCCTGCATTAAAAAGGGCCTCATCTCCAGGAGGAACATTATCATACAACGATAAGACTTTCTGGTTTTCTTTCAGCGACCCCTCGTAATCCCCCTGGTCAAGGAGTTTCTGCGCCGTGATGAAGTATTCACGGGTCTCCCTTTTTGCCTCCATTTCTTTCAACGTAGCACAGCCAGCAAGGAATATGAGGATCATGTAGGCAATACAAAAATAAAGATACTTCCATGTCCTGTTTCGCTTTCTACCCAAACCTTACCCCCGTGAGCATTTATGATATGTTTAACAATAGCCAAACCCAGGCCTGTTCCCTTAATCTTATTATAGCTCATCATGGTGGCCTGCTGAAACTTATCAAAGATCGCGTTCAAATCTTCTTTCGGTATGCCGGGCCCTGTGTCTCCCACGGAGACTCTCACCCCCTTTTCCATGGGTAGGGCAGATATCGTTATATGACCACCCCCTGGTGTAAATTTTACAGCATTACCGATCAAATTCCTAAGGACTTGAAGAATCCTCTCTCCATCTATCTTAACATAAGTCAAATCGTGTGGTATTTCCGTTTTGATACTCACATCCTTAGCCATCGCCAGAGGTTCCATTCCGGAAACAGCTTTATTGATAAGGGAGCTGATATCCGATTCTTCAAGGTTGAGCGCGATCATTCCCGCCTCCATTTTTGACAGGTCCAGCAAGGAATTGACCAGGTCGATCAAATGGTTGCTCTCCTCGGCTATGATTGTGAGAACCTCTTTCCGTTTCTCTTTAAACTCCTCTCCTATACCTTTCAGTAACAGATTGGTTCCCTCTTTAATAGAGGCAAGGGGCATACGCAACTCATGGGCCATCAATGAGAAGAAGTCAGACTTCATCTTATCCGTCTCCTTCAACTTGTTACACATAAGATTAAAATCATGGGCCAGATCTCCTATCTCAGGCGGGGAGGATAAGTCCAAATTCCCATCAAAATCCCCTTTGGCGACTTGCCTCGTCTTTTTCCTCAAAAAGGAAAGGGGTCCAGTGATGCTTCTGGTAATGAAAATGGAAATAACGATTCCCGAAAGGATAAAACCTGCACCCATTAGTACCGCGACCTTATTTGCCCCTGCCCCCGATTCTGCAAACTGTCTTAACTTTTCATAGGTGTCTTGTTCCGTGTAAAGCTTCAGATTTCTCAGCTCCCACAGGATCTCGTCTACCGCTTTTTCCTTTTTCTCCCTGTACCCGTCCTGAGGATAAGTTTGATTTTTACTTATAAATTCCACTTCTTCACTGAATAGGGTCTTATAACGTTCATAGTAATCCTTTATCGTGATTAACATCTCCCTTTTGCGTGAAGTATCTGCTATGGATATTGCCTCGTCAATACGTTTACTGACCTCCCTTTCGGTGAACATAAACTGATTATAGAGTTCCTTATCCTTTATGAGGACGTATTTCTTTTCGTAGCGTGTTTGTGCCAGAATAGAGTCGGCAAGTTTTTGCTGAAGGTCCTTCATGCGATTGTCAATCTGTAAAATACCACCTGTGACTTTGCGGAAAAGGGCAAGCTGCGAAAAGGCATAGGCACTCACTGCCACTACGGGAATAAATATGGCAAGATAGCCAACAACCATGCGGACAAAAATAGTTGGTCTCACCCGGTACACCTCATCTTTCAAAGAAGGGAATGTGCCATGGATGCTTAATCGTTGATTTCGGTAATCCCAGGATGGGATAATAAATTCTCTATCACTGTTTTCTATTTGTCAAGGCCATGCGAGGATTTGTTGCTAAAATGTTCTCCTTTAAAAAGGCTTCGATCTGAATAACAAACCAAAATTAAAACTGATCCAGGGAAATCCCGCAATTCTTCTACATTTATCTCTTTGTGTAAAAGAATTTCCGCATCGCCATACTGTTCTGTAATGGTAATTCTTCTATTGTCATCTTTAATCCCGTTTAGAAACAATCCGTTTGCGTGAAGCTTTACTTTTACAAAATCAATTACTATATTTTGAGAAGTGGAGGGAATCGTTATGAATAAAATTTTAAACAGAATCTTTACATTTGCGATTCTGTTAATTATGGCAGCAAGCCTGGCAGGGTGTCCGCCTCCCTGGTGGCGTGATGGTCGTTATCACCACTTTCGTGGCGGTGGTTTTACTACAAGCATAAAATGAGGTGAATGGCTTGCGGTCGGACACGAAACTACGTGGGAGAATAAGCGGAAAGACCCCGCTTGCGGTTTGGTGTTCTCTCACGTACTCCGTCTATTTGATGTCGGTGTCTATCCTCCAGCCTGTCCAACCTACGTTCGATGGCTGAGAACCTGTCTTGAAGATAGTTCACGAAGCCCCTGATAAGGAGATTACATTCCTGACGCCAGGCTTCAAGGGCTTCGTCTCTCCAACGATTACAGAATGAACTCTATACGTTCTCGGTAAGCTTGGCAATGCTTGCTTTCAGGAAGAAAGAGAGAAGCGTAGGGGATAGAGGTACGAAAACGGATTCCTGACGCAGCGCATCCCTGTGTTTTTCTCCCCCTTCGGTCGGCTTACAAATCTTCGCGGTCTCGGTCGTTCCCTGTCTCAGTAACGTGGGGTTTAGAAATACGTGAATTAGTGTCCGGCGGTCTCGCGTACAAATCTTCAACAGAGGCATGCTTCAGAAGTCAAGGATTCCCTGTAGAAACCTACAGAACAAAAGCTAGGGCCATTTCGAGCCTCAAACAGGAAAGATCCCTTTGCAGCATTCTTCTTTTATCACATCCCTTCCCACGAAAGAACCCCAAGCCATCTATTCAAGCCATTCAGGACGGGCTTTCGCTTCTTTCGCTTCCTGTTTAATCTCGTTCAACATCTCGTTAGCCTTCCTAACCTGAGCCTGGTATTCCGATATTTCCTCTAATAATTGATTCCTATAAGCTAAGTCCATATTTAACTGGGCACGGCTTAAATGTTTGCCAGCCTCCTCTTTAGCTCTTTCATTAATTTTTCTGGCTATGGTTTCGATATTCTCGGTGGCCTCCCGCAACTGTTCCTTCCATGGCTGAACCTTGGCCCTCCAGTAATCGTCCCCCTTGCCATAAATATCTACTCTTGCCCCTTCGTCCTCATGGGTCGATACAGGGAGAAGCGCAGGAGTTTCTACTCGTTGCGGCCCTCCAAATTCTAATTTTTGTACTTGATTACGATATTCAAAAGGTATTCGATCATCGTCATTAGTAAAGTTTACCACACCATCTTTATCTGTCCATTTGTAAACGGTGCCCCCGTACCCAGCTGAAACAAGAACCCACGAAACAAAAATGCTCATCAAGACTGTCTTCATCTCACCACCCCCACATTTAAGTAAACAAGCATCATCTCGTTTATGGTTTTTGGGTTAATTTACCTTTCCCTTTATGTTCCACAAGACTCCGTGCCATATTTTTCAATCTTATTCCTGATGGAAGCTTATTCATCGTTACTGAAAAAGGCAAGGATGAGCAAGGCTTTAAAAACTCTTGTGAAAAGTATCTCCTTGAGGATTATTGTTTGAAACCTGGTATAAAGATATTCATTCCCGACTTGAGGACTTCAGGAAGAAATGTTCGGGGACAAGATATTCAATTTTAAACCCCAAAACACTCCTCTCAATTTGTCCCTCTTTTTGCGTTTTTTAAGTTAATGAATTCCGGTATAATATGCCCGCTTAATTTTAGCTGGGGAGGAAACATAATGGAGATTCATGAATATCAAGCAAAAGAGATCTTGAAAGGGTATGGTGTTCCTGTTCCCAAAAGGCGGCGGGATCCATACTTATTTAGCAAAGCCAGTAATTTTGAGTCCGGTTGGGGGCAAGGAAATGAGTTATGGGATAATGTTTATCCCAACCTCAAATCGGCGAACAGCGCTATCTTTTCCTTCCCATATTCTGTAATAGCTCATCCTTATAATGCTCTTCCCTATTTTCTTGGCTTTGAATACCCAGGTGTGCAGAGTGGGAGAACCAACAAGCTGCCTACTTTTCTCTTGGATCTTTCTTCCCTCATGGATCAGTTCGAAGAAGTCACTATCAAGTTGATCGAAGTGCCAGGCATACCCCGTTCCCCCGGCCCCTTGAAGCTCAATCTCAATCTCGTCTCCGGGTCGTAGCTCTATTTTGCTGCCGTTGGAATCAATATCTACACGGAGTTTTTTCTTCATATCGCCGGTTGATTCGTCTGCAGTTGAAGCAGACAAAGGAAGGAATAAACAAAAAAAGAGAATCGATAAGATGAGTAATCGGTTGAATCCCACGAGGTCGCTCACTTAATGGCTTCTTCGTATGGAAATTGAAGTGCCGATTTATACAGCAAATTATTATACCACAAGACTGAAATTCTTAATATATTGACTTTTGATCCTTTAATAAATCCATTTTTTAAAAATGTTCGATTGCTGTATAAATTGTCCTTAAGATAGTATTTTTTTACATTGTCCCTATGATTTACTAACCAGTCCGCAATTGTGTAGACATCGAAGATCAAATCCCTCCTTGCCTCCCTTTGCAAAAGGGAGGAATTTCCCCCTCTTTGGTAAAGAGGGGTTAGGGGAGATTTTGACAACAATATGTTTTTCAATTATGGACTCCTTAGTAATTTAGTAATACTGAGCGAAATTCGTTGCAAGGAAAAACGGGAAAGAACTTCAGACGATCTCCCTATTTGTTCAGTATCAAAAATATAAAATCTTTTCTTTTTTAGACCCAACAAATCCGTTATAATAGGCCCACCTGATTTTGGGAAAGGGAGGAACATAATGAAGATTCATGAATATCAAGCCAAAGAGATCCTGAAAAGTTACGGGGTTCCTGTTCCGAGGGGGAGGGTGGCTGAAACACCGGAAGAAGCCGGAAGAATTGCGAAAGAGATCGGAACGGAGACCATCGTTGTGAAAGCGCAGATTCATGCGGGAGGAAGAGGGAAGGGAGGGGGGGTCCAGATTGTTCATTCGGCACAGCAGGCGCAGAATGCAGCGAAAAAGATATTGGGAATGACACTGGTCACCCATCAAACGGGACCTGCGGGCAGGATTGTCCGGAAGGCCCTGATTGAGGAAGGGATGGAAATCGAGGAGGAGCTTTATCTGGGGATGGTGATTGACCGGTCAGAAGCCTGTCCGGTAATTATGGCGAGCCGGGAGGGTGGCGTGGAGATCGAAAAGGTGGCTGCGGAATCCCCGAAGAAGATCATCAAGGAATGGATAAGCCCCGTCACAGGCTTCAGGCCTTTTCATCCGAACAAGATTGGTTTCGGACTGGGGCTTGAACTGGGTCAGGTAGGGAAAATGCGAGGAATTCTTTCCGGGCTTTACAGGGCCTTTATTGAGAAGGATTGCCTCCTTGCAGAGATAAACCCGCTGGTCCTGACGAAGGGCGGTGACTTGATCGCCCTCGATGCAAAGATGAATTTTGACGACAACGGACTCTTCCGTCACAAAGAGATTGCCGCACTTCGGGACCTTAATGAAGAAGACCCCCTTGAGATCGAGGCATCGAAATATAATTTGAATTACATCAAGCTGGATGGGAACGTGGGCTGTATGGT
>Ga0335081_10021492_pt1 | contig 10442 bp, 7 predicted proteins | sample Lox_Sample_35_FD_206713 | JGI IMG/M metagenome (GOLD analysis project Ga0335081, IMG submission 206713) | Soil microbial communities from Loxahatchee National Wildlife Refuge, Florida, United States - Lox_Sample_3.5 | ecosystem: Environmental > Terrestrial > Soil > Wetlands | place: USA: Florida...
TCCGGATGAGATGCAGCGCGCCTACTCGCCGCAGATGCTTCGCTTCCTCGATGCCGTCGGGCTTACCGATGTCTTCCATGCCTGGTGGTTTGTTCTGCTGCTGATTCTTGTCAGCCTTTGCATCATTGCGGCGTCGATCGATCGCTTTCCCAACGCCTGGAGATATTTCGCGCGGCCATACAAGAGTCCCGATGATTCGTTTCGCAGAGCCCTGGCGACCCAGGCACAGATTCCAATCGCTGACGAAGAAGCTGGATTGAGCGCGGCGGAGCACGGCTTGCGCGAGATGGGCATGCACCCGGAGCGGATTGTGCGGACCGATAGTTTTTCCTTGTTCGCGGAACGCAACCGGCTCTCGGAAATGGCGGTGTACGTGGTCCATGCCAGCCTGCTGTTGATCTTTCTTGGTGGCATTGTGGACGCGCTCTACGGCTGGCGCGGATTTCTCGCCCTCACCCGTGGCGAGCAAAGCAGCGTGATCACGCTGCACAACGGCCAGACTCGCACTTTGCCATTCGCGGTTCGCTGCGATGGAGCAGGTCAGGAAAACTACACCGACGGAACTCCCAAGCGCTGGTGGTCGAAATTAGCCGTGGTCAAGGACGGCCGCGAAGTTCAGCGGAAAGAGATTGCCGTCAACGATCCGCTGGTTTACGGCGGAGTCCGTTTTTATCAGGCAAGTTATGGCAGCACCGGCAAAGTTGATCGGCTGGTGGTCGATGCGATGCCGGCCGCGAATCCCGAAGCCCGTCGCGAAATTTCTTTGCCCATGAACGAGGCTGTGGCGCTCGATGCGGACACTTCGGTTCGCATGGTTGAGTTCATTCCCGATTACGTCGTGCGCGATGGCCAGGTTTATACGCGCAGCGATGAACCCGACAATCCTGCCGTTCATCTCGTCGTGACTTCCCAAAAGAACAATCGCAGCGTCAACGTCTGGTTGCCGGAGATTCCCGGCTTTGCGGAAAACGCGCAGGCGCCCTACGTGTTTGAAGGAAAAGATTTGAAGCTCGCTTACTTCACCGGCTTACAGGTTTCACATGAGCCAGGGCAGTGGGCGGTTTGGGCAGGTGTGATTTTAATGGGCGCGGGCCTGGCTCTGGTTTTCTATGTCATCCACGTCCGTTTCTGGGTTGTGCCGGTGCGCAATCACCAGGGCAATCTGGCACTTTGGATCGGTGGGACGGCAAATCGAAATCGTGACGTGTTTGAACAGAAATTCAAGCACTTGGTGGAAGAAATTAAGAAAGAGTTGAAGCAGCGGGAAGTTTGCAACGCCGAAACCCTGGCCGAGAGCCGGTAAACGGAGGATTTATGGCGCGAGCAAGAGTTGAGCAACAGCCAGCCACAAGTTCAACCCTGATTGTGCTGGTTGGCCTGAGCATTGCGTTCCTGTTGTTCATGGCGTTTCTCAATGTGGTGAAAACCGGGAACCTGCTGAGCGAGGCCAATCTTTTGTATGCCGCGCTGGTTTTCTACGCGGGCGCCGGAGCTTTATATCTTGGCTTCGGCGTTACCGGAGTTGATTCTTACGTCAAGTTTGCATCGATTTCCACCTGGGCGGGGCTGATCGCGAACACCGCCGCCATCGCCCACCGCTGGTACGAAGCCGGGCATCCGCCATTTGCCAGTGTGTACGAAATGCTGCTGAGTTTTGTGTGGACCCTCGCCGCACTCACGTTAATCGCAGAAAAACGCTACGGAGTGAAAGTGATCGGCACGGTGACAATGCCGGTTGCGATCGTGGGCGTGGTCCTGATGCAGCTCCTGCGAACGGACGTCAAGCCGCTCGTGCCCGCGCTGCAATCCACCTGGCTGCATGTGCATGTGACGCTGGCCATGCTGGCCTATGCCGCCTGCGCTCTGAGTTTCGCCCTCGCCATGATGTTCCTGATTCAGGACAAGATGAAGACGGAAACTTTTCTCGCGGCGACCAGCTTGTTCGTGACCGGCATTTACGCGGGCATTTTGACCCGCTTCGAAAAATGGGGCGGCTTAAGCGTGATCGCATGGAACCCGGTGGAAAAGTCAGAAGTTTTTCTGGGCCGCGGAGTTCGGCTTTTTGTGACGATTCCCGATCTCGGCTGGCTGATGATGCTCGTGCTCGCTGCAGTCGCGGCGCCATTTGTTCTCTATCTGATCGCCCACTGGAAGAAAACCGGCAACTTCATGGTCGTCGCGAACCGCGCCGTCTTTGTCAGCATTCTGCTTCAGGGCCTTGCCCTGGTTTTCTTCCTGCTGCGTGCGCGCGATGGGCGCTATGCATCGTTGGATGCGGACGGTCTTTTCCCGACCAGCCTGGCCGCGAGCCCGTTCATTCTTTCCGGTCTGGTCGGCGGCATTTTTGCGAGCTTGCTCTACCTCTTGCTGCTCTGGCGCCGGACCGATCTGGAAAGATTGCTTCCTCCAGCTGAAGTGCTCGACCGCATCACCTACAAAACCATCGGCATTGCCTTCCCGCTACTCACCCTGATGATCGCCGCCGGCGCTTACTGGGCCAACCGGACCTGGGGCTCTTACTGGAGCTGGGATCCGAAGGAAACGTGGGCCGCCATCACCTGGCTGGTGTACGCCGGCTACCTTCATATGCGGATCACACGCGGTTGGCGCGGGCGGCGCGCGGCTTACTTCGCCATCCTTGGATTTGCTGTGGTGATGTTCACATTTTTCGGTGTGACGTATCTGTTGCCGGGACTGCACGCTTATGCCTGAGTTACTCAACAATCCGGTTGTGAGCAAAGACGCTGATCAAGAAATATCTCCCGCGTCTTCGCTGCGCATCAACTGGCAGATTAAAGCCCTGCTGCCGGTCGGTTGCGTCCTGATGGGCGGTCTGCTGCTGTTCATGCTGGCGACAGTTTCCTGGCAAGACCCGGAACGGCACACCGTTCTGCTGGTCGCTGGAATGGGGGCGGTTGCGATCTGCGCAGCCTTGCTCGTGGTTCTGACTTACCAGGTGCAGCGGCCGATGGTTGAGCTTCAAGAAAAGATCGCGGAGGTCGGCGAGGGCAATCTGGAAGTGACCGTCAGTTTCGCCAACCGCAACGACGAGATCGGTGATCTTGGCCGCAACTTCAACCGGATGGTGGAGCAACTCCGCGAAAGCCGCGAGGAAATCGAGCGGCTGCATCGCACGCAGATGTCACGCGCTGAACATCTGGCGACGCTTGGTGAGTTAGCTACCGGCCTTGCCCATGAAATTCGTAATCCACTGGCTGGGATTGCCGGAGTGATCGAAATCATAGGACGCGATCTTCCTTCCACCAGCCCGGCACGCGCCGTGGTGAAAGACGTGCGCCAGGAAATCGCGCAGATCAATCACATCCTGAATGATCTTCTGCAAACCGCACGGCCGCATCCGCCGCAAATACGCAAGAGCGACCTCAACACGACCGTGGAACACGCGGTCATGTTGGCGCGGCAGCAGGCGCTGTCGAAACCGATCGAGATCGTGCTAACCAAGAGTTCGGATCTTCCGGAAATAGAACACGACAGCGACCAAATCCATCAGGTCTTGCTCAATCTTCTGCTCAATTCAATCCAGGCCATCGACGGCAAGGGAACCATTGAAGTGAAACTCAAGCTTCAGGGATCGCTGGCCGCAATCGTGGTCGCTGATTCGGGTCGAGGCATTTCTCCCGAGCATCTGCCCAACATTTTCCGCCCCTTCTATACGACCAAAGGGGATGGCACCGGTTTGGGCCTCTCACTCGCGCGCCGGATTGTGGAAGAACATCACGGCAGAATTGAAGTTACCAGCTCGGTCGGCAAGGGAAGCAAGTTCGTGGTTCTGTTGCCCATGCAGGTGCCGCTTGCGCAGGCGGCGTCTTAAAACGTATCAAGCCCAGGCGTCCTCTTCTCCTTCTCCGTGGATTTTGCGCAACTGGTCGGGAGGCTTCATCGGCACACCGAGCGCCGGCCGAACCAACGAATCCAGATTCTCCAGCCAAAGCATTTGACTTTCAAATACCACGCCAAAGTTACGCGAGATCGCGTGTGCGACATCTTGAAGCGCGACTTGCCTGCCGAGCTCTCTTTCGATCGAAGTGACCGGCTTCGATTCGATTCCGCAGGGAATGATCAGCTTGAAGTAACTGAGATCGGTGTTCACGTTCAGCGCGAAGCCGTGGGAAGTGACGCCGCCGGAAATATGCACCCCGATTGCCGCGATCTTGGCCTCCTTTTCCTCTGTCATCCCGGGCGCAGCAGGATCGTTCGCTTGCGAACGATCCTCCGAAGTCGAGGTGCCCTTCGTCGTCCATACTCCTGTTAATCCGCCGATGCGCTGAGCCGCAATTCCAAACTCGGCGCAAGTTCGAATCAGAACTTCTTCCAACCGCCGGACAAACTCAATCGCGCCGAGCGTCTTGCGCTTCCCGTCGTGACTGGCGAATCCGCGCAGATCGAAAATGGGATAGCCGACAATTTGTCCCGGGCCATGGAACGTGACATCGCCACCACGGTCGGTTTCAAACACTTCGACGCCGCGTTCGGCCAGCGACTCAGGTGAGGCCAGAATATTCTTGGGCTTTGCGTTTCGTCCGAGCGTGATCACCGGCGTGTGCTCGAGCAGGAGCAGCACGTCGCCGATGCGGCCCTCTTTCCGCAATTCCACCAGTCGCCGTTGCAGGTCCAGGCCGATAGCGTAGTCGACGGTCCCGAGTTGGACGACGGAAATCAGGTTCACGGACATGGCAACACTAGAAACCATTTAACCACGGCGGACATAAAGCGGGCTGGACTGTCACTTGACCAACACCTCTTCCGCTCCGCGAAAGAGCATTCGGAGCGAACGAATCACCCAACGCACAAGCAGGACGATTGCGATCAGAAAGCCGGCCACGATCCCCGCCGCCCAATAGGGATGCTTGGTGGCAAACCAGATCAGAAACACCACCAGCGCATCTTCGCCAAGGCTGAGCGCGGTGTTCGAGAACGGCTCTGGCGAAGGTGTGACGGCGGCCCGAGCCGCGACTTTGCCGCCGTGGGCGGCCAAAGCGATTGCGCCGCCAGCTAACGTGGCCGCCATCTGCTCCCAGGGAGAAAGATTTGCCGTCGCGTGATATGCGATCAACGCTGCGACGGGAACCCGAATGAACGTATGGAGGGCGTTCCACACCAGATCGAAAGCGGGAACCTTGTCGGCGAAAAACTCGATGGCAAACAACACGGCACTTACGCCAATTACCCACCAGTTGCTCAAGAGGTGTAACGATGCAGGCAGCGGCACCGCTCCCGCCCGCGCCAGCAAACCTAAAGTGCAGACCGTCGCGTAAACATTCAATCCGGCTGAAAAACTTACGGCGACAAGCAAAGCCACCAGTTCATCGGGCGTGAACGGCACGGCGTGGAGAACGGAACTCACGCGTTGATCGCCAATCCATACACGCTGTTCGAAGCATCCAGCATGGCTTCGGCCAGCGTGGGATGCGCGTGGATCGTCCACATAAGATCTTCGACCGTGGCTTCGAGTTCCATCGCTACCACCGCTTCCGCGATCAACTCCGTCGCTTGCGGCCCGATGATGTGCACGCCAAGAATTTCTCCGTAGTCGGCGTCGCTCACGATTTTGATGAATCCCTCGTGCGCGCCCACAATCGAAGCTCGCGAATTCGCGCTGAAGAGAAATTTGCCAATTTTCAAGTTGTAACCGGCTTCTCGGGCTTTTTCTTCCGTCAGCCCCACGCTGCCAATCTCCGGATGGCAATACGTGCAATTCGGAATGCGCTCAGGATTGATCGGCTTGGCGGTCTTCCCGGCGATCTTGCTCACTGCGACAATCCCTTCCATGCCGCCGACATGCGCCAATTGCGGCGTGCCTAACACGATGTCCCCGATGGCGTAGATCCCAGGCTCCGCCGTCTCCCTCCAGCTGTCGGTCTTGATGAACTCGCGCTCCGGCTTGATTTTGGTTTTTTCAAGCCCGATGTTTTCCGTGCGCGGCCTGCGTCCGACCGCAATCAAAATTTTCTCGGCGTCGATCTTTTGCTGCTTCCCCTCAGCCGTGAAGGTAACTGCAATTCCAGCCTTCGTGCTCTCAACTTTCTCAACCTTGGCGTTTGCGTGAAAGTTTATTCCGCGCTTGCGATACACGCGCGCCAGCTCTTTCGAGACTTCTTCATCCTCAACCGGGACCAGCCGCGGCAGCATTTCGAGAAGCGTCACTTCTGAGTCAAACGAGCGAAAGATCGAGGCGAACTCCACGCCCACCGCACCCGCGCCCACGATCACCAGCGACTTGGGGAGTTGTTTCAGCGAGAGAATTTCTATATTCGACAACACCCGGTCATTTGCTTCGATCCCGGGCAACATGCGGGCTTCGGATCCGGTCGCCAAAATGACATTCTTGGCGTTGATTGTGCTTTTCTTGCCGCCGCTTTCCACTTCCACAGCAAACACGCCGTTCTTCCTCGGCCCGGTCAGCTTGCCATAGCCTTTGATCGTTTCCACCTTGTTCTTGCGCATCAGGAAATCCAGGCCCTTGGTGTGCTTGCTCACGATCTTCGTTTTGCGCTCCTGCACCGCTGCCCAGTTCAGCTTGCGCGTGTCCAAGCCCTCGATGCCAAATTCTTTCGCGTCTTTCAAGTGGTCCCACAATTCAGCATTGAAGAGCAGTGCCTTGGTCGGAATGCATCCCACGTGCAGGCACGTGCCGCCAAGCGCGTTGTCTTTCTCAATGAGCGCGGTCTTCAGTCCATATTGCCCCGCGCGAATCGCGGCCGTATATCCCGCTGGACCGCTGCCGATGATGGCGACGTCGTAAATGGTTTCAGGCAAAAGCGTGCTCCTTGCTAGTAGGAAAGGATGTCCGTGAGCAAACGGATGATTCTAGAACAGGGCCGCGGAAGCACCAACTTCTGAATTCAATCGAACCCAACCACCTTGTCATCCTGAGCGGAGCATGAAATCCGCCACGCGGATTCCATGCGGAGTCGAAGGGCCCCTTGTGTGCCGATAGCTTCGCAGTTACCGCAGAGAATCTTCAGCTAAAACGATGAGAGGATTCACAACTCAGCAGGATCCTTCAACTATGCGAATGCTTTTGCAAAGCGAAAGCCTTCACTCCGCTCAGGATGGCAAGCTCTTAACTGATTAGTCGCGCCGCTTCCTTCGCGTAGTACGTCAAAATGATGCTCGCCCCCGCCCGCCGGATCGACTGCAGCGATTCCATCATCACCCGCTCGCGGTCAACCCAGTTATTGCGCGCCGCCGCTTCGATCATGGCGTACTCGCCGGAAACCTGGTACGCCGCCAGGGGCAAATCGAACCGTTCCCGCGCCGCGGCAATCACGTCGAGATAAGGCATCGCCGGCTTCACCATAATCATGTCCGCGCCTTCTTCGATGTCGAGTTCAATTTCGCGCATCGCTTCGCGCAGGTTTGCCCCGTCCATCTGATAAGACCGGCGATCGCCGAACTGCGGCGTGGAATCCGCCGCCTCGCGAAACGGGCCATAAAAACCGGAGGCGAACTTCGCTGCATAAGAAAGAATCGGTGTGTTGATCAGTCCCGCTTCATCCAGGGCCTTGCGAATCGCCGCGACCCGCCCGTCCATCATGTCGGAGGGCGCGACAATATCGACTCCCGCCTTCGCCAGTGAAACTGAAGTCTTCGCCAGAATTTCCAGCGTGGAGTCGTTATCGATCTCAAAACTTCTTTGCGCCAGTTGCTCGACCACCGCGGCCGCCTCGTCGATTGCCATTGCTTTTCCCTTGGCTCCGGCGACCGCAGCCGCGGTCACAACCTTTATCGCTGCCGCGCCCAGCGATTTTGGCATGGGCGCTTGCCGCACCACGCCGCAGTGTCCGTGCGACATGTATTCACACAAGCAGACGTCGCCTAGAATAACTAAGTCGGGGACTTCCCGTTTGATGGCGCGCGCCGCCCGCTGCACGATTCCATCCTCCGCCCACGCGCCTGTCGCGACTTCGTCTTTTTTTTCCGGCAATCCGAAGAGAATGATTGCAGGAATGCCCAGCAAGTGGGTCTCGCGCGCCTCTTTCACCGCCTCATCAACCGAGAGATTGAACACTCCCGGCATTGAGCGCACTTCCTTGCGATGCCCCTCACCCGGACAGACAAACAAAGGATAGACAAAGTTCTCGGGCGTAAGCCGGGTCTCGCGCACCATCGAACGCAACGCGTCGGTGCGCCGTAATCGTCTTAGCCGAGTAACAGGAAAAGTCATGGTCCGAGCGCAGAAACCACATCTTTACACGCTGATTCTAGCAGAGTCAGCTCGGCTCGCGCCGCGCCTTTGGAGGAGCAGAGTCTTCACCGCATTGTCATCCTGAGCGAAGCATGGAATCCGCTTTGCGGATTCCGTGCGGAGTCGAAGGACCCCTGGCCTGCCTGCGGCGGTGCGGTCATCTCAGGGGATTCTCCCGCCTTTCTGCGCAGCGTCTCTTCACCAGCACAGGTACGAAGGTAATGTTATGGGCGGGAATCCGGCCGTGATCTCCGCCACGCCCGACTAAAATTTCGAGTATCCATGTCCGCCGTGAAACAGTTCGTCGCCCGGCATCGGAGAATGGCCGGCACCGCCGGCTTGATTCTGCTTTACGCGCTCCTCTGCTTCAGCCTGCCGACAGGCACGCTGCGCAAGGCCTTTGCCGACATCAGTCAGCTCCTTTTGCTTTTGGCGGTTTCTGGCGTAATGCTGTGGAACGCCGCCTCGAACAGCGGCCGGACGCGCGTCTTTTGGGGCCTCATGTCGGCCGGCTGCATGGTGTGGGCCGTCACCTTGGCCATGTGGACCTTCTACGAGGTGGTTCTGGGCCGAGGCATTCCCGAGCCTTTCGCCGGGGATGTGATTCTGTTTATTCATGTCGTTTTCTTTATGGCCGCGGTGGCGCTGCAGCCCCACCTCGAGGTGGAAGAGCAGAAACTCTATTTCAGCACGCTCAACTTCTCCCTTTTGCTGGCCTGGTGGGTATTTCTTTATGCGTTTGTCGTATTCCCGGATGAGTTCGTCGTCCTGAACACGGGCGTGTACAGCAGAAATTTTGATCTTCTTTATCTGTTGGAAAACGTCGCGCTCCTGCTCGCGCTCGCGGTGCTGGCCTTGCGGACGCGCGGATCGTGGAAAAGAGTGTACTGGAATCTCTTCATGGCCTTTGGACTCTATGTTCTGAGTTCAGGGTTCATCAATGCCGCCATCGACCGGGGCCAGTACACTTCGGGCGGTATTTATGATGTCCCGTTTGTTGCATCTCTTTGCTGGCTTCTGGCGGCTGGCCTGCTGGCCCGCGAACTGCGGCCTGCCGGCCACCCAGACCCTCCCCCGCCGCGCCGATGGAGCGTATGGGCGCCGCGACTGGCCAGATTGGCCATCCTTTCTCTTCCCGCGATGGGTTACTGGGCCTGGTTTGAAAGCCAGGCTGGATCGCGAGTCCGCTCTTTCCGCCTTCTCGTGACTCTCGTCGCCATGCTCGTGGTCGGAGTGTTTATCTTTGTCCGTCAATACCTCATGGACCGTGATTTGGTGCGGCTCTTGGAAGAATCACGCCGCAGTTTCGACAATTTGCAGCGCCTTCAGGCGCAAGTCGTGCAGAAAGAAAAGCTCGCTTCCCTGGGACAGCTGGTGGCCGGCGCCGCTCATGAAATCAATGCGCCTCTGGAGAACGTTCTGAGCTGCGCCGGCCTGCTGCTCAGCCACGAAGGTTTGGCCGCGAAGCAGATCAGCATGACACAGAAGATCGGAGAGCAGGCTCGGCGCACCCAGGAATTGATCTCAGGACTGCTTAGTTTCGCCCAGCAATCGCCCGGAGAAAAGACGCAGGTGGATCTTGGCTCGGTTTTGCATCGCGCCGTCCAGATGAAGATGATCCAGCTGGAAAGCCAGGGCATCGGGCTGCAAACCAAAATCTCGCCCGGCCTGCCGCCCATCCAGGGCAACGCCAGTCAGTTGGTGCGCTGCTGTTTGGAGATCATCGAAAATGCCGCCGACGCGATGGAAGGCGGCGAGGGCGGATCCTTGTTGATTACGGCAAATCGGGAAGGCGAGCAGGTTGTCCTCGAGTTCACTGATTCGGGTCCGGGTGTGCAGGACCTGCAACACGTCTTCGATCCTTTCTACACCACCAAGCCGGTGGGCAAGGGCACCGGCCTCGGCCTGAGCGCCACCTATGGCGTGGTGCAGGACCATCACGGTCAGATCTCCTGCCATAATCGGCCCGACCGCGGAGCCGTCTTCACCATGCGCTTTCCCGTCATCCAGCAGTCCGCCGCGCTACATGCCGATGCTGCCAAGGCCTAGCTGGAATGAGGCCCCTCCATGGCTTCGTCTTCGATCTTTTTCCCAAATCCGCCAGCGACCTAGCAGGCTGCGGAAAAATGGACTGCGTGACTTAAATTCTCTCCAGTCTCATTGATATTGTGACTCGGGAAAGGTTCGGCTGCATCCACTGGTGTCCCGCGCGGATTCATTTTCGGCCCTGCGA
>Ga0335081_10021493_pt1 | contig 10442 bp, 4 predicted proteins | sample Lox_Sample_35_FD_206713 | JGI IMG/M metagenome (GOLD analysis project Ga0335081, IMG submission 206713) | Soil microbial communities from Loxahatchee National Wildlife Refuge, Florida, United States - Lox_Sample_3.5 | ecosystem: Environmental > Terrestrial > Soil > Wetlands | place: USA: Florida...
TCAGGGTGCCGCCCGGCGTGGACGGATTCGGTTGCTTTGAGCGCAACACCCGTCGGATGGTCCGCTTCCCAATCGGCACGCTCGGCCCGGCCGGCCGGCTGGCACCTTTTTCTGCGGCTATCCCCCCCGAGCCGCCCGTAGCAGGTACGTAGCAATACTCAAGTGATTTGAATTATATAACTTACGCTGAGCTTGATACGTCAGCATGAGCGGCGCGCCTGTGCGTTGATTCGGTAATTGGATTGACACCCGTTGCTCTCTGGGCCTATCGTAAGTCGGGTCGTCTCGACTGGTAGAACTGCATCAAACGCGCTGGGTCGCCTTGAAGGCGAGCCGGGCGATCTTCCCCGGCTCATGGGCAGTGCCATGTTTTCGGGAACTCCAAAGAAAGTGTAAATGGGAGAGGTATATTGCCATGACGCAACTGTCTTTCCGCAGGGCCGCGCCGGCTCTGGCGAGCCGTCGAATCCCTGGCAGCCTACTGACCGTCCTGCTGCTCCTTGCTTTTGTTTTCGCATTGCATGCTCAGCGGACCACGGCTGACGTGCTCGGCGTAGTGACCGATTCAACCGGCGCGGTGATCCCGGGCGCAAAGGTCGCAGTCAGGAATCTGGATACCAACGCCGAGTCCGTGGCGACCACCGACGATGGCGGGAATTATATAGTAACGCTGCTCCCAATCGGCAGGTACGCGATCACGAGCACTAAGGAAGGTTTTAAGAGTTGGACGGTTCCGGAGGTGCGGCTGGCGATCGGGGACCGTCTTCGCCAGGATATTCAACTACAAGTGGGGACCATCGGCGAAAGCATCGAAGTGACCGCCGCAAGTCCCGCGCTGCAAACCGACAGCGCGACCGTGGGCAGCCTGATCAACGAACGCGCCGTGCAGGATCTGCCGCTCAATGGGCGCAACTTCGTGGTGCTCGCGCAACTGGCTGCCGGAGCGAATGAAGGCGAGGCCAACAGCCTGGCGAGCGGAGCCCGACCGGACGACCGTCGCCAGACCTCCGCCATATCGGTTAATTCCCAGCCAAGCAGTTCCAATAATTTCCTCATCGATGGCATGGACGACAACGAGCGGTTCATCGGAACCGTGATCGTTAAGCCGTCCATGGATGCGCTGGTCGAGATGAAGGTCCAGACGAGCCTCTATTCCGCGGAGTTAGGTAGGACTGCGGGCGGTGTAGTAAATTTCGTTACGCGCTCTGGAACCAATGAGGTCCATGGCTCGCTGTTCGAGTTCTTCCGCAACGAGAAGATGGATGCTAGGAACTTCTTCGCCCACACCCCGGGTACCGCCAAGCCGGCCTACAAACAGAACCAGTTCGGCGGAAGTATGGGGGCTCCGATTCGCAAGAATCGCCTGTTCGTGTTCGGCGACTATGAAGGGTTTCGCATGGTCCAGGGACAGACCTTCGTCAGCACAATACCGACCCTTGCCATGGAGCAGGGGAACTTTGCGGGAGTGAATCCGATTTTCGATCCGCTGAGCACCGTAGGAAATACGCGTACCGAGTTTCCCGGTGACCAGATTCCGGCCGGTCGAATTAATCCCGTCGGCCAGGCGCTTGCGAACCTGTACCCTGCGCCCCAAATAGCGGGGCTCGTGAATAACTACACGCTCAGTCCAAACAAGACCCAGAACAACGATACTTTCGATGTCCGCGGCGACGGCAGGCTGTCGAACAGCGATTCGCTGTTCTTGCGTTATTCGTTCAACAACACTCACACCGTCACCCCAGGCTCCCTTCCCATCGCGCCGAGCGGCATCAATCCGGTCGGAGATACCGGGTTTTCCGGCCCGGCATCACAGCGCGCGCAAGCCGCTCAAGCCAATTATGTCCACGTCTTCAGCCCCAGCCTGGTGATGGAGCTGAAATCCGGCTTCAGCCGCCTCGCGGTGTTTTCTCTGCCGTTTAATTACGGGACGAACGCCGACACAAAGCTCGGGATTCCTGGCGCCAACGTCGACAACTGGAGCTCTGGATTCGGCCAGGTGACACTCGCCGGCGGCTACCGAGCCTTGGGCGATACTGGATTCATCCCATTGGTCACCATCAACAACCTATTCCAGGAGGTTGCTAATTTCTCCTACATCAAAGGCGCGCACACCATAAAGGTGGGGGCCGACTTGCGCCGCCGGCAAATGACTCCCTTTCAGAGTTCCTCTCCCGAGGGGACGTTTGCGTTCGACGCCAACCTTACCAACGACCCAAGCCACACCGCTGGGACCGGCAATTCCGTCGCCACAATGCTATTGGGGTATCCGGCCTCCACTACACGCAACAAGTACATGGTCTGGCCTGGGCTGAGACTCTGGGAAACCGCAGCGTACGTGCAGGATGACTGGCGTGTAACCCACTGGCTGACTCTGAACTTGGGCCTACGTTACGACTACTACGGACCCATCACAGAGGTCGCTAATCGAATCTCTAATATCGATCTCGTGGCAGGCAGGATCATTGTTGCCGGTCAAAACGGCGTAAACAACGGTGCTGGCGTGCAACCCGACAAGAAGGATTTTGCGCCCCGATTCGGGTTCGCAGCGACTCTGTCAAAGAGAACAGTGCTTCGTGGCGGCTACGCCATCAGCTTTGTGCCTCCTTTCGTAGGGAGCCCGCTGGCACTGCGAAATCCCCCGTTCGTAAGTCTATTAACGACCACCGCTACCAACCTCGCACCGTCGAACAAGATTTCCGACGGATTCCCGCCGGCGACGGCAACCGACCCGAACAACCCGACCGGCAATCTGGCTCCGGTCGCTTTCGCCGGGTCGACGCCCTACGTGCAGCAGTACAATTTGACGCTTCAACATCAATTACCTAAGAATTTTGTCGCCACGGTTGGCTATGTCGGGGCATTGGGACGCCGGCAGTACATTTTCAATGGCACCGTCAATGTGAATCAGCCTACTCCTGGACCCGGGTCAGTTAACCCGAGGCGCCCTTACTACCCGATCTTCCCGCTGGTATCCAATATCAGCGTTGCCGGGCCGTGGTACAACACCGATTACCACGGACTTCAGGCCACTCTCGAGCGGCGATTCAAGAGCGGCTTGACTCTGCTCTCTACGTATACCTACTCGCACGCCACAGACGACTTCGTGCAACAGGAGAATTACCCGAAACAGGAGTACGGCAACTCGTACCTCGATATGCGTCACCGGTTCACCTTGCTCACTAGCTACGATTTGCCCTTTGGACGAACTGGCAAGGGTGCCGCTGCCGCGGTCGCCCACGGATGGCGTGTCAATGCTGTCGTCATTCTGGCAACCGGCCTGCCATTTAACATTACCGACGCCACAGCCCAGTCCAACACCGGCGGCACCGACCGCCCCAATATCATCGCTGGCTGTAATCCGACCCAGGGCTTCACACAAAACACCTATGAGTGGTTTAATACAGGCTGTTTCCAATATCAGCCCATTTACACGTGGGGCAATTTGGCGAGAAACTATCTGCACGGACCGCCTCACAAAGAACTCGACCTTTCGATCCATCGTGAGTTCCGGGCAACCGAACGGATCACAGTGCAATTCCGCGCCGAGGCATTTAACGTCACCAATACGCCGGCCTTTGGGGCCCCCGGGTCTGCTTATGCGCCGGGCTCGGCAACCTTCGGAGTCATCAGTTCCGCCGGCCTTCCGCGGAACATCCAACTCGCGCTTAAAACGCTTTTCTGAGGACACGTGTGCGTTTCTGTCAAATCGCGAATTCCAACGAGAGGGATCTGTTCATGTCCAGAGACTTCACTGCTAAGAGCAGAAGAAACACTCGCGACGTCCACTGTCTCTCCATCCGCGTTGCCATAGCACTGTTAGTGGTATCCACGGTGGTATCGGTCTTGCACGCGCAGGTAACGACGGCCGATCTTGTCGGAACAGTCACCGATAGCTGAAGGGGGCCTGTGCCGGGAGCCATGGCGAAGGCCTTCGGCCGGATTGCAACGATATCCAGGAGCGGGCAACAACAACTCGGGCTGAAGATCATTTTCTGAAGCTGGAAGACTAGATGAGAAATCGGATTCTAATTGCTGTTGCGGCGTTATTCCTGCCGTGTGCCGTCCAATATGCAGCGGATGGGAAGAAGCTCCCAGAGACCAGTTGGCCAGGCTATGGCGGCGGCCCGGAGGATAACCGCTATTCCCGCCTGAAGCAAATCGACACCACCAATGTAAGCAAGCTTCAGATCGCGTGGACTTACGACACTCAGGAGCCGGCGTCCGCGTCCGAAACGCAGCCTATCATGATCCACGGGACGCTGTTCGCGGTCACGCCCACGCACAAGGTTGTAGCGCTCGACGCCGCCACGGGTAAATTGAAGTGGCGCTTCGATTCGGGCATTACCGGCCGGGGCCCGAACCGTGCGGTAACGTACTGGGAGGCTGGCAGCGACCAGCGGATCTTTGCAGCGGTACAAAGCTTCGTGTACGCGCTGAACGCCCAAAACGGCGAGACTATCAAGACCTTCGGCAACGAAGGCCGCATTGATCTGCGCGAGCATCTGGGGCGCGAGCCCTCAACCGTATCGATCGTGCTCACCAGCCCCGGGATCATTTTCAAGGACCTGCTGATCGTCGGGGGTCGCGATCCGGAAGCGCTGCCTGCCCCCCCTGGAGATATTCGGGCCTACGATGTGCGCACCGGAAAGTTGCGATGGACATTCCATACCATTCCGCACCCTGGTGAATACGGCTATGAAACCTGGCCGAAGGACGCGTGGGAGTACAGTGGTGCGGCAAACAACTGGGCGGGCATGGCTTTGGATGAAGGGCGGGGTATCGTGTTCGTTCCGACTGGATCTGCCGCGACAGATTTCTATGGAGCCGATCGGGTCGGGGATAACCTGTTCGCTAATACTCTGCTGGCATTGAATGCCGAGACTGGCGAACGAATCTGGCACTTTCAATCCGTCAGGCACGATTTGTGGGATCGCGACTTCCCGTCGCCGCCCACACTGGTTACAGTGAGGCAGAACGGCAGAATGATCGACGCGGTCGCGCAGGCTACCAAGCAAGGATGGGTCTACGTCTTTGATCGGAGCAACGGTAAAGCGATCTTTCCCATCGAATATAAAAAATACACGGCCAGCACCGTACCCGGCGAAATCGCGGCCGAGACGCAACCGCTTCCCACCAAGCCCGCGCCATTTGCCCGTCAATCGTTGACGGCCGATCTGCTCTCGAACCGCACTCCTGAGATTCACGAATGGGCTCTCGATCAGTTCAAGAAATTCCGCAGCGAAGGACAGTTTGTTCCATTACGGTTGGGGCAGGAGACCGTGGTTTTTCCTGGGTTCGACGGCGGGGCGGAGTGGGGCGGGTCGGCTTTCGATCCCGAAACCGGACTTTACTACGTGAATGCCAACGATCTGGCATGGACCTCGAGCATCGTGGAGAGCGGTACGGGACATGGAATTGGCCGGGTTGACCGCAATGGTAGACGCGGCCGATCGAGCCAGCAGCTCTACGTCACCAATTGCGCCGGTTGTCACGGCGATGATCTGACCGGCCAGCCGCCGCAATTTCCGTCGCTGTTGGATGCCCGCGGGAAGTTGGGCCAGCCGGAGACTGTCTCGATCATCCGGCAGGGCCGCGGACGCATGCCGGGATTTCCGAATCTCCTTCCCACTGACATCACCGCAATTGCCCAGTATGTATTGACTGGCGACAGTAAGGAACTGGCCAGCGTGGCGGCGCCGCTGGACCCACGAATTAATCAGAAGTACCGCTTTAGTGGCTATCACAAGTGGCTTGACCCGGACGGCTATCCCGCTACGGCCCCCCCGTGGGGCACCCTCAACGCAATCAACCTGAACACTGGCGAATACGCCTGGAAAATCCCACTGGGCGAATACCCCGAACTGGCAGCGAAAGGGATGAAAGACACGGGAACGGAGAACTACGGGGGACCGATTGTGACCGCGGGCGGCCTTATCTTCATCGCCGCAACGAACTTCGATAGAAAGTTTCGCGCTTTTGATAAGCGGACCGGGAAACTGCTCTGGGAAACCACGCTGCCGCTGGCTGGAAATGCAAGCCCAATTACTTATGAGTTAGGTGGAAGACAGTTTGTGGTCATTTACTCGACTGGCGGCAAGGGAGGGCGGGAGGGCAGAGGCGAGCCGAGCGGCAACGGGAGCTATATCGCCTTTTCGCTGCCGCCGGACCCTCCTGGAGTGAAATGACCGGGTCAAAGAAGGCGCGTAGAACTCTGATCCGCGAATATCCGCGAATAAAGTGGCAGGCGAACGGGTGCTTAACCAGGTGGGGATCACGACCTGGAACCATGTTGTAGGTATCTGCGGATAACAGATTCTGGCGAACGGTGACTTCGAGTTGGGCTACGACAGGCAACCTCGTACGATCTGTACCTGGGGAGCAGCATCTCGCCGCCGGTGTATGCTGAAAATCTCTCGGGCACCAGTTACGTGGTGAACACCCTATTCCGGGACCACCTAATATTGGAACGTAGTGGCAAAAAACAACGGCGGGATGGGCGCTATGGTTCCGATCGGCCTTGTGAAGCTCCAGGTGTAGCCTGGCCGGTCGGGGGAAGGGATGGGTGTGGCCGCCCGCCGGCATTCCGCCCGGCAGATTGTCCGTTTTCGTCCGGATTTCTTTGGGATGCACCCGGCATATTCAGGAAACCTTTTCAGGGGTCAAAGCTGGAGGTGAGTCATGAGGTTGTCTCGCATTTTCGTTGTGGTAGTTTCCTGCCTGTTGGCCCTGATGCCACAGGCTAACTCTCAAACTGTGACCGGATCGGTCACCGGAACGGTGGTGGATGCCGGCGACGCCGTCGTGGTCGGCGCCGCAGTTCGCCTGACCAACCAAATCACGAAACAGGCGCGTGAGTTCTTAACCTCGGGGAACGGCACGTTCACCTTTCCCGATCTAGTTCCGGGGGATTACGATCTCCAGGTGAAACAGCCCGGCTTCAAGACCTACACGCAGCACGGGATTACGGTCGGCACGCTCGAAAAAGTGGACGTTCACACCGTGCGTCTGGAAGTCGGCGATGTCAGCACATCGGTAGAAGTTCAGGCCGAAGCGGCGCGGGTCGCCACCGACACTTCGGACCACGCCATGGACGTCAACCTGAAGCAGATTGAAGAGACGCCCATCCGCGGCCGCAACTACCAAGCGATTATCAAGACTCAGCCTGGCGTGATCGACATGAACACCTACGACACGCGCGGCTGGGGTGCTGGAAATGCCACCAACATCAACGGCGGCCAGATCGGGCAGCAGCTCGTCACGCTGGATGGCATGGCCGCCCAAGACAGCGGCGCGCCGGGCCTGAATACCTACCAGGCGCCCAGCGTGGATGCGATTGCCGAAGTCAAGCTGCTGACCGGCAACTACGCGGCAGAGTATGGCGCGCGTAATGGCGGCCAGGTCAACATCACTACCAAGAACGGCACGGCGCAGTTCCACGGCAGCGTGTATTATTACTACCGCAACGAGGAGTTCAACGCCAACGAATGGTTCAACAACCAGCTCAACGTGGCGAAGCCCCGGTATCGCTACGAGAATCCAGGCGGCACCATCGGCGGCCCACTCATCATTCCAAAAGTTCCCTTCAACCGGGGCCGCAACCGGCTGTTCTTCTTCTTCTCGATCGACCAACTGTGGAACACGCAAAACACCAATCTCAACAAATACACAATGCCGACCGCGCTGGAGCGCCAGGGGAATTTCTCCCAGAGCGTCAACCCGAACGGCTCACCGATCATCATCAAGGATCCGTTGAGCGGGGCGCCGTTTCCTGGAAACATCGTTCCGTCCAACCGCATCAGCCCGATCGGCCAGGCCATGCTGAATCTGTTTCCGCTTCCCAACACCGTCGACCCCACGGGGCAGCGGCAGTACAATTACACCGATGTTCTGAGCAATACGGATCCGCGCACGGATAAAATTCTCCGCGTGGACTACAACATTTCATCCAAGGACACGTTGTTCGTGCGCCTGCTGCAGGACTACCAGGCGCAGTCGGGTTACGGCGCCATCCTGGGCGCGCTGGGCGACGGGTGGGGTCAGTTCCCGCACAGCTATTTCATTCCGTCGGCGGGCTTCGCGACCACTTACATCCACACCTTCTCTTCGAGTGTGGTCAATGAAGCTACGGTAGGTCAAAATCGAGCGCACCAGCAGAACAAGCCAACCGATCCGACGCTATACAACGCCAGTCTGCTTCCGCTCAAGTCCAACGGACAGACCCTGAGCCTGCCGAGTATCTTCCCCGCGTCGGCCAATTACCTGAACCTGCTGCCGGCCGTTAACTTCGGCCTGCCCAATGGTTTCAGCGCCTCGGCCTCGCCGACCGGCATTCCGAATCTTCCGGGCTTCGGATTCGACAGCCGGTGGCCGTTCGACGGCACGGACAACCTGCTGACCTTCACCGATAACATTACCTGGGTCAGGGGAAGCCACCGTTTCAAGGCCGGTTTCTACTTTGAGCACGATGCCCGGAACGTGAGTGTTTACTCGGTCTATAACACGGCCGGCTCTTATTATTTCGGTTCCGACCTCGGCAACCCCGTGGATACGGGCGATCCGCTTTCGAATGCGCTTACCGGAAACCTGTATGGCTATGGACAGGACAATCTCAAACAGGTCAACCAGGGGCGCTACAAGCAGACCGAGTTTTACCTGCAGGATTCCTTGAAACTCAGCCGGCGCCTCACCGTGGATCTGGGCATGCGCTTCCAGAGGCTCGGCGCCCTTTACGAGGCGCCTGGCCACGCGCAAGGGGTCTTTGTAGGGTCCAGTTATAGCAGGAGCGCACAGGGCCAACTGCTGTTCCCGTATTGCCAGGTTGCGGTGGCATCGAACGCCGGTTGCCCAACCGCATCCAAGGCGTCCATTAATCCGGTCAACGGACAGATCTTGCCCTACGCTCTGCAAGGCACTTTTGCTGCGGGCAGTTACAACGGTACTCCCTTCTCGGGCATCGTCTCCACGCAGTCGGCGAATCAACCCTACTTCCAAACGCCTTCCCTGCAACTGGCGCCGCGCATCGGCTTCGCGTACGACCTGTTCGGGGACGGCAAGACGGCCATTCGCGGCGGTTTCGGTATCTTTTACGGCCGTGCGTTCGGTATCGATACTCTGGGCGCCACGGGGGTGGGTATCGGGCCGCTGGCCACTCCACCGCACTTTCTGGCCCCCATCATCCTCAACACCACCATCTCGAGCCTGAGCGGCGCGCAACTCGTCTTCACACCGCAGACCACGGTGGGCGGACCCTTGTCGTACCCGCCGCCGCAGACTCTCGACTTTAGCATTGGCGTCCAACGCGATATCGGCAAGGGGTTCGTGGCGGATATTTCGTACGTGGGCAACATCGGGCACCACCAGTTCAATCAAGGCCAAATCGATCTGAACGCGGTCGCTCCGCTGACCGACTGGACGCCGACCGCCAACAACGGGCAGCCCGGACCGGTTACCAGATTCCTCGATCCGACCAGCGGCAACGGCGGCACGGCCGGTTTCTATTCGCCTAACCTGATTCGCGCCCTGGCGGGAGCCTATCCGGGATGGGGCGGAATTCAGATGTACAGCGCCAACGGCGAATCGCATTATGAAGCCCTGCAGGCGCAGTTTAACAAGCGGGTCGGCAAGAGTCTCCATTTCGGAAGCAACTACACCTGGTCGAAGACGCTGGCCTACTCGCGCAGCCAATTTGTCCCCGACAAATTACTCGAGAACATCGCCGGCGGAACCCGTCCGCATGCTGCCAATATCAATTTCGCGTATGAGGTTCCCAAGGCCTCGTCGCTGTGGAAGAACAAGTTCAGCGAGATTGTCGGCGACGGTTGGAATGTGGAAGGGCTTCTGACCTATTATTTCGGCACGCCGCTGACCATCGGTTGCAGCGCGGTAAGCGCGCCGATCGGCTACTGGACAGGTACGCCTACCACCCAAGGCTTACCGTTCCGCTGCGAACAGACCGGAGATCTATGGCTCCCATCCAACGCGACACCCGCGTCGGTGGGTTCCACTGCCCCTTCGAACCTGTGGTACAACTTCAACCCGGCGAGTTTCTCGCTGCCGCCGACCAATTCGCTGGGCATCGGCAATACTCCGCCAACCCTTACCTACGGTCCGGGCGTGGAGAACGTTGACCTGAGCCTGTACAAGCAGTTCAGGTTCTGGGAAGGCAAGAACCTGGAACTCCGCTTCCAGGCGTTCAACGCTTTTAACCACTTCAACCCCAATAATCCGAATACCACGCTGTCGCTGAACTACGCGACCGGCGTCAACACCAATTCGTCTTTCGGCACGATCACCGGACCGGCTCTTCCGGCGCGCCACGCCGTGGTCTCGGTTCGATTCAGTTTCTAGCTTAGCTACTTTCTGGCGCAAAAATGAGTGGCCAAGTCGTTGATTTGAATGGCGCCCGGCGTGCGCGAGTGTGCGGGAACGTCGATTCGGCGACC
>Ga0335081_10021494_pt1 | contig 10442 bp, 11 predicted proteins | sample Lox_Sample_35_FD_206713 | JGI IMG/M metagenome (GOLD analysis project Ga0335081, IMG submission 206713) | Soil microbial communities from Loxahatchee National Wildlife Refuge, Florida, United States - Lox_Sample_3.5 | ecosystem: Environmental > Terrestrial > Soil > Wetlands | place: USA...
GGATACGTTTTGCGTCAGAATTCTAAAGACGAGGCAGAGTTTGTTGTGTTAAACTTGTTTGAATCACTGGACGCAGTGAAAGCCTTCGCAGGCGAAGACTACAGTGTCCCCGTGTTCGAACCGGAAGTCCGACAACTGCTCTCAAAGGTGGAACCGATAGCGCGACACTATGACGTTAGGACTTCCATCGTCAACAAGTAATGGTATTTGCGCTCGAATCGTAAGCGCTAGGTGCGCTGAACTTAGAAACGTTTCGAAATCTGATTCCAGCCGCTGAATAGTTACACATTGGGCATCGACCTTCGTTTCCTTGTTCCAGTGCTCAGGTGGTAAGTACTTGCAAAGCAGGCTTCCACTCGTTCTAATTCGACGACGAAATAACAGAACTTGTCTAGCGTGCTGAGCTGAACACAGTTTTCAGTATGATGCCTGAAGAAAGAGTAGGCTTTCCAACAATTCGAGCCAACTTTTACAACAGCCTCTTTGATGAGTAAGTCCGAAATTATTCCAAGCTGGACAGCCAGTGGTTCGGATGTTATCGGGAGGCTGGTATTGCGCCGAGTTGTTGCATCATTGTGAATACGTCGGCCAAACCCCAGTGTTCCACAGCTTTTCCTACGGATATGCGGACGATGTCAATGCCCTTGACGCTAATTTGTTTGCCAGTCGGAGGCATACTCATGATCGCGCCCTTGTGTGTTCCCTTCATCGTAGAACGGACAACAACCTTGTCTCCGCTTTCAAAAATATCCTCAACTACAAGGTGCAAGTCCGGAAACGCTTGTCGCAAGCCTAAAATGACCTGCTTGAACCCCTCAATACCCTGTCCTTGGCCTGGGAACGGGTCGTGATCGATGAAGCTTGCAGACATGAATTCATCGGCACCCTTCAAGTTTCCCTTGTCAAACACTTCTTCCATGAATCGACGTGTTTTCGTGATGTTTTCATCAGGCAAAATTTCCACAACGGAGTATGCGCTATATGTACTATATAATTCTCTGGATACCTAGCTCGTAGGTTTGATAAGGCCTACGCTACAACCAAGCACGAGCCAGATAATGAATCGCGCTTCCTGAATACACGCGTTTTCCGCAAAACTTGCTTGCTCGTCAACCGCCTTAGAGTCTCCCACTTGATAGGTACGCGGTGAAACCTACCTGTGACGCTATTATCTGGCACTTAATTATGGGGTGGCTGTAACATAATGACATGCTGGCATGGTTGAGATGTTTCCAAATCGAGCCGACAAAATAGACTCTCTAGATCTCGCGATACTTGAAAAGTTGCTTGCCAACAGCAGAATCCCATTCAAGGAGCTGGCAAGGCAGACTCACACTGATCAGCGAACTATCGCGACTCGTTACCAGCGACTAGTGAAGTGGGGAATAATCGGATCCGCCACTATTCAAGTGAACTGGTCAAAGATCGGGTTCGACGCTATGGCTACGATTGGGACCACAACACCTGCCGACGAGGTGAATAGGCGAAAACTGCTTGACTTCATCAAGGATGAGTGCAGAGTACTTGAGGCCTTCTTAGCGTTAGGCTCTCATGAGTATGTTCTCAGAGTCATAGACAGCGATGCCACCAGTCTCAGAAAACAGATAATCACGCCACTTGAGCTTCTGACCTCAGGTTTGGGTACGTCCGTCCTAGTTGAACGAGTGAAATCACCCGACTATCAAGCGCTATTAGAGTATGCCAAGAAGAAACTGCCACGCTCCAGTCGAAAGGGCAAAAATCGAAAAGGCCATTGATCGGAAAGAGAAAAGGGTAGTTCAGCCACACGTCGTTCTTTATCGCTTACGCTGGTTTAGCCATGCCCATAACGTCGCTTTTGCTGACGTTCATGTTGTGCATGGTCTTGGCGTGCTGCTGAACTAAGGTTACGAGTTCATCCTCCGACTCGCTTCGTACGCGGAAACTACAGGGAGGACTACAGGTGACTTCCTTCGCCAAAATTTCTCACTGCACTGAATTGTTTGCGTATGAATATTTGAAGATTTGAAGCACTCGCATCTCTAACTTTGGTCAAATCTTCACATTGTTATTTTATGACAGTCATATGAACCTGCTATGCTACACTATCGCAATTTCGTGACCGCTTCCGGTAGGAAGAAGGCGTTAGCATACGGTAAGTACGTACGATCTATTCGATCAATGAAAATGCATATTAATACGTCTCGCAAACTGCGAAATTGAGTCAGCATGATAATTTTGGTTCGCATCGATTACGAAGGCGAAGATATGCAGAACGATCTCAAGAAAATGGGTGAAATCCACTCTAAGATAGAAAAAGCGACAGGAGGCAAAATAGAAGGCCCCTACTTCCCCCAACAGAGCACACTCCTCTACATCTTCCACGTCGATAAATACGAGCGACTAAACGAGGCGGGGCGCGTATGGTACGCAGAGATGGGGAAGTTGAAGCTGCCTTTCGTTCCGAACACATACGAGGTCGCGGTAACCCCTCAAGAGTTCTTTGGCGCCTGAAGGAGTAGAAAAAACATGAAAACATTCTCAGCAGCCTTTCCAGTACTTCCAGGTAAAGAGGGAGCGGCTAAGCAATTCGCCGATGCGTGTATGGGGTCGCGACGAAAGGAATGCGTCGAATACCTAAAACGAGTCGGCATATCAAAAGAGTCATGGCATCTCCAGAAGACGCCGATGGGATCATTCGTCGTGGTCCATTTCGAATCCGAAGACCCAGCAAAGTCGTTCAAGATCCTCGCCGAATCGGCGCACACATTCGACGTATGGTTCAGGCAACAGGCACTGCTGATCAGTGGCGTTGACCTCGGCAAGCCAATGGAAGGCGCCCCACCCGAGGAAATCTTCAACCTAAGCACTTGAACCAAGATCGGAAGGAGTCTTGAGCAGAATGAACGAGAAAGCTGTCACCGACCTTAAGGGCCAAGTCAGGGGCGATGTTATTCCGCCCAATGACGAACGATATGATGCCGCGCGTAGAGTCTACAACGCTATGATTGACAAGCGTCCAGCGGTTATTGTTCGCTGCGTAGATGTAGCGGACGTCATCTCGGCCGTGAAATCGGCGCGCGCCGAAGGTTTAGCAGTTGCAGTTCGAGGTGGGGGGCATAGTGTGCCTGGGTTCGGGACGGCGGATGATGCAGTCGTAGTAGACCTGGCCCGGATGAAGGGGACCCGCGTCGACCCCGCGTCAAAAACCGTATGGGCCGAGGGAGGCTGCACTTGGGGGGACTTCAACCACGCAAATTACGCGTTCGGTTTGGCAACTACTGGCGGAATCATTTCAACCACAGGAATCGGTGGGCTCACACTAGGCGGAGGAATCGGATATCTAACGCGAGGTGCTGGTTTGTCTTTGGATAATCTAGTTTCGGCCGATGTCGTTCTCGCTGACGGGTCGTTCGTGACTGCGAGTGAGAAGAACCATCCTGACCTCCTTTGGGCGTTGCGGGGTGGCGGAGGCAATTTCGGTGTCGTAACAAGTTTCCAGTACAAATTGCACCCGGTCAAAGACATTGTAGGCGGGGTAATGCTCTTTGAGGTCGGAGACGCACCAAAGGTAATGAAAGCTTACAATGAGTACATTACACATGCGCCTCGCGAACTCGGCGCTTTCTTTGCATGGCAAATAGCTCCACCCCTTCCATTCATCCCAGAGAAACGTCACGGTGATACATTCTGCGCAATGGTAATGTGCTGGACCGGTCCACCAGATCAAGCAGCTAAAGCCTTCGCTCCGTTCCGAAGCGCAGCCCCAGTTGTCGCCGAATTTGTCTCACCCATGCCATACCCCGCCATGAACAGTCTTTTCGACGGCCTCGTGCCACCAGGACTTCAACATTACTGGAAGGCCGTTTTCGTGCGAGACCTCACCGATGGAGCAATTGATGCACATATGAAGTTCGGCCCGAAGGTTCCAGTCGTAAATTCCACAATGCACATCTACCCCATCAACGGGGCCGTCCACGATGTGGCAGCAGATGCTACCGCGTTCGGTCATCGTGACGCGAAGTACGCGACGGTAATAGCTGGCATGTGGCCTGACCCGAAGCAGAACGACGCCAACATCCGCTGGGTCAAAGACTACTACGCTGCTTTAGCTCCTCATTCCGAGAAAGGAGGATACATTAACTTCGCAGCCAGTGACGACTCCGATCGAGTCGCCGCCAACTTTGGCCGCAGCTTCGATCAGCTACGCAAACTGAAAGCCAAGTACGATCCAAATAACCTGTTCAGAATAAACCAAAACATCATGGGCACGTAGCTTTCGCGTACAGGCAAATACTGCCAAGTAACGCATTGCCTAATGGCAGAGTATTTGAGCGCGCCTACGAGCTCTAATCTGCCTTAAGAGAAGGTACGCGTGGAGTTACGTTGAAACCTAGTTTTCTTACTTGGATACTTTTGCTTCTCATTATGCTGTGTTTTGCTGCCAACAGCGTCATCACTCGGTACTTGGTTCTGCTAAGCCAAGTCTCGCCCTTCCTCGTAACGGTCGTCCGATTCATTAGTGGCCTTGGTACCCTGCTGCTCTTATCCGCGATTAGACCGGCAACGTTTCGTTACGACAGACCAGACTCGTCTTACCTTATCGGAGCAATATTCCTGGGGGTTTACGCTTTTTCGATCTCGTATGGATACTTGTTCATTCCAGTTGCGGCTGGAACGTTCGTGTTTTACACATTCGTGGTGGTGACGATGGCTGCGTATTCCGTTTTCGTGGATAAGGAGAAGTTTACGGTCAGGTTGGGGATTGGGCAGTTGCTAGGTCTGCTGGGAGTGCTGATCATAACATTTGGAGGAATTACTTCGGTTACTCTGCTCGGAGTTCTTCTCATGGCTGCAACGGGTGTATCTTGGGGCTTGTACTCCGCTTACGGGAGGAGGTTCAGTATTGCCTTCAGCTACACGTTCAACTGCTTTCTAATCTTCGGGGCGATAGCTGCTCTGTTGTCGTTAATTGCGGTTGGGCTCTATGGCGGGCGGATCTACGCCGGCCTCTCACCGCAAAATCTCGAATTGGCATTGTACATGGGAATGGTGAGCACCGCACTCAGTTACGTAGTCTGGAACGCAACCGTCAAGAAGATCACGGCCTCCCTAGGCGGACTCACGCAACTCATTGTTCCCATTCTTGCTCCAGTCATGGGACTAGTATTCCTGAGGGAACAACTGACTTCCCGTCTTCTGTTCGGCGGCATCTTCGTTCTATCGGGTATCTACCTAATCGGGTCACAGACCTCCCGTAATGCGGCGATAGCCAAATCCAAGGGCGTGTCGACTAGGTCTCAAGGTTCATAGTGTATCCATCCGCTGAGACAGTTTCTTGTGTCAGCCTTCCGATTTGAAGCGAAAGGCGTCTAAACTCACACAACAAATACTCCCATGATGCCAAATGCACCATGGCCATTATCGGAGGAGTGAGAGCCATTCTCGAAGCAATGCTCGCAAGGATCAGAGTAAACCGCGTAAAGAAGCGTTGCTAGCCCCAGAACGAATGCTAGCTAAATGATGTACTTCCGGTAATGCGTGATGGAATACGCTTCCGCTTCGTCATAAGACATAGTGTAGATTCAGAGAATCCATTTGCTTGAATTGGATGGATAAATATGATACAAAGTGGAAATAGACGAATCATCCTCAAAACCTTATTTGCGCTTTAACCTTCGCAGTCATGGATCGATTGCGAAGTGAAGTAGGTTTTGAGCGTTCGAGAGTTTGTTGATAATCTCGCTAGTTGGTTAGCGGACAATGCGAAATCGTTCTACCTACTTCCCGACTCGGTTGAGATGACACTAAGTCTATGCCTGGTCCTCTATTTCGCTTCAAGGTTTATCCAGCAGCCGTAATGCTTCGATCTTTCGATTGAGATTTGGTGGCGTTGCCCTTGGTCTTACGACGGCAACAAGCATAGTCATTAGAACGTACCTTTCCAAGATATCTGATGAAAGCGCTGGATGTTTCGAATATTTGTAGAAAAATACATAGACTATATAACATAAATATCGCATTGCTCTTCGACATAACAGGAATTGTTTGGAATGCAAGCCAAAAGCCTGGCATCTATGGAACTCAAGAGTCTGAACTCTCCCGACGAAATTCGCACCTTCGAAAGAGGCAAGCTTGAACTTGTGAAAATAGGAGGAGCAACCGTTGGCCGCGCGGTTTTCCAGCCCGGATGGCGCTGGTCAACTTCACTCAAGCCTTTGGTAAACACGAAGAGTTGTGAAGCTCCTCACTTCCAGTACCACGTGTCAGGAGTATTACACGTCGTCATGGATGATGGAACTGAGAAAGATTGCAAGGCTGGTGACGTCTCACTCCTCCCGTCTGGCCATGACGCGTGGGTTGTAGGGAACGAGCCGGTCGTTGTTGTTGATTTTCAAGGCATGATCGACTACGCCAGCAAGCTAAGTGACTCGACACACGTAAGCCGTTAGACAAAAGTAGTCTGAGGTACACATACCATGAGCCACGATGACCGCATCGCGGTTGTTCACTTTACGGCCCCGACATGCTGGTGGTCGTGGGGTTATGAGCCTGTGTTCAATCGGTTGAAACTAGTGTACGGCGATCAAATTCGCCTTCTAACATTCTATGGCGCCGTGTACGAGGACGTTGAGGAGTATAAGAAACATTACGAGCTTGACGACGGGGGAATGGTCAAATGGGCTAAGGAATCACAGGGGATCATGGACGTACCGATGCATCTGAACTATCGTTTCGATCGGATGCCCAAGAACCTTCTCCCGGCGACGCTTGCTGTTATGGCTGCTGAAAGGCAAGGGCCAGAGAGTGGTCATCGATTCTACCGTGCTTTGCTTAGGCGAAACGTCGTCGAAGATCAAGATGTAACAAGTGAAACGATCATTAATGAAGCGGCAGGAGAGGCGAACCTTGACCTTGTCAAGTTCATGGCTGATAGAGCAGATGAGTCAGGCCTTAAGGCTGATCTCGAAAGACAAGGAGAGGGCGCCCCTCATGTTCACGTAGGATTCTACAACATCGGCATAACAGATGGCCATGGACGCACCGTTATCTTAGATCAACAGTTCCAACCCTCGATAGCCGAAGGCGCAATAGACTATTTGACAGGCGGCAAACTCAAGAAGACAAAACCTACAGATATCCTCAGTTACCTGAAAAGACAAGGTCCAACCTCTCTCGTAGAGGTCCAACGCGTTTTCGACGTCTCGTCAGACCTCGCCCAATCAGAATTGCAACGATTGGAAGCCAGCGGGGAGTCAAAACGTTTGACGCTTGCGGATAGCACCTTTTGGACAGCCTAGTGAGAGCATACACCAAAACTGACTTTCAATCCTTGCCATCGCACGAACATGAAGTCGAATAATGACTCATAAGACGTTGTGGTTCAAAAATGGCATGGAAATATACAGACGATTACTACAAGAACTACACTCGCGAAACTTGGAACGAATGCGCCGAGCGATATAGTCCGTTAGCGACCCAGTTAGGACAATTCCATAAGCCACTGATCGACCTCGTCAAACCAAGTCCCGGTAATACAGTTCTAGATGTATGCACTGGCCTAGGCGAGCCGGCGATGAGCATCGCAACAAACATAGCACCCACGGGCCACGTAACCGGTATTGATCTATCGGCTAACATGACAGAGATAGCGACGAGATGCGCCGCGGAAAGGGGGCTCAAGAACATCCGTTTCCTAACAATGGACGCGGAAAAACTGAATTTCCCCTCAAACAACTTCGACGTGACAATATCTTGCTTTGGTTTTCAGATCGTGACCAATCCGGGAGCCGCGGCTAAGGAGATCCTTCGAGTCCTTAAACCAAAAGGCCGAGCAGGATTCACAGTTTGGAGTACCGGCGACCGAACGCCGGCTCTGGATGTACTCGTCGGCCCCTTGATGGAACACGCCACTCCAGACGAAGACGGGTATCTACCAACTCCATACGAACTAGGTGGCCCTCATGAACTCACGAATATGTTGAAGGAAAGCGGTTTCTCAAATCCAACCGAAGTCAGAATTTCAGGGAACTGGGCAGCTGATAGTGTCGATGACTACTTGGCGATGTTGCTCGACGGTTCTCCTCTGGGTCACTCTTTGAGTGAAGAATCTGAAGACGTTCAGGAAGAAGTTCGCGAGAAATCGAAAAGAAACATATCGAAATACTCAACGGAACGAGGCGTTGTAATTCCAGCGGAATGCGTAATCGTGACTGCATCAAAACCTCCCTGAGAACTAGAGTATTCCTGGTTTACATCGCCACTGAGTGAACGTACTTCTGCATCCCCTTAGGATGGCAAAGGATACATACCGACTTGTAACGACGCGAAGCATGATGGCCTCTCATTGCATTTCTGATCTTGCGGGGTCATTGGCGGGAAGTACGTCTTTTGCCCAGTCGAAGCGTTTCCATTCTGGAATAGGGGGTTTGCATGATCTTCTGGGAACGTACTTCGAACGCTGGATCAATTTGTACTGGTGTATGTAGCGCGGACAGTTCGGAAAGACTTTGTGGGCACGCACTCTTATTATGAATTGAGCTTCAGGGTATTCATCCATGAGGGGGTCTTGTTGGTTTATGCTTGCTTCACCGTTTACTCTGAGTCGGTCGCCTTCCTCCAGGTCAATGAACAGCAATCCTACATTCGGGTTCTTGAGGAGGTTACCCATTGAAAGGTACATACCGTTTCCGTCGTAGTTGGGAAATGCAAGCGTGTGCTCATCCACAACCCTCACAAATCCTGGATCACCGCCCTTGTACGAACAGTTTGGTTGCCCCTTCTCATCTGCCGTTGCCAGAAAGAACATATCGCGGTTCTCTATGAGTTCCTTGTAGTCAGTCAACTTGTCTGTGACGAGGACTTCGTTGATGCGATCCGCCATTCGTCTGGTATCAAACTGATCTTGAAGGACTCTATTCCCTTCGTGGTACATTTCAGCGGGCATGGCCCGATTATGTTCTCACTGGTTCTTAAGACAGTACCAAGAGATTGTTGGCATATACGTACAATGCAGAAAAAGCGCGTGTGCGCATCCGTTTATTCACCCGTGAAAAGTCTGTAGAGATGCATGCGTCTCCGCGATGGTCTTCTGCGTGGCGTTCAAGCACTGTTAGCTAACGTGTCGAGTCGTTTATGTTTTCGATCCATCAGCTCAGGATTCTCACCATAGTAATGTTCGTTTTAGATCAGCATAACGTACATTATCACTAGCATCTTCCTTTCGACAGCAACAATGGCTTTCTGCGACCTATGCTTCCGTTCGATACGTCTATGGAATTCTCGTATTCGTGGGGCGTGTTGTCTGGCTGATTGAGCGCATTGGCCGAGAATGCTATCAACCTATGCATGTACAGCTAGAGACTTTTCATCCATTCGCACCGAAAATAACTATGTTTCTTTAAGATGAGAAACGAATGAGGTCTTAGCGCTGCACACTACTTGCTCTTAGAGAGCCGCCGTCATGGCGATTGATACCTTGACCTTAGCCAAGCTGACTCCTTGCTTGGTCACCATCCTAACGGGGGGAGCATCATGGAAGAACTTCGCGTATTCACTGTTCATTCTCTCAAAGTCATCAGGGTCGCTCAGCAATACGATTACTTGGACGACGTCTTCCAGGCTTGACCCAGCGGATTCTAGGACCGACTCGCAGTTTCGAATCGCTTGACGAGTCTGTTCTTCGATTAGGGAGTAAGATTGGTGGATTCTGTCAGTTCAGCCTGCTAACTACCCAGCTCTTGAGTGACTCACCCACAGGAATTTTGTTAGGCCATTCCGGATCGTCCTGACCCGCAGGCACGCAAGCGGACCGTGTGATGTTCAAGTCCCTATTTGGTCGGAATTAGTGTCAATCGCTTGATTAGCAGTTTTCGTCTCCTCTCCCCCCATCTGGTTTGACATCAGTCGTCATATTCCTCTGCCATGAGCACGCGGATTATGATTCCGGATTGTGGGAAGTGTGGGGAGCCTATGCGGTTGATGTGGTGCTTAACCGGTATGCGGGACGGTAAGTGGGTTACGAGAGAACGCTACTACTGTGAAGCATGCCGTCACATGCAGGATGCGGAATTTCCGGGAACCTTGTGGGATTTGTGGCCGCAAGAAGTTCGAGACGCGATGCTCGCAACCATAAAGGTGCCCAGTGGAAGAAAGCCGCCGTGGGCACGAAATAATACAAAGCAATAGCGGAACAATCCACAATTCTTGTAGTGGCCTCATTGTCCAGGGTGTCGTAGCGCTGAGTATTCTGTACTCATCCATCCCAATGTCTCCCAACCAAAATCGCCTCACTCGGTCAAGTTTTTGGTCCAGGCAGACTACTGGGCGCCGTGAGCGCAACTCTTCTAGTCCTTGTAATGTATGGGCTCTCAGGAATTTTCAAACGAATGCAAGATAGCAAGAAGGCTCGTAGCCGGTAGTTAGGCAAAGACAACTTCTTCTTCAGCGGCCTGAACTGCGTA
>Ga0335081_10021495_pt1 | contig 10442 bp, 8 predicted proteins | sample Lox_Sample_35_FD_206713 | JGI IMG/M metagenome (GOLD analysis project Ga0335081, IMG submission 206713) | Soil microbial communities from Loxahatchee National Wildlife Refuge, Florida, United States - Lox_Sample_3.5 | ecosystem: Environmental > Terrestrial > Soil > Wetlands | place: USA: Florida...
TTTTCGTGAGCGGCGGCAAGACCCTCGGCAATCTGGATGCCGATATCGATGGCTTGTTTCATCGACAGGGAGGACTTCTTCTCCTGCAGCGTCTGTCCTTCCACGAACTCCATGACGATGAAGTTTCTTCCCTCGGATTGTTCGATCCCATAGATGGTGCAGATATTGGGATGGTTTAGGGCCGCCGCTGCTTGGGCTTCCTGGATGAACCGAGCAGTATCATCTGCGGATGCAGAGACGTGTTCCGGGAGGAACTTGAGTGCAACGAGACGATTGAGCGAGGTGTCCTGGGCTTTGTACACTACTCCCATTCCACCCTCACCCAATTTTTCCAGGATTTTGTAGTGGCTAATGGTTGAACCAATCATAGTGATTCCTTCATCAATCTCGTCATGCACATCACGACACGACTTACCGGAACTTTTCCTTCAGCTCCTGCGTCCAGTTTTCGACATAATTGAACGACGACACCCTCGTGTTGCTCGTGACGTTCCTTATCATGATGAAACGCTTGCCGTCTTTGCTCACATCGTAGTTTGTAACGGGATCGTTCGGAAACGACATTTGAGAGACGTCAAACAACTCGCGCGTCTGGCCCTGAGAAAAGATGGGTGAGGTCTTGATGGAAACCGCCATCATTTTGCCCACCGTACTGACATAGAAAATCTCATTCCCCGAAGGAGACCAAAGCGGGCTCAATCCACCACCATTGGAGATTTGCCATTTCCCCTTGAGATCCGGAAACGAACGGGCGAAGACTTCCAGTCCGCCCGTTTCGTTTGAGCCGTACGCTATGAACTTACCGTTGGGTGACATGCTTCCGCCGTAGACATAGGGGACACCGGTAATGAGCCGGGTGGCGCCCGTTCCTTTCTCAAGATCTGCCATGAGGATGTCGTTCGAGCCAAGGCCGCTGACAATCAACCTTTTCCCTTGATTTGCCAGAGCAGCGGGGAACACGGGAAGGGTACTGTTGAACACGAGTGTACCCTGAGAACTCCCGTCTGCCGGCTGCATCATAATGCCGAGCGGGATTGCCGAGGCATAATAGAGTCTCTTGCCATCGAGGCTCCAAAGGGGAGAGTTCACTTTTTTCGAAAACGTGAGTCGGCTTGCAGATTGCTTCCTGAAATCGTAGATCCAGATATCATTGTCGCCGGTGGTGGGTCCCACGCCGTAAGCGAGTTTCGTTCCGTCGGGGGAGAGGCGCGGCGCTGATGCCGCTTGCGGCGCCAGCGGAAGCGGAGTGATCTTTCCGTCCCGCGTAACCCAGACCAGCTCAAAATCCTTTTGGAACGTTCCCGGAAGGTATGCGAGATTCCCGTTGGAAGAGACCGAGAAATCCATCGTACCACTTGAGGGATCGCCGTTGACGCCATCGATGACAGTCACAGGCGATTTCTTCATTTGAAAGTCGTCGAGCGAAAAAGGAACGGCAAGCAATGATGAATTTCGTCCCACGATGAGATATCCGGGTGCGATGTAGCGAGCCGTTTCTCCGCGAATGTCCAGTTCGTGACGCTCGCCGGTTTGGAGGGACTGAACCATCAGGATGGCGTCAGCGTAGGAGTTTGGAGTCGCCTGTCCGCCGACGGTATACAAAATCCATTTGCCGCCTGGTAACAACTGGGGCCAGCGATGGGTACGTTCTCCTTTAGTTGAATCAAGGGAGGTTACCGGTGTGGGATCCCCTCCCGCTGCTGAGACGGAAAATAACCCGGAGGAAAATGTAGGACTGTAGTAAATCCTGTTGTCGGGCCCCCAGCACGCTCCTCGGAAACCGGAAGCATCACACACTATTTCCGCTGCACCCCCTGCTGCAGGAATCTTTTTGATTTTTCCGTCGGCGGAGAAGCCAATCCACTGGCCATCCGGCGAAAAGAACGGTGCGGTACCGTTCGTTGTCCCCTGGAGAGGATGAATATCGTAATCGTCGAGCGAGCGAACATAGAGTTGCGTGACCCCGTCCTGAGAAATTGTGTACACGAGAGACCGGCCGTCGGGGGAAAGTGCCAGACTCGGCACATCCGAGTGGAAAATCAACTGATCCTGAGAGGCAACTGCCAGGAGATTGAGACGATTGACCGGGTGGAGCGGTGTGTTTCCAAACAACATCCAACCAACCGCACCGAGAACAACGAGGGCCAGGATCGCCCACGGAAGATTCCGTTGCAGACGAGGGGGCTTGAACGGTCCGTTCACAGGCTCCAATTGTTGCGAACCGGTGCCGCTCGACGTTACGGGCATGACTCTGCTCATCCGGGATCTGCTCGATGATCGTCTGACGCGTTTGAGGTCAACCGCAACCTGGCTTGCAGATTGTGTGCGCTCTTTCGGGTCTTTCTCCAAACACTCGAGAACAATGATGTCGAGCTCGGGAGTGATCTCCGGTTTGATGGATGACATCGGGGGAGCATCGACATTCACGATTTCATAAATAATCGCTGTTTCGTGGACACCTTTGAATGGAGACTGACCGGAAAGCATTTCATAGAGCAGTACACCGAGCGAGAAGATGTCGGACCGGTGATCGGTCTCCTGTCCCTGCACCTGTTCCGGCGACATGTATCCGGCAGTGCCGACCGTTGAGCCTTCCTTTGTGAGCCGCGAGGCCCCTCTGAGCTTCGCAAGACCAAAATCCATAATCTGAGCCCGTCCATCCTTGCGGATCATGATATTCTCAGGTTTGATGTCCCGGTGGACGATCCCTTTCTCGTGCGCAGCAGCAAGACCTTCGGCGATCTGGATGCCGATATCAATGGCCTGTTTCATCGACAGCGAGGACTTCTTTTCCTGAAGAGTCTGTCCCTCAACGAATTCCATGACGATGAAATTCTTTGTCACCCCGAGCGGAGTCGAGGAGCCCTCCGACTGCTCGATCCCATAGATGGTGCAGATATTGGGATGATTCAGGGCCGCGGCTGCTTGTGCTTCCTGTATGAAGCGAGCAGAATCATCTGCGGATGCCGAAACGTGTTCCGGAAGGAACTTGAGTGCAACCAAGCGGTTGAGCGAGGTGTCCTGGGCCTTATACACCACGCCCATGCCGCCTTCGCCCAACTTTTCCAGAATTTTGTAATGAAGTATTGTTGCGCCGACCATAGAATGTTATTTGATGGATATCGTGACACGGATGGTTAGCTAGTTTCTACATCCGGGTTCGCCCATCCGAAAAGCGCTGGGAGCTGCGGTTTTGCGGGAAACTTTGCCTTGGCCCTTCCATCAATCCAGAAGGACAATGCAAAGCTCTGAGACGAAGCAGCAAACACTTATTAAGTCAACGGTGATGCCGCCAATAAGAGTCGAATTGTAGCTTTATTGTGCGAGAATGTCAAATCTGGGAATCTTGGAGATAGATTGACAGATAAGGATTTTTCCTCAACAAAGCGATTTTGTCGATACTGTCGGCACGAATTCCGAGATGACTCAAGGACGCGCCGGCAACGGTACGCAGATGCTATTTTTCTCGAAGCATTCCCTTGAGGGTAAGTTCAGCAACCAATGTAATGATCGACGCCCTCTCCCGTCGAAGAAAATCTTCACGTGACTTTCGAAGTGCGGTCGACTCTGCTATGACACCCTGCCAGCTGTTGCCCCCGCGAAGAATATCATGGCAACGATGGCTAGTGCAACAAGGATGAGCATGACGATCATGAGCCAGTACTGAAGATTGTAGATCTTCTTGAGCTGCTCAAGGCCGTTCATCAGATGGCTGATGTCGTTTCCGCGCGTGTCGACGATGAGTCGAAAGGAGCCAGCACCATTGTAGTTCCAAAATCCCATGAAACCGAAAAGGGCGGTTTCGAGCAGCAATACAATTGCATTGAGTCCCGCCTGGAAGAGCATGAAGATGCCTCCCAATCCGACAACACCTCCGAAAATCATGTAGATCAGCCCGAGCGCCTTCATGCGTGATGCGAGCACCTGCATTGTCACGTTCTGGGATGAACTGAATTCGTAGCCTGCAGGCTGCGGGGCCTTTGGCTGAGGTTGTGGCTGTACCGGCGTTTGTTGGTCCATCAGAAATCCTCCTTGTTGGTTGTTGAACGTTGAAAAAAGCGAGGGACACAAATCCTCGAAATCACTCTTCGGGAAAAGGAATCGCTAATCCATCCTACGATTTCCAGCCGCTCATTCCACCTCCGCAACCTTCCACCACAGTTCTTGACCGGTCCGCGCACCAAATGCGAGCTTCTTCCCGTCGGAACGAAAGACGGGTCTCTTCACATCGTCGAAAGGACCGAGATGAGAATATGCGTAAGGCGGGCTGGGCACAGCGAAGAAATCCGGTGGGCCGGTGAATCCGCCGTGGATTGGACAGTCACGGTTTCTTCCTTCAATGCGAACCGGTGATATAGTTTTCCAATTGTTTGATGGTGTGTTCTTTTTCACTGATGACTGCTTTGATTGCATCCCGTATGGTAATCATGCCAACAAGGTTCTGAACCTCCAACACCGGTAAATGCCGGATGTGCTTCTTGTTCATAATCTCCATGCACTCTTCGATGGATTGGTTGGGATGCACGAATACCGGGTTGAAGGTCATAATGTCCCGTACTCGTAGCTCTTTCGAATTCCTTCCTTTGAGTTCTACCTTCCTCGCATAGTCCCGTTCCGAAATGATGCCGACGACGGAATCGTTCTGCACGACAACTAACGCCCCGACGTTCTTCTCTGCCATAGTGCCCAGGGCTTCGAAAACCGATGCTTCCGGGGTGATTGTCCACACGGTGTTGCCTTTCGTCTGGAGAATGTCTCGTACCGCGCTCATGGGTTCCTCCTTTCCATACAGCATCGTTGAAAACGTTATCAACTGATAAAGCTCTTGCTGGCGATCAAGTGAAAGCCGTCGACTTCAACATCTTCGCTTGTGACGCTGGGGAGCCGGGTGCCGGCGCCCTGCATTTTGAGCTGCGTGAGGTCGCTCAGGGTGTGACGAATTCCTTCAAGCAATTGATTGAACGTCCCTTTCCGTTCATAGTCTTCGGCATTGGTACGGCTGTTCCACAATGTCACAGAGATCGCCTCATTGCTCTCATTCGTCGGCGTGGAAAGACACGAAAAATGGCATCCGTGGGTTGCCATCAGTGCCGGAATAATGTCGCGCTGGTAGATTTCTTTGTATTCTTTAAGTTTTCCCGGTTTGATGTGAAGGGATACAATTCGAAGAAACGGGTGGTGGGTACCTTCGGTCACTGAAGCTGTTGACCCGCTCGAGGTTGAAACGGAAAACGTCTTGAGCGTCGGCTCTGCACCCGTCGGTGTATATTCCAGCGTGAAGTCCTTTGTGAGCTCCAGTTTCCATTCCGTTAAGTCCGCAAAGAATGGCCGCGCTTCTTCGACAAGTCTCTTGAACAGGCCACTCCGTTCGTACCGCGAGGCGTCGTCCTCGGAATGCCACAAGGTCATGGATATCCCTTCATCCTCTTGATGATCGCTCTGCACCAAACAGGCGTACAAGCATCCGCCAACCGTTCCGAGTGCCGGAATGATTCTCTCCTCGTACAATCGTGTTAAACCCGGAACTTCTTCTTGTTTGATTTTCATTTGGAGCATTCGCATGAACATATCTGACTCCTCGTCTTGCCGACAAAACCCCTATGGTTCATCGTTTCCCGGCAGCGTTGCTGAGAGACTGCCGATGATTTTCCATTCTTTTCCAACGCGCATCCACGAATGGATGATTTTGAACCACCGCCCGGTTCCCTCCAAACTGCCATCGTTGTGTTTCCATACATACGAAACTGCATAAAGGACAATGGCCACGTTGTCGAACAACTGTACTGATTTTGGATGGAGAAGACAGGATGTCATCACGTAACCGTTCTTCTTTGCCGTAAGAATCCAGCCGGTGACGCTGTCCTTCGTGATAACAGTCTGCGAAGTTGCCGGCCAACCCCGGAATCCGTCGTGCCATAAGGTCGAGAATCCTTCAACATCGCGTGACTGGACGTAGTGCCAATACTGCTCCTCCATGCCCCAAACTTCCTTTTGTTCCTGTGACATTTCCTGCGATCGCAATTCAAGCGAGACGAACGGAAGCAGAACCAGCGTCACAGACAAGAGATGGATGAATCCTGGCTTTTTCGCCATTCATTCCCCTTTTCCCGAGAATCCCGGTTTCGTCATGATTTCAGGGTCCAGTATCTTCTCAGCCTGTTTCGCCGAGAGGTAACCCAACTCTACCACTACTTCCTTGACCATCTTGTGCTCTTTCATTGCTTTCTTCACAACTTCGGCGGCTTTGTCGTATCCGATGATGGGATTGAGGACTGTCGCAATGATTGGGTTCTTGTGGACGAGCTCACGCATCCGCTCTTCGTCGAGTTCGAGGCCTCGGATAGCCTTCTCACCCAAAAGCCGCGAGACCGAAGCAAGAAGTGAGATTGATTGGAGTATGTTGTGTGCAATGACGGGCATCATGACGTTAAGCTGAAAATCACCGGCGCTGTTGGAATAGGCGATGACGGCATCGTTACCCATGACCTGAGCGGCGACCATTCTGGCGGATTCGGCGATGACAGGATTCACTTTTCCGGGCATGATGGATGAGCCGGGCTGAAGGGAAGGGAGCCGGATTTCCCCGAGTCCCGCGATGGGACCGCTGTTCATCCATCGCAAATCGTTCGAGATCTTCGCCAGAGCAGACGCATAGGTTTTCAACTGGCCGGAGAGTTCGACAATGCTGTCCTGGGACGACTGTGCTTCAAAATGATTGGGAGCTTCTTTGAATGTGATCTTCGTTGAAGCAGAGAGTTCCTTCGCAACGAGTCTCCCGAATTTCTTATTTGTGTTGACCCCCGTTCCAACCGCCGTGCCGCCTATTGCAAGTTCGCAGACTCTTGGAAGAGTGGATTCAATTCGCATTGTCGCGTTTGCTACCTGCGTCGCCCAGCCGGATAATTCCTGGCCAAACGTGATCGGCATTGCATCCATCAGATGCGTTCGGCCTGTTTTCACCCGTGCTGCGTGGTTCTTTGCTTTCGCAGCGATCGTTGTGCGAAGCAATTCGAATGCCGGGAGCAACTGTTCTTTCACGTGAAGCGCAGCCGACACATGGATCGCCGTGGGAAACACGTCGTTCGAGGATTGCCCCATGTTGACGTGATCATTCGGGTGGACGGGAGACCTGGAGTTCCTGCTTCCAGTCAAGATCTCATTCGCGCGACTGGCTATCACTTCGTTTGCGTTCATGTTCGTCGACGTTCCTGAACCCGTTTGGAATATGTCAAGGGGGAACTGGTCGGCCAGCGTGCCTTGCACAATTTCGTCGCAGGCTCGGAGTATTGCCGTTGCTCGTTTTGCGTCCAGGATGCCGAGGCGCCGGTTCACCGATGCACTTGCGCGCTTGATCAATACCAGCGAGCGAATGAAAACATCGGGAAATCGTATCCCGCTCACCGGAAAATTCTCAATTGCCCGTTGAGTCTGTGCTCCCCAGTACGCCTCTTGAGGAACATTCACGTCACCCAGAGAGTCTTTTTCAATTCTGAAACTATCCATGCTGCATGAGGTTCAGCGAAATAGTGTATTTGTTTTTTTCGGCTGTTTTCTGCGACCGGAACAGTGGCTCGAGAATTCCAGGAGGATAGGGAACATCCTCGGGTGATTGCCGGTCTCTGCTGCGCGGTTTTCTATGAGACTTGAACGCTTAAGTTCTCTTCAAAACAATAAGCGTCATGTCATCGCTTTGCGGTTGGTCTCCCGCGTGAGCTCGAACTGCCGCCACAATCTTTTCAATGATCTCGTGCGGAGACGCGGAACGATTGTCCCGGATGATCGTCTGAAGCCGTTCTTCGCCGAACTGCTCGAGATTCGAGTTCATCGCCTCTGAAATACCATCGGACGAAATGACTAGGAGATCGCCCGGTTTCATCGGAATCGTGTCTTCTTCAAACGCAAAGTCTTCGAAGGCGCCAAGCATGAGCCCGCCCGACTTCAGGCGGTTCGGTGAGTCACCGTCCGAAAAGTGGAAAGGAAAATCGTGCCCGGCATTGGAGTAGGAGAGTTGATGGTTCTTGCTGTCAAGGTAAGCGTAAAACAGTGTCGCAAATTTCTCGGGACTGGTACTGTGAAACAGAAGTTTGTTGGAACGAACAAGGCATTCTTTGGGTGATGAACAAAGGAACGATTGGCCCCGCAGCGTGGCCTGCAGGTTCGCCATCAGAAGGGAAGCAGGGAGGCCTTTGCCCGTCACGTCACCGAGGCAGATTGCCAATCGATGGTCTTCAATCGATATGAAATCGTAGTAGTCGCCGCCGACAACCTGAGCCGGTATGCTTTTTCCCTCAAGTTCATATCCATCGATGGTCGGTGTGGACTTCGGCAGGAGCTCCGACTGAATCTTGGAAGCCAGACGCACCTCCTCCTGCATCTTTGCAAAAGCCTTTTCTTCTTCGTAGAGGCGGGCTGTCTCGATAACCTGACCGGACTGCACGCCAATGATCGCGAGAAGCCGCTGATCCTCTTCCGTGAAACCGCCTCCACCACGTTTGTTGAAGATCGTGAGGACTCCCTTCAGCTCCGATTTGACGATAAGAGGAACGCAGAGAAGTGTCTTGACCGATTCGTCCCAGCGGACACCCCGGAACCGCTCGTCGGACTTGGGATTGTTGAGGAGCAGCGGTTTCTTGTTCAAGTGCATCCACCCAAGGAGTGCCTGATTCACCTGGAACTGCTCGTGGTCGCTGGAAGATACCATCGTGCGCACCAGCGTCTTCATCGGCTGGCTTGCTCGCTCATCGACGAGGGTAATGACGCCCTGTTCGGCGCCCAGAGCGCGCAGCGAGCGCCGAATGATCGTTTGCATGATTTCCTGGGAGTCCAGAGAGGCACTAATGGCGCGGCCTAGGTCGTTGAGGATCGAAAGCTCTTCAATGGCCCTTTTCAAACGCCTGTTTTCTTCCTCGAGCTTCAAACCGGTTGAGAGTGGTTCGGCCATTGCTCAAACTCAAATGAAAATCTTCAGGGAATTCCGTGCCGCCGAAAGATACATAACGCCATCAGCAGAATCAACAATCGTTGTGCGCTAATGAACACATAAACACCGTTCGCGATGTTTGCAAGCAGTTAGCAAAGGCACGTCATCAGAACCAATACTGGGGCTCGTAAGTTCATGCAGCAACACGCCTGGAAATTTATCTGGCAGCGCACTGCGTGTTTAAGAGCTTGCGCAAAAGTGCTAGCTACGCTGAAGGAGTTTGGGCGTTTCCTATCGAAGCCTTTAAACTGGATGGCTGGTTGAGGAGCTTAAGTGCGGAAACGAGAATTGCAGCTTTAATTCGTCATCACCGAACGGTCAACTTTTCCTTTTGCTTGTTCGGCTAAGCCACATTTGCCAGAGTTGCACAAATGCCGGATTTGTACACGAATGCATTATTTCTCGTGCAGTTTCGAATAACCCCGCTTTTCTGGCTGCTTCGGCCGCCACCACGCGCAACATGTTCTGGTAGGCCATGGGAACTGTTGACCAATTTGCGGCGGCTAGGACCTGTTCTCTATTTACATCTTTGCGAGCGATCTCACCAATTCTCTGTGCCATCTCTTGAAAAAGTGCGTCCGAAAGTTCTTTATCTTCAACAAGGACATCAGTGTTCTTCTCAGGTACTATCTTCGATGAGGAGAATACGTCTTTTGACGCTTTCTTATAGATGTGCAGGCTGTCGCTAATCTGATTATAACTTCCAAGTTTGAGTTTCAGCCAGCCGGCCATAACCTCTTGTAGGTACGTGAACTGCACAAAGTTGTAGGGTACCCCTAAGAAAATGTCATTGCTCCGAATTACTTGGAGCCATTCAAGTTTCTTTCCCCTTACCTTGAGCAATGATATCACGTTGCAAGGAATGTCTTCGCTGGTTGGCCGACCTTCGGACGTTGGCAGGTCTATTTCAGGGTCCCAGATTTGAAGCAGCACTTGGCGGCTATCAGGGTTCCTCTTTAGAACTTCAAAAGCGCGAAGAAGTTGATCGATTCCGAAATGATATTTGAGCCGGTAGCCGTACGCTCCATGATATTCTCTACAAATCCCTGCGTATTTCGGCAGCTGTGGATTCCAATAATTCAAGAATTTAGAATCTCGACGTCCTGTAAGTATCCAAACCACCTCGACAATTGCAAAGGCTGGATTCAGAGTTGGGAACCGAGATATAACCCAACGTTGCCGAGGATCGGCAATCGCAAAACCAACATGCAAGATTTCTTTTGTAAGACCCGCACGACTTTTTTGACGACGTACTCTCGCGCCGTTTCGAAACAGTTCCACCGCGCTTAACCACACATCATTTGCGTCGTTACCCGTAAAGGTGTCTATCATTGTAGATCTAATCTTTGATTAAATGATTGATCTTCCACTTTGGTGGATACCAGTAGTGTGAAGCATTTGCTTTTGGTCTATATATTTGCTTTATGCGAGTTCTTCCAGTTCTTCCCTTTATTTCTGGGTG
>Ga0335081_10021496_pt1 | contig 10441 bp, 4 predicted proteins | sample Lox_Sample_35_FD_206713 | JGI IMG/M metagenome (GOLD analysis project Ga0335081, IMG submission 206713) | Soil microbial communities from Loxahatchee National Wildlife Refuge, Florida, United States - Lox_Sample_3.5 | ecosystem: Environmental > Terrestrial > Soil > Wetlands | place: USA: Florida...
CGGAAGCCGCGCCGCGCCATCGCGGACGCGAGCGCCTTCGCGTTTGCGACGACTTGCCGCTGATATCCGGCGAATCCCGGCTCGCCCGCTTCCTTCAGGCAGACGGCCTTCGCGGCGATGGTGTGCATTAACGGACCGCCCTGAATTCCCGGAAACGTGGAGCGGTCGAGATCCTTCGCATATTTCTCACGGCAGAGAATGAGCCCGCCCCGCGGCCCACGCAGAGTCTTGTGCGTGGTGGTCGAGACGAAATCCGCATACGGCACAGGATCCGGATGAACGCCCGCCGCGATCAGCCCCGCGATGTGCGCCATGTCCACGAAGAGCATCGCACCCACCGCCTGCGCGATCTTGCCCATGCGCGCGAAATCAAACGCGCGCGAATACGCGCTCGCGCCGACGACGATCATTTTCGGTTTGTGCTCGCGCGCCAGGCGCTCGAGATCGTCGTAGTCGATCGTCTCCGTTTCCTTCGCCACGCCGTACGGCACGAAGTGGTAAGTGATGCCGGAAAAATTCAGCGGATGCCCGTGCGTAAGGTGGCCGCCGTGCGCGAGATTCATACCGAGAACGGTGTCGCCCGGCTTGAGCGCGGCGATATAGACGGCGATATTCGCCTGCGTGCCGGAGTGGGGCTGCACGTTGGCATGATCGGCGCCAAAGAGAGCTTTCGCGCGATCGATCGCCAGTTGCTCGGCTTGATCGACGAACTCACAGCCGCCGTAATAGCGCTTACCCGGATATCCTTCGGCATATTTGTTGGTGAGGACCGAGCCCATCGCTTCCATCACCGCTTCGGAAACGAAATTTTCGGAGGGAATCAGTTCGAGCCCGGTTGCTTGCCGGCGAACCTCTTCGTGCAAAATCGCTGCGATCTCGGGATCTGTTTCTTCGAGGGAACGGCTCATGCGGCGCAGGTCGGGCGTGTCTTTGCTCATAGCTCGGCCCATCTTAGCAAAAGGGCAGTGCAGTGGCGAGCGTGGAGCCCGAACTGACCAGCGCAAAAAACAAATCGGCCTGACCGCGCCGCGCATCGAGCGTCAGTCAGGCCGAATGTGAAACGATTCGTCGAATTAGAAGCTGTACTTCAAACCGAATTGCAGAATGCGCCCCGGCACCGCGCTCGAGGTGATTTCGCCAAAGCCCGTCCCTCCGAAAGCATTGCCGGGTTGGTTGAACTGGGCGTGATTCCAAAGGTTGAAGAATTCCGCCCGGAACTGAAGGGTGGCGTCCTCTCGGATTCCACCGACGGTCGTATTTTTGATGATCGCCGCATCGAAGTTGACCTGCGTGCAGCACCTCATGATTCCCACGCCGGAGTTGCCGAAGCCCGTGCCGCAGCCAACATATTGAGCGATAGGAGTGCCTCCCGCGCCGGTGGCAGTTCCATTGCAGCCGGTCTGACCGTCTTCGGCCGACCAGTTCGTGTTCGGAACGCCACCAAACTCGGGCAGTGCCGTGAACGCGCCGGGATTGATGAAACCGGGACCTCCGGCTAACCCGCTCAGCACGCGCGAAGTCATGCTACCCGAAGTGCCAAGTGCGACGCCTGACTTGCAAACGCCGAGCGAATTGCAATTTACCGGGTCTGCAAGTTCGGCCCGAGCGTAAGGGCCGGTAGGGGGTAGAGAGGTGCCGTACAAAAGTGTCGCCTGATTGCCGAGGATTCCGTCCGTAATACTGAAAGGCAAACCATCTTGAATCGTGGTTACGCCGGAGATTCCCCATCCGCCCAGGGCTTTTTCCTTCCAACCTTCACCCTTGTACGGAAGCTCGTAGCTGTAGCTGACCACCAAGCGCTGCGGGCGATTGAAGGCCGCCAAACCGTACTGCTGGCGGTGGTTCAGAGGGTCGTTGGAAGAGGCGCTGCCGGAAAGCACGTTGCCCGGTGTGGCAATTCCGGCGCCGGCTTCGCTGGCGTTGATATCCGTGATGAGCTTGCTCCAGGTGTAGGACGCTTGCAGCGTCAGGCCGTGGGAGAAGCTGTGACGAACCTGCATCTGGAGGGCGTTATAGAGGTGGTTGCCGTCGGTTTCGACTTGCTGCAGGTTGCCCGGATTCACGCCCAGGTAGGTTACGCGGCCAAGATAATTGCTGGAGGTGTTCGCGAGCAGTCGCATGTTGCCGTTATCGTTGATGGGGAACGAGCTGGCGGGCCGCTCCAGGTTTATATCGACCGGGTCTGTCGGCGGATTAGGAGCACCGGCTACAAGGTATGCCAGGTTCGGATCGCGGTTCCAGTCGTAGAGATGGATTCCGTGCGTACCGACGTAGCCGATGTCTGCCACCCAGCCGTGCGCAAATTCATATTGAACGTCAACATTGTATTGCTGGATCTTCGGTGTACGCATCGCCGGGTCGTCGCCGGAATTCACGAGCCCCGTGGCGTTGGTGTTATTTATGTCCGTTAGATTGGTTAGACCAGCTCCCGCTCCTGCCCCGTCAATCGGCGGACCCGCGAAGAGAGTCCGCGGGATGAATCCGAGGAAGGCCTGTGCAACGAAAGGATTTTGGAGAGTTTCCGACGGGGCGAGGCCAACGGCGGTGGCGTAGGGCGGTTCATTGCCCAGGATGTTATCCCCCACCAAGTTGCCGTACACGCGGTCGAAGAACATGCCGTACCCGGCGCGGATAACAAGTTTCTCGCTAAACGGTTGCCATGCCACACCGACGCGCGGCGAGAAATTGTCGAGGGGAGAGCCGTACAGCAAAGTCTTATTGTTGTTGACGAAAATACCGGTCGATCCGAACTGACCGGTGAGGTTGTTGTAGAGAGCCTTGTTGTAGTTCGACTGCACGATGTAACCGGCGAGAGTGCCGACGGGATTGTTCAAGAGCGCAGTGCCGGTATCGACGACGCCTGCCAGCGAAGCCGCAAAGTTCGTAAACACGCCGTTGGTGTCGGTGGGCCAGCCATCATATTCCCAGCGAAGGCCCAAGTTGACCGTGAGCTTTCGATTCACTTTGATGTCGTCCTGGACGAACGTTGAGAATTCGTTGATGCGCCAGTGGTGAGGATTCGGCGAGCCATTCGGCAAGAGGCGATTCGTCGACATAATGGCCCAGTCAACGGGTTGAATCGGGGTGCCGTCAATCGCCGGGCCGCTGCTGGAGGTCATGAGGTCGACCGCGCTTCCAGCTACAATCCAACCCCTTTCGCGGTTGGGCTGCGCCCAATTCCATTGAATCCGTTGCGTGTTGACGCCCGCTCGAATGGAATGCTTGCCGTGATTCCAGGAAATCTGATCGCCCATCAGGAAGCTCGTCTGGATACTGCGAGTCGCCGAAAAGAAATTCCCCCCCGCGCTCCAGCTTGGCCAAGTGACTGTCCCTGGCGTAAAGCTTGGGAAACCGAGGTTTCCAATGATAGGTATGAGAGAATCCTCGCGATTGCCCTTGGCATCCCCCGAAAGTACGCAAGTCTCGCCGGCAGGTGCGCCCGGATCGGCGTTATTGATCGCCGGAACGATATTGAGCGGCGTAGTCCCGTCGCCCGCGCAGGACTGGACTGTGACGCCGTCGTTGACATCAAGGTACAAGCGCTGGAAAGAGCCCCATGCCTCGTTCACAAAACTATTGGTGACGACCGAAGTCAGCTTTAGGACCGCAGAAGTCGATGCATACTGGGCATCTTCCGGAGCGCCGGGGTCGCAGCCGGTCACGATGCAACTGAAACTTTGGGTCTGAGGGTCGGCAGAGAAGAAAAACCTTTCCGAGATTGTGTTCTTGCTCGAAAGGACGTAATCCGAATTGAGCATGTACTGATTTTCATTGGCAATCGTGGCCTGCGAAATGGTTGTCGGCGTAGAGCAGGCGGGAGCGTTTTTTACAGTAGAGTCCAAACATACGGGCAAACCATTTGAATCGTAGCGCAAGCTCGGAATGTAATAGCCGTTGTTGACGCCGCCTCTGACTTGGGGAATTTTCTCCGTCTGCTGCAAGAGATTGATGAAGGTATTGCTGATGTTGCTGCCGCTGCCATCCGCGGCAACCGGCAGGCTACCCGGGTTGAAGGAGTCGGTTTCGCCCGCAAACGCGCAGCCCAGGTATTGCCGATAGGTTGAGTAGTTACACATCGGGTTGGACGCAATGTAATCCTGACGTATGGCTCCAGAGCCGCCGCCGTCGGCCGCGTCCGAGCGAGCCTTCGGGAAAGGAACGCCGGGCTCGTTGAATGGAAGCAGGCCGACCTGGGTAATCGCCGTGGCGAAGCCGTTACTGCCAATTCCGTTGAGCTGTCGCGTTCCCTGGTAAGAACCGAAGATAAAGAACTTGTCTTTCTTGATGGGTCCACCGAAGGTGCCGCCGAACTGGTTCTGCTTCACTTCGGGCGGAGAATTCGGCTCCAATTCGGCCACCTCCGATCTTTTGTAGAAAAAGTCGTTGGCGTTGAAAAAGTTGTTGCGATTGAATTCCCAGATCGAACCGTGGAACTGATTCGTGCCACTCTTAGTGACGACGTTCACGTTGGCGCCCGGGTTCTGTCCATAGGCCGCGTCGTATTGCGAGGTCTGAACCTTGAACTCTTGGATCGAATCCGGATTCGGGATCGGAATTCCGGCATAGCTGCCGGACTGCGCGGCGCCGCCGCTGCCGTAGTTCGTCACGATAACGCCATCCATCATGTAGGTATTCTGATCGGAGCCGGAGCCGTTCACGTTGATGTCCATCGTGCCGTTTCCGACGGCTGTCGCAGTGGCGACGTTGGCGACGACGCCGGGCGAGAGGTCGATCACCTGCGTGTAGTTGCGAGTGCTAAGCGGAAGGTCGGTGACAGTCTCGCCGGAGACCAGGCCGCCAATCGTGGCGTTCTGCGCTTGGATCGTCTCGACGGTCGATTCGACAGTCACCTGCTGCGTTTGGGAGCCGACCTCGAGGCTGCGGTCCAATGGAACGGTCTCGGTGACGTTCACAGTGACCGATGGCACCCCAACAGTCTTGAAGCCCGAAGCGGAAAACTTGAGGCTGTAATTGCCGGGCGGCAACAGCGAAATCTTGTACACGCCGCTCGCGTCGGTTGTAACGACCCGGGATTGGCCCGTCGCGAGATTCGTCGCCGTAACGCTCGCACCAGCAATCGTGGCCCCGGAGGGATCGGTGACCGTTCCCGTGAGCGCGCCTGTCGTGGCGCTTTGCGCCATTACCGGAGACACGCAGACCACCAGCGCGGCTACACACACCAACACGCAACACGCAAACTTCACCGCCGAAAAATGTGAACGCATTATCCACCCCCAGAGATTTTGAACCGAAGTGCTGGCCGTCCAAGTAGCGCCGTCAATCCGGCCGGCCCACCGCTGACGCCGCCGGAGAAGACAGAAGCCGCACCCGCGCGGAGACCGCGCGAGCTGAATTTTGGCGTCCCCCCTACGCCAAAAGTGTTCGAGAGATACTCCCGAGTGAATTTTTTGTCAAGCTGAAATCGGTGACCTCGATTGACTTAGGTGTGAGAGTCTCCTAACCTAACTTGTTTACTGCGCTGCATATAGCGCACACTGGACAGCGCGCCGCCATACTGCGCAGAAAAGAGCGACCGAGAGAATGTCCGATCTGAAACTGACGACGCGCGCCGAAGATTTTTCGGAGTGGTACAACCAGGTGGTCCTGCGCGCGGAGCTGGCGGACTACGCGCCCGTCCGCGGCTGCATGATTGTCCGCCCGTACGGCTGGGCGCTTTGGGAGAACATCACCGCGGAGCTTGACAAGCGATTCAAGGCGACCGGCCACGTCAACGCGGCATTCCCGCTGCTGATTCCTCGCAGCTTCATCGAAAAGGAGAAATCGCACGTGGCCGGGTTTTCGCCGGAGCTGGCCGTCGTGACGCACGGCGGCGGCGAAAAGCTCGAGGAGCCGCTGGTGATCCGGCCGACGTCGGAAACGATTATTGGCCACGCATACGCGAAGTGGATTCAGTCGTATCGCGATCTCCCCGTGCTGATCAATCAGTGGAACAGCGTGGTGCGCTGGGAGCTGCGCACGCGGCTGTTTCTGCGCACGTTGGAATTTTTTTGGCAGGAGGGGCACACGGCGCACGCCACGGCCGAGGAAGGGGACGCCGAAACGCGCCAAATGCTCGATGTCTATACCGATTTCGCGGAACGCGAAGCTGCGGTGCCGGTGATTCCGGGGCGCAAGTCCGCCGCGGAACGCTTTGCGGGCGCCGAGCAGACGTACTCGATCGAAGCGATGATGGGCGATGGCAAGGCGCTGCAATCGGGAACATCGCACAATCTCGGCCAAAACTTTGCGAAAGCCTTCGAAATCAAATACCTCGATAAGAATGGGGTCCAGCAGTACTGCTGGACCACTTCGTGGGGACTCTCGACGCGTTTCGTGGGCGCGATCATCATGGTGCACGGCGACGACCAAGGGTTGATCCTGCCTCCGCGTCTCGCCCCTTACCAGCTTGTGATCGTGCCCATCTTTAAGACGGACGAAGAAAAGGCCACGGTGTTTGAAAACGCGCAGCGGCTCCGCAAGGAACTCGTTGACGCGGGCGTTCGCGTGAAGATGGACGAACGCGAAGGCATGAGTCCCGGATTCAAGTTCAACGACTGGGAGATGCGCGGAGTGCCGTTGCGCCTCGAACTCGGGCCGAAGGACGTGGCCAAAGGATCTGTCGTGCTCGCGCGGCGCGACCGCCCGGGAAAAGAGGGCAAGGCTTTCGTGCCTCAGCAGGGAATCACGGCTGCCGTGAAGCAAGCGCTCGATGCGATTCAGCAGTCGCTCTACGATCGGGCGCTCGAATTCCGCAAAGCGAATACCGCCGAGCCGGCCATCTACCCCGACTTCAAAACCGCTGTCGAAAAGGGCTTCGTGCTTTCTTGGTGGTGCGGCAGCGGCGATTGCGAAGCGAAGATCAAGGAAGAGACGAAGGCTACGATGCGCTGCATTCCACTGGATCAACCCGGTGGGTCGGGGAAGTGCGTCTATTGCGGCCAGCCCTCCGCCGAAAAGGCCATATTCGCCCGCGCCTACTGATTCGCGGCTTCCTGCGCCGCGAATGTCGTTTACTCATCGCGAACAGCTGTTCTTCAGCACCCACCCTCTGGCTTTTGCCTCATGCTAGGTTAGAAAAGAGTAAGCGGGACAGGCGCACTGGGGGCGGAAACTCGATGATTCGACGCCGTCAACACGGGGAACACGGCGGTTCCAAGCTGAACTTCCTGATTACACTGCTCGTGCTGGCGGCGATCGCGTTCGCCGGCGTGAAGATCGTTCCTGTCTATTTCGCCAACTACCAGCTTCAGGACGCCATGCAAACGGAGGCGCGCTTTGCGCTGAGCGGCTACCCGAAAAAGGGCGTCGATGACATCCGCGACGACATCTTCAAGAAGATGCAGGAACTCGACATCCCCGGCAAGAAGGAAGACGTCAAAGTAATCGAGGACGCCGGGACTGGAAACCTCGACATAGGTCTCGACTACACGGTGACAATCGATTTGAAGCTCTACCAGTGGATCAAGCCGTTTCATGTCCACGCGGACAACCATTCCATCTAAAATAGTGATCTAGCTAGGCGACGTGGTTAGACTGGAGTTGGGGAATCCATTCGCCTCGGGCGTTACGCTGCCCAGCCGCGGCTCTAGGCGCACGTCCGCGCCCCGTGCAAGGCACACCGGAGGAATTGATTGCGCATTCGAATCGCCGGCGGCTTTCTGACATCCCGGTTTGGCATGGCGCTGCTGGTGGCGCTGCTGGCACTTCTGCTCGCCGGCGCGAGCGTCGTCACCTACTACTACATTCAGTTCGGCCACCTGATCGACGAGCGGCTCACCGGACAGATTTTCCAAAACACCTCGCGGGTCTATTCCGCTCCGGGCCGTATCTACGTCGGCGAGACAATGCGGCCAAGCGATCTGGCGAGCCAGATGTTGCGAGCCGGATATCAGGAAGGGCCGGTCACCGGTTCGCCGGGACAATACCGCGTGAGCGGATCGACGGTCGAGATACTGCCTTCGCCGATCTCCTATTTTCAGGGCCACAACCAGCTTCGGGTCAATTTCTCGGGAACTCAAATCTCGCAAATCACACAGCTTTCCGAGGGCATCCAGCTCGATTCCGCCGAGGTCGAGCCCGAGCTGCTGACGAACCTGTTCGATAGCTCGCGCGAGAAGCGCCGGGTAGTTCGCTTTGACGATCTGCCGCCCGTGCTCGTCCACGCAGTGCTCGCGGCGGAGGACAAGCGCTTCTTCGAACACGGCGCACTCGATATGGTGCGCGTGTTTGGCGCGGCGTTTTACGACGTCTCGCGCGGCCAGAAGGCGCAGGGCGCCAGCACCATCGACATGCAGGTGGCGCGCACGTTTTTCTTTTCGACCAAACGCGAGTGGCGGCGGAAGCTCAAGGAAATCCTGATGGCCGCCGAGATCGACGAACGCTTCTCGAAGCAGCAAATCTTCGAGCTCTACGCGAACGACATCTATCTCGGCAATCGCGGCAGCTTTGCGATTCGAGGGTTCGGCGAAGCCGCGAACGCCTATTTCGGAAAAGACGTCCGCGAACTGACGCCCGGCGAAGCCGCCTTCCTCGCAGGAATCATTCGCGCGCCGAATCGCTACTCGTCCGCCGAGCGCCACGTGGACCGAGCCGACGATGTGCGCGATCGCGTCCTGGGTGAAATGGTGGACGACGGATTCCTCACGGCTCAGCAGGAGGCCGACGCGAAGAAGTCGAAGCTGAAATTCACTAACGGCGGACTGGGCAGCAGCTCCGCGCCTTACTTTGTTGACATGGTGAAGGACCACCTGCTCGAAAAATTCTCTGAGGCCGATCTGGAAACGCAGAGCTACCGGATCTACACGACGCTCGATCCGAATCTCCAGCAGGCCGCCGATCAAGCGATCCAGATCGGCGTGCTCAATCTGGACAAACTGCTGGAGCGCCGGTACGCGGTCTGGAAGAAGAAGGGCGAAACCGTTCCGCCCGCGCAGGTAGCTCTCGTGGCACTCGATCCGCGCACGGGCGAGATTCGCGCGCTTGTCGGCGGCCGCAACTACGGAGAAAGTCAGCTCAATCACGCGCTCGCGCGACGCCAGCCCGGATCGGTGTTCAAGCCGTTCGTCTATGCGGCAGCGTTTGATAACGCGGTGCAGGGACTCCAGCCCGTCGTTACGCCCGCCACGACCGTGGACGATTCGCCCACGACGTTTGAGTTCGACGGCAAAGACTACACGCCGGACAACTACGGCGAGGAATTTTATGGCCCGATCACCGTGCACGATGCGCTGATTCATTCTCTGAACGTCGCCACCGTGAAGGTGGCGGAGATGATCGGTTACCAGCGCGTCGTGGATGTCGCCCGGCAGATGGGGCTCGGCAATAACATCATGGCTACGCCGGCAGTCGCGCTAGGCGCGTACGAAATGACGCCGATCGACGTGGCGGCGGGCTACACGGCGTTTGCAAACAACGGGATTCGCGCCGAGCCCATTTTCATTCGCAATGTCATCGGCGCCGACGGGAGTTCCGAAGAGTCCTCCAATCCGACGACGAGGCCCGCGCTCGATCCGCGTGTCGCGTATATCACAACGAGCGTGATGGAGGACGTAATCAATCACGGCACGGGCTATCCCGTGCGCGCGCTGGGATTCGACGCGCCCGCGGCGGGCAAAACGGGCACTTCGCGCGACGGCTGGTTCGCGGGGTACACGTCGAATTTGCTGTGCGTCGTATGGGTCGGCTTTGACGACAATCGCGATCTGGGGCTCGCAGGCGGACAGGCCGCCGCGCCTATCTGGGGCGAGTTCATGAAGCGGGCGGTCACTTTGCCCAAGTATCGCAACACGCAGGATTTCCAGCCGCCGCCGGGCGTCACCGAGGTGACCATCGACCCGCAATCGGGACAGCTCGCGATGCCCACCTGCCCAAAAACGGAGAGTGAATATTTCATCGCGGGGAGCGAGCCGACTCAGTATTGCGAACTCCACGGCGGAACTCCGGCGGCACAGCAGTCGCAGGGCTCGTGGCTGTCGCGTCTGTTCGGCAAGGGCTCGGAACCTGCGCCGCCCAATGCGCCCGCGGGCGTCCAGACACCACCCGGCGCGCCAGCCGCGACAAATGGTCCGCGCTCTCCAAAGCCGCTTCCCCCGCCGAATAGCGGGCAAGACAACTCGGATGTCTCAACGAAGCAGCCCGAGAAGAAAAAGGGGTTTCTCGACCGCGTATTTGGTATCTTTGGAGACAAGCAGCCGGCCAGTAACTCCAAGCCCTAGAAGTAAGCCGGTCATCGGAGGGTCGGCGCCCACAGGGGAAGGGCAATGAAACTCTGGGCCTTCTTCGCAATCCCGCTTTTGCTCGCACAGGCAGACGAACCGTCCCGCAAGGTTCCCGACGTCACGACGGCACCAACGTCGCAGACCTCCGCCGATCAGGATTCCAGTCCGGCGCCAAAGACGCCGCAAGAGGCTGACCGAACCCGCGCCGAGATCATGATGGCGCG
>Ga0335081_10021497_pt1 | contig 10441 bp, 9 predicted proteins | sample Lox_Sample_35_FD_206713 | JGI IMG/M metagenome (GOLD analysis project Ga0335081, IMG submission 206713) | Soil microbial communities from Loxahatchee National Wildlife Refuge, Florida, United States - Lox_Sample_3.5 | ecosystem: Environmental > Terrestrial > Soil > Wetlands | place: USA: Florida...
CCGCCGGAGCCTGGGCCTCGGCCGGCACCGCCGGAGCCTGGGCCTGCGCGGGCGCCTCGTCCGGCGCCGCCGGAGCCGGAGCGGGTGCCTCGTCCGCCGCCGCGGGCGCTGTGGCCTGGCCGGCCGCGCCGGGCTGGCCGGCATCCTCGTCCGCCCGGCCCTCCAGCAGGAGCGCGCGCTCCCATTCGGCGAGCGGCTCCTCGGCCCCGAGCATGCCGTCCGCGGGCGCCGCGGGCTTCTCCTCGCCGTCGGCCGACCCGGCCCGCGCGATCAGGCCGTCGGCCACGGCGTCGGCCACCACCCGGGTCAGCAGGGCAACGCTGCGGATGGCGTCGTCATTGCCCGGGATCGGATAGGTCACCTCGTCGGGGTCGCAGTTGGTGTCGAGGATCGCGATGACCGGGATGCCCAGCTTGCGGGCCTCGCTGACCGCGATGTGCTCCTTCTTGGTGTCGACCACCCACAGCGCGCTCGGCACCCGGGACATGTCCCTGATCCCGCCCAGCGACCGCTCCAGCTTGTCCCGCTCCCGCCTCAGGTGCAGCAGTTCCTTCTTGGTCAGGTTCGAGGCGGCCACGTTGTCGAAGTCGATCTCTTCCAGTTCCTTCAGCCGCTGCAGCCGCTTGTAGACCGTGGTGAAGTTGGTCAGCATGCCGCCGAGCCAGCGCTGGTTCACGAACGGCATCCCGACCCGGCGGGCCTGCTCGGCGATCGCCTCCTGGGCCTGCTTCTTGGTGCCGACGTAGAGGACGGAGCCGCCGTGCGCGACGGTCTCCTTGATGAACTCGTAGGCGCGGTCGATAAAGTCCAGCGACTGCTGGAGATCGATGATGTAGATCCCGTTGCGCTCGGTGAAGATGAACCGCTTCATCTTCGGGTTCCATCGCCGGGTCTGGTGACCGAAATGCACGCCGCTTTCCAGCAGCTGTCGCATGGTGACGACCGGGGCCATGCCGGTGTCCCCTTCCCTTCTCGCGCGCCCCGCCCGCCGGGCCCGGGCGCTTGCCGGTTGCTTCCTGGCGCCCGTACGCACCCCGCCGCAGGTGACACCCTGCGGACCGGTGAGGTGCGTTCCGCCGGGACGCCGGGGGGCCGGCCTCCCGCGCGGCAAGCGGACGCGCGAATTTGGGCCGCCTGCCCGCGCGCCACTGCGCGTTCCCTGACGGCCTGCGCTCAGTCTACATGGAGGCGCCGGGGCGGCGCGGGCGAGGCGAAGCGCCCGGGCTGTGCCGAGCCGATCCGGGGCCGGGCGCTCAGGCCCGCGGATGTGACTGACGGTAGGCGGTCAGCAGCCGCTCGACCGATACGTGCGTGTAGATCTGGGTGCTGGCGAGCGACGCGTGGCCGAGGATCTCCTGCACGCTGCGCAGGTCGGCGCCGCCCTCGAGCAAATGCGTGGCCGCGGTATGGCGCAGCCCGTGCGGGCCGGCGTCGGGCCCGGAGCCGGCCGCGGCGATCCTGGCGTGCACCACCCGGCGCGCCGTCCGGGGGTCAAGGCGCCCGCCGCGCGCGCCCAGGTACAGCGCGGGCCCGGACCGCTCGGTGGCCAGCAGCGGGCGGCCCGCGTCCTGCCACTGGCGCACCGCCCGGGCCGCGGGGATGCCGATCGGCACCACCCGCTCCCGGCTTCCCTTGCCGAGAACGCGGACGGTCCTCCGCTCGTCGTCGAGGTCGCCGACGTCGAGCCCGCATAGCTCGCTGACCCGGATGCCGGAAGCATAGAGGAGTTCCATGATCGCGCTATCCCGCCAGGCGAGTGCGGCCGCGCGCGGCCCGTCCGCGGCCTGCGCGGCGGATTCGCTGGCGTCAAGCACCGCCGCCATCTGGTCTTCGGCCAGCACGTGCGGCAGGTGGCGGGCCGCCTTGGGGGTGCCGAGCAGCGGCCCGGGGTCGTGCTCGAGCCCGCCGCGCGCGTGCGCGAACGCGGTGAAGGCGCGAGCGGCCGCGGCCCGGCGGGCCAGCGTGGCGCGGGCCATCCCCCCCGCGTGCTGGGCCGCCAGCCACGCCCGGACGACCCCGATGTCCAGCCCGCTCAGGCCGGTCAGGCCGCCGCCCGCGGCCTGACCGAGCAGCGCGGCGACGTCGCCGAGGTAGGCGCGCACGGTGTGCCGGGACAGGCCCCGCTCGGCCGCCAGGTGCCGCTCGAAGGCGGCCAGCCACGGGGCTGCCCACTCGGCGGGCGCCGGCCCCCGGGAGCCGGGTTCGGCCGGAACGGGCCCGGGCGCGTGGTCGTCCATGGTGCCTAGTGTGTCCCGCCGCCGCCTCCCGGCGGCGCCGGCGCGCGCGTCAGGCGTCCCTGCGCAGCCGCCAGCCCCGGACGCACCGCTCCACGAAGCCCGCCGCCGCCAGCGCCCCGAGGCACCGGATGGCGGTGTTCAGGTCCACGCCGGCGGTGACCGCGATCGCGGCCGGGCCGCTTCCGGAGCGGGCCGGGACCGCCTCCAGGACCGCCGTGGTCTCCGGGTCCAGGCCATCCCGCGGGTAGACGGGGCCACGGCGGCGGGCCTCCAGGCCGTCCCCGGGCGGCGAGATGTTCTCGATGACATCCCTGGCTCCGGTCACGCACACAGCGCCCCAGTCGCGGATGATGTCGTGACACCCTTCCGACTGAGCCGAGGTCACCGCTCCCGGCACCGCCATCAGCGGCCGGCACAGGTCGCGGGCGTGCCGCGCGGTGCTCAGCGCGCCACTGCGCCGCGCGGCCTCCACCACGACCGTGCCGCAGCTCAGCGCGGCGATGACGCGGTTGCGGACCAGGAATCCCGGCCTGGTCGGGCCCCGGTCCGGCGGCCACTCGCTCACCAGGACGCCCTGCCCGGCGATGGCGGCGAACAGCTCGTGGTGCCCCTTGGGGTAGCCGAAGTTGAGCCCGCCCGCCAGCACGGCCACGCTGATCCCGTCGGCACCGAGCGCCCCGCAGTGGGCGCAGCGGTCGATCCCGTAGGCGCCGCCCGAGATCACGCACCAGCCGCGCTCGGCCAGCGCGGCGGCCATTTCCGTGGCCACGTGCTCGCCGTAGCCGGTCGCCGCGCGCGCCCCGACCACGGAGACCGAGCGCAGGCACGCGAACCGCAGGTCCGCGCTGCCCCGCGCCCACAGCACCACCGGCCGCTGGTCGCCCAGGACATCCAGCTGGGTCGGCCACTCCGGGTCACCCGGGCCCACCAGGCGCAGGCCGTCGCGGCCCCACGCGGCCAGGCTGGCCGCCGTCGGGATCTGGCCGGCCCGCGCCCGCCACCGCGCGAAGGCCCGGGCCAGGCCCGGCACGCCGCGGGCCGCGGCGGGCAGCACGGCCCGCGGCTCGCGGGCGGACCTGACCGCGGCGACGATCTCGGCCGGCTCGCAGCAGCGCAGCAGCGCGCCGAGCCCGGGCTCGCCCGGCTCGGCCAGGAAGCTGAGCGCGGCCCGGGCCGTACGATCGCCGGTCCCCGTGTTCCCGGGATCCTGCTCGGGGTTCATGACATCACCTCCGGTCGCCTACGGCACCGACGATGGCACCGGGCGGCGCCCGGCTGCTGACGGCGGCGCACGGCTGTGGATGAGCGCCCGGGGCGCCGACAGGGTGTGGATGGCGGCCCGCCGTTGTCGGTCCGGCATGCTTGGATTCGCGGCGCGCCGCCGGGCGCCTCCGGGACCTTCGGCCCTGGCAGGACGGGGCCGCCCGCGGGAGCCTGCTTCCGGCTCAAGCGGACCGATCAGCCAAGGGGGACGGGCATGGCGGCGCCGGCTGACGAGACGGGATCCCGCAACGCTCCGGTGCCTCGGCCGGTGGCCGCCGCCGGGGACGGCACGCCGCCCGCGGTGCGGGTGCGCGGGCTGGTCAAGAGCTATGCGGGCGTGCCGGCGGTGCGGGGCATCGACCTGGATATCCGCCGCGGAGAGATCTTCGCCCTGCTCGGGCCGAACGGCGCGGGCAAGACCACCACGGTCGAGATCCTCGAGGGTTACCGGTCCCGCGACGGCGGCGAGGTCAGCGTGCTCGGGTACGACCCCGGCCGGCAGCGCAAGCCGCTGAAGAGCCGGATCGGCATCGTCCTGCAGTCAACCGGGGTGGAGCGGTATCTCACCGTGCGCGAGACCGTCAGCATGTACGCGGCCTGCTACCCGAGCCCGCGGGCCGTGGACGAGGTCATCGGCCTGGTCGGCCTGGCCGACAGGGGCAATGTCCGGGTGATCAAGCTGTCCGGCGGCCAGCAGCGGCGGCTGGAGGTGGCGATCGCGCTGGTCGGCGACCCGGAATTGCTGTTCCTCGACGAGCCGACCACCGGATTCGACCCGTCCGCCCGGCACGAGGCCTGGGACCTCGTGAAGAATCTCGCCGAGCTCGGCAAGACCGTGCTGTTGACCACGCACTACATGGATGAGGCGCAGTTCCTGGCGGACCGGGTGGCGGTGATAGCGGCGGGGACGATCGTGGCCGAGGGCCCGCCGCAGACCCTGGCGGATCGTGACAAGACCGCGGTCCGCATCCGGTACGACCTGCCGCCGGGCGTGGCTCCCCCGCCGGGCCTGGGCGAGCGGGTCAGCGGCGGGACGGTCGAGTTCACCCCGGACGACTTCACGCAGGGCCTGTACCGGCTGTCCGGCTGGGCGGTCGCCCAGGACATCCGGCTCGACGGCCTCGAGGTGATCCGGCCGTCGCTGGAAGATGTCTACCTGGGCCTGACCAGCCCCGGCCCCGAGGGCGGCGGGCCGGGCGGCGGATCCCAGCCGGGCGGCCGGCCGTGAACGCGCTGGCGCTGACGGGGTCGCAACTGCGCTACGTCAACAAGGCCTTCTGGCGGAACCCGGCCTCGGCGTTCTTCACGTTCGCGTTCCCGCTCATGTTCCTGGTCATCTTCACGTCGCTGCTCGGCCACTACACGGTTCACCTCGGCACCAGGACCGTCAATTCGTCCACGTACTACGTGGCCGCGATGGCGTCGTTCGCGGTGATCACCGCGTGCTACAACAACATCGCGATCTCGATGACCTTCCAGCGCGACGCCGGGATCCTGAAGCGGACCAACGGCATGCCGCTGAGCAGCGCCTCGTTCCTGGGGAGCAGGATCATCCACTCCCTGCTGGTGGCGATCCTGCTCGTCGCGCTGACCGCCGCCTTCGGCAAGGCGTTCTACGGGGCCGCGATCCCGTCCGGCGTGACCCTGGCGCGCTTCCTGATCATGCTGGTGGTCGGCGCCGCCGCCTTCTGCGCGCTCGGGCTGGCCGTCACGGCGGTGATACCGAACGCCGACGCGTCGGCGGCGATCGTGAACGCGACCATCCTGCCGCTGCTGTTCCTGTCCGGGATCTTCATCCCGTTCGGTGCCAGCACGCCGTCGTGGATCTTGTGGATCGCCCGGATCTTCCCGGTCAAGCACTTCGCCGCCGGGATGCAGGCGGGTTTTCTCGGCACGTCGTTCAGCTGGAGCGATGTCCTGATCGTGGCCGCCTGGGGCCTGGCCGGGCTGCTGCTGGCGATCCGCTTCTTCAGCTGGGAGCCGCGCACCGGCTAGCAGGCGGCTCCTGCGCCGGCGCGGCCCGGTCACCCGCCGCGCGGCCCGGGCCGCCGGCCTCAGTACGAGGCCACCCCGAGCCACAGGCCGAGCGCGTAGCTGATCTCGGCCGCGGCGGGCCGGGCCGAGCCGCCGAGGTCGGCCACGGTCCAGGCGAGCCGGATGACGCGGTCCACCCCGCGGGCGCTGATCTCGCCCAGGTCCATGGCCCGCTCCAGCGGGCCCAGCGCGCCCGGCGCCGGGGCGTAACGGCGCCGCAGCTCCCGGCCGGGTATCTCGGCGTTGAGGCGCCAGCCGGTGCCGCGCAGCCGCCGCGCCATCCGCTGCCGGGCCGCGGTCACCCGCTCGGCCACCACCGCGCTCGGCTCGGTGAACTTCCGGTCGCTGAGCAGTTCGGCCCGGCCCACCGGCAGGAACTCGGCCTTCACGTCCACCCGGTCCAGCAGCGGCCCGGACAGCCGGGCCAGGTACCGGCGGCGGACCAGGGGCGTGCAGGTGCATGCCGTCCGCGCGGTCGCCGTGCTGGCGCACGGGCACGGGTTGGCCGCCAGCACCAGCATGAACCTTGCGGGGAAGCGAGCCGTCAAACCGCAGCGGGCCAGTACGACCTCGCCGGACTCGAGCGGCTGGCGCAGCGCGTCGAGCACGTCCGACGAGAATTCCGGGGCCTCGTCCAGGAACAGGCACCCGTGATGCGCGAGCGAGGCCGCGCCCGGGTGCAGGACACCTGTCCCACCGCCCACGATCGCGGCCCGGGTCGAGGTGTGGTGCGGCGCGCAGAACGGCGGCTCGCTCAGCAGCGGGCTCCCGGCCGGGAGCGTGCCGGCGACCGAGTGGATCGCGGTGACCTCCAGCGCGGCGTCAATGTCGAGCCTGGGCAATATCGTGGGCATGCGCTCGGCCAGCATGGTCTTGCCGACCCCCGGCGGCCCGAGCAGGAACAGATTGTGACCGCCGGCCGCGCAGATCTCCGCGGCCCGCCGGGCCGTCGGCTGGCCGACCACGTCGGCCAGGTCCAGCCCGCGTCCCGGCCCGGACCGGGCCCGGTCCGGCGGCGGCGCGGTCCCGGCCTCGAACACCTGCACCCCGCCGCGATCGCCAGGCCCGCCGGGCTCGCCAGGACCCCGCAGCCACCGCAGCAGCGCACCCAGGCTCGGCACCGCCAGCACCCGCAACCCCGGCACCAGGCACGCCTCGGGCGCGTTCGGCGCGGGCACGGCCACGGCCGCGAACCCGGCGGCCGCCGCGGCCGCCGCCGCCGGCAGCACGCCCCGGACGGGCCGCAGCCGGCCGTCCAGCCCCAGTTCGCCGAGGAACAGCAGGCCGCCGACGCGGTCCGGGGGGACGGCCCGGTCGGCGGCCAGGATCGCCACCGCGATGCCGAGATCGAAGCTCGAGCCGCGCTTGGGCAGGCTGGCGGGCGACAGGCCCACGGTGATCCGGCGGTTGGGCCACTTCTCCCCGCTGTTCACGATCGCCGACCTGATCCGGTCCCGCGCCTCACGCAGCGCCGTGTCGGGCAGGCCCACCAGCATGAGCCCGACCAGGCCGTTCTCGATGTCGGCCTCGATCTCGACCAGGTGGCCCTGCACGCCCACCAGCGTGATCGAGTGGGTGCGGGCCAGCGACATTCAGCCCACCCCGCGGATGTGCTCGATCGTGAACTCGTCCCGCTGGCCCCGCAGCACCGTCACGACATCGACGCGTACCTCATCGAACAGCACGCCGTGCGCGACCACCCAGCGCACGGCCAGCCGCCGCAGCCGGCTTCTCTTCCTCGGCGTCACCGCCTCCAGCGGCGTGCCGTACCCGGTGCCGGAGCGGGTCTTCACCTCGCACGCGACCAGGACCCGCCGGTCGGCCGCGACGATGTCGATCTCCCCGTCGGAGCACCGCCAGTTCCGTTCCAGTATCCGCAACCCCGCCCGCTGCAGGTACTCCGCGGCGAGCTGCTCCCCCTCCCGGCCGAGGGCATCCTTGGCGTTCAACCTCACCACCTCCGCCTCCGACGCTCGCCGAAGCGGAAGGCGGCCGCATCTCCGCCCTGCGGCCTGTGGACCGGCACGCCCCGCCGCGCCCCGATGTGGATCGCGAGCCGGAAATGTCGGCACGCCGTGATTAGATGCCGCGGCCCCCGCGGGAACGTGGCCCGACTTCCGCTACGCCCGGGCCAGGGCGGGTCAGGAGAAGCCCGGGGTCAGGAAGACCCGCGTCAGGAGAAGCCCTGCTGCTTGTCCTCGGGGTCGGGGAGCTGGAGATCGCTCTTGGCGAGCTCCTCGATGTTGACGTCCTTGAAGGTGACAACCCTGACATTCTTCACGAACCGCGCCGGGCGGTACATGTCCCACACCCACGCGTCCTGCATGGTCACCTCGAAGTACACCTCGCCGTTGTCCGAGGTGCGCGCATTGAGTTCGACGTGGTTGGTGAGGTAGAAGCGGCGCTCGGTCTCGACCACGTGGCTGAACAGCCCGACCACGTCGCGGTACTCGCGGTAGAGCTGCAGCTCCATCTCCGTCTCGTACTTCTCGAGATCCTCCGCGCTCATGTGCTTCCCTCCGTTCTGCCCGCGCGCGCTGCGCGGGCAGGCAGGCCATGGTGCCCGGGGCCCCGGGCCTGAGCAGCAGCGGTCCCGGATCGCGCTGCCGGGAGCGCGGCCCGGATGAGGTCAACCATAGGACAATTCTGCCTCGTCACCGGCCTGCTCCTCACCCGCGGCGAGCGGAGGCAGGCCCGCGCGGGCGCGGACCACCCCGATCACGTTGGCGAACGACCTGCGGTGCTCGGGGCACGGGCCGTGATCGGCCAGGGCCGTCATGTGACTGGGCGTTGAATATCCCTTATGCCGGGAAAATCCGTATAGCGGGTATTGCCGGTGCAGGTCGCTCATCAGCCGGTCCCTGGTCACCTTGGCCACGATCGACGCGGCCGCGACGCACGCGGCGACCTCGTCGCCCTTCCACATGGCCAGCGCGGGCACGGCCAGCCCCCGGACCGGGAACCCGTCGGTGAGCACGTAACCGGGCCGGCAGGCCAGGCCGGCCAGGGCCCGCCGCATGCCGGCCACGTTGCAGACGTGCAGGCCCAGCGCGTCGATGTCGGCCGACGGGATCACCACAACGTGCCAGGCCAGGGCGTTCGCCACCACCTCCTGGTAGGCGGCCTCACGGGCCGGGGCGGTCAGCGCCTTGGAGTCGGCCAGCCCGGTCAGGTCGGACCGGCGCCGCGGGTTCAGGGTGACCGCGGCGACCACGAGGGGGCCTGCGCAGGCCCCCCGGCCGGCCTCGTCGATGCCGGCGACCGGAGCCAGCCCGGCGCGCACCAGGACCCGCTCGTAGCCGGTCAGGCCGCCGCCCCGCCGGGGCGTGTAGCCGGGGTTCCGCTGCACCGCGCCGTCCATGGCGTCACCGGCGGCGCGGGCGGCGCAGCGGCCCCCGGGCCAGCAGGCGACGGGGCAGCACGCGGCGGCGCAGCCTGCGCTGCAGCAGCGTGAGCGGAACGGCCACGGCGAACCCGGCACCCAGCGGCAGGTACGGCGCGGCTGGCCCCGCGGCCGCGCCCAGGGCGCCCGCGGCCCCCCGGGCGGCGCTTATCCCGGGCTGGTCGAACGTGGACGGGATCTGCAGGACCCGCCAGCGGCTGGGCGGCCACACGATCATGAAGGCCCGGCCGATCACCATGTTCTCCGGGATCGTTCCCCCGCCGGGATCATCCATGTGACCCCGGGAGTCCCACGAGACGCTCCGGTGGTCGCCCATCACCCAGAGCCGGCCGGGCGGCACCGTGATGCTGAACCGCTGGGTGGACGGCGGGTTGCCCGGATACAGGTAGGACTGCTCGTGCAGCGCCACCCCGTTGACGGTCATGTCACCGCTGGCGGTGCAGCAGGCGACGTGGTCGCCGGGAACGCCGATCACCCGCTTAATGAAGTCTGTCTGCCCGGGCGCGGTGCCGAACAGGCCGAGGATCGAGTGGTACAGCGGGTCCAGCGTCGCGTCGTACAGGCGGACCAGGGGGTCGCCGCTGGCCCTGGCCGGCGTCGGTTCCGGCTCCCACGAGCCGTCCCCGTCGAACACGATGATGTCGCCGGGCCGGATCGGGCGGAAGTGGTAGACGAGCTTGTTGACCAGCACCTTGTCGCCGATGTCGAGCGTGTTCTCCATCGACGACGACGGGATGAAGAACGCCTGGACCACGAACGACTTAACCACCAGCGCGATCACCAGCGCGATCACGATCAGCAGCGGCAGCTCGCGCCAGAGCGACCTCGCCTTGCGCTGGCGCCGCCCCGGCGTCCCGGTGCCTGGCCCGGCGGCCGGGCCGGGCGCCTCGTCGCGGCCCGCCTGGTCGCTGGCGCCCGGGTCCCGTGCGGGCGAGCCGGTCAGTTCCGGGCCAGCGACCAGCCCGGCCTGGCCGTCGCGGTCGGGCCCGTCCGCCCTGATCAAGGCGGGCCCACGGTCGTCCTGATCGTCGTTGGTCATCGGGTCCGAGCCTAGCGCCGGCGATGCCCGCCGCTGATGTCAGCGTCGCGGCCCAGGCCTGCCTGGGCCGGGCTGGCGCCGGCGGTCCGGCTGCTGCGGGCGATAGCCGGGACTAGCGCGCCGCTGGCTCGCGGCGCTCCTTGATGCGGGCCGCCTTGCCGCGCAGCGAGCGCAGGTAATACAGCTTGGCCCGGCGCACCCGGCCGCGCGTCACTACCTCGATCCTGTCCAGCGACGGGCTGTGCACCGGGAAGGTCCGCTCCACGCCGACGCCGTAGCTGATCTTGCGGACCGTGAAGGTCTCCCGCGCGCCGCCGCCCTGCCGGCGCAGGACCACGCCCTGGAACACCTGGATCCGGGAGCGGTTACCCTCCTTGACCCGGACGTGTACCTTCAGCGTGTCCCCGGGCCGGAATTCCGGGATGTCGGATCGGATCTGTGCCTGCTCCAGCTCGGCAATCGCGG
>Ga0335081_10021498_pt1 | contig 10441 bp, 11 predicted proteins | sample Lox_Sample_35_FD_206713 | JGI IMG/M metagenome (GOLD analysis project Ga0335081, IMG submission 206713) | Soil microbial communities from Loxahatchee National Wildlife Refuge, Florida, United States - Lox_Sample_3.5 | ecosystem: Environmental > Terrestrial > Soil > Wetlands | place: USA...
AATGAGGAAGCAAGGCAGGATATAATGCCCGACGGCATCATGAAAAAGGGTCTCGGACGCCAAGGACAAAGTCGTGAATTTGACCCTGGAATCCAGCGAAGAGATTTCGGTCTTGATCGATGAATATAAACAGGCGCTCCAAACGCCGCAAGCCTTTGGTTTGAAAGCCGGAAAGATGCGCGTGGCTGCCAGCCCTCTTCCAGAGAACAGGCTTGCATCAGAGGTTCGATCAAAGACCTCGACGAAAAGCGCCCGGGCGAACTGCTGGAGGTCCAGAAGGAAAGAAAACTGCTGACGGCCAACCCTTCCGCTTTGTTGACCGCGACCCGATTGCGCGATGTGGTGGACATCGCCAATCTGCGCGATATTTCGATCCAATTCACCCTGGGTGTCCCGCCGCGAATCCTGATCGACCTGCAGTGAATCGCAAAAGATTATTTAAGGAACAGCCGCAACGCCTGCGCCACCGCCAGCGGATCCTCCATCATCGGCATGTGACCTGCCTTTGGTAATTCAGCATAATGCGCGTGCGGCAGCGCGGCTTTCATTTCGCGTCCGCGCTCGACGGGGATCAAGGCATCGGCATCACCGTGCACAATTACGACAGGAAACATGAACGACTTAAATAAATCACTTGAATCGGATCGCTCCGCCATCGCTTTGAGCGAGCCCACGATGCCTGCTGGCTTTTGTCTTTGCATGACTTCGCGGGCGAACGATTGGACGCGCACCTCGGCGGACAGCTTGGTTGCCATCGCCTCAATTACCACGCCGACCCCTTTTTCATCCACATCCTGGGCGGTCTGATAACGACCCGCTTTTCGTTCGGGCGAATCAGCGAGAACCTGAGAAGCAATCAGCCCAAGCCCGCGCACGCGCCTTGAAAACGCGCCTGCAAAGGCTAACGCAACGTATCCGCCCATGGAATGACCAGCGATAAACACTTTCTGGAGCCGGAGATCATCGAGCAAACCGGCTATATCCGAGGCGAGGTCAGCCATGGCGTATGTTCGGTTCACGGCATCGGATAGGCCCATGCCGCGCAGATCGGGCAGAACAAGATCGAAACCGTTTTCAAGCAGCAAGGCGACTTCGTTCCACGTGGTGTGATCCAATGGATAACCATGAATCAAGACCAGCGATTCGCCGCGTCCGCGGCGTTCATAAGACATGTTCAATCCATTGATTCTGCTGGTGGGCATACCTATCTCCAATTTACATTGACCTTCAACTTGCTCCCCAGCCTGCTGTAATAATAAACGAATCCATGGTCGCGTCCAAATTCAAAAACGCGGCGGGTGATGTCCACATCGGCTTTGCAATACTCGGCGACCTTGTCCAGCTCGCCGCTGCGAAACCATTCGACCGATTGAATGCCATCGGCAGTCTTTGCGGAGTTAAGGCAGGCCCTTGCAAGCGCATCGAGCGGCAGGCGAAAGCCGAGAGTCCGGCTTAGGTCAAGGAGTAAATCCAAAGTCCGAAGCGAGGCGAAATTAAACGTCGGTGCGTAAGGGCGCAGGACCTCGTAATCGAACTCTTTGATATTGAAACCGATCACCCTATCCGCCGATTTGAGTTCATCAATCAATGTCTGTGCCTCGCGCTCCCAGTAGACACTGAAGTCATTTTTGTCGGTTGAGTAGGTCACGGCGCAAGCCAGGCGTAATTTGCTGGCATCGCGCCCCCCGACCTCTTGAAAGAGTTTTTGCGTTTCCAGATCGAAGAAGACGAGATTCACTTTCCCTTTTCCTTCAGCCATGCGCGTCCAAAGGCCAGCGCCTGTTCGCGCGTGGACACTTTGCCGGCGGCCTGTTCTTCGCGGATCGCTCCGAGCAGTTGACCGATCAGTGGGCCTGCCTCGAGTTGATATTCCTGCATGATGTCGACTCCATTTACCAGACGCGGCGGCGCTACAGTTTCTTGCGGCTTCTCCCAGTAATTCTCCAACAAGATTCTGGCAACGTCCAACGCGGCTGTCCAAGTTTCCTGAGTCAGTGCATGACCCCGGGTGCCGCGCAAATCTGCCAGCCCAAGCAAGACCAAATCCACGCCGCCTTCCCCTGCCTCACGGAAGAAACGATAAACGGCTCGGCGCGTGGGTTCCTTTTTCCCGCCTTCGTTGCAGCTCGTGAAATAATGGAAGCGCATGTGGTTCTCGATGATGATCTTCAGCCGTTCGATTTCGTCGTTGCTGAGATTCAAGGCGCGGGCGCGTTCTGCCGCGACCTTTGCGCCGGATCCGTCATGACCGAAGAATCGAATCCGCCCGGTTTCATCCACGGACTTGGCGGTTGGTTTCGACACATCGTGATACAGCGCAGCGAGAAATAGCAGGGCGCGCAGCGAACGATCCATGTTGAGGGTTCGATTGAAATGTGCGGCAAATTGTTCGCGATAACGCCCCAGGCGCAGGGTCAGCAAGCCGGTGAACAAATCGCTTTTACCAGCGCCCGTTCGCGGCTCTGCCGATGAGAGAGGAGTCGGGCTGAGCGAGGAAAGGATCCCGTCTAGGTTTTGCACCACGCTCAATGTATGTTCCCAGACATCATATACATGAGGTGCAGATTGTTCAACGCCCTTCATCGCCGAAAGCTCGGGCAACAGATGCGGAAACACACCCAGCAGCTCCAGCGCGCGCAGAGACAAGTCGGGCTGCGGGCCCTCGAAGATCTTGAACAACTCATCTCGCTGGCGTTCGGGAGAAATGTTCGGAAGCAGAGGTGCGGTCTGCTTCATCGCCTTGCGCGTCTCGGTCTCGATCTTGAAATCCAGCGCCGCTGCCTGTCGAACCGCACGCAAGATTCGGATTGGGTCGTCTTTCAGTGAGGTTCCCGAGCAGGCACGAATCAGTTTAGCGCGCAAATCCGTTGCGCCGCCGAGCGGATCAAAAACGGTTTGGCTGCGGAGGTCGAATGCAATGGCATTGATCGTGAAGTCTCGCCCGCGTAGATCAGACTCCAGATCTGGGCCGCGGAACGCGGCGAAATCCAAAACGTCGCGCGTGCCGTCAGCTGCCGAGACAATGAGGCGGGCCGTGTCGAATGATTCGTCCAACACGTAGAAGTCGGCATGCAGCGCCTTTGCGGCGCGCCGGGCGATTTGAATCGCATGGTCAGGTGTCGCAAAGTCGAGGTCATGCGAAACGTGCTGGGTCAGCATATCACGCACCGCGCCGCCGACCAGGTAAAGTTCTTCGTCCGGCAAGGCGGCGCGGATGGAATCCAACAACGGTGTAAAGGGCAAGGGAAATGACATGGAAGTAACTTCAGGCTTTGCTTTGTGCCGGCTCTTTTGCGCCGCACGAAGCGCGCACTCCGCCGTTCGGCCCTGCGCAGGATTTGCCGAGCCCCTTCGCGATCCGGCATCCCGCGTATGGCTCTTCATCGTCCAAGGTTTGTTACACGGGCGGTTTATACCGTTTTAGGTCCACGACGCCGACAAAAGGAAGATTGCGATAATACTCATCCAGGTCGAGCCCATAGCCAAAAACGAACTTGTTCGGGATCCGGAAGCCGCGGTAATCGATTGGGACCGCCGCCTCGCGCCGCTCCTCCTTATCGAGCAGAGCACAGACTTTCAGCGAGCGCGGCTGACGCGTTTGCAGAAATTCGAGCACAGAAGAAATTGTGTTGCCGCTGTCCACAATATCTTCAATCAATAAGACATCCCTGCCGCGAATATCGGTCTGAAGATCGTGCGTCACTCGCACACTGCCGCTTGATTCGCGCATGCCTGCGCCGTACGAAGAGACGGCCATGAAATCCATCGTGTGTGGAATGGTGATATGCCGCATCAGGTCCACGAGGAAGATCATGCCGCCGCGCAGAATGCAGATCAAGATCAGATCCCTGCCCTCATAATCGCGGCTGATCTCCGCCCCAAGTTCAGCAATTCGCTTCTGGAGGGTTTTTTCGTCGATCAAGATCTCGGATAGCACTTCTTTGTAGTCTTGCATTTCTTTCTTTCTGCCCGCTAATGTGGGACTTCATGATGAATTCGGCAACGCGCTTCGTATAATTCTGAGGCGCCAACGATCACCACGGGGTCATCATAGCGCGCCGGCTTGCCGTTGACAAGCCTTTGCGTGCGCGAGGCTTCATCGCCGCAGACCATGCAGATGGCGTGCAGCTTGTCCACCCGTTCGGCCTTTGACATCAGGACCGGCATCGGGCCAAACGGCTCCCCGCGGAAGTCCATGTCGAGTCCGGCCACCAGCACGCGGACGCCACGCTCGGCCAATTCCTGCGCAACATGGACAACCTCCGCATCCATGAATTGCGCCTCGTCGATGCCCACCACGGTGGTGTCTTTTTCGACTTTGTTGCGAATCTCCGCCGCCTTCTCAACAGGGATTGCGTCAAAATTGGTCCCCATGTGCGATGTCACTTTCTGCGCCGCGTATCGCACATCGATGGCGGGCTTGAAGACCTGCACCTTCTGTTTGGCGATTCGCGCCCGGACGAGTCGGCGAATCAGCTCGTCCGTTTTGCCGCTGAACATCGAACCGCATATCACTTCTATCGAGCCGTGGGTGTGACGCATGCATTCTCCTTTTCAGCAAAACAGGCAGACACTTTCGTATCTGCCTGTCAAGTTTACCTGATTAAACTTCCTCTGCAAATCCTATGCGGATGCATCCGCCGCAGGGACCTCGGGCAATTCATACCCCAGGGCGCGCAGCTTCTTCTTCGCATCGATCAATGACTTCTGACCAAAACCGTCAATAGCCAACACAGCCGCTTCGCCTTCAGAAAGTTTCTTTAAGAATTGGTTGACTTCAACGATACCAGCTTTTGCCAAGGCATCTGCCGCGCGCGTCGTGAGCCCAAGTTCTGCAATCGGGCGCTCAGGAGATTTCCTGGCAGCATCGCGTGCTTTCTTGGTATCTACATAGGTCTGGCGGGCGGTCAACTTCTTGTAGAAGCGATCCACCTGGCCCTCGATGTCGATGATGCGCTGCGCCTCGCCGCTGAAGAACGGATGACAGTTCGAACAAATATCAACGCGCAGTTCCTTTTTGGTGGAACCCGTGGTCCAGGTATTGCCGCACGAAGCGCAAACCACTTTGGCATCCGGATAGTATTTCGGATGAATTTCTGCTTTCATAGTTATTCCTTTGCCAGCGGCATGACATTGACGCGTTTGTGTCCGCGCACCACATCGAACATCACGACGCCGTCCATCGTGGCGAACAAGGTGTCATCCTTGCCGGCATCCACATTCAAACCGGGTTTGATCTTGGTACCGCGTTGGCGGATCAAGATATTGCCTGCCAGAACGAATTGACCACCATAGCGCTTGACGCCCAAGCGCTGACCATTGGAGTCCCGCCCGTTGCGGCTGGAACTGCCGCCTTTTTTATGAGCCATTTTTACCTCACGCTTGACTTGCTCGACTTCTTGGTCGAGGATTGCTTTTCCGATGACTTTTTCAACGACTTCTTGGCTGGGGCTTTTTCGGCCTTCTCCGTTTTCTTAGCGGCTGCTTCCTTCGCGGGCCCTTCGGCTTTCGATCTCTCCACCTTCGGCGCGACTTTCTTTTCTGCGACAGGTTTCGGCTCCGCTTTTTCGGCTTTGCGCGTCTCACCGGGTTTGCCAATGAAATCCACTGTCAGCCGTGTATATTGCTGGCGATGACCGCCGCGCACCCGAATGCGTTTTTTGGGAGCATATTTGAAACGGAAGATTTTTTCGCCGCGGAAGTGATCCACGACGGTGGCCTTGACCTGAATGCCGTTGACGCTCGGCGTCCCGACCAACACGTCATCGCCGTCGGCCATCAATAGCGCCGTCAGATCAACCTGGGCGCCTTCCTTCTCGGCAAGGCGATCCACTTCAATCGTCTGCCCTTCGACGGCCTTATACTGTTTGCCGCCGCTTTCCACAATTGCGTATCTCATTTGTTCTCCAGTCATTCACTTCGCCGAATCGCTCGCGGGCTTCTTACAACCTTCGCCAGTGTACGGGGAAGCTGGTTCTCCCACTCGCGCGGGATCTTCGCGCTGGAACAACACCAGCATCTTCGACAAGCAACCGCCCCGGCACACCCAACCGCCAGGGCAGAAGCGGACGGTATTATAACGGTATGGGGTATCCGTGTCAACGGCTGGATGGATGTATCCGGAGCAACTCCGTAGTGCGCGGCACATGCGTTTCGACCCAAAAACCGTCTTTCATAATACAATAAGGCCAGGACGGTTTTCTGTCCATTGAGGAGGTCCCTGTGAGGAAAATTCATCTGATCCTTTCCCTTCTAGGTTTGCTTGCTGTGGCATGCTCTACCACGTCGCTAATTCCCGCAACGCCAACGCTCTTGGTTCCAGTCGTGCCGCTGCCTACTGAGACTCCCCTGCCGCCGACACCGCTTCCCACCGAAACGCTTGCGTTGACCTTTACCCCAATCCCCTCGACTACGCCAACGCAACCTACGCCGACTTTCACGGGCTTACCCGCTGGTACCAACACGGGTTCCCCTTTGATGCAAACGATGGCTCCCCTCTCAACCATCCAAATGACCTCTACCCCTCTGATCCAGCCAACGCCGCAGGGACCCGTGTTCCAAAGTGTCACCACCTCCACGGCGCAAATTCAGTGGGGCGATACCTGTGAGGCCAATCCCATCACGGTCACTGCGCAGGTTGCGAGCGGCTTCAACGTGGACTCCGTGCTGCTTTTTGCACGCCTTCAGAGTCAAAATGGAAATGTGACCACTGCATGGAATAAAGCATTGAGTATGCACAATGACGGTCTTGGGACCTTCACCTACGACCTCTCGATCAAAGTGCTCAAGTACTATCAGGATTACAACAACGCTTGGGTCCAATATCAGCTGGTCGCATATAACGTTCAACAAAGTGAGGTTGGCCGAACCCAGATTTATCTCAATAATCTTACGATAAGCCGCTGTCCGTGACCAACATGGTCATGTAGTTATTGATCGAGCACCAAACATATCAGCCCAGGAGAGATTATGAGCGAACTTCAGCAGCTCGGAGAAGTTTCTGGTCATCTTGCAAAGCCAAAAGGCAACGGTCCCTGGCCCGGATTGGTCGTCATTCAGGAGTGGTGGGGACTGAGCGATCACATCAAATCTGTCGCGGATCGCTTTGCGTCGGTTGGCTATCTAGCCTTTGCACCCGATCTCTTTCACGGCGAACTGGCGAAGCTTGGGGATAATGACACGGCCATGAAATTGACAGAAAAATATAGTCCGGGCGCGACCTCCGAGCTTCAGCAAGCCTTCGACGCACTGAAGAAAGATTCTGATTGCACAGGCAAGGTTGGATGCGTCGGCTTTTGCTTCGGCGGACGCATGTCGTTGGCGCTTGGCATCAGCCGTCCCATTGATGCCATCTGCACATTTTACGGCGGCGGAATGCAGCAACTTTTCGATCAGCTTGGAAATCTTCATGCACCCGTGCTGGGCTTGTTTGGCGACAAAGATCAATCCATTCCAGTTGGCACGGTGGAGGAGTTCGACAAACTCTTGGGCAAGCTGGGATTGAAACACGAGGTCATCGTTTATCCGAATTCCGGACACGCCTTCTTCCGCGATACCGATCCGAGTTCGTATCGTCCCGAGGCGGCAAAAGATGCTTGGAACCGCGCCACAAGATTCTTCAAAAAGAATCTCAGTTAGCAGCAAACGGATGGCAGAAACGCCATCCGTTTTTTCTTGTTGACAAATCTCTGCGCATCCGCTAATCTTGACGTGTGACTCGCCTCCGTCTGACCCGAAACCAGCTCACCGTTATCGAAGCGGATACTTCATCCAAGCTGTTTCTCGCCGGTCCCGCCGGGACCGGTAAATCCACGGTCGGCGTGGAACGGCTCAAATATCTTTTGACACACGACGTCAGCGGCGATGCAATTCTCCTCCTCACACCGCAGCGCACTCTGCAAGAGCCCTATCTGGAAATCATTCAATCGCCTCAACGCATGGCTGGCGGCGAAGTGACACCTGCCACCGTTGGCGGCTTGGCGCGGCGCCTGGTTGATTTGTTCTGGCCGCTGGCCGCTCACAAAGCCGGCTTTGCTCATCCTGAGCGTCCGCCCGTTTTTTTGACACTCGAGACCGCACAATACTACATGGCGCATATCGTGCGACCATTGTTGGATCAGAATTATTTCGAGTCAGTGACAATTGATCGTAACCGTTTGTATTCGCAGATCATTGACAACCTTAACAAATCTGCCGCGGTTGGATTTCCATTTACCGAGATCGGAACGCGTCTTGATTCAGCCTGGGTCGGTGATCCCGGTCAACGACGAGTTTACCAAGATGCACAAGACTGCGCCACGCGCTTCCGCGAATTTTGTCTCCAAAATGGCCTCCTCGACTTCGCTTTGCAACTGGAGATCTTCTTCAATCACCTGTGGCCCGAACCGCTGGTGCGCAATTACCTCTTAAAAACCTATCATCACTTGATTTATGACAACATCGAAGAAGATGTCCCGCGTGCACATGATTTGATCCGGGAATGGCTTCCACAATTCGACTCCGCTTTATTGATTTACGATGAAGCCGCCGGATATCGTCGCTTCCTCGGTGCGGACGTAGATACGGCACTCGCTTTACGCGAGCGTTGCGCCGATCAAGTGGTGTTTGAGGGATCGTTCGTGATGTCGGAAGAAATTGCTCATCTCTCAAACTCTTTGGTTGCGACCATTGCGCCTGAGTTTGCAGCCCTCCGTCTGCACCAAAATTCAAAGAATCCGGGCGGAGTGTCCCCAAGGGCCAGGGAGGGCTTGGAAATCATAAACGCGCATTTCTATCCAGAACTCCTCGATACCATCATCGAGCAAATTCATTCACTCCAAACAGCTCATGGGCTCCCTGCTTCCGAAATCGTTATTCTTGCTCCCTATCTCTCTGATGCGTTGCGCTTTGCCATCACGAGTCGACTCGAAGAGAAGAAAATCCCCTGGCGAACACATCGTCCTTCGCGTTCGTTGCACGACGAGCCTGCCTCGCAGGCACTGTTAACTTTCGCGGCATTGGCGCATCCATATTGGAACGTGCGTCCATCCAAGTATGATATTGGCTATGCGCTGAAGCTCGCCCTCGACATGGATTTAGTCCGCGCACAATTGTTGGCAGACATCGTGTACCGCACAAAGGATTTCACGCTTTCACCGTTCGATCAAATCAATCCCGATAAGCAAGAGCGCATCACATTCATGTTTGGCAATCGCTATTCGAGTCTTCGGGATTGGGTTTTAAACTACCGCGAAGAACAACCTTTGCCATTGGATCATTTCATGCGGCGTTTCTTCGGTGAAGTTTTATCTCAGCCTGGATTCGGTTTCCATCGCAACCTCGACGCCGCCCGTGTCGCCGCCAGCTTGGTAGAATCGATTCGGAAGTTCCGGTTAGCGATGGAACCGTCATTCGTTGACCTGGATCATCCTGATTTTGATTTCGGGCGCGAGTACATGCAAATGCTTCAAGAAGGACTCATCGCCGCGCAATATTTGGAGTCGTGGAAATCAAACGATGAAGATTCGGTTTTGGTCGCGCCCGCCTACACGTTCCTGATGACAAACAGACCCGTCAGGGTCCAGTTCTGGATCGATGTTGGCTCGAACGGCTGGTACGAACGCCTGGACCAGCCCTTGACTCATCCCACGGTGTTGAGCCGCGAATGGACGCTTGGCAAGCCTTGGACATTTGCCGACGAAGAGCAGATCAACCGGCAAACCATGGCGCGCTTGGTTTCAGGTTTGTTGCATCGCTGCCGTGAGAAACTTTATCTCGGCATTAGTAATTTGGGGGAGAGCGGATTTGAGCAACGCGGAGAATTGTTGCAGGCGCTTCAAAGAATCTTGCAAGACGGGCCAGAAAAACAGTGAAAACTACCAATTCGGCTCTGCTCTTGACTACTTTCATCGTCATGGGAACTCTAGGGATGGCGTGTTTCCCGACGTTTGAAAAAGCACAAAAAGCTCCTGTGCTTGATTCGGGCCTTTGATGGAATTTGCCCCTCGCCCCTCGCAGCGTGAAGTCCTCGCCTATCACGGCGGCACGCTTGGCATCTCTGCCGTGCCAGGCTCCGGCAAGACGCACACGCTCTCGGCCCTTGCCGCGCAAATCATCAGCAGCGGTGCACTGGAGCCGGGACAGGAGGTGCTGATCGTCACGCTGGTCAATTCGGCGGTCGACAATTTCTCGGCGCGCATCGGCGAGTTCATTCAAGCGCGGGGGCTCATACCTCAACTCGGCTACCGCGTCCGCACTCTGCACGGCCTCGCGCATGACATCGTCCGCGAGAATCCGCCCTTGGTTGGTCTCGATAAAAAATTCTCGATCGTGGACGAGAGCGCTTCAACGTCCATAGTTGCGGATGCGGCGCGCGCTTGGGCTCAAACTCATTCGGATTTTCTCGATCAGTATATCACCCCCCTGCTCGATGAACATAAAATTCGGAAAGTGCGCGATAGCG
>Ga0335081_10021499_pt1 | contig 10441 bp, 7 predicted proteins | sample Lox_Sample_35_FD_206713 | JGI IMG/M metagenome (GOLD analysis project Ga0335081, IMG submission 206713) | Soil microbial communities from Loxahatchee National Wildlife Refuge, Florida, United States - Lox_Sample_3.5 | ecosystem: Environmental > Terrestrial > Soil > Wetlands | place: USA: Florida...
CCAATCCGCGGCGGGAACAGGCTTGGACGGTGCATCTGGCGAGGGCCGCCGCAGGAGTTGAGCTTTGGTGGTGTCGAGCGTGAGGGGCCGCTGATAGGTCAACCCTACGTAGGGGGTGGGGCGGAGGTCAACGGTATTGGAATTGGCAGCCAGGTTGATCAGACGCTCCAGCACCGGCCCCGTCAGCGGCGAGCCGTCGGACTTGCGCGCCACGGGCACCACAATGGATTGCGCGCCCTCGGGCTGAGGAAGATCCCCTTGCCATCCGCTGAGGAGATTCACGCGGCCATCGGGGGAGCCCACGGGCGCGCCGCGGCCGCGGTTGGGGACGGTGTAGTAGAGGACGCCGTTCGACCTGCCCATGTCGATGGGTTTGGCCAGGCTGAAAGTGGCGCTGTATTCCACCATCCCGCGGGCGTTGCGCGGCGCGAACTGGATGTCGTTGATGATGCTGTTGTGCGGGTCTTTGGGATCGATCTCGCCGTAGAAGCGGCCGCTCAGGATTTCGTAGGCGCCGGCTTTGCCGAATATCCGCCCGTCAAAGGCAGGGGATTCGCGCTTCTCCACCTCTACGCGAGTGACACGGGCGTGAGCCCCCGCCACGCAGACCAGGAAGGCCAAGACAACGGGTCCATTCGGTTTCCGCATACCGAACATTATCTACCGGCATGCCCCGCGCTATGCTGAGAGTCGGCCGGCTTATGGCGCGGAAACTGGTGTACTACGTTGCCTGTACCGTGGATGGATTCATTGCCCGCGAGGATGGCTCCTGGGACTGGGCACTGTCGCAGGGCGAACACTTTACCGATCTGATGGAGCGGTTCCCGGAGACGTTTCCAGTTCATTTGCGCCGAACCCTTGGGGTCCGCGAGAACGCGCGGCGGTTTGATGCGGTGCTGATGGGACGGAAAACTTATGAGGTTGGCGTGAACGCCGGAATCACCAGCCCATACGAACCCTTGCGACAGTTTGTCGTTTCACTTACGATGCCCGGGATCCCTGCTTCTGCCGTGTGCCTGCACCGCGGCGGCCCGCTCGAACTGGTGCGGCAACTTAAAGCGGAAACGGGTAAGGACATCTGGCTCTGCGGCGGGGCGAAACTCGCCGCGGCGGTTTTCACCGAGATCGATGAGCTGATTCTGAAGATCAATCCGGTTGTAATTGGCGCTGGAATCCCTCTCTTTGCCGGCGTTGCCGGTACGCGAGCGACAGTCTTGACGGAGCACCGGGTGTATCCGAACGGATTCGTGCTGGCCCGCTACGAATACAAAGACCCTTGGCCGCCGAGCGGTGCTATGGACGACCAAAACACGTCGGCATGAAGGGCCGACGCGGTTAGACATGAGTGTCCGCGCCACATGGGTAATCGGGTAGGAGTGCCTGCGCCAGGCTACAACTTCCGCGTGGCGAGAGAAGCTTCCAGCGCGATCCGCACGAGCTGGCTCCTGGTGCGCACCCGCGTCTTGTGAAAAAGCTGCTGCAGCGTGGCCTTTACAGCTCCCTCAGACACACCAAGCTGCGCGGCGATCTCTTTGTTGGTGAGACCCTCGAAGATCCCCTGCAGCACCTGCTGTTCCCGTTCCGTAAGCAGCCGGCGGATCGGCGGCTCCTCCTGCCGGCGAATCCCATCCGCCATCAGTTGAATCACCTTCTGGTCTACCCACATCTCGCCGCCCGCTACCAGCCGGATGGCCCGCGCGAGCGTCACCGGAGAATTGTGCTTGAGGAAGATGCCTGAGGCGCCCAGTTGCAAGGCGATGGACGACTCGGTGGCGGTCATGCCCGCCGTAATCATCAGGAACTTGCCGGCATAGCCGGCCTCGCGGGCGGCGGCGATGAAGCGGCTGCCGTGATCGTCGCCCAGATCGAAATCGATCAGCGCGATGTCTGCCGGAGACCGTCGCAGTATGGCAAGCGCTTCCTCCGCCGTTCCGCAGTGCCCCACCATCTCGAAATCGGGCTCCGAAGCCAGCAACCGGCTCAGACCTTCTCGAAACAGGATGTGATCATCGAGCAGCAACAGCCGGATGGTTTGCATGTTTACCCAGATGCGCCCGGCCGCCCTCGCGCGATCCGGCCACGGCCAGGTCGATCACGAAGGAACATCCCGCGGGCTCGGGATCGTATCGCAGGTCGCCGTGAAAGGACCGGACAAACGCGCGCGAGAGGTACAGTCCGAGCCCCGTCGAGTCCGCCCCTTTCTGGAAGGGCTGGAACAGTTTTTCGGGCGAAGCGATCCCCGGACCGCTGTCGGTGATCCGAATGCTTACCATGCCTTCGCCTACCAGTATATGGAAATCGATCCTCCTCACCTCCGCCGCTTCGAGTGCGCGCTCGCTGTTCTTGGTCAGATTGAGGAGCACCTGCAGCAGGCGGTGGCGATCGGCCAGCACGGGCGGTATCTCGTGCGGAATTTCCCAGTGCACGGCAATCTCGGCCTCCTCGCAATACGGCTCCAGAACGATCCGTAGATCGCGAAGGGTCTCCGCCAGGTCCACACTCTCGAGTTCGAGGCTGCCGGCGGTCTGCTTCAACTCCAGGCAGGCGATCTTATTGAGGGTGTCGAGCAACGCGCCGAGCGCTTCAAAATCCTTGTTGGCGAGGAGCGTCCCGCCGCGCACCAGGTTTTCGTAGATCACCGAGATCGCGCCGCACACGTTGCGCACCTCGTGCGAGACCGCTCCCACCAGGATGCGTGAGCCGGCCAGAAGCTGTTCAAGGTTCGACTCCTCGCGCTCCCGCAGCTCTTCGGAAGCATCCACCACCAACGCCGCGAGGCGCGGACCGCTGGCCGTCTGGTATGTCGAGAAGAATACATTGGCCAGGAAAATGTCACCATGCTCCCGCTCGCCGCGGCATTGCATTTCGGTGCGGAAGGGATGGCGCGTTTGCTCCACCGACGGGACACATCCCAGGGAGGGAATGTAACGCCGGATGTTTTTTCCCGGAAGCTCCGAATCGGTCACGCCGAACAGCCGGTGCGCGGCGGCATTGGCCAACAGAATCTGTCCGTTGGCGGACATCGTGAGGATTGCCGCCGGGCTGCTGTCGATGAGGAATTCCAACTGTTCTTCGGCCTCCCGCCGCGCGGCCACTTCCGACTCCACCCGCTGCAGATTCTCAGCCTCCAGCCGCCGCCGGCGCGTGATCTCGAAGGCAAACAGGCCCGAACCGGCCAACGCGGTGAACAGCAGGATGTCCTGCGGCAGCGCGCTCGCCGAGGCAAAGGCGAAGGGATCGAACAGATCGGAGAGCAGGGTACAGAAGAGCGCGCCGAGCAGGATTTGCCAGCGGGAAAGCACCATTCCGGCCAGAAGGATCGGGAATAAATATAAGAATCCGAAAGAGATATTCAGATCAACCCGCCAGTCCACCAGAGCGATGACGACAACCAGAACACCGGCCCTGGCCAGGACCGCGCGCGTGCTTCCCTGCAGGTATCGGAAAATCAAACCCCGCTGTATCCCTACATTATTGTAGGGAGAACCGCTCGCGAGAGCCAAGCATCTAACTAAAAGATAGGTTGATTCTCCTCGAAAGATATGCAGGAGAGCAGCTTGGCACAGCCATAAGATGGTAGTTTGCGGCAGCTGGGTATAGCGGATCTCAGAGTGAGCCGGAGGCTGTCTGGAGCATGTATTCAACAGGCTAAGTTCCACCCCACCTTAGGGTTGTGGCGCACATGTATGGCCATAGCGGTAGCGGTTTGCCTGGCAAAGGGGGCCTTCGGGCAACGGACATTAACGTGGGAGGAGGTCCGGAGCCGGTTCGAGGCCACCAATCCCACGTTGCGCGCGGGCCGGATCGGCATTGACGAATCGAAAGCTCAGGAGGTCACGGCCTACCTCCGTCCCAATCCCGATTTCAGCAGTTCGCTTGACCAGCTTCAGCCTTTCAACGGCAACCCCTATCGGCCTTTTGGCTTTGCCTTGCCGCTGTTCTCGGCAAACTACCTCCACGAACGCCGAAATAAGCGCGAGTTGCGCCTGCAGAGCGCGCAGCAGGCCACCGGCATCGCCGCCTCGCAGCTAGCCGACCAGGAGCGCACCTTGCTTTTCAATCTCCGCAATGCCTTCGTGCAGGCGTTGCAGGCAAAGGCGGTGCTGGCCTTGGCCCGCGAGAACCTGGCCTACTACGACCGCCTCCTCGGCGTGAACAACGACCGCCTCAAGGCCGGCGATATCGCCCAGGTGGACTTCGATCGCCTCGAGTTGCAGCGAGTTCAGTATGAGAGCGACATCCAGACCGCCGAGACCAACGTGCGAACCGCCAAGATCCAGCTTCTGACCCTGCTGAACGACCGGACTCCCGTCGAACAGTTCGACGTCAGCGGGCCATTCGACTTTTCGGAGACGACCCTGACCCTCGCAGAGTTGCGCGAGATGGCGGCGGCCACGCGCCCGGATCTGCGAGCCGCGGCGCAGGCCATCGATAAGGCCAAGACGGATTACCGGCTGGCCGTCGCCAACGGCTCGACCGACCCGACCTTCGGCGTGGATGTCGGGCGCAATCCGCCGATCCCCGCCTACATCGGCTTCAGCGTGAACATCCCGATCAAGCTGTTCGACCGCAATCAGGGGGAGAAGGCCCGCACCCAGTTGGACATCCGGAAAAGCGAGCGGCTCCAGGAGGCGACCCGGGCGCAGGTATACAGCGACGTGGATTCGGCGTGGGCGATGCTGAACAGCAATCGGGCGCTGTTGCGGCCTTACAAGGCCCGGTACCTGGACCTTGCGGCCAAGGTTCGGGAGACGGTGTCGTTCGCGTACCAGCACGGCGGATCGTCACTGCTGGAATTCCTGAATGCGCAGAACGATTACCGTACGGTGCAACTGAATTATCTGAACCTGGTAGGAGCTTATCTGAACGCCGCCAGCCAGTTGAATCTGGCGGTCGGCCGCGAGGTGATTCAATGACGTGGCGCAGACACCCGTGTCTGCCGCGTCCCCACTCATGGGACGCTTTTGGGGCGTGCAGGGGGTGCTGCCGCCGACCGAAAAACGCCGAGATGATGGGGCGCGGCAGCCTCGAAAAACCCTTCGCGGGCACAGGAGTTCGAGGCGGCCAAAAAACGTCGGCATGGGTGCCGCCGCGGAAGGCACGAGTGCCCGCGCCACATCTTTGCGAAAGGCCTGAAAAGGAGTTAAAGGTTTGATTATGGCTAGTAGGTTTTATTTCGCTGCGGCTGCCATCGCGGCTGTATCCGCCCTTCTCACATCCTGCGCTCGCGATAACGTGCGTGCTGCTCCCAACGCCGCGCCCGAGCCCAAGGTCGAAACCGTGGCCGATCGCAACGTGGTCACCGTCCCCAGCCCGGAGCGATTCGCACTCGCTCCCGCAGTCGTCCGGCACGAGTCCGACCAGATCCTGGCGAACGGCGTGGTGGCGGCGGATGTCAGCCGCTCGTATGCCGTCAATTCGCTCTCCTCCGGCCGGGTCGTCGAGGTGAAGGCCCGCCTGGGTGACGATGTGCAGAAAGGCCAGCTCCTCCTCACCATGACCAGCCCCGACATGTCGCAGGCCTTCGCCGACTATCAAAAGTTCAAGGCCGATGCCGCCCTCGCGAAAACGCAGCTCGACCGCGCCCAGCTGCTCTTCTCCCACGGAGCCGCGCCCCAGAAGGACCTTGAACTGGCCGAGGACACTTATAACAAGGCGAACATCGACACCAAAACCGCCGAGGAGCACATCCGCCTGCTGGGGGGCGACCCGCAACATGTCACGCCGTTGATCGAAATCCACGCGCCTGTTGCGGGCACCATCACCGAGCAGAACGTCACGTCCGCGGCCGGCGTCAAGTCGCTCGACAACGCCCCCAACCTCTTCACCATCTCCGACCTCTCCAACGTCTGGATCGTTTGCGACGTCTACGAGAACGACCTGGGCCGCGTCCACCTGGGCGATCGCGCGGAAATCGAACTGAACGCCTACCCCGATCGCCGCCTGTCCGGCCGCGTCACCAACATCTCCAAGCTCCTCGACCCCAACACGCGCTCCGCCAAAGTGCGCATCGAACTTCCCAACCAGGCCGGGATGCTGCGGCCGAACATGTTCGCCACGGTCCACTTCGTTTCCGGCGGCACCTCCACGCGCACGGTGATTCCATCGAGCGCGGTGCTGCGCCTGCAGGACCGCGACTGGGTGTTCGTCAGGCTGACTGACCAGAAATTCCGCCGCACCGAGGTGGAGGCCGGTCCCGTCAATTCCGACAAGACCCAGCAGATTCTCAGCGGCCTGCAGCCTGGCGACCAGGTGGTGGCCACCGCCCTGATGTTCGATCGCGAAGTTCAGAAGAGTACCGAACAGTGATTCAAAAGTCCGTAACGTTCGCGCTGCAGAACCGTTTCCTGGTACTGTGCGCCGGCCTTCTGCTGCTGGTCTGGGGCGCGATTTCTTTCAAGAACCTGCCCGTGGAAGCCTATCCCGACGTGGCCAACAACTACGTCCAGGTGATTACGCAGTGGCCTGGCCGCGCCGCGGAGGAGGTGGAACAGCAGGTCACCATCCCGATAGAAGTGCAGATGAACGGGCTTCCGCAACTGGTGTCCCTGCGATCCTGGTCGCTGGCCGGGCTTTCCAGCATCAACCTCACGTTTGACGATGGCTCCAACAACGATCTGAATCGGCAGAAGGTGCTGGAGAAGCTTTCGCAGGTGAACCTGCCCAACGGCCTGCAGCCTTCGCTCGGGGCCGACTACAGCCCCGTGGGGCAGATCTACTTCTACACCCTCCAAAGCACCAACCCGGACTACGACGTAATGGAGTTGAAATCTCTCCAGGACTGGGTGATCGTCAAGCAGTTGAAGTCCGTGCCCGACGTGGTGGACGTTTCGGTCTTCGGTGGCGCCACCCGCGAGTACCAGGTACAGGTAGATCCCAACAAGCTGATCTCGTACGGCTTGAGTATCGCCCAGGTGGAGACCGCACTCTCCAACAATAACGTCAACGCCGGCGGAAGCTTCATCGAGCGTGGCGAGCAGGCGATTAACGTCCGGGCGGTGGGACTCGTCCAGACTACCGAAGATATCGCCGCCATCGTGCTCAAGACGCAGAACGGGATTCCGGTGCGTGTGCGCGACGTCGGCACGGTTCGTCAAGGTCCTAAGATCCGGCTGGGCCAGCTCGGCAAAGCGGATCACTCCAAACTCGAGAAGGTAATCGACGATCCGGACGTGGTCTCCGGGATCGTGCTCCTGCGGAAGGGCGCCGATGGCGACAATGTCCTGACCGCGCTGCACGAGAAGGTCGATTTCCTGAACGAACACTTCCTCCCGCCGGGCGTCAAAATCGTGCCGCACCTGGATCGCAGCGACCTGGTGCATCTCACCACCCACACGGTGCTGCACAACCTCACCGAAGGCATCATCCTCGTCTCGGTAATCCTGTTCATCTTCCTCGGCAACTTTCGCGGAGCGCTGATCGTCACGCTGACGATTCCGTTTTCGCTCCTGTTCGCATCGCTCTGCCTCGACTTGCGGCACATTCCGGCGAACCTCCTCTCGCTGGGCGCACTGGACTTCGGCATGATCGTGGAGGGCGCCATCGTGATGGTGGAGAACATCGTCCGGCTCCTCTCGCATCCCGGCGTTCGCCCCGACGAAACGGTGGCGCAGAAGATCAAGCGCGCCGCCCACGAAGTGCAGCGCCCGGTGTTCTACTCCATCACGATCATCATCACCGCCTACGTTCCGATCTTCACCCTGCAGCGCGTGGAGGGCCGCCTGTTCCGGCCGATGGCCTGGACGGTGGCGTTCGCGCTGGCGGGCGCCCTTCTGTTTTCGATGTTTCTCGGGCCGGTGCTCGCCAGCATCGTCTACCCCAAGGGCACGAAGGAATGGCGTAATCCCTTCATGTTGTTCCTCACGCGGATCTACGGCAACGCCTTGCGGCTGGCGATCCGGTACCGGTGGTTAACCGCCACCGCCGCGGTGGCGATCCTCGCCGGCACGGTCATGCTTGGCCGCACTATTGGCTCCGAATTCCTGCCGCACCTCGACGAAGGCGCCATCTGGGCGCGCGGAACGCTGGCCACCAGCACCGGACCCACCGAGGGCATCCACATCATGAACCAGGCTCGCATCATGTTCGCGAAGTTCCCCGAGGTGACGAAGGTGGTGAGCCAGGTGGGCCGCCCCGACGATGGCACCGACTACACGGGCTTTTTCAACACCGAGTACTTCATCGACCTGCGGCCTAAGGAGGAATGGCGCTCCATGTTCCACCGGGACAAGGAGCACTTGATTGCCGCGCTCGGCGAGCAGGCCGAGAAGATTCCGGGCGTGGTCTGGAACTTCTCGCAGCCCATCGCCGACAATATGGAAGAAGCCGTCAGCGGCGTGAAGGGCGAACTGGCGGTGAAGATATACGGCACCGACCTGAAGCTGCTCGAGGGCAAGGCTGACGAGATCATGGGAGTAATGGGCAAGATCCACGGCGTCCAGGACCTCGGCGTGTTCCGCGTCATCGGCCAGCCGAATCTCAATCTCACGGTGAATCGCGACCGGGCGGCGCGCTTCGGCATCAATGTCTCCGACGTGCAGGATGCCATCGAAACCGCGACCGGCGGCAAGGCCGTCTCATCCGTTCTCAAAGGCGAGGAGCGTTACGACATGGTGGTGCGCTACAAACCCGAATACCGCACCACCATCGAAGACATCAAGAATATACGCCTGCTGGCGCCGTCGGGGGAGCGTGTCTCTCTCGGCCAGCTCTGCGATGTTGCCATTCAGGACGGCGCTTCGGAAATCTACCGCGAAGGCAATCAGCGTTACGTGGCCATCAAGTACGGGGTGCGCGGGCGCGATTTGGGCAGCACGGTGGAAGAAGCCATCTCCTCGGTCACCCAACAGGTGAAACTCCCTCCTGGCTATCGCCTGGAGTGGGCCGGAGAGTACGAGTCGCAGAAGCGCTCCCAGAAACGGCTGGCGCTCATCATTCCGCTCACCCTGCTGGTCATCTTCCTGATCCTCTACAGCATGTTCTCCTCGATGAAGTGGGCCAGCCTGATTCTGATCACCGTGGCCATGGCGCCCATCGGCGGGATCCTGGCGCTCTACCTGACACACACCAATTTCAGCGTCTCTTCGGGGGTCGGGTTCCTGGCCCTGTTCGGGGTCTCCGTGCAGACCGGCGTGATCATGCTGGAGTACATCAACCAGTTGCGCGGGCGGGGCCTTTCGGTGCTCGATGCCGTTCAGGAAGGCGCGGTCCTGCGCTTCCGCCCGATCCTGATGACCATGCTGGTGGCCTCTCTCGGGCTGGTGCCTGCGGCCACTTCGCATGGCATTGGCTCCGACTCGCAGCGGCCGTTCGCCATCGTCATCGTGGGCGGCCTGATGGCGGTGCTGGTGATGAGCATCTTCCTGCTCCCCGCACTGTATACCTGGTTCGCGCGCCCCAACGACTCGATGCCCGAGCCCGAGCCGGACGCGCATTAGGAGAGAATCATGTTCCAACTTCGGCGAATCCTCTTTCCCGTGGACTTCTCGAGCCGCTGCCATGGCGCCGCCGGCTACGTCCAGTCGCTGGCGGGCCGTTTTGATGCGGAACTGATCCTGCTCCACGTCATCGAAGCGACCTACAACATGACGCTCGAAGATCTGCGCGTCAGCCGGGCGCGGAAGTTCGAAAGCTTCTTCGACCCAAGCCTCAAGCACCTGCGCTACCGGACGATCGTGGAATACGGAGAGGCCGCCGTCAAAATCATCGAGTATGCTACCGCACAGCACGTCGATCTGATCATGATCCCTACCCAGGGGATGGGTATCTATCGGCGCCTGATTCTCGGCTCGACCAGCGCCAAGGTGCTTCACGATGCGGACTGCCCGGTGTGGACGGGAGTCCACCTGGAGGACGCGCCTCCGCTCGAGGCAGTGGCCTGGCAGCGGATCCTGTGCGCGGTGGACTTGAAGCCGTCGGGCGCGAGGGTCCTCGACTGGGCCGCCCACCTCGCGGACGAGTACCAGGCGGAGCTCACCCTCGTCCATGTATTGTCCGGGAACCACAGCCAGCACGCCTGCGCCGAGGCGAGGCAAGCCCTGGAGCATTTGCAGGCGGCCGCGGGTTCCCGCGCCGCCATCCGCGTCGAGAAGGGCGACGTGGCGAAGGTGATCTCGCATTTGAGCGCGGAGCTGAAGACCGATCTGCTGATAATCGGCCGGGGAGAGGAAGCCGGCGTGCTCGGCCGTCTCAAAATGGTCTCCTACTCCCTGATCCGTCAATCTCCCTGTCCCGTCGTCAGCGTATGAGACAAATCTTTCGGCTGTCCCGATAGAGATCGCGAAGCCCTATGGCTAATCGTTTGATTAGAAGTTAGCCGTCAAACAGCCATGGGATAATGAGCGCTCAAACCGAATACATGCCGCGTCTGGAATGGCTCTGGGAACAAGGGAACCGGACCACAGCTCTCCTGGTAAGCGCAACGGTGACCCTGGCCATCGCC
>Ga0335081_10021500_pt1 | contig 10441 bp, 15 predicted proteins | sample Lox_Sample_35_FD_206713 | JGI IMG/M metagenome (GOLD analysis project Ga0335081, IMG submission 206713) | Soil microbial communities from Loxahatchee National Wildlife Refuge, Florida, United States - Lox_Sample_3.5 | ecosystem: Environmental > Terrestrial > Soil > Wetlands | place: USA...
GCGGCTATTGCTGACCCGGGGGTGCGCTTGTAGAATGCGCGCCCTCCTGGTGCGGGGTGGAGCAGTCTGGCAGCTCGTCGGGCTCATAACCCGAAGGTCGCAGGTTCAAATCCTGCCCCCGCTACCATAGGACCAGGGGGGTTAGAGACACCCTCAGCGCCGGCCGCCTTCAGCAGCACGTCAGCCGCTTCCGCCTGCGGCACCAGTCTGACGCCGCCCGGGCCGCGATCCTCGACCACCACCCGGTGGCCTACCAGCTCGTGCAGCGCCGCCCGTGCCTCGATGCGCTCGGCCTTGGGAAGGTCCGTCGCAGGGAGCGCGTCGACCAGGCGACGGTAGTCCCGGACGGCCGCGGGGATCTTCAACTCGATGACGGTCTCAGCCGTGCGCCGATCCTGGCTATCGCCCGCGAGTTTCAGCTCCCGGCGCTCCTCCTCGGCCCGTTCGATGGCCGCAGCCGCGACGCCCTGGGAGAGCGTGCCGGCGCGCACTAGGGTCTTGAGCTGGTCGATCTCGGCATCAAGCTTCACGATCCTGCCATCGTTCGCCGGTGTCGCGCGGCGGCGCCCCCGTCGGCCGTGCTCGAGCGCCTGGGTGTAGGTCGCGATCGCGAGCTCGATCGCCTCGGGGCTCAAGAGCTCCTCGCGCACATGGGCGATCAGCTCCTGCTCGACTCCAGCCCGATTGAGCCGCACGGCATTCGTGCAGGCTGACCGGCCGCCGTTCTTGAACGTCGAGCAGCCATACTCGCGGCTGTTGACGGCCACGAACCGCGACCCGCAGCGCGAGCAGACGAGGAGCCCGGAAAGCAAGTGCACCAAGGGGTGCCCGCCCTTGTCGGCGAGCGCGGTGCGGATCTTGACCGAGGCCCGGTTGATCACTGCCTGCCGCCGCTTCACGCGATCCCACAGCTCTTGTGGGACGATGCGCAGCCGTTCGTCGACGATCTCGCAAGTAGGCGCCGCGTTCATGACCATGGTGCGCTTCTTCGAGTCCGCGACGCCCCGCCGCCAGGTGGCACGCCCCCAGGTCACGCGGCCGACGTACCGCGGATTGTTCAGAATGCCGGTACCGCGCGAGCGCTCACCATGGAGCGCCGATGCAACCCAGCTGCCCTTACGCTTCGCGTTCTGGCTCGTATCGGTACGCTTCCAAAATGCGCCCGGGCTCGGCACGCCTTCGCTGTTCAGGATCTCGCAGATCCTGCGGCAGGTCACGCCGTCCGCGTACAAGCTGAAGATGCGCAGCACCGTCGGCGCAGTCTCAGGGTCGACCTGCAGCTCGGTCTGCGGTCGCTCGCCGGCGCGCTCGGGCGGCCCGATCTCGACACAGCGAAAACCGTACGCCCTGCCTCCGGTCGATTTGCCGGCCCGCGCCCTGCCCTCGAGGCCGCGCCGCGTGCGATACGACGCCTCGCGCCTCGCCGCCTCGGCCATGGCCTGCTTGATCTGCACCGTTAGCCCCCAGCCGTCGCGCCGCGTGTCGTCCCCGGTGCAGGTCAGCATGTGCACGCCAAGATCCTCGAGCTCGGCCGAGCGCGGCCCAAACTCGGCGCGATTGCGCCATAGGCGCGATATGTCCTCGCAGATGATCACGCTGAAGTGCCTGGCGCGCGCCGCAGTCAACATGTCCTGATAGCCCGGGCGCTGCGTGGTGCCGGCACTCAACGCCGCATCGCTGAAGCGCTCGACGATTTCGAGCCCCTCGCGCTCGGCAATGCGCTCGCACTCGCGGATCTGGTCAGCGATGCTGTCGGCCGACTGGTTCTCCGTTGAGAATCGCGCGTAAACGCACGCGCGCAGTTGCTTGGCGCTCACTTCGACCCTCCTGCCTTCTGCATGCCGTGCTTGGCGAGAATGTGCGCGAGTCCTTCACGCAGATATACCTGTTGCGGGACCCGCGTCTTGAGGCTCAGCGCCTTCAACGCGTCGGCTTGATCACTCTCGAGGTACACCGCAAGTTGCACCTTCTTTAGGCGCTTGTGACTTGGCCCGCGTTTCTTCGCCATGTCCCGGTCTCCGTGTGCGTGGCTCACTAATGGTTAATTGTAACCACTTGCTGAGACGAAGGCAAACTCAGTAGCAGGCATACCGCGGCGGTCCCGAACCCGACCGCGAGCACGGCAAGGCCCACCAGCAAGGCGATCGTCAGCCAGTCCTTCACGTTCACCTTTCAAAGCGCCGGGGACGGTGGCACGCATGGACAAGACGCACCACCGCCCCCTTCGCCCCGCGCCGATTGCCACACCGCCGGGTGCAGCACCGCTGCGATCCAACTACTACTCGCGCGGGCGAGGCGGATGAGGGTACGAGCACAAGACCGGAGACCGGCCACCGGCCCGTAGTGTTTCCCCGCCCGCCTCGCCCGCCCTGACTCGCACGGCCTCTCCACGCACGCCGACGGCAGGAGATAACCCGTCGGCACGCGCCACCGCGCGGCTCACCGAGCGCGGGAGGGTTCTGGCCCGCGCGCCGTGATTCGTTATCATCCTCGGCCCGCATCCTCGAGGCGTCGCCAGAGGTCCCGCCGGAGATCCTCGAGCATGATTCGCTTGCCCGTGACGTCGCTCGTCGCGGAGATGTACGGGAAGCCCTGGAACTGGCAGGCGCCCTCGACTTCGACCAGCAGAGCCTCGAGGGCTGCCGCGGTGAGAGCTGTTTGCCCGTGCAACGCCCGATCGGCACGGCGCAGAAGCTGTTGCACGCTTGTCGGGGTATACGTCACGCGGGCGTCCCCTCCTGCGGGTGCTCGCGCTCGATCCGTTTCAGCTCGCCCGGCAGCGACTCGAGCGCGGCGGCCACGCCCGTCGCCAGCGCCTCCGGCGCCGCGCCGTCACCGAGCACGAGCCGCAACGCATGGTTGAGGTCGAGCGGACGGAATGTCGTCGCCGCCACCGCGAGCGCGAGAGTAATCAGGCGCAGCAACGGCTCGCGCGCGATCTTGACGACCCCCGCGTAACGGCTGCTGGCCTCTGCGAGCAGCACCAGGGCCACGTGCTCGCGCGCCAACGGCGAGGCGTCGAGATGCCGGCCGCGCATCTCGGCCACGAGCGCGTCGATCGAGCGGCACGCGTCTCGCAGGTCGCGCCGTTCGCCCAGGTCGCTGACCGTGCTCACTTATCTCTCGCCGCCAAACGGCGCATGCCGGCCAGGTCGCCCAGCAATGCCGCGAGGCGATCGCGCACTTCGGACAGTCTCACGCTCTCATCACCGTTAACGCACACGACGTCGCCGTGACGCGGCGTCAACGCAGTCAACTCGCGCAGCATGCCGTCGAGCTGCGCGAAGTCTGGCAGCGCCGCGAACAGCCGGCCGCCGAGAATGTCGCCCCAACTCGCCGGCCGTTGGTCGAGCTGCGCGAGATGCTGGTATACGCCCTGCACCGTTCGCAATGCGCGCACGCCAGCGGCGCGAGCTGAACTCGTACCACTGGCGCCCTCGCGCACCTGGTTCACTACCGCCGCGAGGCCCACGGCTCAGGCTCCGTGCACAGTGATAGTGCCGCTCGGGCTGGTCCGCATTCGCGACACCCAGGCCAGCCCGGGTGAGCGAGCGAACACTTCCTTCAGGCACTCGGTGAAATCGCGCTTGCTGTCGAAAGCGAGCCGCTCCGCGGCCACGCGCAATGTCTCCTCGGCCACGCGGCGCGCCTCGAGCGTGCAGAACACCTCGGTATCGTTCGCCACGGCTAGGTCGTGCGCGATTTTCAGCTCCGGATCAGCGAGCGCAACCAAGCCGTTCTCGTCCTTGGTGAAGGAATATCTGATAGCCATAAGTCAGCATCTCCTGCTGTGTGTGTGAATGATCATTTGATGTAGCCCTTCTCGCGGGCGAGGCGCTCCATTTCAGGAGTGGAAGAAAAGTAGCTGCCGTCCTGAATGTCGCCGTCGCTCGGAAAAGCGCTGCTTTGGAACGGCGAGGGATCGCTCGGGGTAACTCCGAGCTCGGTTCCCCTGGTCGGCGGCGGCGGGTTCGACATGATTGCGATCCAGTCATCCGCCGACATGAGGGATGTCCGCATCGCCTGCACGACGCCCAGGGCGACCGCATTCGCTAGGTCGTCATGCGAATGCCTTCCGTGATCCACCGAGTCGCGGCCGGTGCGCGCGACGCGGCGTTGCAGCCCAAGCAGCTCGGAGCGCAGTACCGCGAGCGGCGGCAACTCGACTACGCCCTGCGAAAGCAACGGCAGCAGACCCAGATATGCCTCGGAGCGCGTCATCGGCGCATCGCGCAGGTAGAAACCGTCCCGGTTGTACAGCGCCTTCGCGACGCCGCTGCCGTACTGGTCAGCGATCGCACTACGCACGCCGTAAGGCTTGAAGAAGGCGATGATCTCCTTGGCGACCTTGCCCGCATCATGTGGCGCAGGCCAGCGGCGCGCGGCGGCAACCCGCACCTTCTCCCGGTCACGGAACACCACCGCGGCTGCGGCGGCATCAGACTGGCCGCCGGACACGTCCACCGCGGCTGTGATGCTGAAGTGCGTGGGCGGCGCGCTGTGCGGCGGCAACTCGAGCGGCTCGGACCGGATGAGCGGGTCGATGTGTTCGGGACTCAGGAACGCCGCACAGTCGGCACGGTACTGAACTCCATACTCCGCCGCCGCCTTCGCCTCATCGTCCGCGTACGCTTTCTCGATGATGCCGGCGTCGAACAGCGGATTCACCGTGATCGTGTCGGCCTTCAGCACCAGCACGCGCGGATCGTTCTCACCGAAAGAGCGCTGATCGTATTCGTAGAGCGCGCCACGCGCGGCAAAGGGCGTGCTGATGGCGATCAACATCGAATCCCTGAACCGCGCCAAGCCCGGCCTCACCGCGTTCAGCGTCTCGGTGTCGGGGCTGTCACTGTCGGGATTGATCGGCCAGTGCGCCAGCTCATCCGCCAGCACGGCCGCCAGCGAGGGGCCGCGCACCGACCTATAGTCGCTCGCCGCGACCACGATCTCGACACCCGTACTCAAGATGATCCGCTCGGACGTCGTGCTCTCGACCTGCGTGCGCAGCAGCGGGCTCGCGCGCAACATGCCCTCGATGAACTTGAAGGCGATCTTGGCCTGCACCTTGTCGGCGGCGAGCAGCAGGATCACCGGGATCTGGCCGGGATCAGTCGGCCACTCGCGGCAGCACGCGAGGTAGATCGCGAGGCCCGCCGCGCCCTGCGTCTTGCCCGAGCCGCGCCCGAAGATGCACACGAGCTCTCCAACCTGGCGCGGCGGCGGATCGCGGCCGCCTGCAAGGCGCGCGAATACCTCACGCTCGGGGTCGTCCAGTGGCTCGGCAAGCGCGGCCTTGATCGATGCGCGCATAGCAAGGTAGCTCGGCCGACCGAACACGCGACCCATGAGCCGCGGATCGCGAGCGAAGCTGTCGAAGCTAACCTGCATCGGCGCTCTCTAGCGGCTGGCCACGCGCCTCGCGGTTCTCGCGCTCGATCTGCTGCAGGGTCTGGCGCATGTCGAGCGCAACCCGGGCACGACGTCGCAGGCCCAGCGTCAGCGAGAGGCGCACGATGCGATCAACCACGGCCAGGAATGGCGCCGGGTCGTCGAGCTTGCCGTCGCGTACTTCGGCTTCGTATCGCTGCGCGAGCATCTCGGTATGGATCAGCCGATCGAGCAGACTGTGCTCGAGCGCCGAGACTTCGGTGTCGCCGCCCAGGTGCGCGGTCAACTCGGCAAGCCGATCACTCGCGGTGCGCGCGAGTATCGAGCGGCCGTCGAGCCGCGCGAGCCAGCCGATCGTTGCACGCGCTGGCAGCCGGGACTTTCGCACCCGCATTGGACGTGAGCCGCCGCGCTTTCTGCTCATTGCTTCATCCCCATGCCGTCAAGTTCAAATCGCGGACCTGATTCAAGCAGGTGCGTTTCAGATCAAGCACTTACGCCTCCAAAGAGACACTTGAGGCACTCGATTGCCGAGCAGGTTGCGGATGTCGACCGCATGCAAGCCGGGCGGAAAAGGTAGGTCCACCACTGGACCTACCTCAAGAGCATGACTTGTTGCCTCTGTTGCCTCTGTTGCCTGTAGCACTAAGTAAGTAAGTTCTTGACTCATAACTCTTGTTGCCTCTGTTGCCTGTGTTGCCACGCTTTCGGAGCTTTCTATATTTTTCCAGTGCAATGGAAACCCCGGCAACGCGGCAACGGCGGCAACACGGTCATCGCCGCGCCTGCTGCCAGAGGTCGATGATCACGTCGGGCTTGTACCCGTTCTGGGCGATGTCCTGGCGTGCCTTCTGCGCCTCCGCTACCAGGGCTGCGGCCGTCGCTGCCGACCATTTCACGGCGTTGCGCAAGATCCAGACACGGGTGATGTCGGTGTCGATGCGTACCTTCTGCGTGCCGGTCTGCAACCCCACTTCGCGCAGCACGGCCGCGATCGCGTTCATCCTGGCGCGCCGATCGCGCTCCGGTTCGTCCTCTTTGGCCGGGGCGAGTGTCTGCATGAGGTCGCAGGCGGCGATGATGCTGTACGGGCAGGCCTTGACGAATTCCACCGCGGTCTGCTGCTCGTCGGTGCGGCCGCTGGCGATCATCTGCAGCTTGATCTCGTTCAGTGGCGTCCGCTGGCCCGGATTGAACGCCTTGAGGTCGCGGTTTCGCAGGAGCTGCCACACGGCGGCTAGGAGCTCGCGATCCTCCAGTCTCGCGTAGAGATCCCGGTAATACGCCTGGTCGCGAGGCGCATCGGCGCAACGGATGACGTACACGCGCCGATCGTTCTCCGACAGCGGCAGCGCGTCGTCGCGATTGGTGAACATCAGGAAGCGCGCGCACAGCCGCTCGCTCCATCGGCGCTCGTGCTTCTCGTTGATCGTGATGATGCTGTCGGTGAGCAGGCTCTTGAGCCGGTCGCGGTGGCTGTAGCGCTCATCCGCCGGCGCCTTTACCTCGTGGACGCCCATCAGGATCTTGCCCGATAGCAGGGAGTTGAACGGATCATCGAGTAGTCGGTGCAGATCAATCTCGCCCGCGTGTCGCTCGCCCCAAACGCGCCGCAGAATTTCCACGAGCCAGGAGCGCCCGGTGCCTTCCTGTTGGGCGACGAGCAGGAAGTGAAAGTGCGGCCTGACTTCGGGCACCTGCGCGGCATGGGCGAGCCAGTCGAGGAGATCTCCGCGGGCTTTCGCGTCTGGTATCAGATACTCGAGGTGCGCGGTGAATACCGCGGCGGCCTTGATATCGACGGCCGGCCATCTAGGCGCGGACCAGATGTTGAGGTGCCGCAGCCCGCGCTCGACGAAGAACTGCTCCTCGCCTGGATGAAACGTGAGGCAATCGGCGGTCATCCGCTGCGCGGACTGCGACCACAGCACCGTAAACGGCACGGCGCGCTGCTCGATCATTACCTTGTTGTGCGCATAGGCCGCCGCGAATTCGCCGGGGCGGAGTCTGCGGTACGTGTTGCTGATGTCGACGATCAAGGGCCCGCTGGCGACGTGGATGAACCGCTCCAGCATCTGCTCGAGCGTGAGCGATTCGGGGCGCGCTACGTCCGCTTGCGCAGCGGCCGCGGTCACACGCTCGCGAATGTCGGTGATGCTCATGCAGCGCCCTGGATGCGAAATGCGCGCGCCCAGCGGTAAACGTCTGCGATCGTGCGGCGTTCGCACGTGCCGTGCCAGCATTTGAATCCGCCGACGTACCTATTGAGTTCGCTGGGTTCCATGACGGCGGTCCCGGTCTCGGCTCTGTCGCTGTGGCCGTCGACCCACGGGCAGATGATGATGTGCATGCTCTCTCGCGTCTCGAGGTACAGGCCGGCCGAGGTGATGATCTGCATCAACGCGGAGAAGTCGCCGACCCGTTGCGCGGTCTCTGCGCCAGTGAGCTGCTTCACCTGGCGTGGCGGAGGGAGTCTCGTGTCGAGCTGATAGGCTTTGGCGATCGCCTCCACCGTGTAGCGCCGCTCAGGATTCCAGGTACTGAGCCGGCAGCGGAAGGCACGCCCGAGTTGTGCGACATACTTCGCTTTGCCGTTGATGCCGACCGGCAGGCGGGCGTAGCGCGTGACGCCGGCCATGCCGGGATCGACCGCGGCCGCCAAGCCGCTCTTGATCATCTCCTCGATGAGCCGCTCGGCCGTGCTGCGCGTGTCGCTCCCGCCGCTCGGCTCGACGAAGTAGAAGCCCTGCCAGTTTGCCGGCGAGGTCTCGATCTGCGCCGACAGCGGGAGGCGGATGCGCGCTGCGGATATCTTGCTGTTGATATCGTCGATCATCACAGCGTGCAGCCGCGCGAACTGGTCTTTGCGCCGCCGCACCTTGCCTTCGGCGTCCGGCCGGAAGGAGCTGACGGCGACGTAGTTGTTGCTGCAGGTGGTGATGCAGAACGGCAGGCGCATCCCGTGGCGCCAGGGGCGCGCGCACCAGGCGAATTCCGGCGGCGCATTCGGGTCGCCAGGAAATCCGCAGACTGCAGCGAAGGCGTCGTCAGGGATGTCGGTGAACATCGCCTCGAGGAATTCCGTGTTCAAGAGCGCGAGGCTCACGGGGCCAAACTCCCGCGGCGATCGAGATACTCCGCAATGCGCACGACCATCTCGGAGAAGCGCGCCAGATGCCGGCGCGGGGTATGGTGGAAACAATCGGCCTGCAGCGGGACGATGGTCGGCGCGGATGCGACGCGGATCACGCGCCGATCCCATTCATTCGCCCCCAGCTGCTTGAGTTCGTCAGCGGTGAAAGCGATGTGGTGATGCCGCCAGGGAGAGTAGCTGCGGTCGAGTAGGTAATACCCGCCTTCGGGCCAGCGTGAGAGGTTGCGCTCGCAGCAATACATGCGCCAGTCGCTAAGGAGGTCGAGCGCGAGCGCGTGGTGTGCTGTTGGGAGATCCCGCGCGACGCGCTGCAGGCGCCCCGCATAGGCATCGAGATCACGCACTGCACGGGTGAGTGGCGCGCCGATTTCGCTGATGTGAATGAGTCGCAGTGGTTCGGCACTCACGTCTCCACCGCGGCCTCCGCGACGGCGAGCCCATGAGCGGAAGCGATGACCATCGCGGCAGCGCGGCTGACTGCGAAGAACTGCTCATAGAGCGCGAACGCGATTGCGCAGAACCGCGGACCGTGCCCGTCTCCTTCGTAGAAAACGCCGCCCGTGAACGTGAGCAGATGTGCCTGCTCGTGCAGCAGCGTCTTCCGTGTTGGGCCGCGCTGCCCGAAGGTGATTACCGGCCGCACCTTGCCGTTGCGGCCGAGGCTGAAGCCTGCATGACCGGCGGCTCTGCGCAGTCGGTAGGAGTAACGCAGCTCCGGCGGGCTCGCGGTGACGATGTGATTGCTACCGCCGAAGCGTGCGAACCCCCATCGCCACGTTAGCTCGTGGAACGCGCGGAATTCCTCGTCGAAGGGCCTGCGCACCGGGAAGGCGATCGGCGCATCGTCTGGGAGAACCAGGTCATGCTCCCATGAGTAGCACGCGGCCCGCTGCGGATCCGCGCGCCGAGACTTTTTGCGCTCAGTCGGCTGCGCTGTTATGTTCGCCTGGACATCCATCGTTTAGCTCCCATTCAACCCCCGCAGCCTTGCCCGGTTCGGGGGTTTTTTCTTTAAGGCTTTCTTCCGCCACCTCGCGCTCGAGTGCCTGCCGCGCGGCCTCAGCCGCGAGCAGGCGCACAAGTGCAGCGGTAGCGGGGCGCATCGCTCAGGCGGCGACGCCGCGTTTCGGGTTCGCCTGCCGGTACTGCCGCGCCTGCTCGATGCTCTCGGCGCTGTAGAGACGCCGGCCGGTGTTGTCGCGAACCGCCTCGATCACGCCTTTGTCGGCGAGTGCGCGGACGCTGGTCTCCGTCTCGCCCGTCTCGCGCGCGACGCCGGAGGTCGTGAAGGTGAAAGCGTTCTCGGACATAGGGTCCTCGTTGCCAAGTGCTTAGGTCGAGGCATACGATGTCATGTCCGCAGGAAAGTGATTTTGCGAGGCTCCCCACGTCATGGCTCGGTGGCCGACACTGTCTCTCGAGGAACGCGATCGACTCCGCGCTGAGGCGCTTGGGCGCGTCTTGCAAGTCAACGGGACGTTGCTGCCGGAGGAGAAGGCCGTGGTGGGGCTCTTCGAGATCGCGGCGCTGGTCGACGGCTACCATGCCGCACACTGCATGATCGCGTGCTCATGGATGTTGCGGATCGAGGGTCATCCGGCCACCCTCGTTTCGAGCGGGGAGAACTGGAACGCTGCGCTACGGCCCCAGGAGGCCAGGGCGCGGCGCCAGTCGAAGGACTGGGCTGCCTATGGGCGGCTCCGCGGTCGGCCGCCGAAGGCTCGCTAGCGCCTCCCGCGCCCCCTGGCGTGCACCGTAACGTCGATTTCACGGGGTGTTCTAACCCTGCATCGCGCCCCCGCTACCAAAACCCTCGATTTTGATCCTTGTATCGTCATGATCCGGCACGAGAATTTATGTCTCGGGCGGCACTCGCATCTCGCCGGAGGGTCGATTTGA
>Ga0335081_10021501_pt1 | contig 10441 bp, 10 predicted proteins | sample Lox_Sample_35_FD_206713 | JGI IMG/M metagenome (GOLD analysis project Ga0335081, IMG submission 206713) | Soil microbial communities from Loxahatchee National Wildlife Refuge, Florida, United States - Lox_Sample_3.5 | ecosystem: Environmental > Terrestrial > Soil > Wetlands | place: USA...
AGGAAATCGCACGAAAAATTGATCTGGATCACGCCCCCCTTTTTCGCCAGCGCGCGAATCATGTCGTCGGTCATGTTGCGCGGCACCGGCGAGATGGCGCGGCAGCTCGAATGCGACGCGAAAATCGGCGCGCGGCTGACTTCCAGCGCGTCCCAGAAAGTCTTGTCCGCCACGTGGGAGATATCCACCATCATCCCCAGCCGGTTCATCTCCGCCACCACTTGTTTGCCGAAATCCGAAAGGCCATTATTGGGCTTATTGGCATCGCCCGAGGAATCGGCCCAGTGGTTGCTATTTGTGTGGGTGAGGGTCATGTAGCGTACGCCGGCGTCGTAAAACTGCCGCAGCAGCCGCAGGCTGTCCTCGATGGCATGCCCGCCTTCGATGCCGATCAGCGCCGCAATCTTGTGCTCGCGCCGCGCGCGGCGGATATCGTCGGCGGTGGTGGCGAACAGAAAATCGTTCGGGTACTTTTCCACGATATCGTGCCGCACGGTATCGATCATTTCCAGCGTGCGGTGCGCCGAGTGATTGCCTTCCACATAGCTGGCGGCCACGTACGCGGCAAAAAACTGCGCTCCCATGCCGCCTTTCTGCATGCGCGGCAGATCGGTGTTGTGGTCGGTATTGGGCTTGCCGATGTCGAGCCCGGCCACGGTGGAGCTGGTGATGTCGTTATGCGTATCGATCAGGATGGCGGAGCGGTGCACCCGCATCACTTCGTCGTCGCTGACCGTGCGCTTCGTGCGGCCGGGCGCCTGCGCCAGCAAAGCGGCCGCCGAGAGAATCAGAACAGAGAGAGCTCGCATTCGCGCAGCATACCACGCGCTCTAGTTCGCAGCGGGTTTTTCCACGCGGTCGATGGCTACAACTTCTGCCGGACCCTTGACCGCTTCCAGTTTCAGCCCAAGGCGCTCCTGCAGCGCGGTAAAGATCGAAGGCCTCTCTGACATATCGGGCGCCGGCTCGCTGCCCGGAGCCGCCGGAGGACCGCCGCAGGCTGCCTCGGGCGCCTGCTCCACTTGGAAATCGTATCTTCCGCCGAGGCCGGTCCGATCCGTCACGAGGCGGCCCATTTGGCGCGTGAGAGCGAACGCCAGGTTGGCCATGGTTGCCCGTGTCCCGGTCATCTGGCCGCATCCTGAGCGGATTCCCGATCCGCGAGTCTCACTGTCCGGCGCCGCCGCTCCGGTGAGCCGGGCGCCATTCTTCCCGATCACCAGCGCATACTCCGGAATCTCCTTCGTTTCGCGATGGACCTGCAGTTGGAATCGTTCGGCCAGCAATGATTGCAGCCTCCGCCTCGTATCCTGAATACGCTCCCTTGGATCGGCGCTGTCGGGTCCGGCAACCTTGGCCGATATATTGAACCGTTCGGAACTGATCCAGCCAGGTCCTCCGGAAATTTGAAAATCCGGAACGTCATATTGGACGCTTTCCGGGGCCGAACGGTTGGTACCCGCCGCCCCACTCGTGGCGGTAGAGTACGAAACGATGAACCGCAAACCATTCGTCCTGGCGCTCTTGCTGCCCGCCCTCGCCTCCGCCCAGATAGCCGCCGACTGGAAAATCGTCTGGAGCGACGAATTCAACGGACCCGCCGGCGCGCCGCCCGATCCCGCCAAGTGGAACTACGATCTCGGCGGCGGAGGCTGGGGCAACAACGAAATCGAGAACTACACCAACTCACCCGCCAATGTCTTTCAGGACGGCCAGGGCAACCTGGTGATTCGCGCCATCCGCGATGCCGCCGGCAACTATACCTCGGCCCGCCTGCAAACCGGCAGCCCCACCGCTTCCACCCACACCGCCGACCTGAGCTGGCAATTCGGCCGCATCGAGGCGCGCATCAAGCTGCCGTTCGGCCAGGGCGTGTGGCCGGCGTTCTGGATGCTCGGCGAAAACATCGGTACCGCCGGCTGGCCTGCCTGCGGCGAAGTCGACATCATGGAGAACTTCGGCACGTACCACAACAACCTTTCCGTGAATAATGGAACCGCCCACGGACCCGGCTATTCCGGCTCTAACGGCATCGGTAAATCGTCCACTCTGCCGGGTGGGGAAACGGTCAATTCCGATTTCCATGTCTACGGCATCGAGTGGTCGCGCGATTCCGTCGAGTGGCTCTTGGACCACGCGGCCTATTTCAAAATCACGCCCGCATCCCTCCCCGCGGGAACGAAGTGGGTGTTCAATGCGCCGTTCTTCCTTCTGCTGAACCTCGCCATCGGCGGGCCTCAGACGTTCCTGGGAACGCCCGATCCCAATGCTCCGTTCCCGCCGCAGGAAATGCTGGTGGATTACGTGCGCATCTATCGCGGCATCTCATCGCGATAGCGCTCCCAGTTTTCGACGAGCTTCGCCACCACCGGATGCCCCACGCGCCACGCCGCTTCCAGCGCCGGCAGGTATCCCGTGTAGGAACCGATTTTGGTCCGCGCCAGGCTTTCCGCGGCCGAAACGCCCGGCGGCGGCATATCGAAATCGCTAGCCGTGCGCAGCACCAGCACTCGGTTCACATCCACCCGCCCGGCCTTGGCCAGAAATGTGAGCGACTGCATCGTGCCCGTGTCTTCCATGGCGGTGGTCACATAGTTGCCGCGTCCGTCGGTGTGGTACCGGACCCAGTCGTTGGCCCACTGGTTGAGCAGCTTGCCGTGCCAGAACGTGCTCGAAGAGAGCGTGTCGCCCTTCAGCACGAAGGGCGCGCGGCGTGCGTTGGGCGAATCGAACCGGGCGCGCTCTTTGCGCATGGCGTCGGTATCCGGCAGTTGCACGTTGCGTGTGAGGCGAAACGCCCAGTCCACCAGCGCCGGGTTGAGGCGATAGCTTTCGCCGTTGTCAGGAACCTGCCGCGGCAGTTCGTACGGCACGGATTTGCGCAGCGGGATGTAGCCGGTTTTCCAGCCCGCGGGAATTTCGCGCGCGTCGATTTCGTGCGCCAGGTCGCCGTCGACCACCCACTCCGCCCAGGCCGCCGAGCCGAGCGTGGCATCCGCCGGATCCACACCGGCGATCCCCGCCACCATCCAGTACGCTTTCGTCAGATCGAAGCGCGGGTCCATCCCCAGCGCCATAATGCTGGCCGCAGCCTTGGCCGTGCCCACGCCCGTGACGATCCCCAGCACGCCGCCATCGTTCATACGCAGGTTACGATAGCCCTGCGGGAACGGCAGCACGCGGTCCAGCTTTTCGCGCTCCACCCAATACTGGAATTCGCCCGGCTCATCGCCTGTATCGGCGCCGCGCTCGAACATCGCCACCACTACGACCTTTACGGCGATCGGTTTCTCGGCCGCAGCCGCGATTAGCGTGCAAAACGTGAGAGCGGCAACGCAGAACAGGCTTCGCATCCCATATAGGTTAGCGCGGGTCTGCCTGCTCTACCTCCACTCCGCCGCCCGTGGCTTCCTGCGGAGGGTCGCCGGCGGCCATCTGCTGGGCCACTATCAGGCGGCGCGCATCCACCCGAATGTGCGGCAGAAATGCCAGGAAAACGCCGGCGCAAGCCGCGCACAGCGCGCCGCCCGAGGCCACCGTCATGGGCGCGCCCACGCGGTCGGCCAACGCCCCGGCGATCAGCGACCCGATCGGCGCCATCCCCATGAACATCATGGAATAGACCGACATCACGCGCCCGCGCAGATGGTCCGGCACCATGCTCTGAATCAGAGTATTGGAGGAGCCGTTTTCGATCATCACCGAAAATCCGACGAATCCCAGCAGCAGGGCGGAAAGCCAGTACACACGCGAGTATCCGAACGCCACCAGCAGCATCCCGAAACTCATGGCCGAAAGCCCCACCCACCGGTTCAGCCCCTTCAGATGGGTGCGGCTTGCGAGCAGCAGAGCGCCCACCAACGCGCCGATACCGGCAGCGCCCATCAGCACACCCAACGCCTTAGCGCCGCCGTGCAGGATGCGGTCGGCGAAAATCGGCATCAGCACCGTGTACGGCATGCCCGCCAGGCTCACCACCGCCAGCAGCAGCAGCAGGGAGTGCACCGCGCGGTTGCCAATCACCCAGCGGAAGCCTTCCACCACGTTGGCCACCGGCGACTCCCCGTACAACGGAATTTCCCGCCGCGACACCCGCATCAGCAGCAGACCCGCGATCACCGCGATATAGCTCGCGGCGTTGGCGAAAAAACACCAGCCCTCCCCGATGGACGCCACCAGGATTCCCGCGATGGCCGGCCCGATTACGCGCGACGCGTTGAACATGGACGAGTTCAGCGCGATGGCATTCATCAGGTCCTGCTTCCCCACCATCTCCACGATGAACGATTGCCGCGCTGGAATATCGAACGCGTACACCGCGCCCAGCAGCGCCGAGAGCACGAAGATGTGCCACACTCGAACTGTGCCGGTGAGCGTCAGCGCCGCCAGCGTGAACGCCAGCAGCATGGCCGACGTCTGTGTGGCCACTACTACCCGCCGCCGCTGCCAGCGGTCAGCCACAATTCCGCCCAGTGGAGCTAGCAGAAACACCGGAATCTGGCCGGAAAACCCGACCGCCCCCAGCAGCACCGAAGACCCCGTAATGCGATATACCAGCCACGCCTGCGCCACGTTCTGCATCCACGTGCCGATTAGCGAAATAAACTGGCCGCCGAAAAAAAGTTGAAAATTCCGGTATTGCAAGGCGCGCAGGGTAGCCGGGAGTCTCATCCAGATTTCATTGTACGGGCGGGAGCGGCCTCGTTTGCCAGCATGGCCTTCAATGCCAGTGCATTTTTCGCCGCATACCCCGCCTGGTCGTTGTCAAAATAAACATAGACCGCGCGCAGCCGCCGCTGCCACTCGCGAATCTGCGCTGCCCATCGGCCCAGCACCGCATCGCTGTATAGACCCTGATAAGCACCGCCGGGACCGTGCAGCCGCACATAGCTAAAGTCGGCCGTAACCTCGATGCCGGAAAACATCCCCGCGATCTCGAAAATGCAGAACGCCGCCTTGTGCCGCCGCAGAATGGCGTAGATCGCATCGTTGCGCCACGTGGGGTTGCGCAGCTCGAACACGTAGCGATGCCGTCGCGGCAGAGCGCCCAGGAATTCCTCCAGCCGCTCCGCGTTGACTTCCCATTGCGGCGGCAACTGCCACACAATCGGCCCCAGCTTCTTGCCCAGACGGTCGATACGCTCGAAAAACCGTTCGATGCCCGTCCCCGCGTCCTTCAGGTTTTTCATGTGGGTGAGAAAGCGGCTGCCCTTGGCCGCGAAACAGAACTCGCGCGGCGTTGCGTTGCGCCATTGCTCCAGCCCCGTTTCCACCGGCAGCCGGTAAAATGTATTGTTCAGCTCGACCGTGTCGAAGTGCTGTGCATAGTATTCGAGCATGCGCGCGGCCGGTAGTTTTTCCGGGTAAAACGGCCCACGCCAATGTTTGTAGTGCCAACCAGATGTGCCGATGTGGAGCATGTGGCACGCTCGCCGGCGGCAAGACTGCCGGCGCTACCGGATTTCCTCCAGCACGCGTGCTACCTCCGCCGCCGGATCGGCCGCTCTTGTGATCTGCCGTCCCATCACCAGGTAATTCGCGCCGTTGCGCACCGCCTCGGCCGGAGTGGCCACGCGCTGCTGATCGCCCATGGCGCTTCCGGCGGACCGCACGCCCGGCGTCACAATAATCGCCTTCGGTCCTACGACCTGTCGCACCGCGGCCGCTTCCAGCGGCGAAACCACCACGCCCCCCATCCCAGCAGCCATCGCGTTGCGCGCGCGGCACTGCACCAGTTCGGAAATCGGACATGTGTAGCCCTGCTCCTCCGCATCCGATTGTTGAAAACTGGTAAGAACTGTTACGGCCAGCAACTCCAAACCCGAGCCGCCACCGCCCTCGCGCGCCGCCCGCATGGTCTGCCCCACCGCATGCACCGTGAGAAATCGCACGCCCACTTGCGACACCTGCGCCACGGCCCGCTTCACGGTTTCGGGAATATCGTACAGCTTCAGATCCAGAAAGACCTGTTTGCCCTGCGCCAGCAGTTCACGAACGAAGTTCATTCCCGCCACTGTATACAGCTCCAGCCCCACCTTGTAGAAATCGCCGCACGGCCCGATGGCCTTCACCAGCCGGCGCGCTTCCTCTACCGAATCCACGTCGAGCGCGACAATGATTGGATTTTCGTTCATAGAATCCGGATCGACTTGTCTCCGCGCGGCAGCACGCGGCCGATGCGATACGCATCTTCCAGCGCGCTCTCTAACGCCGCCGCATCTTCTTCCGAAAGGGAGATCAGCAAGCCGCCGGAAGTTTGCGGATCGTAGAGCAGATCTTCGATTTCCTGCGCCTGCGCGCTGACCGCTTCCACCGCGCACGCAGCAAAAGCGCGGTTGTTCTTGAGTCCGGCGGGAATGGCGCCCGCACGCGCATATTCCACCGCGCCCGGCAGGAACCGCAGACGGCCGGCTTCAATTTCCAGCGTCACCCCGCTGGCCAGCGCCATCTCGCGCGCATGACCGACGAGGCCGAAACCGGTGACGTCGGTGCAGCCGTGCACGTCGAAGCGCAGCATGGTTTCGCAGGCGCGCCGGTTGAGCGTCATCATCTGGCGGACGGATTCCTCCACATGAGCCTCGGCCGCGATGCCGCGTTTCAGGGCCGTGGAAATTACACCCGTGCCGAGCCGCTTGGTGAACACCAGCGCATCCCCGGCGCGGGCTCCCGCGTTGGTTTTAATCCGCTCGGGATGGATCGCGCCGGTGACGGCATAACCGAACTTGATTTCGTCGTCGGCCACGCTATGGCCGCCCAGAATGGAGCAGCCCGCTTCGTGCATTTTCTCCGCCCCGCCCTGCATGATCCGCTCGAGGTCGGTGGGGTCGCCCGCCGCCGGAAAGGCCACAATCGAAAGGGAGGAAATCGGCCGCCCGCCCATGGCGTAAACATCGCTGAGCGCGTTGGCAGCGGCAATCGCCCCATACGTATACGGGTCGTCCACGATGGGCGTGAAGAAGTCCACCGTCTGCACCAGCGCAAGCTCCGCCGTCAGCTTGTACACGCCGGCATCGTCGGCGGTGTCAAACCCCACCAGCACGTTTTCATCGGCCCAGCGGGGCACGCTCGCCAAAACCCTGTCCAATAACTTTGGACTCAGCTTCGACGCTCAACCCGCGGCCTTCACGTGTGCCGTCAATTTCCGGAGCTGCGTGGTGTCTGCCATATCCAATATCTTCTTAGCCGTTCATCTGCGTTTTATCGGCGGCCATAAATCTTTATCGCCCATCCTTTATAATATCGGCAATGCGACGCACTCTCGTCTTCCCCGCGCTCCTTCTAATGCTGATGGCGCTCACGCTGCTCTTCGGCAAACCCAAAGCTGACCCGCGCATGCACAACGCCGGACGCGAGCCGGAGCGCAACGGCTGGATCCCCGTGCACCTGGAGGGAACGCCCGCCGAAATCGGCTACCAGCATGGATACCTGCTGGCGCCCGAGATTCAGGACAACTTCAAAGCCATCTCCGTGGAGATGATGCACGACGAAAAGAAGGAGTGGGGGTTCTTCCGCACCGCGGCGCGCGAGGTCTTCTGGCCGCGCGTGGAGCAGGAATACCGCGAAGAGTTGCAGGGTATTGCCGATGGCCAGAAGGCGCGTGGCGGCAAGCTGGATCTCTGGGACATTGTGGCGCTCAACGCCTGGCTTGAGCTGCCGTATTACACCAAGACGCTGGAGCACAAAACAGGCGGCGCGGCCGACCATTGCAGCGCCTTTGCCGCCACCGGCAGCTATACCAAAGACGGCCGCATCGTCATCGCGCACAACAACTGGACCAGCTACTCTTCCGGCGAGCGCTGGAACGTGGTGTTCGACATCGCCCCCACATCCGGCTACCGCATCGTGATGGACGGCATGCCCGGGCTGATCCACAGCGGCGACGATTTCGGCCTCAACTCCGCCGGCATCGTGATCACCGAAACCACCATCAGCGAGTTCTCCGGCTTCGATCCCCACGGCGTGCCCGAATTCGTGCGCGCCCGCAAGGCCATGCAGTACGCCGCTTCCATCGACGATTTCGCGCGCATCATGAAAGAAGGCAACAATGGCGGCTATGCCAACAACTGGCTGGTGGCCGACCGCAAGAACAACGAGATTGCCGACCTGGAGCTGGGCTTGAAGAACGTGACCCTCCAGCGCACCAAGGACGGCTTCTTCGTGGGATCAAACTTCCCGGTGGATCCCAAGCTGATGCGCGAGGAGACCAAGTTCGATCCGAATGACAAGAGCCGCAGCGAGAACGCCCGCCACCAGCGCTGGCTCACCCTGATGGACCGGAACAAGGGCAAAATCGACATCGCCGCCGGTGAGCGCTTCCTGGCCGACCACTTCGACGCTTACGAAAACAAGGAAGACGCGAGTGAGCGCACGCTCTGCGGCCATATCGAGCTTTCGCCGCGCGGCATGCCCACCTGGCAGGGACCGTACGCTCCGGTAGGCGCCGTGCAGAACAAGATCACCGACGCCCCCGCTGCCGAAAAGCTGACCTTTTTTGCGGCCCTGGGCCACGCCTGCGGCCGCGATTTCAAAGCCGCTCCACACTTAGCCGAGCATCCGGAATACGCCTGGTACAAGCCCATCCTGCGCGACATGGACGCCAGACCGTGGACGGAGTTCCGCGGAAAATAGAATCCGCGCATATCCCGCGGCATCGGAAAAGAGTGCAGGGACCAACCAAGGCCACCCCTGCGTGTCCGTCTTCGGAGGTTTCCTATGCCTTTGAGTAAGAGGGCGATCGCGGAGTTCATCGGCACGTTTTGGCTTGTGTTCGGGGGCTGCGGGAGTGCGGTTCTCGCTGCAGCGTTCCCAAGTCTTGGCATCGGCTTCCTGGGTGTGGCTCTTGCTTTCGGCCTCACCCTTCTAACAATGGGATATTCCGTCGGCCATATTTCAGGATTCCATCTGAATCCGGCGGTTTCTGTCGGCCTGGTAGTCGGAAAGCGTTTTCCTGCTTCAGACCTGTTGGCCTATGTCATCGCGCAAGTGGCGGGCGGAATTGCGGCCGCGGCCGTCCTGTATGTAATCGCCAGCGGCAAGGCAGGATTCAGTCTCGCCGGCGGATTTGCGTCGAATGGCTACGCCGAGCATTCACCGGGCGGGTACTCATTGACAGCGTGCCTGGTCGCTGAAGTGGTCCTGACGTTCATGTTCCTCATGATCATCCTGGGGGCCACCGATCGGCGTGCGCCGCGGGGCTTCGCGCCAATTCCAATTGGTCTGGGCTTGACGTTGTGCCACCTGATCGGAATTCCGATAACGAACCTCTCGGTGAATCCCGCGCGTAGCACGGGTCCGGCCCTGTTCGTTGGCGGCTGGGCAGTGGAGCAACTCTGGCTATTCTGGCTGGCGCCGATTGTGGGAGCTGCGATTGCGGGGATCGTTTACCCTATCGTCGCGGACGAACCGCAGTTGGAGCAGAATGCCGCGGTAGCACGCTGAGAAAAGGCATCGGAGCTGCGCGGCTGGGATTGGCCTCCCGTGTTGGAGGGCGGGTGTGCGCCCTTTCGCCGAGCAAAACAAAGGGCCGCTCACCAGAAGGAGAATATGTCATGCTGAAGCGAAAGAAGTAATGAAAGGGAACACAAAGATGAAACACAAACTCACAGTTTTCCTGATCCTGGTGCTGGCCGCCCTCTTCGGAACGCACGCCTTCGCCCAAATCCAGCTTTCCGTAACCATCGCGCCGCCCCCCATCGCCGTCTTCGATCAGCCCGCGTGTCCTGGCGACGGGTACATCTGGACGCCTGGCTACTACCAGTATGGCGATTATGGCTACTACTGGGTACCGGGACAATGGGTTCTGCCTCCCAGCGTGGGATTTCTTTGGACGCCCGGCTATTGGGGCTTCGCAAGCGGCAGGTACATCTGGCACGCAGGCTATTGGGGCCCGAAAGTCGGATTCTATGGCGGCGTAAATTACGGCAACGGCTACTTCGGCTCAGGCTTCACCGGCGGACGTTGGGAGGGAAACGTGTTCCGGCATAACACCGCCATCAGCAACGTGGACGTCAAAAACGTGCACCATACTTACGTCGACCGCACCGTGGTGCGTGAGGTCAAAGGTCCGAATCACGCGTTCAACGGTCCCGGCGGAATCCAGGCACAACCCTCGCGTAACGAAGAAGAGGCAGGCCGCGCGCCTCACCAAGGCCCGACGCAGGCGCAAACCTCGCACGCCCAACAGGCCCATAACAGCCATTTGGCAGCGCATGGAGCCCCACGCAGGTAGCGGCCAGGAAGGACTCGTGAAAGGAGCTTTTCGAAAATGTTACACATGATCGGACACGCCATCTTCGGACTGATCATTGGTCTGTTGGCTCGTGCCGTGATGCCAGGCGCCCAGCACATGGGCTTGATTCTGACGATGATTCTGGGCCTGGTCGGTGCATGGCTGGGTGGTCTCATCGGCCGGCTGACCGGCATGTACAAAGAAGGCCACCCT
>Ga0335081_10021503_pt1 | contig 10440 bp, 9 predicted proteins | sample Lox_Sample_35_FD_206713 | JGI IMG/M metagenome (GOLD analysis project Ga0335081, IMG submission 206713) | Soil microbial communities from Loxahatchee National Wildlife Refuge, Florida, United States - Lox_Sample_3.5 | ecosystem: Environmental > Terrestrial > Soil > Wetlands | place: USA: Florida...
GCGGTCGTCGGCGCCACCGCGTCGCGCCGGTCGACCTCGGCGCGGTGCGCGAGCGGCTAAGGGCGGCGGGGAAGGAGGACCTCGCGGCTTGGCAGCAGCTCCGCACGTTGCTGCGGGAGGCCGTGGGCGAGAGCATGTTCGAGATCTGGCTTGAGCCGCTCGCGCTCGTAGCGGCCGACCTGGAGGGGACGCTGGTCGTGTCCGCGCCGGCACAGACGGTCGGGTGGGTCACTGCGCGCTTCGGCCGAGTCCTGGACGCCGCGGCGCTGCGCGCCGGCCGGTCGGTTCGCGTCGCCGACGAGGTGGAGCGCAAGGCGGCGGAGCCGCTCGCCGGCACTGTCGTGGCTGCGAGCGCGGCACCGGGAGCGTCCAGCGGCGCGCCCTCCGATGGTCGGGTCGGTTCGCGGCGGCACGCGGCTGACCCTTTGCGTGCCGTGCCCGCGGACCCTCGGTCCGACGTGACACCTGGTGATGAGGAACAGCAGTCAACCCGTAGGCCGACTTACACGTCGGCTTACCCACCGTCTTACACGCAGGTTTACACCCAAACCAAGGAGGTGTCGTGATGACCAGTGTGGCCAACGTGTTGCTCGTCGAGATCGACGTGCTTGAGTTGCGCGAGCGGGCCGAGCAGCTGTTGATGGACGGCTACGCGGTCGACGCCGTCAGCCACATCGACCAGGCGTGGGCGAAGCTCGCCGAGGGCCCGGACGCGCTCGTGCTCTCGAGCGACATGCAGACGATCGGCTTGCTTCGCGAGCTGCGGGGCCGCGAGATTCCCCGGGCTGATTCGCGGCTGCCGGTGCTGGTGCTCGGCGTCGATGATGACTCGGCGGCGGTGCGCTACTACCGCGCCGGCGCCGATGTTGCGTTGCCGTCGGAGAGCTCAGGGCTGCTGGTGGCGGCGGCGCTCGAGGCCCTGAGTCGGCGTAGGGGTCCGCCGGAGACTCGGGTCCTGCGGGTGGGGTGCCTGACCGTGGATCGTGACGCCCGCACCGCCCAGGTCGAGGGCCGGGCGGTGAAGCTGACCCGGCTTGAGTTCGATCTGCTTGCGACGCTTGCCACTGACCCGCGCCGGACGTTCACCCGCGCCGAGCTGACCCGCGAGGTGTGGCGGTTTGACCCACAGGCGGCTGGACCGTCGCGGACGGTCGATAGCCACGCGCACCGGCTGCGGCAGAAGCTCGATCAGGCTGGCGCGGAGCCGATGGTGCAGACGGTCCGCGGTGTTGGTTGGAGGCTGACTTGATGAGGAGCAAGCTTACCGCGCCACGCTCGCGTTCGTCACGCGACCGCGCCCGAGTGTCACAAGAGCGTGCCTGTTTGCCGCAAATTTAGTCACGCATGTCGGAGTGTCAGGTGTTGCGCGCGATGATCGGTGCAGTGACCGCGTTGCCCGACTACCTGCTGACTGACTTGTTAATCGGCTCCGCTGGTTACACGTTGGCTTACCGGTCTTCTTACCCGGTTGTTTACACGCATGCGAAGGAGGTGTCGTGATGGTCACCATTGCCGTCGCAAACCAGCTATGCCGAATTCGGCATAGCTGGTTTTGTGCCGAGTTGCTGGTTATGCCGAGCCGACGGGGTCGAGGACGTCGTTTGTTCTGCTGTGACGCGTGTTGGGCTGCTGATCGACTCGGCATAACGTGGTGCTCCGGGTCAGAGTTCCTCGAGGAACTTGAGGAGCTGGTCGGTCGCGCGGTAGCGGCCGGGACGGGTCCCGGGGGGCGCGGTGCGGTCCAGCGCCCGCTGCTTCAGGCGCAGATCGCCGTGCAGGTAGCCGCGGGTGGTGTCTTCTTGCTCGTGCCCGAGCCACAGGGCGATCACGCTGGTGCTGACGTCGGACTGCAGCAGCGTCATGGCGTTCGTGTGCCGCAGCACGTGGGCGGTGACTCGCTTGGTTTTCAGCGACGGGCAGCCGCCGGCGGCGGTCGCGGTGTGCTTGTTGATCAGCCACTCGATGGCGTCGCGGCTGAGCGGCCCGCCGCGGTTGGACGGGAACAGCGGGTCGTCGGGCTCGCCGGCGCGTTCTTTGAGCCAGTGCTTGAGGGCTTTGACGGTCTGGGAGGTGAGCGGCACGACCCGTTGCTTTCGGCGTTTGCCGTGGCAGTAGAGATGCGCGCCGGTCCCGAGGCGGACGTCCTTGCAGGTCAGGCCGATCAGCTCGGACACGCGCAGCCCGGTCTGGACCGCGGTCAGCAGCAGTGCGTGATCTCGCCGGCCGGTCCACGTGTCGGGGTCTGGAGCAGCGATCAGCGCACGGGCTTCTTTCTTGGTGAGGTAGTCGACCAGTGCGCGATCGAACCGTTTGGTCGGGATCGCGAGGACCCGTTCGATCACCGCCGCGTGTTCGGGGTGTCGGAACGCGGAGTACCGGTAGAGCGAGTGGATGGCCGCCAGACGCGCGTTCCGGGTTCGGGCGCTGTTGCCACGCTCGGTCTCGAGGTGCAGAAGGAACCTGGTGATCAGCTCGGCGTCGAGATCGTCGATCTGGAGCTTCGACGGCGGCTTGCCGAGCGTCGTGCTGGCGAAGCTGAGCAGCAGGCGCATCGTGTCGCGGTATCCGGCGATCGTGTGCGGGCTGGCTTGCCGCTGGGTCATCAGCCGCTCGGTGAACCACGCCTGGAGAGTTGGGGCCAAGAGCGTCATGCGAGGTCCTCCATCGTTGTCTCCAGGCGGGCGGCGGCCAAGGCGAGGAGCTCCGGTGCGCCGGTCAGATACCAGAAGCTCGAGGCGGGTTTGGCATGCCCGAGGTAGGTCGCCAGCCAGGGCATCTTGGCCTGCACATCGCTCCCGTCGCGATGCCAGTCCAGCAGTGTGTTCACAGCGAACGTGTGCCGAAGGTGGTGCAAGGTCGCGGCGCTGACGCCCGGTGCCGTGCTGATCTGCGCCGCTTTGCGGAGCTCCCGGAACCCCTCCTGGATCGTGCTCTTGTCCGGCCGCGACCGGTGACAGGAGAGGAAGAAGCTCTCCCCGGACGGCGTAGGGCACAGCGCGTCGCGGACACGTGCGTAGTTCGCCAACGCCTGCGTGCTGGTCGGGTGCAACGGCAGCTGCCGCGATTTCCCGAACTTGGTCTTGCGGACGGTCACGACGCCGGCGTCGAGGTCGACGTCATCGCGGTCCAGCGCGACCGCCTCCCCGATCCGCATGCCGGTCACCGCCAGCAGCCCGAGGATCGTGGTGAACGTCGCGGCGCGCAGCGGCGGGCTCATCGTCCCGGCGGCGGCGAGCAACCGCGTGATCTCGTGATCGGAGAACAGGTACGGGATCGAGCGCTGCGGCCGTCCGCACAGCACGCCCTCAGGTGCGATCTCCGTCATCGGGTTGATCGTCCGCATGTACTTCGCGAACCCGCGCACGATCGAGAGCCGTTGCGCTTTCCAGCTCTCAGCCCCGCGGGTGCGGCTCGCCCACTGGACCGCGAGCTCTGTCGTGATCGTGTCCGCGCCGGCCTGTTCCAGGAACGACGCGAACTGCGGCAGCAGCCGCTGATGCTCAACGAGCTTGAACCCAAGCGCGCGGCGGATCGTCAGGTAGTCGCGGACCGCGTCATCGAGCCGGGTCATGCCAGCACTCCCGGCCACGGGCGGGCGAGCTCCCTGAGGCGGACCCAGTCGACCTTCGCGTATCCCATCGTCGTCACCCAGTCGCGATGACGCAACAGCGATGCGATCTCCTCCAGCGGCGCGCCGGCCTGCAGCGCCTCGGTCGCGACCGTGTGCCGCAAGCGGTGCACGCCGACCTGGCCGAGGCCCGCCCGTTCGCTCGCGCGCGCCACGATCCGGCCGACGATCCCGTACTCCTCCTGCTTGAGGGCCACGAAGGGACGCACCGCAGTGAGGAACACGTGCCTGTCGGTGGACTCGGGACGGCCGTGGCGCAGGTAGTCGACCAGCGCCTCGCCGACGTCGACGGGGAGCGGGAGCCGTTCGTAGTACTGGCGCTTGCCGCGCACGATCACCTCCCCGGCGCGCCAGTCGAGATCCTCGAGCAACAGCCGCGCGATCTCGCAGCCGCGCAACCCCATCCTGGACAGCATCATCAGGATCGCGTAATCACGGCATCCCGCCGGCGTGGACCGGTCACAACTCGCGACGATCCGGGCGGCGTGGTCGACCGGCAGCGCCTTGTGCAGCCGCACCAGGCTCCACGCCGGCACGCGTGGGACCGCGGCGGTGAGATCCTCGTCGATCAGGCCGTCCACAAGCAGGAAGCGCAACAGGCCACGCAAGCAGCTCACCAGCCGCATCCCGCCCCACCGGCTGCACGTCACACACTCCCTCAGCAGGAAACCGGAGATCTCGCCTGCCGTCAACGACGCGATCGCACCGGTGTCTGGATCGACCCGTCCGGTCAAGAACGACCGAGCGACGCGCTCATACCAATAGACCGAGGTGCGGTTCGTGACCCCACGCTCGCGCACGAGATACCCAACGAACCGGGCGACCAGGAGATCGAGCTGCGTCGGGACGCGCACCGGCGCCGGCTCAACGATCCCGAGCTCGCGCAGATACGCCAACACGTCCCGCTCCGACGCCGACGAGTACCACCGCCCCGGGACCCAGCTGCCGTCCCGGCGCCGCTCGGCCCGCGCGTCCGCCGCCAGCGTCTCCAGCACGCCGGCGTTCAGCTCCCCCAGACCAACCCCGCTCTCGTTCATCCAGCGGCTCAACTCCAGCATCAGCCGCATCCGCGTCCGCACATGGGCCGGGCTATAGCCGCGCTCGCGCAGCTCAACCCACAAGCCCGTCGTCGCCGGGGCCAACGGCCCCTCGACCCGAAACACCAGATGCCGACCCATGACCATCCTCCTTCGCCGAACAGCAGAACAGGCGAAGGAAACCCCCGGACACTGGCTCGCGTTATGCCGAGTTGCTCGCATCCGGAAGGCAGCGCTCAGCAGGTACAACCGGACCGTCGATCGCGCCGACCCGGCATAACCAGCGACTCGGCACAAAATCAGAAGGGTGGCGTGGGCAAAACCACCAGCGCTGCCAACATCGGCGCACTGTTCGCTGCACGCGGCCTGCGGGTGCTGCTGGTGGACATCGACCCGCAGCACGCCCTGACTCGTCAGCTCGGCCTCGAGGCGCGATCCCTGGGTGTCAACCTGGTCGATGTGTTGGCAGGCCGAGCCGCCGCTGCCGACGCGATCGTGCCAGGGGTCCACGGACTGGACTTGATCCCCGCCGGCAGCGGGCTCGCGGGCGTGGAAATGAGCCTCGTGGCGGAGCTCGGGCGCGAGCGATTCCTGCACGACGCGCTCGAAGCGGTCGTAAACGAGTACGACGAGGTCGTGATCGACACACCGCCGAACCTCGGTCTGTTGACCGTCAATGCGCTCGTGTGCGCCGACCGCGTCGTGGCGCCGGTTAACGCCGAGGACGAGGGTGCCGTCCACGGGATCCTTGAGCTGCGCGTCACGATCACCAAGCTCGCCACGCGACTCGGCGGAGAAGCCCCGAACCTGATCGCACTGATCACGCGCTGGAGCCCAGCCCGCATCAGCAGCCGAACCGTTGAAGACCGACTGGTACAAGCCGATCTCGGGCCGATGGCACGGATTCGCCAGCGATCCGCGCTCGTGTCGGAAGCGGCTGCCGCGGGGATCCCGGTCGCGAAACTCGCCCCCGACAGCACCGTCGCGATCGCCTACTCCGAGCTCGTCGATCTCCTGGCCTCCGCGGTGGCACGATGACGGCCTTCGGTCGACGCGGCCTGCAGGTCGACGACCCTCTCGCCGCGGGCGGAGAGCATCCGGCGCGACCGCGCTCCCCTGCGGACGCGACCACCGACTCACGGTTGCGCGACATCCCGCTGGAGCAGATTCGTGCCAACCCTGGGCAGCCGCGCAAGCGCTTCGACGACGCAGCCCTGCTCGCGCTCGCAGACTCGATTCGTGAGCGCGGCGTACTGCAACCGGTGATCGTCAAGCCAGCGGAGGACGGATACGAGCTGGTGGCGGGCGAGCGTCGCTGGCGTGCCGCCCAGCTCGCCGGCGAGTCAACGATCCCGGCACTCGTCGACGCGATGGTCGACCAGGCCGACGCGCTCGAGCTTGCCCTCATCGAGAACCTCGTACGCGAAGACCTCAGCGCCATCGAGCAAGCCAGAGCGCTTGCAACCCTGCTCGAGGACCTGCGCCTGACCGGAGGCGTGCTCGCAAAGCGGCTCGGCCGCAGCCGCACCGACATCGTCAACACCGTCCGACTGCTCGACCTGCCCGACGAAGCGATCGAGCTTATCGACGCCGGTGAACTGACCAAAGGGCACGGCAAGGCCCTCCTCACCGAACCCGACCACCACCGACGCCGCCAGCTCGCTCGGGTGGCGGCCGAACGACACTGGTCCGTTCGTCAACTCGAGGCAGAAATCAACAGACTGATGAAACCCGCGCCGCGTCACCGTGAGCCCGAGCCCGACCACTGCGCCGCCGCTACACGACTCCAGGACGCGCTCGTAACCGCGACGGGATGCGAAGCCCGCGCCATGCCGCACCCGCGCGGGTTCCAGATCATTCTCGACCAAGCCGGCGCGATGACCCTCCTCTGTCTCCTCGACGCCGAGACCGAGACATAGTGGCCCCCGCAGGAAGAGCGTCGGTCCCCACGTGTTCCACGTGGAACACATGAACGATCATGCCGTCAAGCGCCCTAAGTGAACAAGGCGACGTGCTCAAGAGCGGGTTCTGCGCAAGACCGACTCACGTCGACGACAACAAACAGTGGCAATGAGACCAGCGTGGAACTCGAGCGTCTACGTCAGGCGAACCACGCCAAACCTGCACAGCCAGCCAAGCCAAGGCGACGCGCGGACTCGAACCCCGGACCGCCTCATTACGAGTGAAGTTCAGGGGCGCGACGACCGTTCCGAACCCTATCCCGACTGGGCGCTGTGGCGTCGGGCCCGGCGGATGCCAACCCGCCTTTTGAGCGCTCGACCGGGTTCGTCTGCCGCCGGGCACCGGCGTCGAGGCATATGAGCTAATCGATGCCGCGGGGGAGTCGCTGCTTAGCTTGTAAGGCGTGCCGGCCGCAGCCGCGGCGTTTGACCGCGAGAGGCGACGCGAAGTCATCCCGTCGTCTTGTTCGCGGCGCGCACCTCGTGGTGCGCCGCGATGAAGTTCTGACCGAATCCCGAGGTCCGCAAGCTCGCCGAGTCTGTCTCAAAGACCGCCGAGCAGACCCGTGAGGCGTTGCACGGGCTCCGCCACCGTCGACGCGGTTTCCACGTGCGTGGATCCGGGTGGTCGGGTTGACCGACGATGTGGCCGGCGTAGCCGAGCAGGCCACTGCCGCCACCGAGGAGATGTCGGCCAGCGCGCAACAGTCCACGGCCGCCACGCAAGAGATCCACGCCTTGAGCCACAGGCGACGGTTATGGCCGCCGAGCTCGAGAAGCTCGTCCACGCCTTCACCTTTGTGAGGAGCATGCCCCCAACATCTGGGGGTCAGGATGGCGGCCCTGGAAGGTTGAGGAGTTGCACTATCGATACGGCGAGAAGCACGGCGGCAACCCCGGCCAGGCCATAGCGGGCCGCGCGAACGGGGAAGCGACTGCCAATGCCGACGAGGAACAGGACGGCGGCCAGCACGACCGTGAGACGCACGTACTTGTCGGCCGTTCTCGCGGCTGCCTGGCCTTCATTGAAATACGCGTCGGCACGCGCGCTGAGCGCGAGCCCCTGTGTCTGTTGTGGGATTCGGTACTGCGGCATGTAGGACGGATCAGGCGGTGCGTTGAGGTTCGTCAGAGGTTTGAGGGCGATCCATGCCTCGACCGCGGGGCGATAGCCCGGACGCAGCCGACGGATGGCCAGGTGGTAGAGCTTGGTGTTGTTCGCCGCGTAGGCGGTTTCCGCCGCGTTGAACGAGACCGAGTCCGACATGCGGATCTGGGTGGCTTGGATCAGCGCGAGGCTGGCTTTGGTCCGGGTCGAGGACGCCTTCGCAAGTGAAAGCGACGATTCCGTGCCCCATTTGGCGGCCGAGTAACCCGACCATGCGGCCAGGAGCGCCACGACGGATAGGAGCACCGCCTCGGCGATCCCGACCCAGCGGTCACGCTGACCGTGCTCGGCCCCGGGCTCCGCTGCCGCGTGCTCCTGATGCTCGGCGATCTCCTTACCAACCTCACTAGCTGACAAGCCTTCAGGCACAGAGATGATCCGTTCCAGTTGATGACGATTCGGCGCGCTGAGTCGTGCCAAGCCGAGACCCGACAACTCATCCGGCATGGAGACAGTCGCAGCTTGACTGCCGAGTTGCATCAGCCAAAGCGGCTGAATTCGACGTTGGCTCTCCCGGCGGGAATCGACGCAGATCGGGGCTCAACCGCTGTGCGGCTGGACGCCACATGTGCGCTGGGTAGATATGCAGCTGAGTCCAACTGGCCCATAAGGTGCGCGATTCACCCAACCGCGTCTGCGCAGCTCATCGAGTTGCGGTTGGTCTGTTCTCCGATGGGATCTCGGGCTCGTCCGGGGCTGGTGGCGAACCGGCGCTCTTCGTCTTTCCGCGGCTTTGGCCGGCGATGAATATCGCGACGCACACCCCAATCACCCCGAATCCGATCAGGACCCACACCCACCATGACGGACCGCCACCGGAGTCGGATGCCGCCGGAGTCGTCTGCGTCACCTGCGCGGTCACGGACGTCGACTTCGTGACCGTTGTCGTCGCGGCCGGTTTCGTCGCCGTCTGGGTCTCGGCCGTCGCGCTCGGTGATTGGGTCTTGCTCGTAAGTTCCCCGGTCACGCTTGAAACCGCTCCGGTTGCCGCCTTCGCGGCGCTCGACGCGGCGCTGCTCGCAGATCCAGATCCGCAGCCGCTGAGCCCGGCGGTGGCAATGCCGAGTGCGAGCGCTGCAACGACGATCGGCAGGCGAGCTGTGAATCTAACGGTCTTCAGTCCTCTCATAGCGGCGCGCGTCCACAACGGCTACGTGGCGTTCGGCGTCGTGATCCACTCATGCTTCCTCCTTCTGTCGGCCAGCTCCTATAGGTCGGTCGCTACGGATGAGGCCGACACACGGGGCCGCGACGGCCCGCCCGTTGGAGGTGACCGTGATGTCGACCACTCCCAGCACGCTCGGTGCGGCCAGCCCGGTGAAAGCGGCAACGCGGTTGGCCATATTGACCACCGGTCGGCCCGAAATGTAGGCCTCGCACCGACCGTCGGATACGTGTCGGTCATCGCGTTGCCGAACCGGGGGCCCGGGAAGTTCCGCGGCAGCGGTTGGAATCGGCACCCGCAGCGCCTCCGCGGTCGTGCTCATCTCGAACTCCTCTTGGTGGGATCGTTTGATCGAGCCGCCAGCACACGACCGACCCTACGACTCTCACACCAGCGTAATCCCCGGTATGCACGAACACATCAACCAATCTGGCTGAACCACCGGGGTATAACCCGGACGTGATGCCGCGCGCCGCGTCAGGAAGCGCTTTGAGGTGTCGACCGCGACCTAGATCTCGGCCAGGCGCCTGGGTGACTCATTCAGCACCCGCGCACGGTCGATGACTCACGACGCGCGATCTGGGCTTTCTCTACCGCGCCGGTGGCCGTGAACGAGTAAACGGTCACGAAAGTAACCATTGCCTCCTGCCGCAAATTGACGGCATGGAGGGCGGCGGAATGCCTGCACAGTCGTTGTCCGCTAACGCTACGCTCGGGGAGGTCGGCGTGTCATCGGCCAGAAACGCCGATCTGCGGCGCACGCAGCCGGGAGCGGTCCAGCACGCTCTTGCGACCTCGGTCGGGGTCGTTCGTATGGGGTTGTGTCGCGTCCGTGTCTGTGGATCCGAGGCCGAGCCTCTCGATGATCTGGACCGCTTCGGATCGGCCCGGGACGCCGAGCTTGTCGTAGATCGACGCGACGTGAGTCTTGACCGTGGGGCGCGAGAGGTACAGCCGATCGGCGATCTCCTGGAGCGAGAGATGCGTCGCTAGGAAGCTGAGGACCCGCAGCTCGGCCGGCGTGAGTCCATAGTCCTGTCCTCGCCTGATCCGCTCTTCGAGACGCTCTAGTCGCGCGGGGAGCGCGCCGGCATCGGGATATGCCTGCAGTCCGTCATCCGCGATCTGCGCGAACTCGAGCGCGCTAGCGGGATCGCCGAGATCGAGGCTGACCTCAGCGCAGCGCAGCGCCAGATCGACGTCGAGCCACGGCGCCGCGCGGAGGTGGCGGCGCAGCCGCCGTACATGCTCGAGCTGGCGCGCGGCCTCGGTGTGGTCACCGCGTTGCTGGTGCGCGAGCGCTCCCGCGGCGTAGGCGACGGCGCTACCCGCCGCCTCGTGGAGGTGCGCCTCGTCGACCAGCCACGTGGCTTCGACCGCCCATCGCTGCAGGTCGCGCCGATTGCCCAGCTCCGCGGCCGCGAAGGCCAGATAGCCGAGACAAACGATCCGCACGTGGGCAAGCTCGGGGTGGTCGCGCA
>Ga0335081_10021504_pt1 | contig 10440 bp, 9 predicted proteins | sample Lox_Sample_35_FD_206713 | JGI IMG/M metagenome (GOLD analysis project Ga0335081, IMG submission 206713) | Soil microbial communities from Loxahatchee National Wildlife Refuge, Florida, United States - Lox_Sample_3.5 | ecosystem: Environmental > Terrestrial > Soil > Wetlands | place: USA: Florida...
CCGAGGAACAGGAAGCCGTGCGCGTTGCCGTAGCGCCGCGCCAGCACCTGGAGGTGCGCGCCCATCTCGACCACGTCGCGCATCTTCTGCGGCAGCTGGACGAGCTCGCCGAGCAGCGCGCGCGCCCGCTCGCGCGACAGCGCGCCGGTGCGCCGCCCGAGGTAGATCGCGAGCAACACCATCGACACCAGCTGCGTGGTGAACGCCTTGGTCGATGCCACGCCGATCTCGGGGCCGGCGTGGGTATAGAACGCGTGATCGGCGAGCCGCGGGATCGACGACTCGACGACGTTGGAGATCGCGAGCACGGTGGCGCCCTTGTGCTTGGCCTCGCGCACCGCCTCCATCGTGTCGAGCGTCTCGCCCGACTGGCTGACCGCGACGACCAGGTCGCCCTTGCCGACCAGCGGATCGCGGTAGCGGAACTCGCTCGCGAGATCGACCTCGACCGGGATGCGCGCGAGCGACTCGATCAGGAACTCGCCGACCAGCGACGCGTGATACGACGTGCCGCACGCGATCAGCACGAGCCGCTTGAGCTTCGCGACGTCGAGCTCGATGCCGTCGAGCCGCACGTCGTCGCCCTCCAGATCGATGCGGCCGACCAGCGTGTCGGCGACCGCGCGCGGCTGCTCGTGGATCTCCTTGAGCATGAAGTGCTTGAAGCCGCCCTTCTCCGCCTGCACCGCCGACCACGTGATCAGCTTGGGCTCGCGGTGCTTCACCTTGCCGTCGAAGTCGGTGATCGTCACCGCCTCGCGGGTCACGGTCACGATCTCGCCCTCGTCGATGAACATCACGTTGCGGGTCTCGGACAGGATCGCGGTGACGTCGGAGGCGACGAAGTTCTCGTGCTCGCCGAGCCCGACCACCAGCGGCGAGCTGTTCTTCGCGGCGACCAGCGTGGTCGGCTCGCGATCGCTCATCACGACGAACGCGTAGCTGCCGCGCACCTTGTGGAGCGCGCGCCGCACCGCCTCGGTCAGGTTGGCCGCGCCGCCCGCGAGCTGGCGCTCGACCAGGTGGGCGAAGATCTCGGTGTCGGTCTCCGACGAGAACTGCGCGCCGGCCGCGGCGAGCTCGGCGCGCAGTGCGAGGTGGTTCTCGATGATGCCGTTGTGGATGACGCTGATCGGCCCGACCTTGTGCGGGTGGCTGTTCTCGTCGCTCGGCCGGCCGTGGGTCGCCCACCGCGTGTGGCCGATCCCGACCGTGCCGGTCGCCGGCTCCTTCTTGAGCTTGTCCTCGAGCGCGCCGAGCTTGCCGCGGCAGCGCACGACCCGCGAGCCCGAGCCCGCGGTCGGATCGATCACCGAGATCCCGGCCGAGTCGTAGCCGCGATACTCGAGCTTGCGCAGGCCACCGACCAGGAGCGGAACCGCCTGGCGGCTGCCGACGTAGCCGATGATGCCGCACATCGCGGTTACTTCGCCGGCGGCGTGACCGCCGCGCTCCCGGGGGCAGCCGCGCTGCCGCTGCCGCTGTCGTCGTCCTCGTCGATGCCGGTGATCTCGCTGATGTCGGGCTTCTGGTACGGCGTGATCGGCGTATCGACGATCATCTGGCCGTGATGTCCGCAGCCCGCCGCCGCCAGCCCGCCGCCGACTGCGGCAATTCGCATCATCGCAAGCACGCTCAATCGAAGGGTCATCTCGCCACGACGCTAGCATTTTTTCCGGCGACAGGCTGGCGCGTCCCCCGTAGGATGAGTCGTGCGCTGGGCCCTCCTGCCGGTGATCGCGGCCTGCGCGGCCCATGATCCGCCCGCAACAGGCTCGCGAACGGTCACGTACCTGACGCCGACCGAGCACCTGGTCCGCGCATCGATGGCGCTGCGCGGCGTGAGGCCATCGCTCGCCGAGCTCCAGGCCGTCGCGAAGGACCCGGGGCAGCTGCCGCACCTGGTCGACACCTACCTCGACTCGCCGGAGTTCGGCGACACCATCCGCGACCTGCACAACGAGGTGCTGCTGCTGCGCGTGCAGCGCCCCGAGCTCACGCCGAGCAACGCCGGCCCGCTCGGGAATCGCAGCTTCGGCGAGGTGACGCGCAGCTACTTCGACGAGCCGCTGCGCCTGATCGAGGACGTCGTGATGAACGACCGGCCGTACACCGAGATCGTGACGGCGGACTACACGATGGCCGACGACATCGTCGCGGCGATCTACGGGATGCCGCACGGCCCGGGCAGCGACTGGGAGCGCGTGGCCTGGCCGGACGGCCGACCCGCCGCAGGCATCCTGGTCAGCGACGCGTTCCACGCGCGCTATCGCTCGGCCGGCTTCAACTACCACCGCGGGCGCGCCAACGCGGTCGCGCGCAGCATGCTGTGCCACGACTTCCTCGACGGCGATGTCATCATCGATCCGACGGTCAACCTCGCCGATCCCAACGTGGTCGCCAACGCGGTCGTGCAGAACCCGTCGTGCGCGGCGTGCCACCAGACGCTCGACCCGCTCGCCAGCTACTTCTTCGGCTACCAGCAAGGCGTGCTCAACCTCGACGCGATCGGCGGCTACCCGTTCACGATCTACGACGCGACACAGACCAACGACTGGTTCCTCACGACCGACCGGCCGCCCAGCTACTTCGGCCAGGACGCGGTCGGGCTCGACGGGCTCGGCAAGGCGATCGCCGCCGACCCGCGCTTCACGCGCTGCGCCGCGATCCACTTCGCGTCGTACCTGACCGAGGTCGATCCGGCGAACCTGTCGCCGGCGTGGATCGCCCAGCTCCAGGCGGTGTTCGAGCAGCACCACGACAGCGCCAAGCAGCTCGCGCGCGCGATCGTGCTGTCCGATCCGTTCCGCATCGCGTCGGATTCGGATCCGACCGACGCGGAGACCGCGGTCGGCTACCAGAAGGCGCGGCCCGCCCAGCTGTCGCGCATGCTGTACGCGCTCACCGGGTATCGCTGGCTCGGCCAGTCGAACCAGCGCGTGGTCGGCGAGTGGCCGATCGGGACGATCGATCTGCTCGACGACGACTACTCGGGCTTTCGCGTGCTCGGCGGCGGGATCGACTCGTTCCTCGTCACCGAGCCGGTGTTCACGATGAACGCGACCTCGAGCATGGTCACGCGGGTCGCGGCGTTCTCGGCCGCGCAGTTCGTGGTCGACCACGACGCGTCGGTCCCGCTCGCGCAGCGCACGCTGCTGACCGCCGCCGACCCGGCCGCGACCGACGAGGGCAGCGTGCGCGCCGAGCTCGCCGAGCTGCACGCGCGGATCTTCGGCGAGCTGGTCGATCCGTCCGACCCCGAGCTCGACGCGAGCTACGCGCTCTACCAGGGCGCGCTCGCCGCGTCGGGCGACGCCCGGCGGGCGTGGGTCGTCACCCTGACCGGGATGCTGTCCGATCTCAAGGCGGTGTACTACTGATGCGTCGACGCGAGCTCCTCCAGCTGCTCGGCGCCGCGGCCGGCGCGTACGCGATCGCGCCGCACGGGCGCGCGCTCGCCCAGCAGCCCTCGCCGCGCCCGCCCAAGCGGCTCGTGCTGGTGTTCGTCACCGGCGGCTGGGACGCGGTCTACGCGCTCGATCCCAAGGACGCGTCGCACGCGAGCGTGCCCGCCGGCACCGTGCAGGCGTTCGAAGGGCTCGACGTGCTGGTGGATCCCAGCCGGCCCGGCGTCGGCGCGTTCTTCACGAAGTACGCCGGGATCTCGGCGGTCGTGAAGGGCATCTGCACCGACGCGATCAACCACAACGAGTGCCAGCGCCGGATCGCGACCGGCACGCGCGAGGAGACCAAGCCCGATTTCGGCGCGGTGGTCGCGCACGATCTCGGCAACGCGCTGCCGCTGCCCTACCTCATCCTCGGTGACACCGCGTGGACCGGGCCGTACGCGGTGAGCTCCGGCCGGGTCGGCGCGACCAACCAGATCGTCGACCTGCTCGATCCGTCCGCGCAGGGCGGCACGCAGGGCCGGCCGAGCGTGTTGCCCCCGCCGCAGGGCATCGGCTGGCTGTCGGATCAGGAGACCGCGCTGCTGCGCAGCTACGCCCAGGCCTCGGTCGATCGCGCGCACGCCACGCGCGGCGCGCTCGGCTACAACCGGGCGCGGGTCGACGACTTCCTCGAGGCGATCGATCGCGCGGCCCAGCTGCGCACGCTGCGCGCCGGGTTCGGCACGCGCGGCGACGCGCTGGCCTATCGCAGCCAGATCGCGCTCGCGCTCGACGCGCTCCAGCAGGGCATCAGCCACGCGGTGATGGTGTCGACCGGCCTTCTGTGGGACACCCACTCCGACAACTGGCTGCAGGCCGGCTTCCACGACCAGCTGTTCGCGGGGCTGACCGCGCTGGTCGACGGCCTCGCGGCGCGGCCCGGCCTGGCCACCGGCACGACGATGCTCGACGACACCGTGGTCGCGGTGTTCTCGGAGCTGTCGCGCACGCCGTACCTCGGCGGCGACGACCCGCACGCCGGCAAGGGCCACTGGCCGGTCACGCCCGCGCTCGTGATCGGCGCCGGCGTCAAGGGCGGCAAGACGTTCGGCGCGACCGACGACAACTCGGGCTCGCTGCCGATCGACCTCGCGACCGGCCAGCCCGATCCGTCCGGCACGACGCTGCTGTACTCGCACTTCGTCGCCGGCATGCTGTCGCTGTGCGGCGTCGATCCCGGCGTCCACCTCCCGAACGTGCCGGTGTTCGATGCGTTTGCCGTGTAGCCTGCTCGCGCTCGCGCTCGCGGCGTGCGGCAACGACGGCGATGCCGCGTGCCAGGCCGCGGGCCTCAGCTACGACAACACCGGCTTGCCCTACGTCGAGAACTGGTGCAACGGCTGTCACTCGGCCGACGTGCCGCCCGGCATGCGCCAGGACGCGCCGACCGGCGTCAACTTCGATAGCGTCACCGAGATCCGCGACCAGCTGATCGCGATCACCGACACGCTCCAGGATCAGACGATGCCGCCGGAGGGCGGGCCGAGCGCGGCCGATACCCAGGCGATGATCCAGTGGCTCGACTGCGGCGCGCCGTGATCGGTCACAGGCCGTGGCGGAAGCTCCAGCCCGGCGCGGCGGTCGCGCCGGCGCCGACGCCCGAGGTGAAGTCCTTCCACGCGCCGGCCGGCAGGCTGCTCGCGTACGCCGCGACCTTGGGCCCGACCACCGACTCGTGCCGCTTCTCGAAGCCGGGGGGCTGGCCGGGGACCTGCTGGTTCCAGCCCGGCACGACCGACAGCGCGCCGGTGACCGCGACGCCGGCGCCGAAGCCGAACGCCTCGCCCGCGCGATGAACCAATCCGCCGCCGGTGACGCCGGCCAGCGCTTCGTGATCGAGGATCTCCATCATGACCGAGCGGTGTTGCACGCGCGATGCCGCGCGCGATCTGGCGACCGCCGTGCACGACTCGCCGACCGCGGTCGGCAAGGCGCGGCCCGAACGCGGCGAGATCGCGAGCGCGGCGTGCCCGCGCGGTGGCTGATCGACTCGCCGGATGGCCAGCGCGCGCGCCGGCGCCTCAGATCCGCACGCGAAGCACCTCGTAGGCCTCGGCGTACTCGTAGCCGCTGATCCGCCCCATCGCGCGCGCGAGGTCGCGCGACGACTCGAGATCGAGCTTGCCGAGCTGCGAGCCGTGGCAGGCGATCGCCGCGAGCTTGGTGTCGACGAAGCCGGAGATGTCGGCGAAGCAGTTGCCGATCGCGCGGGCCTGCGCGTTCATCTCCGGGCTCGATAGATACGCGAGCAGATCGCACGGCGTGCGGCGCAGCGCCGAGACGGTCGCGCGGTTGACCAGGCCGTGGTCCCAGTGCAGGTCGTGCGCCGAGTGCGTGATGACCAGGTCGGGCCGGACATCGCCGACGATCGTGTCGAACCGGCGGACCAGCTCGTGCATCGGGATGTCCTCGACGCGGCTCGGCTTGTCCTCGTAGACCACGAACAGGTTGGCGTCGATCACGTCGGCCGCGGCGCGCGCCTCGCGCTTGCGCTGCTCGGGCTGGTTCGGGATCGACACGATCGCCAGCGTGACCTCGGCCCCCTGCTCGGACAGCCGCGCGAGCAGGCCGCCCGCGCCGACCTCCAGGTCATCGGGGTGCGCGCCGAACGCCAGGACGCGCCCGCCCCGCTCTTCCAGGATGCGATTCATCAGCCTGCCTCCGCGCGAAGGGGATGCGTGCGATCGAACAGCAGGTCGCGGCTCGCCGGACCGCAGTTGAGCACGAGGTCGACGAACCCCAGGTGCGAGACGAAGCCGCGCTCGGGATAGCGCTGCGGATACACCGGGTGGGCGAAGCTCTGCCAGATCACGCCGATCCCGGAGCGGGCCATCGCCTCGGCGTCGAGGTAGCCGGCCGAGCCGCCCGAGCCCGACAGGTACGCGCGCGCGCCGACCTTGCGGCACAGCTCGATCAACCGGTCGGTCTTGTGGCCGACAAGGCCGAGCGTCGACGCCCGGAGGATCGGCGTCTTGATCGCGAGCCAGCGCCTGGCCAGCTCGAGCACGTGGAGATCGAGCTCGACCAGCGACTGCCACGGCCGCTCGAACAGCGAGCGCAGCTCGTCGGCGTACGCCCAGAAGTACGGCGCGCGGCCGTAGCTGGTCTCGAGCGTGCGCCACGCGCGGCGCTGCCAGTGGTGGCGCGGCGAGCCGGCGTTGTCGATCCGCTTGTCGCAGATCCGCTCGCCCTGCGGGCCGCGCACGAGCGGCACGGTGAGCCACGCCGCGCCGCCCGCGAGCTTGACCCGCTGGCGGTTCTGGAAGTTCTGGCCCTCGTACTGGAGGTCGTCCATCACGACGAACAGGTCGGCCTTGGCCAGCTTGTCGAGATAGCCGAGCCACGGCAGGAACGCGGGCTGGTGCGCGGCGACGATCATGGTGCGGGTGATCCTTGGTGGCCGCGGGTCTCCCAGCTCGAGCTGTCGAGCGTGAACAGCCCGAGCGGCGTGAGCAGGAGGTACGCGACCGGCATGAGCACGGCCATCGGCAGGAACGCGATCGGATGGACGCGCAGCCACGGCGGCAGCGCGCGCACGCTCGGCGAGAAGTGGTAGATCATCGCGAACCCGCCGACCAGCACGACGTGGAACATGGCGAGCTCGAAGAACTTGCCGTTCTCGACGTGGGTGACGATCACGAACGGGTAGACCAGCACGAGCAGCAGCATCGACAGGTACTGCGTGCACAGCAGCGGATGCAGCCGCCACGCGTGGGTGAGGCCGAGCATGAAGTCGGCGATGTTCGAGCGCTTCCAGCGCAGCTGCTGGTTGAAGTAGGCGCGCAGGTGGGTCGGCGCCTTGGTGAAGCAGAACGCCGCCATCGTCATCCGCGTCTTGTAGCCGTGCTTGACGATCTGGTGGGTCAGGAAGCGGTCCTCGCCGTACTTGATCTCGACGCCGAGGATGTTGCGGTTCTCGAGGATCGGCTCGAGCTCGATCAGCACGCTGCGCCGGTACGCGGTCAGACAGCCCGACAGGCACATCACCTGGTCGAGCCCGCGCTCGAGGTTCTTCAGGTGCTCCTGGCCGAAGTAGTACTTGATGGTCTGGAGCTTGGTCAGCCAGTTGTGGTTCGGGTTCGACACGTGGATCCGGCCGCCGACCGCCGCGATCTGCGGCGTGGTGAAGCGCGCGACCAGCTCGCGCAGCGCGGTCGGGAACACGATCACGTCGGAGTCGACCGACACGATGATCTCGGCGGTCGACTCGCGCACCGCGTGGTTGATGCCGCGGCGCTTGCCCATGTTGTGCGGGTTGCGCAAGACGCGCACGTTGGCGTGCTCGCCCGCGGCCTTGCACGCCCACGCGTAGCTGTCGTCGGTCGAGCAGTCGTCGACCACCGTGATGTCGAGCTTGTCCGCCGGGTAGTCGAGCTCGACCAGCGAGACGATGGTCTGGTAGATCGACGGCCCTTCGTTGAACATCGGCACGACGACCGAGACCGTGGGCTCGTAGCCGGCGATCGTCTCGTCGAGCTGCTTGCCCTTCACCAGCGTGAGCCACCAACCGAACACGTAGCGGTTGAGGAACACGATGAAGATGAACAGGAAGATCGGGAAGTCGTTCACGCGCTCGACAAACTCGCGGCAGCAAGAGCGGTGCCGCGTCACTTGCGCAATTCGCGCATGAATCGCTGAGCGCAGTTGCCGTCGAGATCGCGCGTGCGTGGGGACGACAGCACTCCCCTACGTGGGGCCGCGCGATACCACGACGAAACCTGCACAGCCCGCGCAGCTCGTCGGAGCTGCGCTTCGTGCTCGCGCGAATTGCACGAATTGATCGTGGCGATGGTCTTGCAGCGGCGTGCGTGCCTTCATGCAACGCAAGTCGCGGCCGCAGATCGCTCCGAACCTTCGCGTGATCCCGACCGTCGTGGACCGCACCGGCGACGTCACGCTCGTCGACGCGCCGATCGCAGCGCGGTTCCCCGAGAGAACACACCAGCACCGGCCTCCGGTTGCGGCCAGGCCGCTGGCAGCGCCTGACATCATCCCGTTCGCGCGCCCGCGCGCGATCGCCGCGCTGCCCGCGACGTTCGCGCCGGTCGCGCCGATGCCCGCACCGCCGCCGCCGCCGACCGTCGCGCTGTCAGTTCCTGTCGTCGTGCCGCCGCCTCCTGTCAGCGTCCCGCCGGCGCCGCCTCCGCCGGTCGCCGCGCCGCCGCCGCGCTCGCGCTGGGCCGCGTTCGAGAAGCTCGGGCTGGTCGCCCCCAGGCTGTCGCGCGCCCAGCTGTCGCGGCACGTGGTGACGCTCTACCGGATGATCGGGTTCGGCATCCTCACGATCATCGTGTGCGTGCTGATCGGCTACATCGCGACCACGACGTTCTTCTACCTGTCCGACAGCTGGGTCGTGCCGACCGTGATCTCGCCGACCGACGAGAAGGTGGTCGAGCTCGACGCCCAGCTCGCCGAGCGCCGCAACAACCGCGACAAGCTCGCGTCCGACCTCGACGACGCCCAGCGCGCGCTCGCGGTCCAGCAGGCGTTCCAGGCCGAGTTCGCCAAGGCGATCCAGAGCGACCTCGACGACCGCCGCGCCGCGCTCGCCCGGATGGAGCAGCTCGCGACCGCCGCCGCGTCGACCCGCCGCTCGATCCGCGCGTCGAACAACGCGTTCGCGAGCGCGTCGCAGCGCCGGATGGCGCAGGAGTACCAGGCCGGCCTGATCGACCGGCAGACCATGCTGAGCGGCAAGTTCCAGCTCGCGCAGATCTCGAGCTCCAACCTGTCGCTCGCCGAGCGCCAGGCCGAGTACGAGACCCGCGCGGTCGACCTCGAGGCCCAGGTGCGCTCGCTCGAGGCGCTGCTCGCCGGCACCGCGAGCGACGCCCCGCTCAGCTACGACGTCCTCAAGATCAAGCAGGAGTACGAGACGTCCAAGCTCGAGGCCCAGAAGGCGGCCGAGACCCGCGACACGCTGCAGGCCGCGGTCGCGCGCGAGGACAAGCTGCTCGACGCGCTCGAGCACACCTCGTACCTCAAGGCGCTCGCCGATCACGCGCAGGTCGCGTTCGTGCCGTACGAGAATCTCAAGTCGATCGAGAACGGCTCGTCGCTCTACGCGTGCAAGCTCGGCATGGTGTTCTGTCACCAGGTCGGCGTCGTGCTCGAGGTCCTGCCGGGCGAGGTGCTGTTCAAGCACCCGCACCGCGACAAGATGCTGCGCGGCCAGATGGTCGAGCTGAGGCTCGACGACCGCGCCGCCGCGACCGACGACGTGCTGTTCGTCGGAGGCCGCCCGCTGCTCATCTGATGCGCGCGCTCGCCCTCGCCATGTTGCTCGTGCCCGCGGTCGCGCTCGCCGACCCGAGCGACGACGGCTATTGCGACTACGTCGAGGGCGTGGCCGACGCCACCAGCGCCACCCAGCTCGCCCCGCAGCTGATCGGCCAGTTCGGCTACATCGATCAGCCGGCGTATGCGGTGACACCCGACATCACCGCGCTGCGCGCGATCGGCGGCGTGAACTACCGGCTCACCGGGATCTACGAGGGCCTGGCGACCCGCGCCAAGGCGCACGCCGACTGCCGCCGCCACGGGGCGCTGCTCCGGGTCAAGGGCGCGAGCGAGGCGCGCGCGCTGGCGGCGCGGGTCGCGGTGCTCGACGACGCGATGCGCGAGGCCGACAAGCTGCTCGCCGAGCAGACCGCCGATCTCGACGCGCGGCGCGCCACCGCGCAGGATGTGACCGCGATGCGGCTGCGGGTCGAGGAGCTGCGCGGCCTGGCCGAGGACGCGCACCGCCAGCTCGCGGCGCTGCCGCCGCCCGACGATCGCCCGCTCGACACCGCGCTCGCCACGTTCCAGGCCGCCGACGCCGACATGGAGGTCGCGGACGGCAAGCTGCGCACCGCGCAGGCCTACAGCGTCAGCGTGCGCGCCGGCGTCGACCAGTTCCTCGACGGCCCCAACCCGAACACGCAGTACTTCGCGCTGGTCGAGGTCGACATCAGCCTCGGCGCGCTGTGGCTCGGCGGCGGCAACACCC
>Ga0335081_10021505_pt1 | contig 10440 bp, 7 predicted proteins | sample Lox_Sample_35_FD_206713 | JGI IMG/M metagenome (GOLD analysis project Ga0335081, IMG submission 206713) | Soil microbial communities from Loxahatchee National Wildlife Refuge, Florida, United States - Lox_Sample_3.5 | ecosystem: Environmental > Terrestrial > Soil > Wetlands | place: USA: Florida...
CAATATCGATCCGAAGTGCCGGCGGTTTTGCCGCGACTGTGAAAACCTTCACCGCAGAGCACGCCGAGTCCGCAGAGGATTCCCGCTATAATCCGACTTTGGCTGAAAGCTGATAGCTGACAGCTGAAAGCTCTCATGCGCTTCGAAATCTTTGTCGCATCCCGATATCTGCGCGCCAAGCGCCGCCAGGCCTTCATCGGCATCATTACGGCCATCTCTATCGCCGGAGTCGCGGCCGGCGTGGCATCGCTCGTCATCGCCCTCGCCATCAACAACGGATTTCGCCAGGACCTGCAGGAGCGCCTGCTCGGATCAACTTCGCACATCAGCCTGCTGCGCGTTGCCGATGACGGCATCAGAGACTGGCCCACGCTCATGGACCGGCTTTCGAAGCAGCCGCACGTTGTGGCCGCGGCTCCGGCGATCTTTGAGCAGGTGCTGATTTCGCGCGGCCCGCGGGCGCGCGGGGCCGTGCTGAAAGGGATGATTCCGAAGTATGAGCGGAGGGTCGGGGATTTGTTGAGCACGGTGAAGGAAGGTTCGGCGGATGCGCTGGAAGAATCGGAAAGTTCCCAGGCGAGCAACAGCCAGCCAAGTCTTCGACTCGGCCCGTCCGGATCAGAGATCCGGACCCACTCGGACAGTCCCGATTCCCGCAACGCGGACAAGAGTGCCCGCGCCACACAAGCCGAATCTCCTGATTCGCTCGAAGCGGTCGCCCAACGCGTTGCTGCCATGCCGCCGATCGTCCTCGGCCGAGACATGGCTGACAGCCTCGGGGCCAAAGTTGGCGATCCCGTACTCGTGACCAGCCCGCAAGGCGAGCTCATGCCGTTCGGAATGGTCCCGAAATACGTCCGTTTCCGCGTGGCCGGAATCTTCAGTTCCGGCTTCTATGACTACGACGCGCAGTGGGCCTTCGTGCGCCTCTCCGACGCACAGCGGCTTTTTGGCCTGGGTGATGTGATTTCGGTGATCGAGTTTAAGGTGGACGACATCTACCGCGCCGGCGCCATCTCGCACGAAATCGAAAACGCCGCCGGCAAGGGCTTCATGGCCACCAACTGGATGGAGCAGAACAAGGCTCTGTTCCGCGCCCTGCGCCTGGAGCGGCTGGTCACATTCATCACGATTGGCCTCATCGTTTTTGTGGCCGCGCTCAACATCCTCATCAGCCTCATCATGATGGTGATGGAAAAAACGAAAGACATTGCCGTGCTGATGTCGATGGGCACGCGCCGCGCGCAGGTCCGCAACGTGTTCATCACGCAAGGCGTGCTGATCGGCGTGATCGGCACGACGGTCGGTCTCGTGCTCGGCTACGCCCTTTCCTACTTCGGAGGCCACTATCACCTCATTTCGCTTTCGCCCGAAGTGTATTCGATCGACTATGTGCCTTTCGCGCCGCGAGCGATGGACGGACTGATCGTCGCGGTGGTCGCGATCGGGATTTCGTTTGTCGCGACGCTGTATCCTTCGTGGTCGGCATCACGCATTCTTCCGGCGGAGGCGTTGCGATATGAGTGACAGGTTTCGACGGTGTAGCCCCGGACGCAGCCTGCCCTGAGCGCAGTCGAAGGGTCCGGGGTTGCGCGCGCAGCGCGCAAGGATGACCAAACAAGCTGTTCAGATGGGCGCTCGCTTCGCTCGCTGGGCGGGCGGATGCGTCCGCCCCTACACTGGTTTTACAACTGCCGTGACTTCAGTCACAGGCGGGGATATGGAATCGTCGTACAGTTTTTGGAACAGGACTTGTGAAACGGTGAAACCGCACAGTGTTCGTCGTGCGCGTTGAAATGACAGAGTTTTGACAAGTGGGCAGCAAGGCCGTGACCCGGCTCGGAACGAAAGCGATACCTGATGCATCTAACGGAGCAAGAAACGATGTTGCGAGTCGAAGGCCTGAAAAAGGTCTTCCGGTCCGGCGAATCGGATCTGGTGCTCTTTGAGAATTTATCCTTTGCGGTGAAGCGGGGCGAGATGCTGGCCATTGTCGGCGAGTCGGGAGCGGGGAAGAGTACCTTGTTGCACATCCTCAGCGCTCTTGATCGAGCTTCTCAAGGTGACGTATACTGCGCCAACTTGCGATTGAATTCGTTGTCGCATGACGAAGCCGCGGATTTTCGCAATCGGGAAACGGGTTTCGTATGGCAGTTTCACTATCTGCTGCCGGAATTTACGGCGGCGGAAAACGTCGCCATGCCGCTGCTACTGCGGGGGCAGACATGGCAGAAGGCCGAACCAGAAGCTTTGCGCTGGCTGCGCGAGGTCGGGTTGGCTGAGCGCGCGCATCATCGCTCGGGAGAACTTTCGGGCGGCGAGCAGCAGCGGGTGGCTCTGGCGCGGGCGCTCATTACCGGCCCCAGGCTGTTGCTGGCGGATGAGCCGACGGGCGATCTGGACGGCCACACGGCGGAAGCGGTTTTCGCCTTGATTGCGCGATTGCATCGCGAGCATCAACTTACCTCCCTCATTGCAACGCATAACTTGTCGTTTGCGCGCCGCTGTCATCGGGTATTGCGGCTGCAACGTGGACGCGTGGAGGAAATTCCGCCGGAATCGCTTCCGGGTTGAGCACGAACGAAGAGCAAGATTGGTCAGTAAAAGTGCAAGAAAATGACATGCGAATCAATCCTGCAGGAAGTCGTTCGGCAGTTCCTTCGGTAACGTGATTAAGGTTTATGGAGGGGCTTCGGAGTTTGGGTTTCCGGGCATTTTAATTGCATAATGTTCCGATAGGATAAGTAAGCAGGAACAGGGAAACGGGTTCGGTAGGTCGGGCGAACGCAGGCTCGGCCAGAAGGTCAGGGGGCAGGGCATTATGTTCGAACGCTACACGGAGAAAGCCAGGCGCGTCATCTTCTTTGCGCGTTACGAAGCCAGCCAGTTCGGCTCTCCCTACATCGAAACGGAGCACTTGCTTCTCGGCCTGCTCCGCGAAGACAAAGCACTGACCAACCGTTTCCTGCGCTCCCATGCCTCGGTCGAATCGATTCGCAAGCAGATCGAGGGACACACCACCATCCGCGAGAAAGTTTCGACCTCGGTCGATCTGCCATTAAGTAATGAGTGCAAGCGCGTGCTCGCCTATGCAGCGGAAGAAGCCGAACGCCTGTCACATCGCCATATCGGAACCGAGCATCTGCTGCTCGGCCTGCTGAGGGAAGAGAAGTGCTTCGCCGCCGAGATTCTGCACGAGCGCGGCCTGCGGCTTTCGACCATCCGCGAAGAACTCGCTCGCAGCACGCAGGAAAAGGCGCAACCACAGCGGCAGCGTGAATCTTCGCTGCTGAGCGAGTTTTCGCGCGATCTGACGCAGGCAGCTACTGACAGCCAGCTTGATCCGCTGGTCGGACGCGAAAGCGAAGTGGACCGCGTGATCCAGATTCTCTGCCGCCGCACCAAAAACAATCCAGTGCTGATCGGCGAGCCGGGCGTGGGCAAAACCGCCATCGTCGAAGGACTGGCGCAGCGCATCGCCGATGGCGAAGTCCCGTCGTTCCTGGCCGACAAACGCATCCTGGCCCTCGACCTGTCGCTGATCGTCGCCGGCACCAAGTATCGCGGCCAGTTTGAAGAGCGCCTGAAGACCATCATGAAGGAACTGATGGAATCGCAGAACTCCATCATCTTCATCGACGAATTGCACACGCTGGTCGGCGCGGGCTCGGCCGAAGGCTCGCTCGACGCGGCCAATATTCTGAAGCCGGCGCTGTCGCGCGGTGAGATCCAGTGCATCGGAGCTACCACTCCCGGCGAATACCGCAAATCCATCGAAAAAGATCGGTCGCTTGAGCGCCGCTTCCAGGCGGTAAAGGTTCCGCCGCCGAGCGAGACCGATGCCATCAAGATTCTGTTCGGGATCAAAGATCGCTACGAGAAGTTCCACGCCGTCACCTACACCGACGACGCCATCAATTTCGCCGTGGCGCACTCGAACCGCTACATCCCCGACCGCTTCCTGCCCGACAAGGCAATCGACCTAGTGGACGAAGCCGGAGCCCGCGTGAAGCTGCGCCAGACTTCGCTGCCGGAGGAGATCACCGAGGTCCAGAAGCGCATCAAGTTCATCGTGCATCGCATGGAAAACGCCATCGCGAACCACGAGTTCGAAAAGGCGCGCTTCTACTCCGACGAAGAACGCAAGGAGCGCGAGAACCTGCGCGCCCTGCGCGAAAAATATCATCTCGACGAAAGTTCGACTGGCGTGGTGAACCGCGAGGACATTGAAGAAGTTGTCTCGCGCTGGACCGGCGTGCCCGTCACTTCGATCAAGGAAGAAGAAACCCAGAAACTGCTGCGCATCGAGGAAGAGCTGCACAAGCGGATCATCTCGCAGGACAAATCCATCAGCGCACTGGCTCGCGCCATCCGCAGGTCGCGTGCCGGGCTGAAGAATCCGAACCGGCCCATCGGGTCGTTCCTGTTCCTCGGGCCTACGGGCGTGGGCAAAACCGAAGTTGCCCGCACGCTGGCGCAATTCATGTTCGGCACGGAAAAGGCGCTGGTCCGCTTTGACATGTCGGAATTCATGGAGAAACACTCGGTCTCGAAGCTGATCGGCTCGCCTCCGGGATACGTGGGCTACGAAGAGGGCGGACAGCTGACCGAGCGGGTGAAGCGCGCACCCTATTCAGTCGTGCTGCTCGACGAAATCGAGAAGGCGCACCCCGACGTGTTCAACATCCTGCTGCAGGTTTTTGAAGATGGCCAGCTGACCGACGGCCTGGGCAACACGGTGGACTTCAAGAACACGATCGTCATCATGACGTCGAACATCGGGGCGCGGCACCTGCAGAAGCGCGAAGGCCTTGGCTTCCAGTCGACGAAAGAAGAGATGATTTCGGAGAAGGTCGAAGACCTGGTCAAGGCCGAGGTCAAGCGCACCTTCAACCCCGAGTTCCTGAACCGGCTCGACGAAGTCATCCTGTTCAACGCCCTCAACGAGAACGACCTGATCCAGATTCTTGAGCTCATGGTTACGCAGCTCAACCAGAACCTGGCGCAGAAGTCGATCACGGTCACCGTGGCCGACGACGCCAAGAAATGGATTCTCAACCAGACGCTCACCGACCGCAGCTACGGCGCGCGGCCGCTGCGGCGGGCGCTGCAGAAGTACATTGAAGACCCCCTGTCAGAGGCGCTGATTCAGGGGACGATCACCACGCGCCCGGCCTTCATCGAGGTCTTCCTCGAAGACAACAAGCTGTTCTACCGCCCGGTGGATTCGGAGAAAGCGGAGGGCGTGCTGCTGTACGAGAATTGATCGAGTTGGGGCGGAGGCATTCCTCCGCCCCGCGTCGCAAAGCGACGCGTGATTTCAGCCGTCAGCGAAAAGCTGACGGCTTTTTGCTGCGCGTAGGAAATAGGAAGGGGACGACTTTTCAGTCGTGCCGCGAACGGCCCGCACAGAACGTGGCTTCGATTCCCCGTCAACGATACGGAGCGTGTGATCCACCATCCGCCAGCCCTAGTCTCCCGCCGCGGCCGCGTCTCGCTTCGGCCGTCCTCCCAACTTCCCGTTGGCCCGCGATGCCGCCTTCTTCGCCCGGCTGCGCGACCGTCCGCCGCGATGTTGTCGAGTGGATGTTTCCTCCGCTGTGGCCGTGGAAAGTGATCATGCTGCCCGCGCGCGGTCCGCGTCCGAAACTCAAGGGCGAATCGCAGATCACGCTGCGTCTGATGGACGATGTTGAGATTCCGCAACTGGCCCAGACCTACGGCCCGGGATGGCACTTCTTCGGCCATCCGCAGAATGAGTCGTACCATGACGCAGGGGACAACGCCTCAGCGGGCACGGTGCCGCAGTTGACCATACACCCGACGGCTCCAGTTGGTGATCTCGCGACCGGCGCCACTCCGCAGCCGTCGTATGCCATGTATGTCTCGCGTCCGACCGTGACTCCCGCCCCAGGCACGATCGACGTACCCGGTATGCCAATGTTCGTGCTGACCACGGGAACGATGCTGTCGGTCAGCGGCTACGGCTACCAGGACAATCGCATTACCTACACGCTGGCGAGCGGCGGAAGCGGCGTGATCAGTTCCGACGAGGTCGACTGGCCCGCCACTACGCGCCTCAACGCGCAGCGCGGAGTGCGCGTGACGCTGCATTTCGGACACACGAACATGGGGTCTGGCATCTAGCTTGCTTCTTGATTGCCCCACTCGGCCGCCGCCGCCCGCCGGCGGCTTTTTTGCTGTTGCCAGTCGGTGCCTTAGCCCGGGGATCATCTTCGCGCCCTTCGCCGCATTTCTTTGCGACCTTGGCGGTTCGTTTTGAATCCTTAGGGCAATCAACTAATCCTCGAAGGGTGAGCATGCCCAAGGTCAACATCGCCGAAAAGTTCGCCAAAATCTCCGAATACTGGAAACCCTACATCGCCGCCGAGCTCAATGGACAATGCGTCAAGCTCGACAAGATCAAGGGCGAATTCATCTTTCATCATCACGAGCACGAGGATGAGTTGTTCCTTGTGGTGAAAGGCCGCTTTTGCATGCACTATCGGGAGAAGGATGGCCGCGAACACCGCGAATGGATCGAAGAAGGCGAGTTTGTGGTCGTTCCTCGCGGCGTCGAACATAAGCCCGCGGCGGAGGAGGAATGCTGGTTCCTGCTGTTCGAGCCGGCAACGACTCTCAACACCGGGAACGTTGTGAACGAGAGAACCCACCAGGAACTGGAAAGGGTGTAGCCGGGCTTTCGTGGTGCCGTCCCTCCGGGACTCGTTTCATACTTCCTCAAGCTTACCCAGGGCTTACGCCCTGGGCTAATGAATTTCGCCCCTTTGGGGCTCTCCCGCTGAAACTATGACGCCGAATCTCGGGGCTAACATCTTGGACGCCGTGCGCGCAGGCGGCGCTAGATGGGCTGAATGCTGACGGCTGGCGCGAAGCGCCCCCACCCGCTTGTACATCCCCTTCGGTACCGTAGCGGAACCCGCGCCAGACAGGCGAAGATACTGTCTGCGAGTTTCGAGAGCCTTCCCGCGTCGCCAGCTCAAAACCCTGAGCTGAAACGATTTGGAGCTGCCGAAAACGCCGCCGCGACCCCAAAATGGCCGAACTAGACAGCAACTCCCAGAACATCGAACCACATCCGGCATCGGACTCCGCTCCAGCCCCGCAGGAATCCAACCCGGTTTGCGACAGCTGGCTGCAGACGGTGCAGGGCGTTCTCGCGGTCGTGATGTTCCTGGGTGCGCTGGTTTTGGTGCACTTTTACGCGCCCGGCGCAGCGCAGGGCGCACCTCCGGACGACCTGCAGCAACAGGTCCGCGAGTTGACCGCACAGGTTGAGCAGCTCAAGCAGGAACAGGGCATGCCGGCGGTGGTGCTGACTCGCTACCGCAATTCGATCGGCTACATTTACGGCGTGTATCAGGTGGGGTTTCCCAACCAGCCACCCGCGATCCGGGCGCGGGTTTCGGGCACGGGCTTCCTGGTCGGCGATGGACTCCTGGCCACCAACCGCCATGTGGCTGAACCCTGGTACGGGGATTCGGAATCGGAGAATCTCATGCAGCGCGGGGCGCAGGCCATGCTCGAGAATCTGGTGATCTTCTTCCCCGGGTCACCAACGCCGGTAGATCTTGCTCCCGCGGCGGCTTCGAAAACATCGGACCTGGCGCTCCTGCGCACCGTCGGCCCCGATTCGGTCCGCGGCCTGCCCATATTGCCCTTGGCCAAATTGCCGAGCGCGCCGGGCGACCGAGTCACCGTGGTTGGATATCCCATGGGAATCGCCGGGATGGTGGCGAAGTCTCCCTCGGGGATTTACGAGCGGCTGGCTTTCCGCCACAACGACATTAACGCGGCCAGCGAACTGGCGGCGCTGTCTTTGATTCGCCCGTCGGCTACCTGGGGGCATCTTGGCGACGTAGTCGGCGACAAGCTCATCTATGACGCCCCTACCGCTCACGGCGGCAGCGGCGGCCCGGTCTTCAATGGCAATGGTGAAGTCATCGGCGTGAACTCCGCCTACATGGACGGATTCTCCGGCGGCACGCTCGGAGTTTCGGTCGAATCACTTCGTCCGCTGCTCGACGAAGCGCAAAAGCAGAAGTAGCCGCCGCAGGTGGCGCACCGCCGCGGCGCACAGCTTACCCTTCTCCGGATTCCCGATAACGATTGAGAACATCGCTCTGCGAGATGACGCCTTCCAGCTTGCCGAAGTCGGCGCGGCTTACCACCGGCACAAGCGGCCAGCGATCGACATAGCGCAGAGCCATCTCCAGGGGATGGTCGGGATGCAGGTAGGGAATCCGCTGGCTGTTCAGCACAGAACTTATGGTAGCCCCGACCAGGTCGGTGTCCACCATGGCTCGAAGTTCCTGCTTCGTCACGCTGCTCCAGCCCTCGGGGCTCAGGCGAACGAGCACACTGTCGGCTCGGGATGAGATTGCTTCGTGCAACGCTTGGTCCACGGTCTCCTCCGGGCTCAACACCGGAACCGCCACAGGCTGCATTGCGTCCTCCACACGCAGGACACTCTCTTCGCGCTGCTCCTCCATGGAAGGCAGGTCAATGCCGTCCTGGCGGGTAAGCACATCGAAAATCGCGTTGGGCTGAAGCCCGCGCGAAATCAGATAGGCAAACGTATTGGCGACGAGAACCGGCAGGATGATCGAATAGTTGCCGCTCACTTCGAGCACCATGAATACCGACGTCATGGGCGCCCGCAGGAATCCGGCGAAGAGCACGCCCATGCCCACGAGCGCATATGTGCCCGGCGAACCGCCGAGATGCGGCAGCAGTGCGTGTTCGGCTCCGCCGACGGCTGCGCCGAGCATCGCGCCGATGAACAGCGTGGGTGCGAACATGCCGCCCGGCGTTCCGCTCACGAACGAAAGCAACGTTGCAACGATCTTGAGCCCGGCAAGAATGGCCAGGAATTGCCACGTGAACTGCCCGTGCATGGCCTCGTCAATGTATTCGTATCCCGCGCCCATAACCTGGGGCGCTCCAAGCACCGCAATCCCGCCGATGATCAGCCCTGCCATGGCTGGCTGGAAGTATTGGCTCCAGCGGGGCAAGGCCTTGCACCGTGCTCGCATGAAAGTAATCCCGCCGGAAAATGCAACCGAGGCCAGGCCGCCAATCACTCCGAGAATGGCATAGGCGATCAGCTCCGAGGGTCGCCTGAGTTCGACGGCGGGAATGCGAAACAGCGGCTCCGATCCCAAAAACCAGCGCATCACGACCACGCTCGAGACCGCCGAAAGCACCACTGAGCCAAGAATGCCGGCGGTCCAGCGCCCGATGACCTCCTCGATGACGAATAGCACGGCGGAGATGGGAGCATTGAACGCGGCAGCCAGACCGGCCGCCGCTCCGACTGGAGCGATCAGCCGCATGCGGTCCCGCGACAGGCCCTTCCAGCGGCCCAGGGCCGAAGCCAGACTGGCGCCGATCTGCAGCGACGGATCTTCCGGCCCCAACGAGTGCCCGGATCCGATGGCCAGCGCCGCCGTGATGAACTTGCCCACCGCGGTTCGCAGGGGAATATAGCCGTTGTAGATATAAAGCGCGGCCTTGGTCTGGTTCACACCGCTGCCGCGGGCCCGCGGAAATACGTGCAGCACGAGAGCCGCGATCACAAGACCCGCCAGCGTGGGTGCCAGCACCAGCCGCAATGGCGTCAGGATGGTGCCCGATCCCAGCAGATAAATGCGGAGCCAGTCAATGGCAAAGCGGAAGCAGACGACGGCAAGTCCTGCGAAGACTCCGATAAACACTGACAAAACGAGAAAGAAACGCTCCTCACGAAAAACGGAGTGCAACCGCGCCAGACCGAAGCGCTCGGGTGAAGATGCCACGGGGACGGCAGCGTCCGCGAGCGCCTGATTTTGCTGGATGGAGCCGGGATCCACCTTAGTTCCCCTCGTGCAGTTTGGCGATCAGAAGCAGAGCCAAATCCGTCCCCGCCGGAGACCCGCACGTGGCGCTGGTTTGGCGCTCGATGTCGAATATCAGATCCATGGCGCTGTCAGCTAGATCCGGATTGTTCTTGAGGTCCTCCGGATTGATCTTCGGTTTCATCCTTCTCCAACGCTCGGTCAGACTCGTCACCGATTCAGAGGACGAAGGCGCGTTGCCTGCGCTACAGGCCTTTAACCGCTCGCCGGCGACGGTAAACGCGGTCACGACGATCCAATTGCGGTGGTCGGCCGAAATCTGCGGTTGGAACGGGTCCATTTGCAGCACTAGATCGGTAGTTTTGAGCAGGGTAACAATCTGTGCATCCTCGGGATTGGCGGCGGCTGCGCCCTGGAGGTACCGATAGGCCGCAGGATACCGTCCAAGTTCGAACGCGGTCAGGCCCGCTCCCGCCAAAGCGGACACGTTGTGCCGATCCGACTTAAGTGCCGTCCGGAATGCAGCCAGCGCATGTTCGTAATCCTGGACCCGGACAAAAAGATTCCCCACCCGGACTTGTTC
>Ga0335081_10021506_pt1 | contig 10440 bp, 8 predicted proteins | sample Lox_Sample_35_FD_206713 | JGI IMG/M metagenome (GOLD analysis project Ga0335081, IMG submission 206713) | Soil microbial communities from Loxahatchee National Wildlife Refuge, Florida, United States - Lox_Sample_3.5 | ecosystem: Environmental > Terrestrial > Soil > Wetlands | place: USA: Florida...
AAAGAGCAAGCTCCCCAATTTCATCGTCGGAGGAGCCCCGCGCTCGGGCACGACATGGCTGTACAATCTTTTGGACCTCCATCCAGAGGTATACATGGCCAAGCCAGTGAAACCCGAGCCAAAATTTTTTTCAGTCGACGAGATCTTCAACCATGGAATTCAGTATTACGCAACGACATGGTTCGCGCACCTGAATTCCACGATGGTTGCCGGCGAGAAAACGACCAACTATCTGGAAAGTCCCGTTGCCGCCGCGCGTATTTGCAGGCATCTGCCTGGGGTGAAACTCGTATTTATCCTTCGCGAGCCCGCCGATCGTGCTTTTTCCAATTACCTTTGGTCCCGGGTGAACGGACAGGAGCGCGAGGATTTCGCTACCGCCCTGGCATTGGAACAACAGCGCGAGCGATCGGTGCCACCAGCACTGCGCTATACGCGTCCTCATGCGTATTTTTCGCGAGGACTTTACGCCGATCTGCTGCGACCCTATTTCGAGTTGTTCCCGCGAAATCAGATCCTGTGTCTGCGCTTCGAGGAAATCATCAGTGCTCGACATACGCTGGCCGAGCGCCTGCATCGATTCCTCAGCGTATCGCCACGGCCGCAGGATGCAGAAAATCTCGGCGTAATTAATTCCTCGGGGAAAACCGACGCCACGATGCCAGTGGAAATTCGCGAAGACTTGAGGCGCCGCTACTCGGAACCGAATCGCCAATTGGCGAAATTGCTGGGGACGGATTTCGAGCTTTGGACGTGATCGAAGAAACCTCACCTCCCTCAGCGTGCCCTCGTATCATGATTGTCACTGCTGTCTTTAACGAGGAAGAGAGCCTGCCGCTCTATGAACGCACGGTGCGCGAGGTCCTGTTGTCGCGGACGGACTACAACTTTGAAGTGATTTTCGTGGACGACGGCAGCAGGGACCGAAGCTGGGAAATCATACGCGGCATTTGCGGCTGTGATCCGCGGTTCCGCGGCATCCGCCTCTCGCGCAATTTTGGCGCCCACGTCGCGGAAAGTGCCGGTTTAGCGCATGTGGACGGCGACGCCGTCGCCACCCTCGCTTGCGATTTGCAAGATCCTCCCGAAGTAATCTTGCAATTCCTCGAGAAATGGCGTGCCGGCGCGCGAATCGTGTGGGGGCATCGCCGGTCCCGCGCCGACCCGGCGTGGCGCCGGTTTACCAGCAAGTTATTTCTCCGACTGATTCGCCGTTTCGCGATGCCGCCCGGGTCGAAGGTCACGACCGGCGGTTTTCTGCTTTTCGATCGTGCGGTGTTGGACTCCCTGCTCCAGTTCGAAGAGCGCAGCCGGATCGTTTTCGCCCTGGTGGCGTGGACCGGATTCGACCAGGCCGTAGTGGACTACGACCGCCGCGCGCGGGTAGCAGGCCGCTCAGGCTGGGGATTCAGCAAAATGATTAAGTCTATGTACGACATGTTCATCGGATTTTCTTTTTTTCCGGTGCGGCTGATGACGTTGTCGGGCATCGCCATGTTTCTGCTTTCCATGCTCTGGGCGGGTTACATGGTGATCAACTGGTCGATTTCACACCCTCTGCCCGGATGGTCGAGCATCATGCTGGCTTTGGCGCTTTTGTTCGGTTTTCAGTTTCTGCTTATGGGCATAGCCGGTGAGTATCTCTATCGAATCTACACCGAGGTCGTGCATCGCCCGCTTTATCTGATTAGCGAGAAGACCCAATCCGTCGAAATTAAAGCTGTAGCCCATCGCGCTCGGGCGCTATAAGGCCATGGATTTTCCGCAAAGCCTGATTTGTTTGACAGTGGACGAGGAATGGGCCGATCCCGAGGTGCTGTCCGACTTGCGGCGGCTGTTTGACGAGCGTGGATTGCATGCAACGTTCTTCTGTACACAGCCGGGAGTAAAAGTGCCCGGCCATGAACGGGCATTGCATCCTAACTTCCGCCACACCGGCGACACTGTACGCAAATTTCGCAGTGCTTCCGGCGCACTCCTTGAAGCCTCGACCGACAAACAGGTTTACGCGCACGTCGTCGAGACCACTCGCAACTTTTGCCCCGAGGCGAAAGGTGTTCGCGGGCATAGTCTGTTCTACGATTCGGAATTGCTGTCTCTATATCAAAAAGCCGGCATCGAGTATGACAGTTCGTACTGCCTGCCCTTGATGGGTGGCCTGCGGCCTGTATGGAAGGAATACGATATCCTCGAGTTTCCGATTTACTACATCGACCACTTCGACCTGAAGGCGCAGAGAACCGGGTTCGTCGTGGATAATTTACGGCTGAGTCAGCCCGGGTTGAAGATTCTCGATTTTCACCCCAATATCGTATTTATCAACGCTTCAACCGACACTGACTATCAAGCATGCCGGCCGTTCTACCATGACTACGAGCGGCTGCTGGAATTCCGCCGGCCTGGTCGTGGCGCACGCACGTTGTTTCTCGAAATGCTTGACGAGGTTGCGACGCGACAACTATCGACAGCAACGCTCGCAGAACTCAACCAATGGTGCCGGCTTACGTTGACCAACCGATAAGTTCATTCTCATCGAGATGGATACCAAGATCAGCGTACAACTCTGGGAACCAAACAGAGCTGCGGAATGGAAGACATTTCTCTCTAACTCGAACAATGGAACTCTGTTTCATGATTTGGATTTCCTCTCCTATCATCCGTCCGATCGTTTTCTGGTGCGGAACTTGTTGTTTTATGAATCCAGCCGGTTAGTCGCACTCCTGCCCGCGGCAATTGAGATTGAAGCCAGCGGGCATCGATTTCTTAAATCGCCGTATGGCGCTTCGATCGGCGGCTTTGTACTCCCCCCGACGCTCAAGGTCGGCATGATGCTACAAATCGTAAAGGAACTGCAATCCTACGTTCGAGCACAGGGCTTGTCCGGCCTTGAGCTACGCATCGGCCCAAACGCCTATCTGCGTCAGCCGGACGATTTAATTCCGTTTAGCCTCATGGCCCATGGGTTTGTTCTAGCGCATCGCTGGTTGTTGTTTATGGTGCCACTCGACGGACCGCGCGAGACACTGCTGGATCGCCTGCTGTCGAAAGCCAAGCGTTATGACGTCCGCGCAAATCTAAAAAGAGGTCTGCAACCGCGTGAAGTGGACCCCAGCAAGTTGGACGACTTTTGGCGTTTACTATCCGAGGCCTATGTTCGACTGGGAACCTGCTCGACCCATAGTCGCGAGGAACTGGCAGACTTACTGGTCCGGTTGCCCGGGCGTGTGCGTCTGTTCCTGTGTGCATATGAAGGGATCGAGATAGCTGGTGTACTGATTTTTATGCTTAACAACGTGGTCGCAAATACCTTTTACATTTGTGAAAGCGAAGCACACAAGACACTGTGCGGGCCCGCTGTTCTGATCGCACACGTCATCAAGCAAATGGCTACCGAAGGCCTGCGTTACTTGGACCTCGGGCCAAGCGTTTCCGATTTCCACTTCAATAGGGGTGTCGTCTTTTTCAAAGAGGGCTTCGCGGCGCGTGGATTCTGCCGGGAGACTTGGCGATGGGAGTGCGCTCCTAAGTGACTGCAACGATGAATCGAGTTGAGAAGACGCCAACCAACCCGGTCAACGGCTGGGCACGCTTCCTGGCCTGCCCGCACTGCAAACAGCCGTTGTCTTACAATTCGGATCTATTGGTCTGCCCGACCTGCGGTCCAGTCGGTAAAGTCGAAGCCGGCATATTGCGTTTTACTCTGACCCGGGAGGATGCGTCGATTACTTGGTATCGGAACCGAGGCGGTGCGCATTTTTTCGAGCGACGCCGGGTACCGTACACAATGAGTTCGTTAGACACGCCACAATATCATGAATATCTTGCTAGCGTCCGGCCGGCACAGTCTAACGCCACGGTAGTTGACGTCGGGGCCGGCGACGGTCGGAATACCGTGCCGTGGCTCGATTGGGGGTTTGAACGGGTCATCGCAACTGACGCGGTATTTGCGTCGCTGACTCGATTTCGCGAACGCCTGATCGCCAACCATCCCGGCTGGTTGGACCGCGTCCTCTTGATCGAGTGCGACGCGAGGAGACTGCCGCTGGCTGCCGATTCTGTTGAGACGGCGCTCGCTATCGAGTCGCTCTACTACCTGAACGAGGATTACCCTCTGGGTCTCGTCGAGTGTCGCCGGATTCTTAAGTCCACAGGGAAACTGCTTCTCGCCGAGCGCTCGTGGGAGGGCGCATTGCTCACGCGGCTACTTTACGACGGCGTCAAAGCGATGCTCTTGCTGTCGGATTCTCGTGATATGTGGGACGGCACCGGCGACGACCTCGTGCGCAGCAGATGTTTCACTGAACCAGAGTTGATTACCATTTTACGAGAGCACGGGTTGACTCCGATCGAATGCAAGGGTGTGTCGATGATCGCCCTCGTTCTGGGGTACCTGAGACGCGAGGGCAAGCTCAAGCCTGCCGATCAAGAATTATTACCGCAAGTTTACGCCCTACTCCAAAACTTGGGAGATCATGGGAGTATCCGGCGGACGCACGTTGTAGTTGCGGAAAAGACTCTCAGAGTGTGACTGGGTCATCTTCTTCTGATGAGTCTCGAAAGATCTAAACTGTTCTTGAGATCGTTTTCCAACGCCTACGGCATCGTATATCTTTTTCTCATCACTTGCGTCGCCAGCATTGCGGCCTATTACGAGATATTCGGTTGGGTTGTTAACTTCTGGGATGACGAAGGCACGATGATATGGAGGGTGAAGCAGTATCGTGCTGGCCTCAAACTCTATGACCAGATCTATAGTAGTTACGGGCCAGTTTATTTTCTTTACAATGGCTTCGTCAGATCGATTTCCCGAACCGCGGTTACTTACGACTCTACCCGCATGACAACCGTTGTGGTGTGGGTAGCGTGTGCCCTGATCGCCGCCTTGATAGTCCTTCGCTTTACTAAATCCCTCGTTCTGGCAACCGTAGCTCACCTCTATATATTTGCTAATCTCGCGTTTTTCGGCCACGAACCGGGCCATCCGCAGGAACTGTGCATGCTCCTGCTTCTCGGCCTGGTGGCAAGCGGTCTGTTGGTCGGGAGACCCGGACACCGTGCGATCGCAATGATTTTGGCGGGAGTGATTACCGCCGCTCTCCTGCTGATCAAGATGAATGTTGGCGTGTTCATGGTTCTCGGGGTCGCGCTGGCTATCCTGTTTCAGTTGCCCTCGACCGTTTTCTCACGCGTTGGCAAAGTGGCGGCTGCTGGAGCCGCCCTGATGTTGCCGCTAATGCTGATGACAGCTCATCTTGACGACAGTCGGACCCGGGTCTTTTGCTTCGAAGTAACGGCGTCAATCGCGGCCCTGCTACCCGGTTTGATCTACGCAGGCCAGAGTGATTCGCTCAGGCTGCGGGACGGTTGGACTGCGGCCCTCTCCTTCGTGGGGATGGTCGCCATCGTCTGGCTGGCCGCGCTGGCGCAGGGAATTTCGAGCTCCGGTATGTTCAATGCTCTGGTGTGGGCCAACCTCCGCGTAAACGTTCTTCAACGGTCCTGGTATTACCCTCTCGAGATGGCGCCGATCTGGGTTCCATGGGCGGTCGGCGGGCTGGCTGCTGCGCTATGTTTTGATCGCGCCGTGCGACGCGAGCCGCGACAGACCCGTGTTCTGCTCGCGCGCTTCAAGTTGATCTTCGGCGTTCTTGTCCTCTTGCTCGCGGCCGTCAGACCTGGACTGCCGACTTACACGCGGATTGCGCTTACCCTGATGCCCGGTTTTGTGACGCCGTATTGCTGGCTGCTGCTGTACGCGCCTTCGCCGGAAACGGAGTCGCAGAGCTTTCCCAGGATTCTGCTCAGCGCTATCGCCGTCTTACAGACCTTGGTGGCCTATCCTCTCGCCGGCAGCCAGGCATTTTTTACTCGCAGCATCCTGACGATAGTCGGGGTGGTCGCGATAGGTGACTTTCTGGCAGCGCTTGCGCCATCACTTGCGAAGAACTCAATTGACCTGCGTCCAGCAATGCGTGCGGCCGCGATCACAGTTTTGCTCTTTCTCCCGTTTAAGTACATGATGCTTGCCAATCAGGACCGTCGCACCTACCAGTCGCGGCTATCCCTGGCATTTCCCGGCGCAAAGAGAATTCACGTGCCTGAGACGCAGGCGCGAGCCTATCAATGGCTGGTTCAGAACATACAGGACAGATGCGACATTGTAATGGGCATGCCGGGCTTCCTGAGCCTCAACCTGTGGTCGGCTACAACGACGCCTTCACTCGCCAGCGCGGGTGACTGGATGGACGGTCTGGATAACCAACAGCAGTCGGAGGTGGTATCAACGCTTTCCAGATATCCCGGAGCGTGCATTATTTATAGTCCCGATTTAATCAATGCCACGCCCGTCCAGCGCGACATGAATGCGCTGCCGCTAGCCCGCTACATTCTCGGCAATTTCAAACCTGTCGGAGCGGTGGAAATGTCGTTCGCCAAGCGTGATATGGGCCTCCGCCAGGTCCGCTATTACTTCATGGTCCGTAACGATCGTAACCTTGTCCTTGCACCGCCCATTCGCACGCAAGCCAGTGGACTCATGGACGCGGATTCCAGCCGTATCGTGTCGCAAACCAAAAAGTTCAATAGGTGATGTCGTGATCTACCTGGTAGATTTGCAGGCGCAGTATCTCAGCATTAAGAGTGAAATCGACCGCGCGATTGCACGTGTGCTAGAGAGTGGCCAGTTCATATTGGGCAACGAAGTCGCTGCCTTCGAAGAGAACTTTGCCGCCTACTGCAGCGCGGCGCATTGCGTCGGCTTGAATTCCGGAACCAGCGCTCTGCATTTGGCACTGCTCGCCGCGGGCGTCGGACCCGGTGACGAAGTTATTACGGTTCCTTTTACCTTCGTCGCGACAATTGCCGCCATTCATTACACTGGCGCGACCCCGGTGTTCGTCGATATAGACCCGGTTTCCTATACGATGGACCCAGACAAACTGGAACGAGCGATTACCGCCCGTACTAAGGCGATCCTGCCGGTACACCTGTATGGGCAACCGGCGGAAATGGATCCAATACTTGGGATTGCCCGGGGCCATAGCAAAATCGTGATCGAGGACGCGGCTCAGGCACACGGCGCCGAATACAAGGGCCGCCGGGTGGGCTCGCTGGGCGAGATTGCATGTTTCAGCTTCTATCCCGGCAAAAATCTGGGAGCGTACGGCGAAGGCGGGGCGATCGTCACGAACAATTCGGAGTACGATAGAATTGTGCGAGCATTAAGGGACTGGGGCCAATCACGGCGCTACTACCATAACTTGCGCGGTTTCAACTATCGCATGGAGGCGATGCAGGGGGCGATTCTCCGCGTCAAGTTGCGTCATCTTGAACGCTGGACCGAGGTTCGGCGCTACACCGCAGACCTCTATCGTGAAGTGCTTCCGGATGCAGGCATCGGATTGCCTGCGGAAATGCCGTATTCGCGTCACGTCTACCACTTCTTCGCTGTCCGCACGTCTGGCCGTGATGCAATGGTGCGGCGCCTCGCGGACGCCGGCGTGCAGGCCGGAATTCACTATCCGATTCCCGTTCACCTTCAACCGGCGTACACCGACGCGAGATATAAGGAAGGCGACTTCCCTGTATCTGAGCAAATAGCCAAAGAAATTCTGTCATTACCGATATATCCTGAAATGACTAGAGCGCAGATTGATAAAGTGGCTGGAATTATTTCCTCGACGGCAGGGGCGGATGGCGTACTTTATAAATAATCTAGCATTCCGAGGCATCAGTATTTAAGATACTTTAGATGAGGTCTCTGACTCAAACCGAGTGCCGGTGAGGATTATTTGGGGGTTGAGATGAATCTCTCCGGAAAGAGAGTGTTGGTGACCGGGGGCGCCGGCTTCATAGGCTCAGAGCTAGTCCGTCAACTCGTTGAGAGCTGGGCTACGGTAGTGGTAGTTGATAACCTGGTGAATGGCCGTTGGCAAAATTTGACGGGAGTGCCTTCAGGCAGCGCACGGTTGGTGGAGGCTGATATCCGCGACGCGGTACGCATGCGCGACTTTTTGAAAAGCACAGACATTGTTTTTCATCTTGCGTGTCTAGGCGTCAGGCATTCGATCCACTCGCCACTGGAAAACCATGAGGTAAACGCGGTCGGCACGCTGAACGTCTTGTCTGCCGCTAGAGATGCGAGCGTCGAACGGTTCGTGTACGTCTCGAGCTCGGAGGTCTACGGTACAGCGCAATCGACGCCCATGAACGAGCAGCATGCCACATTTCCTAAGACGATATACGGCGCCTCCAAATTGGCGGGCGAAAGCTTCACAAGGGCCTTTCACGACACTTATGGGTTGCCCGCAGTGGTAGTCCGACCGTTCAATAGCTACGGCCCCCGTTCCCATCACGAAGGCGACAGCGGAGAAGTGATTCCGAAGTTTCTCCTGCGCTGTATGGCGGCGATGCCGATGATCATTTTTGGAGACGGCACACAAACCCGCGATTTTACCTATGTCGGAGACACCGCGCGTGGCATCATTGCGGTAGCGATGGCTGATGTGGCGGTGGGAAAAATCGTGAACGTCGGCAGCGGACTCGAGCTTAGCGTTAACCAACTGGCGCGGGAAGTCGGGATGCTTCTCGAGCACCCGGAGCCGGCCATCGTGCATATGGAACCGCGTCCCGGTGATGTTCTGCGACTATGCGCCGATACCTCGCTCGCGCGCGATCTGTGCGGATTTGAAACGACTATGTCACTTCGTGATGGGTTGGCAAAGCTCAAGGGATGGTATGAATTGCAAGGCACGCCGCCAGAAGTTCTGCTCAGAAAGGAGACCGTCCGGAACTGGGAGACCAAGCGTGTCTGATAATCGGGATTTTATTCCTATCGCCAAGCCGTTGCTTGACGAGCGCGAAGCGGCGGCCGCATCGCGAGCAATTCTGTCAGGCTGGGTCACGCAAGGGCCAGAGGTAGCGGCCTTCGAGCGGGAGTTCGCGACGTCAGTCGGCGCGTCTCACGCCTGCGCAGTGTCAAACTGTACCAGTGCGCTCCATCTTGCTTTGATTGCCATTGGGGTACGACCGCGCGACGAGGTAATAACTGTCAGTCATTCCTATATTGCCACTGCCAACAGCATTCGCTACTGCGGTGCAATGCCCGTGTTTGTGGATATCGATCCTTCGACGTTCAACCTCAACCCCGATTTGCTTGAGTCGGCGATCACCGCTCGCACCCGCGCGATTGTGTGCGTGCACCAGATGGGTATGCCGTCCGATTTAAGCGCTTTGCTGCGCATTGCCCGGCGGCATTCGCTTCCGGTGATTGAGGATGCGGCTTGCGCGATAGGCAGCGAAATCCTATGGAAGGGCGAATGGGCAAAAATTGGGAAGCCGCATGCAGATGTCGCCTGTTTTTCGTTTCACCCGCGGAAGATCATTACCACGGGCGATGGCGGTATGCTGACTACTGCCAATCCGGAATTCGACCGCACCTTTCGCCTGCTACGACAGCACAGCATGAGCGTTCCGGACACTGTCCGGCATGCATCCAATCAGGTGACTTTCGAGGAATATCCCAAGCTTGGCTACAATTACCGCATGACCGATATTCAGGCTGCGGTGGGGCGCGAGCAAATCAAACGGTTGCCGGAAATCGTAGCGCGCCGCCGTGAGCTGGCCGCTCGCTATAATAGACTTCTTGGGGGCGTCCCGGGCTTGACGGTTCCTTACGAGCCACCCTTTGCCAAGAGCAATTGGCAAAGCTATTCAGTCCGTATTCCGGACGGATGCGACCAGATGGCCGTAATGCAATTCATGCTGGATCGCGCAATAGCGACGCGACGAGGTATAATGTGTGCGCATCGGGAGCCCGTTTTTCAGGGACACTACCTCACCGCCGGCCCTCTTGCCGAGAGCGAAGCCGCTCAAGATCACGCGATTATTCTGCCGCTTTTCCACGAAATGACTTCACTGCAGCAGGATCGCGTCGTGCAAGCGCTGACCGATGCTGTGTGCTCCGAGAGAACAGGCAACTTGGAACAAAGAGACACAGTCGCCCACTAGAGAGCTGCTCTCGTCTCATTCGGTTCAGATGAGCTGGCACATGTTTATTTTAAGATCGTCGAAAGTGGTTAACATTGCGGCGCGATTGTCGATCGAGTCTGTCAAGCGGCCGATATACTTGGAGAGGCTTTTGCCGTTTATCTTGAAAGATGGAAAATTCCGATAGCATAAAAAGTTTCAAAGTATTCAAAACAGGCGGCCCACCGGTAGCGCGGGTTTCGTGGCGCATGTTACTGCTGGGTATAGTAGCTAGTTCAAGCCTCTTGCTCCTATTACTGCGCCATCTTGATTGGAAGCAGTTTTGTATTGCACTCGCACAAATACACTGTGCTGTTTTGGCGGTGCCGGTAGTCACTACGCTTGGAGGGTTTTTGCTAAAGCCTTGGCGATGGCAGCATATCTTTCCTCACCGAATGAAAGTCGGATACTGGA
>Ga0335081_10021507_pt1 | contig 10439 bp, 10 predicted proteins | sample Lox_Sample_35_FD_206713 | JGI IMG/M metagenome (GOLD analysis project Ga0335081, IMG submission 206713) | Soil microbial communities from Loxahatchee National Wildlife Refuge, Florida, United States - Lox_Sample_3.5 | ecosystem: Environmental > Terrestrial > Soil > Wetlands | place: USA...
CACTCGACTCCGGCCCCCGGGAACCTACCCCGCCTCGGGCGCGGCCTCGTCGAGGAGGACGCGCGGCGGGCGGGCCACCCGCGCCGCCTCAGGAGCGAAGTGGCGGGAGCGGCGCCGACAGCGCCCGCCGCTCCTCCTCGGTCGCGCCCTCTAGCAGTCGCTCGCGGAACGACGGCGTGGCGAGGTAGATGCGCCAGGCGTTGCGGCGCCGGGTGCCGGCCGGCTCGCCCTCGGCGCGGCGAAGCTTGTCGAGGTAGAAGCCGCGGTAGCAGGCCGCGGCGGCGGAGACGATCTGCTCCGGGCTCATGGCGCGCGCCTTCACCACCGCCTCGCGGTGGTTGAAGCGCCGATAGTCCCGGGTCGTCACGTGCGGGCCCAGCGTTCGCCAGGCAGCCGTGTAGGGCAGGGGCGCGAGGGTGAGGAAGTGCGCCAGGTCGGGGTCCCATTGCCTCGCCCTTTCCTGGAGCAGTCGCACCAGCTCCGGCGACTCGTCCGGGAAACCCAGCCAGAAGTTGGTCTCCGAGGTGATTCCGTGCTCGCGGAGCATCCGCACCGCGCGCCGCCCGACGCCGAGCGCGTAGTCCGCCTCGTCCTCCCGCAGGCGCTCCTCGGAGGTGTCGCGGCACAGCCCCACGTGCGCCACCCCGGCGGCGCGCCACCGGTCGAGGCTCGCTTCGTCCCGGATCACGTCCTCGGGACGGCTCCACAGGATCATCTCGATCCCCAGGTCGAGATCGGTGATGCGCTCCAGGATGCCAGCCCACCGGCGACTGTCCGCGGTGGGCGCCTCGTCGAAGAGCGCCACCACGTCGGCCCCGTGGTCGCGCCGCAGCGTGGAGATCTCGTACGCCACGCTGTCGGGAGAGCGAGCCCGCCAGGTGCCCTCCCCGGTCGCCGCCTGCGAGCAGCAGGCGCAGTGGCGGGGGCAGCCGCGCGAGGTGGCGGTGGCGGCGAGCCGGGACCCGGGACGGCTGCTCCAGGTGTAGGTGCTCCAGTCGAGGAGGTCCCAGGCCTTGGGGAGTGGGTCGAGCGCGGCGAGCCGGGGGCGGCGAGCCGTGCGGACGATGCGCCCACCCAGCGGGAAGGCGATGCCGGCGATGCGGGCCGGGTCTTCGCCGGCGGCGATGCAGCGCAGGAGTTCGGGAAGGGTCTCCTCCCCCTCCCCCACGGTGGCGAAGTCCACGCCTCCCTGCGGCAGGAACTCCGGGTACATGAAGGAGGCGTGCGCTCCGCCGACGACCGTGACCGCCCCGTGCCCCTGCGCGGCACGGCACAGATCCACCGCCGCCGGGAAGCCCGCCGTGGCCGCGGAGACGCAGACCACGTCCGCGCGAGCGTCGGCGATGCGCTTCGAGGTCTCCGCGCCGGTGAGGCCGAGCGAGAGCGCGTCCAGGATCTCGCACTCGTGCCCCGCGGCGCGAACTGCGCCTGCCAGGTGAACGAGCGCCAAGGGGACCCACCGCCCCGCCGCCTCGAGCGCGCCGGACGGGTCCGGCGCTGTCACGAACAACACCCGCAAGGTGCCCCCCTCAGGACACACGAGCGCGATGGCCGGGAGCACCGGGAGGACGTCTCCCTGCTGGTCGCCTCCGGTTACGCCCCCTGCACACGCGGATCGCCCCCCTCCCGAGGCGACCCACGCGCAGTGTAGTAGAGAGCAAGAACTGATCCGGAAGGCGACCGGCGCGGCGGCCTGGAATCACAGCGGAATCTGGCGAGAGCCCATCGCGTGGGGTGGGGCAGACCCCCCAATCGCCCGGTCATTGAGCGCGATTTGCCCCACTCGCGCTACGGGTCGACGCGGATGACGCCTCTCTTCAGCGCAAACCGCACGAGCTCGGTGCGGTTGTGGAGGCCGAGCTTCTCCATCACCTTCTCGCGGTGGGACATCGCCGTCTTCACGCTGATGGCGAGCACCTCGGCCACCTCCTTGTTGGAGAGCCCCTCGGCGACGAGCTTCAGGACCTGCTTCTCCCGGTCGGTGAGCGCCTCGTAGGGATCGGCCTCGGCCGGGGCCCGCGGCCCCGCGTCCTCCATCGCCGTGCGCGCCACCTCCGGGTCGAGCACCAGGCCGCCGCGGTGGACCGAGCGGATCGAGTTCGCGAGCTCGACCCCGGCCGACTTCTTGAGGAGGTAGCCGGACACGCCCGCCTTGAGCAGCCTCCGCACGTACTCGCGATCCTCGTACTGGGAGAGGATGAGGACCTTGGAGCGCAGCCCCTCCTTCTTCATCTCGATAGTGGCCTCGAGGCCCCCGAGGCCGGGCATGGCGATGTCCATGAGCACCACGTCCGGGTCGAGCTCGCGCGCGAGGTCGACCGCCTGCCGCCCGTCGACCGCCTCCCCCACCACCTCGATGTCCTCGGTGAGCCGAAGGAGCGCGCGGATGCCCTCCCTGAGGATGGCGTGGTCGTCAGCGATGAGGACGCGGATCTTCGCCACTTCTAGCCCTCCGGCGGCACCGGGACGTCGATGTGGAGCCGCGTTCCCTTCCCCGGGGCCGAGTCGATTCGCACCTGGCCCCCGAGGAGCTCGACGCGCTCCCGGATCCCCATGAGCCCGAAGGGGCGCCGGTGGGCGCGGGAGATGTTCTCCGGGTCGAAGCCCCGACCATCATCCTCGATCTCGATGTGCAGGGCACCCCCCGACTCCGAGACCTGGATGAGCACCGACTCCGCCTGGGCGTGCCGGGCGATGTTGCTCATCGCCTCCTGGCACACGCGGAACACCGCGGTCTCGAAGGCCGCCGGGAGCCTGCGGTCCTTGGCCTCGAACTCGCAGCGCACCGAGAGGCCGCGCGGGGCGAGGTGGCGCTCCGCGTACCAGCGGATGGCCGAGAGCAACCCCAGGTCGTCGAGCACGGAGGGCCGGAGGTCGAGGATCATGCGGTGCACCTCCTCGATCGTCCGCACCGCCAGCGCCTTCGCCTCCTCCAGCCTCGGCACCCCGCCCGCCTTGAGGGTCGCCATGGCCCCGTCGAGCGCCATCACCAGCACCGCAAGGCTCTGGCTGGTGTCGTCGTGCAGCTCGCGCGCGATCCGCTTGCGCTCGTCCTCCTGCGCCGCCACCACCTTCTCGTAGAGGTTGGCGAGGGCGCGCTCGCGCTCCCTGAGCTGGGCGTTCACCTGGGCGAGCTCGGCGGTGCGCTCCTCCACCCGCTTCTCCAGCTGCTGATTGGCGGTGGCGACGATGCCGATGAGGTCGCGCAGCGATTCGCGCATCTTCTCCAGCGCCTGGGCGAGCCTGGCCACCTCGTCGAAGCCCGCCGGCTGGATGTGGCCGGTGAGGTCGCCGCTCGCGATCCGCTCCGCCGCCGAGGTGAGGCGGGAGACGGGCTCGGTGATGCTGCGGGCTGCGCCCCAGGCGAGGATGGCCCCGAGCCCCAGCACCGCCCCGGTGAGCGTCGCCAGCCAGCCCGGGAAGGCGCCCGAGGAGGCGAGCACGTCCTTCTCGGGCAGCCGGGCCAGGACCGCCCAGGAGGCGTTCATGACGGGGGCCGCGGCCAGCACGGCCCGGCCCCGCTCGTCCGCCTGCCTCCCCGGGTGGCAGTCCCGGCACAGGGCGGCGACGGCCTTGCGCTCCGCCACCACCCTCGCCGCCTCGCCGCACCCGCTCGGGTGCCGCGCGCGTCCCGCGTCGGTGCTGAGGATGACGCGCCCGCTGCGGTCCACGAGCTCGGCCGTGCCCTCCGGGCTTCGGCGCAGGTAGCGCAAGAGCACCGAGAGGTGCGACTGCGCAGGGTCGACGACCCCGCCGGCGATCCCGGTGACCCTCCCCTCCCAGTTCCGCACCGGAACGAGCGCATAGATGCGCTCCCCGCCCGGAGGCCCGACGAAGGAGGTCACCGCCGGACGTCCGCTCTGGACCGCCTCCTTGACGTCGGGGAGGTCCGGGGGGGGCACCACGCTCTGGCTCCCCCGCTCCGGCTCCTCGACCAGTCGCTCGCCGGAGGCGCCGAGGAAGAAGGCGCCGCCCGGGAACTGGGCGCGGATGCGGGGGTCGCCGAGCGCGGCCCGCTCCGGTCCGGGATCGGCGTCTTCCAGGTTCACGTGAGGCGCGGTGGCGGCCCGCTGCAGCACCTCGAGCGCCTGGTTCAGCTCCTCCTCGACCTGGCTGGCGGTGGCGCGCGCCGCCCACTGGCGGGACGCGAGGAGCTGCTCGTCGAGCTTGGCGACGCGGGACGCGAACGCCCAGGCGACGATGGCGGTGGGGCCGAGCGCGCTCACCGCGAGGAGGAGGTAGACGCGGGTGCGCAGCGAGCCGCGCAGGCGCTCTCGCAGCCCGACCCTCGTCACCGCACCACCCCGTGGATGCTTCGCGCCATCCTCGTCAACCCTTCCAGGGGTCCCCGTCCCCTCAGCACGAAGTGCCGGCCGCCAGCGGTCCATTCGAGCTGGTTCCACAGGGTACCGTCCTCGCCCACAATCCGCGAGAGGGTGGAGCCCTCCCCGAGCCCGGCGCGCTGCTGCTGGATCACCGCCGCCTCCGGAAGGAGGCCCGCCCCGAGCGGCCCGGTGCCGCCGACGGTCTCGGCGAGGAAGAGCGAGGGGGTCCCGTCGCGCGCGTCGAAGGCGAGCGCCACCGACCCGCCCTCGTCGCGGGTGAGGCGGATCGCCTTGGGGGGCCAGCGGTAGGTGTCGGGGAAGTAGGCCGGGAGCATGAGACGCGCCCGCAGCTGTCGCTCGGCCTCCTCCACCGTGGAAGCCCGCCGCACCCCGCGCGGCTCGCCGCGGAGCCATCCCGGCACGGCGTCGAGGGCCCAGAGGAGGGCGGCGGTGCCGACGAGGACCAGCGCGAGGGTCCAGAGCGCGCGCAGCCCCTCGCTCGCCGCCCTTCTCGCCGCCGTGACCCCCGGTTCGCTCATACCACGTGGAAGAGCAAGAGGAAGAGCCCCGCCCCCACCGCCGCCAGGCGGAGGAGCGAGACGCGCAGGGGCTCCGGTCTCGGTCCCAGGAGCGCCCGGCAGCGCAGCTCGATGTCGTGGGCGCGGGCGCGGGCGATGGGCTCCGCGAGCGACGAGAAGAGCGGCCGCGCCCGGTCCGCCGGCGCCTCGTAGCTCCCTCCGGTGGCGCGGTACAGCTTGAGGAGCGCGCTCGCCAGGGCGAGCCTGTCGCCGGTGGCGGCCGCCCCGCGCTCGTCGGCGAGGCGCTCGGCGTCGCGCGCCAGCGCCCGCACCAGGACCTGGGCCCCGGGGTTGAACCACATGAGGCCTCTCGCCCCCATGAGCGCCCAGCTGAGGGCCGGGTCGCGGTGCTCGAGGTGGGCGAGCTCGTGGGCGAGCGCCCCGCGCAGCTCGGCGTCGTCGAGCAGGTCGACCGCCGCGCGCGAGACGACCACCACCGGCCGGCGGGCGCCGGTGCAGTAGAGCACTGCCGGGCCCGCCGGAAAGTAGGCGAGCGGCGGCACCCGCATCCCGAGCGCCCGGGCGGCCTCCCCGAGCGCGCCCCGGACCCGTTCCCCCTCCGGGGTGGCAGGTGGCAGGGGAGGCGGCGCCGCGGCCCGCGAACGGAGGAGCGGGACGAGGTCGAGGAGGAGGAGCGCGAGTCCGGCGAGGGCCATCCCCGTGATCCACCAGGCGTAGAGGCCGGCTCCGAGGAAGGTCACGTCGTCCCAGCGGCGGGCGCTGAAGAGGGCCTGCCCCTCCCGGAAGGCCTCCCCTTCGCGCTGCGGGAAGAGGAGGAAGAGGGTGGGCACGACGAGGAGCGGCCACGCCAGTGCGAGCAGGCGGAAGCCCATGCGCTGGGAGGGCGCGCGCACGCCCCAGAGGCGGACGAGCGCCTCGATCACCAGGGCCGCCACCAGGGTGTGGAAGATGGCCTGGCCGGCGAAGTCGACCCACCGGGCGGCCGCCATGCGCGTCGACCGCCCTCTCCGTCAGTGGCCGTGCCCCGGAGCCGGGGGGGGGCGACCCTCGAGGCGGGCGAGCTCGAGCGGGTGCTCGTGCTCCATCCGTTCGCGGCTGATCTTCCCGGTGAAGATGCAGGCGTCGAACGGGAAGACGTCCGGGTGGAGGTGGGCGTTGAAGATGTGCCAGATGCTGATCACCAGGAAGGCCATCAGCCCCTCGTTCGAGTGGGCCACCTTGGCGGCGGGGATGAGCTCCCCGGGCGCCACCCGGGCCGCGATGGCGGGGTACATGAGGGTGAGGCCGGAGAGGATCATGATCACGTTCCCGATCATGAGGCTCCAGTACTCCCACTTCTGCTTGTAGTCGTAGCGGTCGAAGGGCGCCGGGTGGTCGGCGAGTCCCAGGTAGTAGCGAAGGGTCTGGACGACGTCGAAGAAGTCGCGCTTGTTCACCGCCATGCTGAAGCCCACCCGGCGCGAGAGGATGGCGGAGACCGCGCCGGCGCCGTGGACGACGACCGAGAGGAGCAGCACGATGCCGAAGAAGCGGTGCAGCCAGCGGACGTTGTCGATGCCTCCGAGGAGGCCGATGAGCCCCTGGGCCCAGCGGGCGGTATAGAACTTCTGCGGCAGGCCCGTCGCCACCAGTCCGACGAAGTCCACCATGGTGACGGTGTGCTCGATCCGCTGCTTCGTGCTGAAGCGGACGAAGTACCGGGTCTCGGCGGCTGCGGTGCGTTCGGTCATCGGTTCACCACCACGCGCCACAGGTGGAGCGCGATCTGGATCACGAGGCTGAGGAGGATGAAGGGGATGAGGATGTAGTAGAAGAGCTGCACGCTCCAGACGAGGGGCGACTTCTTCAGGCTGGGCTCGTAGTGCGACATCCAGGCCTTGGGGAAGTTGGCGGTGGCCTCCGGGTGGCACTTGCGGCAGGTCTGGACCAGGTTCGCCTGCAGCACCGTCGAGGTCGGATCGCTCGGGCGCATGATGTTGTGCACGCCGTGGCAGTCGGTGCAGCCCGCCGCCAGGCGATCGCCCTTCGACTTCCTGCCCTTCTGCAGCGACGCCTCCATCCCGTGGAAGTCGGAGAGGTAGGTGTCCACCACCTTGGTGGAGAGCCCGTACCTCTTCATCAGCTTCTCGTCGGTGTGGCAGCGACCGCAGATGTCGGCGGTGCGCAGGGAAAGGGCGCCGGAGCGGGGGTCGGCCACGTCATGGGCGCGGTGGCAGTCGGTGCAGACCGGGACGTCCGGGTTGCCCTCGGTGAGGGCCTTGCCGTGGACGCTCTTCGCGAAGGTGTCTGCCACCTTCTTGTGGCATCCGGCGCAGGTGCTCGACACGCGCGTGCGGGGCTCGCCCGGGTGGCCGATGGCATGGGACCCGTGGCAGTCGACGCAGAGCGCGGCCTGGCGGTTGCCCTTCTGCGCCAGCTGGTAGTGCACCCCGTCGAGGGTCTTCGTGTAGTTCGAGAAGTGGCACTTCTTGCACTGCTCGTAGAAGGCGACGGTGACGTCCCGCTTGGTCTTGAAGGGCTTCGAGTCGTGCGGGTAGTCGCTCATGTCGGTGTGGCAGTCCGTGCACTTCAGCATGTCGCCGTGCACAGACTTCGCGAACGCGTCCTGGTCCACGTAGAGAGCGAGCTTCTCCGGCTGCGCCTTCCCGTCGGTGCCCGGGGCACCCGGCAGGTCCATGGTCATCGTCGGATCGCTGCCGTGACACCCGAGGCAGCTGTCCTGCTCGGCCGGGATGGCCGCGCGCGCCGGCAGGGCGGCGAGCGCGAGGAGCAGGATTGGGTACAGCCTTCTCATCGAAGCACCCCCAAGGAGGCCAGTCGGGAAACGCGACACCGTGAGGGTGTCGGTCCAAGCTTTGCCGTTTACCAGATGGGGCCTGTCGATGCTAGTGCCCTTTCTGCTCAACTGTTCGAATCTCCACAGAAATAATTGATCCAGGATCAAAGCCGCGGGGCGCCCGGATGGGGCGCCTCGCCCACAACGCAAGAAGCGCGCGCGGGCGCTTTCGGAGAGGAGCGCCCGCGCATTCTTTTCGCGGTCGACAGCGCCCGCGAGGTCGGCTCGGGCCGGCGCGCTCCCGGCCCGACCGAGCGGGGATCACCTCACTAGTGGTGACACATGTCGCAGCTGTCGAAGCCGAAGGCCGCCTTGCCGTGACAGGTGCCGCACTGCTTTCCCTGCTCCATCGCCTTGTGGTTGATGGGCTTCCCGTCGGCGGTGGAGCCGGAGGCGAGCGTCTTGAAGAGCGTCGGGTGGCAGCGGGTACACCCGGGCTGCTTCGCGTCCACGTGGCTGGAGTGGCTGAAGGTGACCTTGCCGGGGCTGCCCTCGGAGGAGGGCAGCGGGAAGTCCTTCGGTAGCTTGGGCATCGAGCCGGCGAAGGCCGCCCCGGCGAGGCCGAGCGCCAGGGCGAGGCCGAGGAGTCGAGTGGCTCTCATGGCGTTCCCCCTAGTGTCCGGCCGGCGAGCCCTGGTCGAGCTCGTGGAGGACGGGCATGCGGTTGACGATCCAGCGGAAGGCGAGGATGCCCACGGTGACGAGGGCGAGGGACACCATGATCTCCATCCAGCTCGGGACGTAGCGGACGGGCTGCGTCCAGTTGTAGGCGACCATGGAGATGTTCACCCGGTTGAGGATGATCCCGGTGACGGCGATCACCCCGGCCACCCGCACCACCCGGGCGCGCCGGTTGCGCGCCGCCCAGGCGTACATCACCGAGGGCAACAGGACGAAGCCCAGCATCTCCACCAGCCACCACTTCCCGTAGAACCCCCTGCCGATGTACTCGATGGCGTGGTTGTCGATGACCCCCTGCAGCTTCAGGAAGAAGTAGGCGAACATCACCACCGCTCCCGCCTTCCCCAGTCCCAGGGTGAGCTCGTCGGCGTCGAAGTGGTGCCCCTCGAACTGGCTCGCGAACACCTTGTGCGAGATGGCGCTCTCCACGATCACCATCGAGATGCCGGCGATGACCGCGCTCAGGAAGAAGAAGAAGAACATCGACTCCGAGTACCAGAGCGGGTGCAGCTTCCCGGGGGCGATGATGAAGAGCGACCCCAGAGCCGACTGGTGCATGGTCGAGAACATCACCGAGAGGACCGTGAGCGCGAGCAGGATCTTCTTCAGCGGCCGGTAGAACCGCTGCCACCCCAGCCACTCGAAGAAGGGCACCGCGAACTCGAGCGCCAGGACGCTCGTATAGCAGCACACGCACCAGGCCACCTCGAACAGCACCGACTGGGTCCCGTTGTTGGAGAAGATCCCCACCATGTTCCAGGGCTTCCCCAGGTCGGCGCACAGCCCGACGATGGCGATCACGTACCCCAGGAAACCCGTCAGGATCGCCGGCCGCTCGATGGGGTGGTAGTCCTCCAGCCCGAAGATCTCCACCGTCGCCCCGATGGTGAACCCCCCCGCCGCCAGCGCGATCCCCGTCATCATGTCGAACCCGATCCACAGCCCCCACGGCTGCGTCTGCGACAGGTTCGTCGTCGCCCCCAGCCCGGCGTAGAACCGGTAGACGATGAGCGGCAGCCCCACCGCCAGGATGGCCGCCGCCACGATGTTGAACGGCGTCCACAAGGACTTCAGGTACTCCTTCAGCGTCATCCCCAGGAAGATCTTCTCCTGCACCCAGCTTCCCTGGGCGGGGACCGTCGTCGCGCTATCCATGGTGGCCTCCCTCTCCGGCGCCCTTCTTTCCGTTCTTGTCCTTGCGATGCGAGAACGCGTACATCCCCATGAGCAGCGGCGGCCACAGCGTCATCACCACCGGCGGCACCCCCAGCGCCCCCTTCACCAGCTTCGGGTACGAGTTGTCGTTCACCTTCACCTCGAACCCCAGCTCCTCGAACGGGATGTCGGTGATGTACATCCAGTTCGTCCCCCCGGCCTCCTGCTCCCCGTAGATGTGCTGGGTGTACTTCCCCTCGTTCCCGTACACCCGCCGCCGCGCCTCCTCCACCAGCTCCCCGCGCAGCCCGAAGTTGAGCGCCCCGCTCGGACACACCGACACGCACGCCGGCTTCTTCCCCTCCGCCTGCCGCGTCGCGCAGAAGGTGCACTTCCTCACCAGCGGGATCGCCTTCGAGTACTGGTACTTGGGCATCGACCACGGGCACGCCACCATGCAGTACCGGCATCCCATGCACCGGTCCCCGTGGTAGGCCACCGGCCCCGTCGGCTCCTTGTCGATGGCTCGCACCGGGCACGCCGACGCGCACGCCGGCTCCACGCAATGCATGCACTGCCGCTTCACGTAGCGGCTCTCCCCCGACGGCTTCTCCACCTGGTTCACCACCGTGAACGAGTTCGGCCCCGTCGGCCGCCGCGTCGCGTACGCCTCCGCGTCCGCCACCGGGTCCGGCAGCCCGTTCGCCTCCGCGCACGCCGCCTCGCAACCCCGGCACCCCACGCACACCGTGGTGTCGACCAGCACCGCCCGCTCCCCCTCCCCGGGCACCTCCTCCCTCCCGAACGCCTTCGCCGTCACCGGCGTCACCGTCAGAGCCGCGGTCCCCGCGGCGCCCATCTGCAAAAAGGTTCTTCTCCCGAGCTTCATGGTGTCCCCTCCGG
>Ga0335081_10021509_pt1 | contig 10439 bp, 11 predicted proteins | sample Lox_Sample_35_FD_206713 | JGI IMG/M metagenome (GOLD analysis project Ga0335081, IMG submission 206713) | Soil microbial communities from Loxahatchee National Wildlife Refuge, Florida, United States - Lox_Sample_3.5 | ecosystem: Environmental > Terrestrial > Soil > Wetlands | place: USA...
CCTCACGACGCGGTCGCTCAGGTCGGTCTGCCGTCGCGACGAGGCCTTCGGCCAGGACACCCAAATCATCCCGTCCAGCTTGAGCATCGCCTTCAACCTAGGGAGCTCTCTTTCCAGGGTCGCCCTTTCAGTGCTAAAGAGCTGGATGAAGTCCAACGGCCCTTCCGGCTCCCGGGCGACGACCGCCCCGTCGGGCAGCCTTCCCAGGAGCCGGTCGTAACCGTCCGGAGCGTTCGACAAGGCGAGCACGTCGCCCTTCTTGATCCCCAGCTTCTGCGCGAGGGGCCTTCCGGAGTACCCTGCAGACACGGGCCCTGCTCAGAGCTTTTCGTATTTAATGGTCCAACAGTCAACTGAAATGAGTCACGCGGTCGCAGCGACTGAGGCTCTCCGTCGAAGCCTACACTCTATCTGAGCAGCAACCTCGTCGGCAGCAGGAGCAGGAGCACGGACAACTGCAGCCGCACTTCTTGCAGATGCCCGAGGGGCACGTGTCCACCTCCTGCTTCGTGTAGGTCTTCGAGAGGCTCATCACGGCGCTCTGTGAGGTGATGAGCAGGCTACCGCATAAACCGCTCGGAGGCGCACCACAAAACTGGTCGGCGCCTGGGCGGGCGGGGCTCGTCGACGCGTTCGCGTGCCCAGAACGGGATGTTCTCCGCCTAGGGTTTAACCTCTCGACCGCCGTGACACTTTCCATGCAAGCGGAGTCAAAGGTCGGAGGCGGCAACAGGGCGACCATGGTGTTCTTCGTCACGATTCTGGTCGTAGCGGCAGCTTTCGCGGTCTACTCGGTCCTGCCGGCCCACAAGGCGCAGCCAGGGGTCTCGGCGGCCGGCGCGACGCCGCAGGGGCTGAGCTCCTTCCAGAGCTATTATCAGCTTCAGGCCTTCGTCGCCGCTAACGCCAAGAGCGCCCAGGAGTATGACAGGTACGGGGGAGCAGGCTTCATCGGAGGCCCCCTGATGCTCGCCGGAGGCATAGGCCTCCCCGTCGAGCAGATTGCGGGAGTCGCTGCGCCCGGTGCGGTGGCCGCAGTGGCAGCGGGGTCTCAGTCCAGCCCGGCCTTCACCGGGACCAACGTCCAAGTCCAGGGCGTCGACGAGCCGGACATTGTGAAGACCGACGGCACCCACCTGTTCGTGGCGGCGAACGGGACCGGCTCCAGCTCCTCTGCTGGCTCCGTGACGATAATGGACGCCTACCCGCCGAACTCCACCTCCGTCCTCTCGACCGTGAGCCTCCCGAACTCCCAGATCTTGGGGATCGAGGTGGCTCAGGGCCGCCTCCTCGTCATCGACCAGCGCTACACCAACACGACCTACGTGGGCCTCCTGCTCTACAACACCTCCACCCTTTCCTCGCCGAGCTTGATGGAGAACGAGACCGTCTCGGGCAACTACGTGGCGGCCCGCCTCGCCCAAGGATACCTCTATGCCGTGGTGCAGCAGCCCTCCTACCAGTTCGACGGCCGGGGCAACGCGACGGGCGTGTTGCCGTTCGTGACTGCAAACGGCGAAAAGACTGCCCTCTCGCCGCCCTCGGTCTACTACACCCCGAACAACTCGCAGATTGGTGACTACACCATGATAATCAGCATCGGGATGGCCTCTGGCGCCGCGACCACGCTCTCAGTCCTGACCGGCCCGTCCTCCACCGTCTTCGTCTCTACCTCTAACATCTACGTGGTCTACTCCAACTACAGGCTGTACGCGGACGCCGACAACATCCCTGGGGACGTCTTCTCGGGAGGCGTCATCACCTCGCCCTCAGCCGGGCAGGAGCAGAACAGCACGATATTCCGAGCGTCCTACACGAACGGGACCGTCGCCGTCCAGGCGGTGGGCTCCGTCCCAGGGAGCGTCCTCAACCAGTTCTCGATGAACGAGTACGACGGGTACTTCCAGGTGGCGACGAGCCGCATCGCCACGATAAACGGGAACGCCACCGAGAGCGACGACGTCTACGTCCTGAACTCGAACATGAGCCAGGTTTCGGCGCTCCAGAACATCGCGCCCGGAGAGAACCTATACGCGGTCAGGTTCGTGGGCGACATGGGCTACGTGGTGACCTTCGAGCAGATCGACCCGCTCTTCGCGATATCCTTCGCGGACATGACACACCCTGTCATCCTAAGCGCCCTCAAAGTCAACGGATACTCTGACTACCTCCAGCCGCTCTTCAGCAACTACCTCCTCGGGGTCGGGAAGGACACCGTCGCCTCTTCGACCGGGGACTTCGCCTACTATCTCGGGCTGAAGCTCTCGCTCTTCCACGTCGCGGCCAACGGGTCGTCTTCCGACGTCCAGGACTATTTGATCGGGGACCGCGGGACGGACTCGCCGGTCCTCACGAACCACCTGGCGCTCACGTGGGACCCCGCGAACAACGTGACCGTGATGCCCGTCCTGCTCGCGAAGGTGAGCGCGAACCAGCAGGGCAGCTCACAGAACCCGCCGCCCGAAGGAAACCCGGTCTGGCAGGGCGCCTATGTCTTCAGGGTCGACTCCTCTGGTTTCACCCTCCTCGGGAACGTCACGCAGTACCCCGCCGGGATGAACTACGGCGACTCGCCCAACAACAACCTGCAGGTAGAGAGGAGCGTGATCATCGGGAACTACCTCTACACCATCTCGCAGAGCGAGGTCATGGTGAGCGACCTGTCGTCGTTCGGGACGGTGGCGACGGTCGCTCTGCCCGGAAGCTAGGTCGTTTCGTCAAAGGGCAGCGCCGCTGCCTTGGCTCGAGAAACATGCGGTGGCAGCAAGTTGGACTCTAGGTTCAAATCACCACGCGAAAGGCCATGCAAGCGCCATCCCTGGCCCGTCTACCTAATCTCAATCTGAGTAATTCTGATGCACATGACACTTTGGGCGGAACTGATTTCAGGTTCGGCGCGAGAGTTTAGACAGCATGCGAAGGATGAATGTGTCGGAAAAATTATGGAGCCAAGATCGCACGTGTCGGAATCTAACGGCGTAGACGCGTACATTGCAAAATGCCCAACGAGCGTTCAAGCGAAGCTAAAGGAAGTCAGGTTAGCGATAAGGGAGGCGGCACCAGGTGCAGCAGAGACCATGAGCTACTTTGAGATGCCCGGATATTCGTATCCCGGATATGACTACAACGGAATGTTCGCCTGGTTCAGTTTCAAGAAACCTTGCATTGGGCTCCACCTCCGACCTCCAGTTATACAAAATCACGAAAAAGAACTCGCAAGCTATGCTACAACAAGAGCCATTGTACGCCTCCCAATGGACAAGAAAATACCCATTCCTCTCGTAAAGAAGCTGGTAAGAGCAAGCATTAGGGTAATGAAGGACAAATCCAGAAGCGGAAGTCCGAAGCCTCGAAAGAGGTGATTGATATGGGGTCGCAGGTATGCACACCTGATTGCGTTCAAATCGAAGCCCTAGATGCGCTTCATGACGAACAGGCCGGACTCTCCCGCCTGCGGCGGCCGCCCGGGTGACTGCAACAGGTCCCAGGGGCGACAAGTGCTCCTCAACCCGTATTAGCACCCTTCAATGCTTTGAATGGGTTTGACCCCCGAGGCCAGACGAGGTGCTCGCTCAACCAGTCTAGTCGTGGTGGGCGTGACCCTGTCGATAGTCACAGTTGCAGTCCTCTCCTTCGCCTACCTCTCTGCAAACGGTCCTAGCGTCTCTACCGCGAGCGGGTCAGCCTCTAAGACCAGCTCAAGCGCAGCGGGTTCACCCGTCTCAACAGCCAGCGAGCCGGCTTCGGAGACGAGCATTGCTGCAGCGAGCTCCTCCGCGCAAGCAGCCAGCAACGCGGTCGACGACCCACTGCTCGACGAACCCTCGCTTCCCACGCTCTACCACGAGACGTGCGTCACGCCCGACTATCCCGAAGACAATTCGACGACGTGCGTGTCGACCACCTCGACGCTGGGCGTCCCTCAGAACCTCACCATGGGAACCGACTTCGTCACTTATCCTGGCGGCTACACTGAGACGGTCTATGAGCACTTCTTCGCCTTCGTGTTGACCACGAATGACACGATCCAATTCGCCGAGAGGGGCGTCCCATATGGCAATACTGCCGCCTCGGTCAAGGTCTATTTTGGCGGGAACACCTCGATTAAATTTACCGACCTCCGCGGCCTTGTGAACTCGGGGAGCCTCAAGTATCTGACAGAAAGCCCTGGGGCATGGGAGATGCTGACGACTGACAGGTACAGCGGCCAGCTTGCCAAGGGTCCTGGAGTCTACGTCTTCGACCTCGATGGAAGAGGGGGTGGTGGCATGGCCTACTTCCTCGTGAGGGACGAGTCTGCGCTTCAGCAGGGGGTCAAGGTCAGCATAGGCTCGCCCCAAGAACTCGGAGTGGTCTTCGCCGGAAGCTCTTGCGCAGGAGGCCCAACCTATGAGACTGGGCCCAGAGAGGAAGAGTTCCCCGTGACCGTGACCGCAAACTCCACCACGAACGTTGACCTGGTCTCGCCCGACGTGCCCACTGGCGTCTGGGTCAAGTTCGTACCTTCCGTCCTGCAGGGCGTGGGTCCTGAGGGTGCCCAATCTATGCTGCTCCTCTCCGGCGACGAGGTGCCGAACGGCGGGAACCTCTACAACGTCTCACTCTTCGTCGACGCCTTCAGCCCGGGCAGCCGGTCGACCGGCGAATCATTCATTTCCCTTGACGCGGCTTATGGCTTGATGGACATTCTCAACTCTCCTGGCCCGCTAACCTCGCCGCCGATGAGCCAGGGAATCTTTTTCGACACGACCAGCAGGCAGAACACCACCACATACACGCCGGTCTCTGAAGGGAACCAAACCAACTATCTCGGGATTAGTGCAGTGTATGATCCCGCTTCCACTAGCCAAGGGAACGCCTCGTCCTTCCTGGTCACGGTCACAGGTGTAGGGTTGATTCAGAACGGAAGTGAGACTGCCCTTCCTCCGTGGATTGCCGTGAAGCCGGTCAACTCGAGCTTCCAGCTGGTCGCAGATACGCCGTACAACTTGCAGGTCTGCGTAACCATATCGACCTCTCCGCCGCTCGGCGATTTTACAGTGGTACTCAACGAGACGGTAAACGGGGAGAAGTTCTCAGGCGAGTTCGTTGTCGAAATAGGGTCTGGAACCTTCGACTAGAATCCTCGTGAATCTAGCGCGAAGAAACTCACTCGTGCCGTTAAGTGATGGGTTGATGGAATAAGAGGCTCGCGTGCCTCCAGGTGTTGTGAGCAACAACATCGATCACGAAGACAAGATGAAAGTGCGGTCTATGAGATTTGAACGATGCGGTCGCAGCAACTTGAACTTTTAAGTTCAAATCCCGCGCCGCAGTCACTTCGTTTTCGATTCTGGGAACTTGTAGTTCTTTGAGAAAAGAGCCGCGACCATGATGAGGCCGGTAAAAACAATTCCAACAGCGAAGATTAGATTGAACGCCAGGGGCGATGCGATTCGGCCGACCACCAACGTTTGCCCGTTAACAATCTTCGTGAGCGGCTCGGTGTAGGAGACGAGGAGTGTCGTGGCAATTATCGGCCCGAAAGACTGTCCGAGCGTCGCAAGCATCGAGTTTATGCCCATGCCGATGGTGACCTGGTCCTTCGGCAGCGAGACCGAGACCATGTTCACCGAGGGGAGGATCACCGCCGCCCATCCTGAAAAAGCCACTACGGCATCGACCGTAAGGTAGAGCCCCGACGACCGCTGGACGATGCAAAGTGAGAGCCCGGCTATCAAGGCCAGAGAGCCGGCCAGCATCACAGGCTTGGGTCCCACCTTCGGCATGAGCCTGCCCGCGAGTATCGCCCAGCAGATTAGGCTTAACGTGGCTGGGGCGAGGACGAGGCCGGTCGAGAGGATGTCGAGCCCGAGACCGTATGGCTTCGGGTACTCCGCGTAGTAGATGAAGGCGTAGTAAAACAGGAAGTTCGATATCCCTCCGATTATGCGCACCAGGTTGGCTACGAGGACGTTCCTGATTCGCAGAAGGCTCAGCTGGATCAGGGGGCTCGCGCTCCGGGTTTCGAGCACGAAGAAGGCCGCGGCGAGGAAGAGCCCAGGCGACAGCAAGGATATGCTCGCGGGGGACAGCCATCCGATTGAGGGGCCTTCTGTGAGGTAGACGAGGATCAGCAGCATGCTTCCGCCGAGCGCGAATGCCCCCGCGTAGTCGACGCGGGTCCCCTTCGCGACAGGGCCCTCTACCAGCACTCTTGCCGCGAGGACGAACACCAAAACGCTCGGGACGAAGACGGTGAAGAATCCGTATCTCCATCCCAGGTTCTGGATGACCAGGGAGCCGAGCACGTATCCCGCGGTCGTGCTAATCGCGACCACGCCTCCTATCACGCTCTGCGCATAGGCCTGTCTCTCCTTCGGGAAGATGTCCGTTACCATGGCGAACGCGAGGGGAGCAAGAACGAGGCCGGTCGCCTGCATGGCCCTCGCGAGCAGCAGGACGTAGATTGAAGGGGCGAACCCGGCTATCCCGACCCCCACAGTGTATATCCCGAGCGCTATCAGGAACATCCGTTTCTTCCCGTGGATGTCGCCGAGTCTTCCGAAAAGCGGCAGGGACGCCGTGCCAACGACCAGCAGGACGGACGTGACCCAAGAAACGAGAATGGGCGTGGTGTTGAATTCCTTCTGGATGACTGGAATCGCGGGGAGAATCATCGCCTCCACGTAGTCTCCCATGGTGACCGCGAGCGTGATGGTAAGCAGCATCACCGTGGAGCGCCTTCCTCCACTGACCACGTCGGTCCCGCCCGAATTGTCAGCGACTACCAAGTCCCTCTCGGTCCCATCGCGGGATCGACTTCGGATTACTCTACTGCCTCATATGGCAGGCTTTTCGGCGAAGAATATAAGCGGGCAGGACCGCAGAGGATTCGTCATGCGCAGGCTCGTCGTCGAGCTATATGGCAGAGGATTCGAGAAGCGAGTAGAAGGGAGCTCGTTTCAGGGCATAAAGTCGATGGAGGTAATCCACGTCCTCAAGAACGACCAGAATGAGTTCGCCGCCATCTGCAGGATAACGCTCAAGGACGCGGACTCGAGCGTCGAGGATGCCTTCAAGAATGACGGCGTCACGATGGCGGTTCAGGTGCTGGAACGTGAGGAGGAGAAGCGTGTCGGGGAAGAAGGACCCGCTTTCCTGGTCCTACTGAAAAGAAGGCCGAGGCCCGGTTTCCTTTTCGGTGACACCATGACCAAGCCGGGAGCCGGCTATCTATTCAGCCCATTGGACTTCAAGGACGGGAAGTTGAGGTTCACGTTCGTCGGCACCCAGAAGCAGGTAAAGGAGATACTCGGAGGGGCCGAAGAAAGGGGTATTCAATACAGGGTGGTCTCGCTGACCGATGCAGACTTCGCTCCAGACTCGCTCCTCAACCGCCTCACCGACAAACAGCGCAAGATACTCATAATGGCCTACAAGCTCGGTTACTTCGACGTGCCGAAGAAGATAAACTCAGACGAGGTTGCCCGTCGCTTGCACCTGACGGGCTCAACGGTTGTCGAGCATCTCAGCAAGGCTGAGCGCCGCCTGCTAGTCGGAATCATCGGCGAAACTTAGGTCCGCCAACAAAAAAGCCCCGAGGAGAAATGATTGCGGTCGCAGGGATTTGAACCCTGGTCTCCGGTCCCGCCTTTACGACGGAATTGCCAGCTTGGAGGGCTGAAGTCCTAGACTGTCCTCCCGAAGGATCCAGACTGGACGACGACCGCGCGAGCACGGGCCTCGAACATCCCCCTTTTTACCGTTGGTCTTTGGTCGCCTTCTCTATCTCGTACACCACGCGCGCAGCCACGACGTGAGCGTCCAGCGCCCTGTCGTCAATCCTCACCAGCCTGTCGAAGGCCTTGAGGTCCCTGGGGAGGAAGTGCCCTCGCGGAAAGCCGCCGACGACCACCGCCGGGTCCTTCCTCAGGGCCAGCTCGCCGGCCAGCTCCTCCAGGCGCTCGGGCGCCCCCTGGACCGACAGGCCTGCGGCGAAGTCGGCCCCTAACCCCTTCAGGAGCTGGGGCAGCGTGGCCTTCCGCACTCTGACCAGCCCCTCTTCGGGCCTCTCGACCAGCAGCTTCTCCATGAGGTTCCTGAACCTCGCATAGCTCTTCGGCGGACGCGCCCCCTCCCCGAACTCGAGCACCGAGTCGTCGATGGTCTGGATGTAGACCCTGGCCTTCCCCTCCTGGTGCAGCGGGGTGCTGGTCACGTTCAGCAGGGTCAGGTGGACGAGGTCGGGCCTCCCCCTCCTGTAGCCATCGCTGAGCTTGAGCATCGCGGAGTGGTGGATGCTCCTGTCGAGCAGTATGCCGCAGGGCTCCTGGGCGCGCCGCTCCGCGTCCCTCCTGACCGACGACTCGCGCCAGAGGGCCTCCGGGATGAGCTCCAGGGCGGCCTCCGCGATGACAAAGTGGAGCTTCAAGGGGTCGAGCAAGACTTTTCGAGTCGCGATTAATTACTTTGCGCGAGGGAAGAAAGAGACGCCCCAGGTCAAGCGGAAGGAGGCGAAGAGGCAGGCGACGATCGCGGCGAAGACCTTGCTCGAGCTCTCCGCCTCGACCGCGCACGACGACCTCGATCTGGCCAAGGAGCAGGCGGCCCTGGCGAGGAAGCTCATGCTGAAGTACAACATCAGGTTCGGCTGGGACCTCAAGAGGCTCTACTGCCACGGCTGCAAGGAGCTCATCGTGCCCGGGGTGAACGCGCGGGTGAGGCTCGCCGGGGGGATGGTCCTGACGACCTGCGCCAACTGCGGGCGCGTCAACAGAAAAAGCCTGGGGCAGGCTTAAATATTCAAAGGGAAGGGCTGGACAATCTACTAACCCGGAGAAAGAGAGAGTGGTAAAGGTCTACGACGTCCCTGCGGACAAGCTAATCGAGGAGCTCGCGTCTCACCTCAAGCGGGTGCCCGAGATCGAGCCCCCCACGTGGGCGTCGTTCGTAAAGACAGGCTCGCACGCCGACAGGCCGCCGCAGCGTCAGGACTGGTGGTATGTCAGGGCGGCGTCCCTCATGAGGAAGGTCTACATGCAGGGCCCCATCGGGATAGAGAAGCTGGAGATAGCCTACGGCGGGAGCAAGCAGCTCGGCTACTTCCCGAAGCACCACAGGGACGCGGGAAGCTCCGCGATCAGGAACATCCTGAAGGGCCTCGAGCGGGCGGAGCTCGTCTCGAAGCAGGGCACCTCCGGAAGGGTGCTCACGCCGAAGGGAGTGGCTCTTCTCGACAAGGTCAGCAAAGATATTTTTAAGGAACTTGTGAAGCAGAACCCAGCGCTAGAAAGGTATAGTTGATTCTATGATGGACGAGCAGCACAAGGAGGTTCAGCCGAGGGCGGCTTCGCAGGAGGAGGCGTCCCGACGGGCCATGCGCGAGAACGTGATGCGGGTCGCCCTTACGTCGGAGGCTCGGCAGCGGCTGGCCAACGTCAGGATGGTCAAGCCGGAGGTCGCGCACGCCATCGAGGAGTACATCATCCAGATGGTCTCCTCCGGGAGGCTCAAGAGGACGATAGACGACGAGCAGCTCAAGGAGCTCCTCACCACCATCCAGGGGACGGCCAAGAGGGAGTTCAAGATCAGGAGGATATAGGGCCATGGGAAGAAACAAAGACGCGTCAAAGAAGAACCGCCTGATGAAGGCGAGGAAGGACAACGCGTCCGTGCCGACCTGGGTCATCGCGAGGACCAACAGGAAGGTGAGGACCAACAGCAAGCACAGGGGCTGGAGAAGGACCAAGCTAGGGTTCAAGTAGGCCCGTCAGACCGAGATAGCCAGAGAGCAGAGCAAAGATGTCGTCAACAAACGTCGAGCCCCTGACAAGGGTGCACATGGTCCCGCTCAGGCGGGCCTTCGAGGCGCCCAAGTACAGGAGGACGAAGGTTGCGATAAGGGTCATCCGCGAGTTCACCACGCGCCACATGAAGGCCAAAGAGGTCAAGATCGACAAGGAAGTCAACCTCCTGCTTTGGTCGCGGGGCATAACGAATCCGCCTCGGCGCATCAAGCTCGAGATGGAGAGAGACGAGGACGGAGTGGTCTCAGTCCGATTGCCGCCCGCCGAAGAGTCATCCTAAATGGGTCTTCACCTAGTCGACCTTTACAGAAGCCCTAACATCGGAATCTTCCTAAAGGCGAACGACAAGGCCGTCCTCGTCCCCAAGGGCATAGCCGGCAGCAAGGCGGAAAAGCTCGCAGCAGACCTGGAGGTCGTGGCCTGCCACACCTCGGTTGGGGGCACCCGGCTGATAGGCCCGCTCATCGCCATGAACAACAGGGGCATCGTCGCCTCCCGGATGATAGAGGACTACGAGATGGACGAGATCTCCTCCAAGACCGGGCTCAGGGTCACTCGGCTCGAGTCGAGGTTCACCGCCGTGGGGAACCTGGTCGCGGCGAACGACCACGGGGCCATAGTCTCGCCGGTGCTGGAGCGCCATGCTGTCGA
>Ga0335081_10021512_pt1 | contig 10438 bp, 7 predicted proteins | sample Lox_Sample_35_FD_206713 | JGI IMG/M metagenome (GOLD analysis project Ga0335081, IMG submission 206713) | Soil microbial communities from Loxahatchee National Wildlife Refuge, Florida, United States - Lox_Sample_3.5 | ecosystem: Environmental > Terrestrial > Soil > Wetlands | place: USA: Florida...
CTCGGCGAACCGCTTCCGCCCCTGGTACGCGCTGAAGGGCTGGCTGCTCGCCTTCCTGCTCTCGGCGGCCCTCCTCGGTTCGCTCCAGGCGGGGCTCCTCGATCCGCTCGCGCTCCTCGCGCGGGGCCTCGCCGCCGGGCTGTGGCCGCTCTTGCCGGGCGGGCGGCCGGTGCCGGGCGGCCTCCTGGCGGCCGCGCTCCTCGCGGCGGTGCTCCTCGCGAGCCGCTTCATCCCGCGCCTCTTCTGCCGCGCGCTCTGCCCGCTCGGCGCGCTCCTCGGGGTCCTCTCCCGCGTCTCGCTCTTCCGCCTCCACCGCGCTCCGGGCGCCTGCACCGCCTGCGAACAGTGTGCCTTCGCCTGCCAGGGCGCCGACGAGCCCTTGGGCGAGCACCGCCCGGGCGAGTGCCACCTGTGCCTCAACTGCGTGGGGAGCTGCCCGGAGGGCGCACTCGCCTACCGCTTCCTCGGCTCCGTCCCGCGCGCGGACGCGCGGCCCGACCTCTCCCGGCGCTGGCTCGTGGGCGGGATCCTGTCCGGCCTGTGCGCGGCGCCGCTCCTGCGAGCCGGGGGCGGGGGTCGGGCGGCCGCCTCGCCGCGCCTCCTCAGGCCGCCGGGCGCGCTCCCCGAGCGCGCCTTCCTCGAGCGCTGCGTGAAGTGCTCCCTGTGCGAGCAGGCCTGCCCGACCGGCGCCCTCCTGCCGGCCCTGGCGCAGGCGGGCGTGGAGGGGTTCTGGTCGCCGGTGCTCGTCCCGCGGCGCGGCGCCTGCGAGTTCGCCTGCACCCGCTGCGGCGAGGTCTGCCCGACCGGCGCCCTCGAGAAGCTCACCCCGGCCCGCAAGACCGGCTACGATGGCGGGCCGCCGGTCCGCATCGGCACCGCCTTCCTCGACCGCGGCCGCTGCCTGCCCTGGGGCATGGCCACCCCCTGCGTGGTCTGCGAGGAGATGTGTCCCACCGATCCCAAGGCCATCTGGCTCGAGGCGGCGAGCGCGCCCTCGCGCGGCGGGGGCGGGGTGGAGCTGCGCCGGCCGCGGGTCGACCCGGCCCGCTGCGTCGGCTGCGGCCTGTGCGAGAACCGCTGCCCGGTCGGCGAGGAGGCCGCCATCCGGGTGAGCTCGGTGGGCGAGACGCGCGACCCGCTGAACCGCATGCTGCTGTAGAGCGCCCTTCGGGCCCGGGCTCGACGCCGCGGCCCCGCAGGGCGTCCCGGGAAAGGGAGATGACCTCATGACCGAGCCGGCAGGGGCCCCGACGCCGGAGGCGCTCCGCGCCGCCCTCGCGCACAGCCCGCACCTCTCGCGCCTTTCGGGCGAGGACCTCGCCGCGCTCGCCGAGGCCCTCGAGCTCCTCGAGGTGCCCGCGGGCGAGGTGCTGGTGCGCGAGGGGGCCCCGGGCGGCGAGCTGTACTTCGTGCTCTCGGGCGAGGTGCGGGTGCGCCGCCGCGACCTGGCGCTGCGGCCCATCGGGCCGGGCGGGCAGTTCGGGGCGCTCGCCCTGCTCACCGGCCGCCCGCGCTCGGTCACCGCCAGCGCGGCCACGAGGCTCCTCCTCGCCCGCCTGCGGCCCGAGCGCTGGCGCGACCTCGTCGCGCAGAGGCCGGCGGCGGCCCTGGCCCTCACCACCGACGTCCTCGTCCACGTGCGCGACGAGCTCGTCGAGGTGACCGAGGAGGTGGGTCACCTCACCCGCGGGCGCACCCTGCCGCGCGCCCGCGAGGTGGCGGTGCGCATGAAGGGGGTGGAGCGCCGGGTCGCGACCGGCACGCCGCTCTACCAGCTCTTGCCGCGCGAGGAGGGGGGCTCGCTGGTGGTGGCGGGCCTGCTCAACCAGAAGCCGGTCTCGCTCAGCACCCCGCTCGTCGGCGACGCGGCCATCGCGCCGGTCACGGTGGCCGACTCGGACGGCCGCCAGGTGTGGGCGCGCAGCATCGGGCTCCTCGCGCTCGAGGCGGCCCAGGAAGTCGCGCCCGAGCTCAAGGTTCGCCTCGGCCCCTCCCGCGGGCCGCACCAGCTCGTCGAGGTCGACCCGCCCCCGGGGGCGGCGGTCCCGAACCTCACCGAGCTCGCCGGCCGGATGAGCGCGGCCATGGAGAGCCTGGTGGCCGAGGACGTCCCGTTCCGCCAGGAGCTGTGGGCGGTGGAGGAGGCGCAGAGCTACTTCCAGGAGCGCGGCTGGGACGACGCGGCGCGGTTGCTCGCCACCCTCCGCCAGGCCACCGTGCCCCTCATCAGCTGCGGCCAGGTCTACGCGCTCGGCATGGGCATCTTCCTGCCCTCCTCGGGGGCCCTGCGCGGCTTCGCGCTCACCGCCCGCGGGGGGAGCCTGGTGCTCGACTACGGCCGCCACGATCCGCGCGCCGACCGTTCCCCGCCGCTCGCCCTGGAGGCCGAGGGGGGGATGGCGGCCGCTCACCTCGCCTGGCTGGCCGGCATGGGTGTGACGAGCGTGGGCGCCTTCAACGAGCTGTGCGTGTCGGGCGGGGTGGCCCAGCTCATCCGGGTGGCCGAGGGCTTCCACGAGAAGCGCATCGGCGCGGTGGCCGACGCCATCGCGGCCCTGCGCGACCGGGTGCGCATCATCGCCATCGCCGGGCCCTCCTCGTCGGGCAAGACCACCTTCATCAAGCGCCTCAGCACCCAGCTCGAGATCGACGGCCTGAGGCCGGTCGGGCTGTCCCTCGACGACTACTACGTCGACCGCGAGCGCAACGTGCGCGACGAGAACGGCCAGTACGACTTCGAGGCGCTCGAGGCCATCGACCTCCCGCTCTTGCAGGACCACGTGCGCCGCCTGCTCGCCGGGGAGACGGTCGCCACCGCGCGCTACGACTTCCTCACCGGGAAGAGCGCGCCCGAGGCGGGGCCCCACATCCGCCTCGGGCGCGGCAACGTGCTCATGCTGGAGGGGATCCACGGCCTGAACCCGCAGCTCCTGGCCGGCATCCCCGCCCCGGGCGAGGTCTACCGCATCTTCATCCACCCCATGACCACCCTCCCCTTCGACCGCCTCCTGCGCGCCTCGGCCACCGACCTGCGGCTGCTCCGCCGCATCGTGCGCGACCGGCACCGGCGCGGCTACAAGGCCGAGGACAACATCCTGCGCTGGCCCTCGGTCGAGCGCGGCGAGCGCCGCCACATCTTCCCCTTCCTGGGGGAGGCCGACGCCGTCTTCGACACCTCGCTCGTCTACGAGCCCTCGGTCCTGAAGGTTTACGCGGAGCGCTACCTCCTCGAGGTGCCGCGCAGCTCGCCGGCCTTCGGCACCGCCTGGCGGCTGAGGCTGCTCATCGACCGCTTCGTCTCCATCTACCCCGAACACGTCCCCCCCACCTCCATCCTGCGCGAGTTCATCGGGGGGAGCGGCTTCGAGTACTGACCCTCCGTCCGGGAGGGGCCCGCCCGGCCTGGCCGGCTGGCCCTCCCGGGGGGCGGGTTTGACAGCCGCCGCGCCCGCGCCTTAGCTTAGTATCTCGTAAAGAAATCTGGTTTCTCACACCGAAACCAGCATCCCGGGCGCGGCCGGTCGGGCGCGCCCTCGGGAGGCGAGGACCGATGAGCCCCTCGCATCGCTACCCCCACGGGAAGTTGCTCTACCGCGCCCTCGACCGCGCCTTCCCCCTCGTGGTGCGCGGCGAGGGGTGCTGGCTCTTCGACGAGGACGGCCGCCGCTACCTCGACGCCTGCGGCGGCGCGTTCGCGGCCACCCTCGGCCACGGCCAGGCCGAGATCGCCCGGGCGCTGGCCGAGCAGGCCGCCCGGGTCGCCTACGTGAACGGCACCGCCTTCACCAACGCCCCGGCCGAGGAGCTCGCGGAGGCGCTGGCGGCGCTCCTCCCCAAGGGGCTCGATCACGTCTACTTCCTGTGCTCCGGCTCGGAGGCGGTCGAGGCCGCCCTCAAGATCGCCCGCCAGCACTTCGTCGAGTCGGGGCGGCCCGAAAAGCACAAGATCATCGCCTGCGCCCCCGGCTACCACGGGAACACCCTGCTCGCCCTCTCGGCCTCGGCTCGCCCGCACTACCGGGCCCTCTTCGGCCCCTGGCTCGTCCCGGTCCGCATGATCCCGGCGCCCTACCCCTACCGCCTGCCGCCGGGCTCGCCGGCCCTCTCGGCCGAGGCGCTCGAGGAGGCCATCCTGGCGGAGGGCCCGGGGACGGTGGCGGCCTTCATCGCCGAGCCGGTGGGCGGCACCTCGACCGGCGCCTCGGTGCCCCCCGCCGACTACTACCGGCAGGTGCGCGAGGTGTGCGACCGGCACGAGGTGCTCTTCGTGGCCGACGAGGTCCTGTGCGGCTGCGGCCGGACCGGGCGCTTCTCGGCCCTCGAGCACTTCGGGGTGGTGCCCGACCTCATGACGCTCGGCAAGGGCCTCTCGGGCGGCTACGCGCCGCTGTCGGCGGTGGCGGCCACCGAGCGGGTCCTCGCGCCCATCGCCCGCGGCTCGGGGGCGGTGAGGCACGCCCAGACCTTCTCGCACACCCCGGTCATCTGCGCGGTGGGCCTCGCCGCCCTCCGCTTCCTCGTGAAGCACGACCTCGTCCGCCGCGCGGCCGCCGAGGGCGAGCTCCTCCAGGCGAAGCTCGCGGCCCTGCGCGAGTCGCCCGCCGTCGGGGACGTGCGCGGCCAGGGCCTCCTCGCCGGCGTCGAGTTCGTGGCCGACCGGGCCACCCGGGCTCCCTTCCCCCGCGCCCTCCGCTTCGCCGAGACCTTCGCCGCCCGCGCCCTCGAGGTGGGGCTCGTGGTCTGGCCGGGGACCGGCCACGCCGGCGGCGGGGACGGCGACCTGGCCATGATCGCGCCCCCCTTCGTGGTGACGGAGGAGGAGCTCGACCTCGTGGTGGCCCTCTTTCGCCGCGCGCTCGCCCTCACCCTGGAGGCCTGCCGTGTCCACCCCTAGCCCTCCCCCCTCCAAGGTCACCTACACCTCGGCCCGGATGGACCTCACCCTCTTCCACCGCGCCTTCGACGAGGCCCTCGCGGCGGTGCGGGCCCGCGCCGGCGAGCGCCACCCCATCCTCGTCGAGGGGCGCTCGCTCAGCTCCCCGGCTGCGCCGCTCGTCGACACCTCCCCCATCGACACCGGGCTCGTCCTCGGGTTCTTCGAGTCGGCCCAGGCGGACCACCTCGACCTCGCGGTACAGGCGGCGCGCCGGGCCCAGCCGGCCTGGGGCCGGCGCCCCTTCGCCGAGCGGGTCGCCCTGCTGCGCCGGGCGGCGGCGGCCATCCGGGCGCGGCGCTTCGAGCTCGCCGCCCTCATGAGCCTCGAGGTGGGCAAGAGCCGCCTCGAGGCCATGGGAGACGCCGAGGAGGCCGCCGACCTCGTCGACTACTACGCGAGCCAGGTCGAGGAGGCGCACGGGTGGGACCGGCCCCTCGGCCGGCTCGCCGAGAACGAGAACACCCGCTCCCTGCTCCGGCCGTACGGCGTGTTCGCCTGCATCGCCCCCTTCAACTTCCCCATGGCCCTCTCCACCGGCATGTCCTCGGCGGCGCTCCTCGCCGGCAACGCCGTGGTCTACAAGCCCTCGAGCGAGGCCCCCTTCACCGGCCTCATGCTGGCCCGCTCTTACGAGGAGGCCGGCCTCCCCCCCGGGCTCTTCGGCTACCTCCCCGGCCGCGGCTCCGAGCTCGGCGAGGCCCTGGTGCGCCACCCGGGGGTGGACGGGGTGGTCTTCACCGGCTCGAAGGAGGTCGGCCTGCGCCTCCTGCGGGCCTGCGCCGAGCCGTTCGCGAGGCCGGCCCTGCTCGAGCTCGGCGGGAAGAACCCCACCTACGTCGCCCGGAGCGCCGACCTCGCCAAGGCGGCCGAGGGGGTGGTGCGCTCGGCCTTCGGGCTGCAGGGCCAGAAGTGCTCGGCCTGCTCGCGGGTCTACGTCGAGGCCGGGGTCCACCGCGCCTTCCTCGCCGAGCTCCTCGAGCGCACGCGAGCGCTCCCGAAGGGCGATCCCTCCGAGCGCGACGTCTTCTTCGGGCCGCTCGTGAACGCGCGGGCGGTGGCGACCTTCGAGGCGGCGGTGGCCTCCGCCCGGGCCGGGGGCGAGATCCTCCTCGGCGGGGAGCGGTTGCGGGGCGGGCTCTTCGACCGGGGCCACTTCGTCGCCCCCACCGTGGCCGAGCTTCCGCTCGACCACGAGCTCTTCGCCCGCGAGCTGTTCGTGCCGCTCCTGGCGGTGGGGGTGGTGGCGGACCTCGAGGAGGCCCTGCGCGAGGCGAACCGGACCGAGTACGGGCTCACCGCCGGCATCTTCAGCGGCGACCGGGAGGAGATCCTGCGCTTCTTCGAGGGCGTCGAGGCCGGCGTCTGCTACGCCAACCGCGCCTCGGGCGCCACCACCGGCGCCTGGCCCGGGGTGCAGTCGTTCTGCGGCTGGAAGGGCTCCGGCACCACCGGCAAGGGGGGCTGCGGCCCCTACTACGTCATGCAGTTCATGCGCGAGCAGAGCCGCACCATCATGGAGTGAGAGCGGCGGAGCCATGGAGAAGAGCACCCTCGAGCCCTTGGTGGACGAAAGGCGCGACTATCCCCGCATCCTCGTGCCGCCCCCCGGCCCGAGGGCGCGGGCGGTCATCGAGAAGGACACTGCCTACGCCTCGCCCAGCTACGTCAAGGAGTACCCGCTGGTGGCGGCGAGCGGCCGCGGGGCCATGCTGGAGGACGTCGACGGCAACCGCTACATCGACTGGATGGCCGGCATCGCGGTCTCCACCACCGGCTACAACCACCCGGCGGTGGTGGCGGCGGTGAGGGAGGCGGCCGGCAAGTTCCTGCACATCTGCGGCTCGGACTTCTACTACCAGAGCTTCTCCGACCTGCTGGAGCGGCTCGCCCGCTCGGTGCGCGGCGAGGAGCGTCGCCGGGTCTTCCTCACCAACTCGGGCACCGAGGCCGTCGAGGGGGCCGTCAAGTCGGCCCGCGAGCACACCCGCCGCCAGGGGCTCATCTGCTTCCAGAACGCCTTCCACGGGCGCTCCTACGCGGCCATGTCGCTCTCCTCCTCCAAGGTGAAGTACCGCCACGGCTTCGGGCCGCTCCTCCCCGGCGTCTACGACCTGCCCTTCCACAACCCCTACCGCAACACGCTCGAAGAGTGCCTGGAGGCGGCCGAGCGGCTCTTCCGCTCCCAGGTCGCCCCCGACGAGATCGCGGCGGTGATCCTGGAGCCCATGCAGGGCGAGGGCGGCTACGTCCTGCCCTCCAGGGCCTTCCTCGAGTACTGGCGCACCTTCTGCGACGAGAACGGGGTGGTCCTCATCTTCGACGAGATCCAGACCGGCATCGGCCGCACCGGGAGGATGTGGGCCGCCGACCACTACGACCTCGAGCCGGACGTGATCCTCACCGCCAAGGGGCTCGGCAGCGGGCTGCCCATCGGCGCCATCGTGGCCAAGGAATCGGTGATGACCTGGCCGCGCGGCTCCCACGGGTCCACCTTCGGCGGCAACCCGGTCGCCTGCGCGGCCGCGCTCGCCACCCTCGACCTCGTCGAGCACGGCCTGGCCGACAACGCCGCCCGCATGGGGGCGCGCCTCAAGGCCGGGCTCGAGGAGCTCGCCCGGCGGCACCCGGCCATCGGCGACGTGCGCGGCGCGGGCCTCTTCATCGGCCTGGAGCTGGTGCGGGACCGCGCTACCCGGGAGCCGGCCAGGGAGCTCGTCCAGAGGCTCGAGCAGGTCGCCCTCGGGAGGGGCCTCCTCCTCCTCGGCGCCGGCCAGTCGGTCATCCGCATCGCCCCGCCGCTCGTGCTCGGCGAGTACGACGTCGACCGCGGCCTCGAGATCCTCGACGCCGCCCTCCGCGAGGTCGCCGCCTAGCATGGCTGCCCCGGCCCTCCCGCGGGGCGCGCCCCGCCCGCCCGCCCGCAGCTACCTCATCCGCTCGCTCGTCCACGGCCTGGAGGTCCTGGAGCAGTTCGGCGGGTCACCCCGCGGCCTCACCCTCACCGAGATCTCCCGCGCCCTCGGGCGCGGCAAGGCCACCACCTTCCGCTACCTCGCCACCCTCACCGAGCTCGGCTACCTCGACCTCGAGCCGGAGAGCCGCCGCTACCGTCCGGCGGTGCGGGCCCTGCGGCTCGGCGGCGCCTACCTCGCCGCGCTCTCCCTGCCCGAGCTCGCCGCCCCGCACCTCGAGCGCCTGGCCCGGGAGCTCGGCGAGTCGGCCAACCTGGCGGTGCTCGACGAGGGCGAGGTGGTCTACGTGGCGCGGGTGGGGGCGCGCCGGATCCTCTCCACCAACCTCCAGGTCGGCTCGCGGCTGCCCGCCCACTGCACCGCGCTCGGCAAGGTCCTGCTCGCCCACCTCCCGCCCGCCGAGCAGGCGCGGCGCCTCGCCCGCCTGCCGCTCGCCCCCTTCACCCCGCGGACCCTCACCAGCCTCCCCCGCCTGCGCGAGGCGCTCGCCGCCGTGCGCGCGCGGGGCTACGCCCTGAACGACCAGGAGCTCGACCTCGGGCTGCGCTCGTGCGCGGCCCCGGTGCTCGACCGGCGCGGGGCGGCGGTGGCGGCGGTGAACGTCTCGGCCTCGAGCGCCCGGGTGAGCCGGCACGGGCTCGAGACGCGCTACGTACCGGCGGTGCGGCGCACCGCCCGCGAGCTCTCCGCCCTGCTCGTCGGCCTCCGGCGGGAGGGCGAGGAGGGCCTCGCCCCGTGAGCCCCCTCCCGCCCACCGGCCGGGCCCTCGAGGTGCTCCCGGCCGAGGAGGCCATCCGGCGCACCGTCTTCGACGGGGCCACCCTGATGGTGGGCGGCTTCGGCCTCGTCGGCCAACCCCTCACCCTGGTGAGCGCCCTCAACGCGAGCCCGTACACCGGCCTCACCATCGTGAGCAACAACCTGGGCGAGCCGGGCCGCGGCCTCGGCAAGACCCTCGCGCTCGGCAAGGTGCGCCGGGCGGTCGGCTCCTTCTTCACCAGCAATCCCGAGGTGGCGCGCCACCGGGCCGAGGGGCGCCTCGAGGTCACCTTGCTCCCCCAGGGCACCTTCGCCGAGGCCATCCGGGCCGGGGGGGCCGGGCTGGGCGGCTTCTACACGCCGACCGGGGTGGGGACGCTCCTCGCCGCCGGCAAGGAGGTGCGCGAGTTCCGCGGCCGCCTGTACCTCCTCGAGGAGCCGCTCACCGCCGACGTCGCGCTCGTGCGCGCCCACCGCGCCGACCGGCTCGGGAACCTCGTCTATTACAAGACCGCCCGCAACTTCAACCCGCTCATGGCCGCCGCGGCCCGGGCGGTGGTGGCCGAGGTGGACGAGGTGGTGGAGGTGGGCGAACTCGACCCCGAGCTCGTCGCCACCCCCCACCTCTACATCGACGAGCTCGTGCTCGCGGAGGAGCGCCTGTGAAGGAGCTCATCGCCGAGCGCGCCGCCCGCCTGCTCGCCCCGGGGTGGGTGGTGAACCTCGGCGTCGGCATCCCCACCCTCCTGGCGCGCTTCATCGAGCCGGGGCGGGTCCACCTTCACACCGAGAACGGGCTCCTCGGGGCGGGTCCGCCGCCCCCGCCGGAGCGGGCGGACCCGAACCTGGTCGACGCCGGCAAGCGCCCCTTGAGCGAGCGGCCGGGGGCGGCCTTCTTCGACAGCGCCGCCTCCTTCGCCATGATCCGCGGCGGGCACCTCGACGCCGCCGTGCTCGGCGCCCTCGAGGTGGACGAGCGGGGGCGCATCGCTAACTGGGCCGTCCCGGGTGAGCCGGTCCTCGGCGTGGGCGGGGCCATGGACCTCCTGTGCGGGGTGCGGACCGCCATCGTGGTCATGACCCACACCACCCGCGAGGGCGCCCCCAAGATAGTGCCCGCCTGCCGGCTGCCGCTCACCGCCCTGCGCCCGGCCGACTACGTCGTCACCGAGCTCGCCACCTTCGTCACCGACGCCGAGGGGCTGGCGCTCGTCGAGCTCGCGCCGGGCGTGCCGCTCGAGGAGGTGCGGGCCCGCACCTCGGCGCGCTTCCGGGTGGCGCTCTCCGACCCCGGAGGAGGTGAGGCGTGCGTGAAGCCCTGATCGTGGGAGCGGTGAGGACCCCCATCGGCCGGCTGGGGGGAGCCCTCTCCCCGGTGCGCCCGGACGACCTGGCGGCGGTGGCCCTCCGGGCCCTGGCGGACCGCCTCCCCTTCTCCACCCGGGAGGTGGAGGACGTCTACCTCGGCTGCGCCAACCAGGCCGGCGAGGACAACCGCAACGTGGCCCGCATGAGCCTGCTCCTCGCCGGGTACCCGGAGGAGGTGGCGGGCGCCACCGTGAACCGCCTGTGCGGCTCGGGGCTCGAGGCCGCGGCCCAGGCCGCCCGGGCGGTCCTCGCCGGCGAGGGCCACCTCTACGTGGCGGGCGGGGTGGAGTCGATGTCGCGCGCGCCCTTCGCCCTCGGCAAGCCGGAGCGCGGCTTCCCGCGCGGAGACCAGGTCCTCCACGACACCGCGCTCGGCTGGCGCTTCGTGAACCCGCGCATGGAG
>Ga0335081_10021513_pt1 | contig 10437 bp, 7 predicted proteins | sample Lox_Sample_35_FD_206713 | JGI IMG/M metagenome (GOLD analysis project Ga0335081, IMG submission 206713) | Soil microbial communities from Loxahatchee National Wildlife Refuge, Florida, United States - Lox_Sample_3.5 | ecosystem: Environmental > Terrestrial > Soil > Wetlands | place: USA: Florida...
ACCGCGGCGAGCAGCGCGACAACGGCGGCGATGGGCGCGAAATCCTTCATTCCCGCGCTCCAAAAAGTCCGTTCGGCCGCACCAGCAGCACCGCGATGAAAATGAGAAAGATGCCGAGTTGGCCAAGCGACTCGCCAAGAAACAGGCTCGACAGGCTTTCCACCACGCCGATGATCAGACCGCCGATCAGCGCACCGGGCACCGAGCCCATGCCGCCCAGGACGACGATGGTGAAGGCGACCAGGATGAAAGCATTGCCCGCGCTCGGATTGACGTAATAGGTCGGGATCAGAAGGCAGGCGGCAATGGCGACACAGGCGGTGCCGAGCCCGAACGTCACCGCATAAACATGGGCGACGTCGATCCCCGCGAGTTCCGCACCCAATTTTTCCTTCGCGACCGCACGGATAGCGCGACCGGTGTCGGTAAAGCCCATGAACAGCCACAATGCCGACGCCACGACGAACAGCCCAATGAATCCGACCGCGCGCGGCAGCGCTACAAAGGTGATACCGAGATTGAAGCTGTCGAAGGCATAGGGCACGTCGATGGTTCGGGTGTCGGCGCGAAAGGCGAACAGCAGCGCGTTCTCGATGATCACGGCGAGCCCGAGCGTAACCAAGAGGATGTTACGGTCATCGCCGTGCGCAGCCGGACCGATCACAAAGCGCTGCAGCGCGTAGCCGACGACAAAAAACGCCGGCGCCAGCGCGAGGATGGCAAGGTAGGGATCGAGTCCGAGTTTCTGATAGGCGAAAAACGCCGCGAACATGGCAAGCGTCAGCAGCGCGCCGTGGGCGAAATTGATGATGTGCAGCACGCCATAGATCAGCGTCAGCCCCAGCGCGACGAGCGCGTAGACCGCCCCGGTCAACAAGCCGTTGACGATTGCGGCGGTCAAAATGGCGGGCGAGAGCACAGGCTCGACGCTGCAAAATTCATTGCCGCGAAGGGGGAACGGCGCCCTTCGCGGCAAGCAACGGCTACGCCGGCATCGGAAAGATCGGCTTCGCGTTGGCGAATTTCTCGGGCAGGATCACCTTGATGTCGTTGTCCTGCACCTGCGTGTTGCACGGCGCGGCGCCCTGGTTCTGGCCATTGACGAATTTGGTCGGTCCGTAGGGCATGATGTGGCCGGACCAGGTCGAGTTCGCCAGCGCGGCGATGATCTTCGGCCGGTCAGCCGAGCCCGCGCGCTCGATCGCGTCGGCGATCAAACCGACGCAGCTATAGTTCAGGTAGACCTCATAGGTGAAGAATTGACCCTTGGCCTCGACCTGCTTCTTGAGCGCTTGCGCCTTGTCGCTATGCGGATTGAACCAATGATTGCAATCCATGATGTATTTGGCGGCGTCCGGGAATTCCTTGACGAATTTATATGATGAGGCCGCGCCGCCAAGCACCGAATAGATCGCTTTCGGACGTACATGTTGCTGCAGCATCGTACGGGCAAGCAGGACATATTCGTTATAATAATTCGCCGGGATGACAAGATCCGGGCTCTGCTCCTTGATCTTGAGCACGATGGTATTGAAGTCGCGCGTCGGCGTCGGATGCGGGATCGTGTCCAGCACCTGAAAGCCCTTTGCCGGGAGCTGCGCGTTGAGCAATTTGGCAAGGCCCGAACCGAACAGCGAGTCTTCGTGCACGATCACGACGGTTTTCGCCGGCTTGCCGGCGCCGTCGTTGATGACGACGAGATTGTCGAGTGCCTGCTTGGCAATGACGCCGAAGCCCGGTCCGAAGCGGAAGGTATTCGTCAATCCGCGGGTGACGATGCTGTCGGCGACCCCAACGTCGACCACATAGGGCAACTGGTAACGGGCGGCCGCTTGCGTGGTCGCCAGACAGATGTTGCTGGCATAACCGCCGACGATGCAGGACACACCGGCCGAATTCATCTTTTCGACCTCGGCGGTGCCGCCTTCCGGCGTCGATTGCGCATCGCCGAGCATCGGGTCGATCCTGGCGCCGCCGAGTGCCTTGATGCCACCGGCGGCGTTGATTTCGTCGATCGCGAGCGTCGCGCCGAGACGCCCTTGCTGGCCGGAATAGGACAGCGCGCCGGTGACTGGGTGCAGCACGCCAAGTTTCACCGGCTCGGCCGCCGCACGCAAAACCGACGGCATGCCGATGCTGCCTGCCGCGGCCGATGCAGTGCCCAAAGCGGTGGTGGCCAAAAACCGGCGACGGCTCAACGGAGTTTTACTGGCGGACATGGTGACACTCCCCTCTGTTAGCGTGGCGACCTGAACTCCGCCGGTTTGCTTCCGGCGACCAAGCGTCTCGCAGTGGATGTTTTGCCGCCGGCTTTGCCGGGCCGGCGTAAGATAGGCGACCACGCCCTACTGCGTTCGCTAGAGCGGACGAGGTCGATTTCGAAGGCATAACGGTCCGGCCGGTAAAGCGCGTGCAGGTGCTCGACCCCGCGGCCGGATTGATCGTAGACCACGCGCGTGAGCTCGATGAGCGGCGTGCCCATGTGCACGCCAAGCGCCGCGGCGACGTCGGGCGTCGCCAAGCCGGCGCTGATGCGCTGGCGCGCGTGTTCAGCCTTGACCCCGGCACGCTCGAGGAGATCGAGCAAGGGCCGCGATGCCAACTCCTGCCGCGTAAACGTCAGCGAAATGCTCTCGGGCACATAAGTGGTAAGGTAGGAGAACGGCTCGCCGTCGACCGATCGCACGCGCACCGAGCGCTGCAACATCTGATCCGACGCCACACCGAGCGCTTGCGCCACCACGCCTTCAGCCGGCACATAGTCGAAGGATAACAGCTTGACCGCGGTACGCCGGCCCATGTCGGCAAGGCTCGCCAGCATCCCGGAGATATCCGCGGTCATCGGCGCCAGCACCGGCCGATAAATCACCCGGGTGCCGGCGCTGCGCCGCCGCTCGATCAGCCGCTCGCGCGCAAGCTCGCCCAACGCCCGACGGACGGTCACGCGCGACACGTCATGGACTTCGGCAAGCTCATGCTCCGTCGGCAGCTTGGTACCGAAGGCCAAGGCCCCACTCAAAATGCGGTCACGCAGGACGAGATAGACCTGCTTTGCCTTTGCCTCGCCAAGCCAATCGCGCAACGCCACGCCCCTTCGCCGCGGAGACCCGCTTTACTTGGTATTCTTTAGCATACAATATTGCGAGACCTCGACAAGCCCGGTGAAGCGAGGCAGACCGCCCTCGATGAGCGAGCCTCGGACCCTGATCGATCGCCTCTGGGCAGCACACGAGATCGTGCGCCGTGAGGACGGCGCCGCTTTGCTCTGGATCGACCGCCATTACATCCACGAAGGCTCTTTTCACGCCTTCAGTCAGATGAAGGCCCGCGGCCGTTCCGTCGCCGAGCCGGAACTGACCTTTGGCGTGGCCGACCATTATGTGCCGACGCGCGGCCGCGCCGCTGGCATTGCCGATCCCGAACTCGCGGCAATGGTGCGCAATCTCGGGACCAACGCAGCGGAGAACCACGTTACGGTGTTTGGATTGCGCGATCCGCGTCAGGGCATCGTCCACGTGGTCGGCCCTGAACAGGGATTGACGCTGCCCGGCCTTTCGATCGTCTGCGGCGACAGCCATACGTCGACGCATGGCGCCTTCGGCGCCTATGCCTTCGGGATCGGCGCTTCCGAAGTCGCCCATGTGCTGATGACGCAGACGCTGTGGCAGAAGAAACCCAAACGCATGCGGGTGACTGTCGACGGCCGTGCCACGCCGGGCATCGCCGCCAAGGACATTGCGCTCGCGATCATCGCCCGGATCGGCGCCGATGGCGCGCAGGGCCATGCCATCGAATTTGCCGGCAGCGCCATTCGTGCGCTGACGATGGAAGGCCGCATGACGCTGTGCAATATGTCGATCGAAGCCGGCGGACGCTGCGGGATGGTGGCGCCTGACACCGCGACATTCGCCTATCTCAAAGAACGTCCCTATGCGCCCCACGGCGCGGATTTCGACGCGGCGGTCGAAGCCTGGTCGGCGCTCACCTCCGATTCCGACGCGAAGTTCGATCGCGACGTAACGCTCGACGCCTCGGAGGTCTCGCCGATCGTCACCTGGGGCACGACCCCTGACGACGGATTGCCGATCGACGCGCGCGTGCCCGATCCGGCGCGCGAACCCGACGAGATGCGAAAAAAATATATTCAGGACGCGCTGACCTATATGGCCATCGCGCCCGGCACCAAGCTGACCGACATCGCCATCGACCGCATCTTCATCGGCTCCTGCACCAATGCCCGCATCGAGGACCTGCGCGCGGCCGCCGCCGTTCTCGCCGGCCGCGTCAGCAAGGTCCCGGGGCTGGTGTCGCCGGGCTCGTCGCAGGTGAAACATCAGGCCGAGCAGGAAGGGCTCGATCGTATCTTTCGCGATGCCGGCCTCGAATGGGCGGACTCCGGCTGTTCCATGTGCGTCGGCATCAATGGCGACATCGTGCCCGCCGGGGATCGCTGCGCCTCGACCACCAATCGCAATTTCCGCGGCCGCCAGGGCCGCGGCGCACGCACGCATCTGATGTCGCCGGCGATGGTCGCCGCCGCGGCGGTCACTGGACGTCTCACCGATGTACGGCCGCTCTTGGCCGGACGAAAAATCTAGGAGCGCCGCGTGGAAAAATTCGTCCGCCTCACCGCCACGGCCTGTCCGCTGCCGCAGCCCAATCTGAACACCGACCAGATCCTGCCGGCGCGCTATCTGAAATGGCCGCGCAGCAAGGGTCTCGGCACGGTGCTGTTTGCCGACCTGCGCTTCGATGCCGACGGCAAGGAGCGTGCCGATTTCCCGCTCAATCGGCCGGTCTACCGCAACGCCAAGATCCTCGTCGGCGGACGTAATTTCGGCGGCGGCTCCTCGCGCGAAGCCGCGGTCTATGCGATCTATGATTACGGTCTGCGCTGCGTGATCGCACCGTCCTTCGGCGACATATTCGCGCAAAACGCAGTCAAGAACGGCTTGCTCACGGCGATTGTTGCGGCAAGCGACGCCGCAGAACTTGCCGCCGCCGTCACCGCCGATCCGCAGCGCGAGGTCACCGTCGACCTTGAACGCCAGACGATCGGCTGCGGCAATCGCACCTTCAGCTTCTCGATTGATCCGGTCAGCCGCAGTCAACTCCTCAACGGCTGGGACGACGTCGATCTGACCGAAAGCTATCGCACGCCAATATCGGCCTATCGCGCCGCCGACCGTCTGGCGAGGCCGTGGGCAATGCCGGCAAAAACATAGCCGTGCCGGCAAGAGACCGCCGATGAATGCCAAGGAAAGGGCCGCGCTCGGATCGATCGCCGCGTCGGCGGGTCTGACGGCAGCAAAGGCTGTCGTCGGCTTGCTCACCGGCTCGCTCGCCATTCTGTCCGAGGCCGGCCATTCCTTGATCGACCTTTCGGCGACGCTGCTCACTTATTTTGCCGTACGCGTTTCAGGCAAGCCGGCCGATGCCGAACATCAATACGGTCACGGCAAGATCGAAAGCGTCACCGCGCTTGCCGAAACGGCACTCCTGTTCGTGCTCAGTGCCGCGGTGATCTGGGAAGCCGCGCAGCGGCTGATCGGCGCACAAGCCCATGCCGTCGAGGCGACGGTTGCGGCTTTCGTCATCATCGGTGGTTCGATCATGGTCGACTTTTTTCGCGCCCGCGCGCTGCGCCGCGTCGCCAAGGCGACGTCGAGCGAGGCGCTGGAAGCGGACGCGCTGCATTTTTCCTCGGACATGTGGTCGTCGGTCGCGGTGTTGATCGGGCTTGCCGGCGTCGCGGCGGGCTTTCCATGGGCCGATGCGGCGGCGGCCATCGTGGTGGCGGTTTTCATCTGCATTGCCGGCTGGCGGCTCGGCCGGCGCACCATCAATACGCTCACCGACACAGCGCCAGCCGGCGTGAGCGAGCGCGTTGCGGCGATCGCGCGCCAAGTGCCGGGCGTTGTCGGCGTCGAGCGGGTACGCGCACGGCCAGCCGGCGCAGTGCTGTTCGTCGAACTCGGCGTCGGGGTAAGCCGCACCTTGCCCCTCGACCGCGTTACCGCAATCAAGCAGCAATTGACCGACACGATCCGCGGCGAAATGCCCTCGGCCGAAGTCACTATCACCACCGAGCCGCTTGCACTCGACGATGAAACGGTGCGCGAGCGCGTCATGGTCATTGCTCGCGATCTTGGCCTCGCTATTCACCACGTCGCGGTGCAGACCATCGGAGCGAACTTGTCGGTGTCGGCCGATCTCGAGGTCGACGGCACACAGTCGCTTGCCGCCGCGCATGAGATCGCAAGCCGGCTTGAACAGGCGGTGCGCGGGGAGCTCGGCGCCGGCGTCGAGGTGGAAACCCACATCGAGCCGCTGCCTGCCGACGTGCTGTCGGGACGCGACGCCGCGGAAGCGCGCCTCACTGAAGTTCGCGGTGCCTTATCGTCGCTCGCGGTCGAAATTCCTGATCTCGCCGAAGTCCACGACGTACGCGTGCGCGAAACGCCCGACGGTGAGATCGTCAATTTTCACTGCCGTGTCGACGCGGCGCTGTCCGTGGCCGCGGTACACGACTTGGTCGATGCGCTGGAGCGTAGGCTGCGCCAGCGTTTCCCGACCATCCGGCGCGTCATTGGTCATGCCGAGCCGAGACGGTAGCGCTTTTCATTCGCGCGTAAAGTCTCTACATCACTGCGCATCATGCGCACCGAAGAACCCCGTCCCATCCGCCTCCAAGACTATCGCCCACCCGATTGGCTCGTCGAAACCGTCGATCTCGACGTGTCGCTGCACCCAACGGCTACCACGGTCAGGGCCAAGCTCAGGATCAAGCCCAACGTGGCCGGAACCCCCGCCCCGCTTGTGCTTGACGGCGACGACCTCAAGCTTCGCTCGCTCGTCCTCGACGGCAAGCCGCTAGCATCGGAAAATTTCGTCGCTGCCCCTGACCGGCTGACCATCTCCCAGGTTCCCAGCCGGCCGTTCGAGCTGACAATCGAAACCGTTGTCGATCCGACCAGCAATACGCAGCTCATGGGGCTTTATCGCGCCGGGACAACCTATTGCACCCAATGCGAGGCCGAAGGCTTCCGGCGGATCACCTACTTCCTCGATCGGCCGGACGTGATGGCGGTCTACACCACGCGCATCGAGGCCGATAAGAAAGAGGCGCCAGTCCTGCTTTCCAATGGCAATCGCGTCGCCCACGGCGACGTGCCAGGCACGTCGCGGCATTTCGCCGTCTGGGCCGACCCGTTTCCCAAGCCGTCCTATTTGTTCGCGCTGGTCGGGGGCAATCTTGCCAGCGTCGAGGACAGCTTCACCACGATGTCCGGGCGCAAAGTCAAGCTCGCCATCTATGTCGAGCCGGGAAAGGAGGATCGCTGCGGCTATGCCATGGACAGTCTCAAGCGCGCCATGCGCTGGGACGAAACGGCCTTCGGCCGCGAATATGATCTCGATATTTTCATGATCGTCGCCGTCTCCGCCTTCAATATGGGCGCGATGGAGAACAAGGGCCTCAATGTCTTCAACGACAAATACGTGCTCGCCTCGCCGACAAGCGCCACCGATATCGACTACGCCGGCATCGAGGCGGTAATCGCCCACGAATATTTTCATAACTGGACCGGCGACCGCATTACCTGCCGCGATTGGTTTCAGCTCTGCCTCAAGGAGGGGCTGACGGTATTCCGCGACCAGGAATTCACCTCAGATCAGCGCTCGCGCGCGGTCGAGCGCATCAGCGATGTGCGCGGCTTGCGGGCGCATCAGTTCGTCGAGGATGCCGGCCCCCTCGCCCACCCAGTACGTCCCGAGGTTTATCGCGAGATCAACAACTTCTACACCTCGACCGTTTACGAAAAGGGCGCCGAGGTGGTGCGGATGATCAGGACGCTCCTCGGTGCTGCCACGTTCCGCAAGGGTATGGACCTCTACTTCACGCGCCACGACGGCCAGGCGGCGACGGTGGAGCAATTCGTGCAATGCTTCGCCGACGTCAGCCATCGCGATTTTTTTCCGCAATTCATGCGGTGGTATTCGCAGGCAGGCACGCCGGATATCAAGGTCACTCCGCGTTACGACGCGCAGGCGAAAACCTATCAGCTCGACATCACCCAGACGATTCCGCCGACGCCGGGACAGCCGAAAAAAGAACCGATGGTAATCCCGCTTGCGCTGGGGCTCGTCGGCAAGGACGGCAATGATCTGCCGCTGGTGCTCAATGGCGGGCCGCTCGACCGCGGCGTTCTCGAATTGACGCGGCCGGCGCAGAGTTTCCTGTTCACCGACGTCGCGGAGCGGCCGGTACCCTCGCTCAACCGCGATTTTTCCGCGCCGATCAAGCTCACCCTGCCGATCGAGCCGGACGACTTGCGTTTTCTGGCCGCGCACGATTCCGATCCGTTCAACCGCTGGCAGGCGGTACAGACGTTGGCAATGAATTTGCTCAAAACCAATGTCGCGGCGGTGCGCGCGGGCGGCGCGTTGCGCGAGGACGAAGGCCTGATGGCGGCGCTTGGCGCCATCCTCAACGACACCAAGCTCGAGCCTGCTTTCATCGCGCTCAACTTGTCGCCGCCGAGCGAAGCCGACATCGCCCGCGATCTCGGCAGCGACGTCGATCCCGACGCGGTCTTCGCGGCGCGGCGCAAGCTGCGAGCCGCGATCGGCGCACGGCACGGCGCGGCGCTGGCCGACACCTACCGGCGGATGATCACGCCCGGTCCCTATCGGCCAGACGCGCAAAGCGCCGGACGGCGGGCGCTCAAGAATATTTGCCTCGATCTCCTAGGCATCACGGAAGCGGACCACGCGATTGCGCGCGCTTTCGCCCAATACCAAGCCGCCGACAATATGACCGATCGCATGGCCGCGCTGGAAACGCTGGCGCAGCACGACCGGGCGGAACGCGCAGACGCGCTCGAAGATTTCTATAAGCGTTACGCGCGTGACCCGCTGATCATCGACAAATGGCTGGCGCTGCAGGCGGTGATCCCAGAGCCGGCGACGCTTGATCGCGTGCGCGCACTGACCAAGCACCCGGCGTTCTCGATTACGAACCCGAACCGTATCAGAGCGCTGATCGGCTCGTTCGCCCAGGCCAACCATACCCAATTCAATCGTGTCGACGGAGCCGGCTACGCCTTCGTTGCCGATTTTGTACTGGCTCTCGACCCGAAGAATCCGCAAGTGGCGGCGCGACTAATGGGCGCCTTTCGTTCCTGGCGAGCGTTGGAGGTACAGCGCCGTGCCAAAGCCGAAGCCGCACTTCGCCGGGTGGCGGCGGCGCCGACGCTGTCGCCCGACCTCCACGATATCGTGGCGCGGACGCTGGCGGACAGTTAGCCCCGGGACGACACGACCGCCTTCGAGACCGCGCGTCTTATGCTTTATTGGGGCAAGCCCTAGGGCGTGCCGCCGGCTGTCTTGAACCAAGTGATTCAACGCAAACAATTTTTTTGTCGCGCCGGATTGGCCGCCGCTGCGCTGCAAAAAAACCTTTGGACAATTCTTAAAAATATATTGACTGCGGACTCTCGACAAATCAGCGCGCATCGATTCTATTGCAGACGATTCGGAGAGATGCGGCACACCTCTTCGAGCGCGGGTGTTGGGACGGAATAATCCGAACGGAGGCAGGCGATGGCGCGCGCCGACGCGGCGAGTGCGTCTCTACGTTCCGATTCGATCAAGGGATTGGCGCAATCGATCGCCAACCCGGCGTATCGACGCCTGTTGACCGCCGAGCCGCTGTTGCGCCGAGCCGTTCCAGTTCTCATCATTGCGTTCATGGTGACGATCTGCATCGGCGCCGCGGTGCAGGTACTCGAACATCGCCGCCAAGTCATGTTCGAGGCGACGCGGGGCATCGAGGCGCTCGCCGACCATTTCGCCGTTAGGCTCGATCGCCCGCCGCGTGACGCCACGCATCTGCCGCGCACCTCGGAAGCGCTCCAGCAGGCAATGCCGGTATGGTCGGCAGGCGCCGGTCGGCGCATCCTGATCGCCGACGGCGATGGCACGATTATCGCCGCCGCGCCGAATGAGCCGCAGCTTCTGGGGCGCCAGATCCTCGACGCGCTCGGCCCATCTCAGCCTCTGACGACGTTCGGCGCCGCGGCGGGCACCATGGAAATCGTCCTGCCGGACGGTAAAATTGCCTTTGCCACGGTGCGCGCCCTGAAGAACCCGGTCGGCCTTCTTGCCGTCATCCAGCCGCGCAAGGACGCGCTGGCCGACTGGCGATCGACGACCGCGCTGACCGTGACGCTGTCGGCCACGACCGGCTTCGTCGTGCTGATCCTCGGCTTTGCCTTCCATTGGCAGGCCACGCGAGCACGCGAAGCGGACCTCATTCATGATACCGTGAGGAGTCGCGTCGACACCGCGCTCAATCGCGGCCGCTGCGGGTTATGGGACTGGGACTTGGCGCGCGGCCGGGTGTTCTGGTCGCATTCGATGTACGACATCCTCGGC
>Ga0335081_10021515_pt1 | contig 10437 bp, 8 predicted proteins | sample Lox_Sample_35_FD_206713 | JGI IMG/M metagenome (GOLD analysis project Ga0335081, IMG submission 206713) | Soil microbial communities from Loxahatchee National Wildlife Refuge, Florida, United States - Lox_Sample_3.5 | ecosystem: Environmental > Terrestrial > Soil > Wetlands | place: USA: Florida...
CTGGGCGAGGCTGCCGAGCCGCAGCCGGACGTCGAGCTCCGCTCGCTCGACGGCCTCGCCGACGCTCTCGACTCGCTCGTCCCGTGAGCGTCCGGCCGGCCACGAGCGACGATCTTCCCGCGATCGCCGAGCTGTTCGGCTCGGTCGAGGAGGCGGTCCTCGGCCGCCCGTCGCTGCTCGACGCGACCGCCGTCGCCGGCTGGCTGCACGGCGTCGCGTTCGAGACGAACACCTGGCTGGTCGAAGAAGGCGGCGAGCTCGTCGCGGGCGCCTTCGGCAGGACTTTCGGGGAACGGGGCAACTCCGCGGGCGCGGTGCGACCGACGGCGTGGGGACTCGGGCACGGCACGCGGCTCCTCGAGCGCCTCGAAGCCCGCTTCGCGGAGGAGGACGTGCAGCGCATCCACGCGTGGACGGTCGCCGGCGACGAGGCGGCGAACGAGCTCTTTCTCGGTCGCGGCTACCGCGAGGTGCGCCGCTTCTGGGACATGGCGATCGACCTCGGGGAGGAGCCTCCCCCCGAGGCGGCGGTCCCCGTCGAGCCGTTTCGCGAGGAGGATGCGCGGGCGTTCCACGCGGCGCTCGAGGAGGCGTTCTCGGCTCACTGGGAGCACAGTCCGGAGACCTTCGAGGAGTGGTGGGAGCGGCAGCGCGCGCGGCCCAACTTCGACCCGTCGGTCTGGTTCATGATCCGCGACGGCGGCGAGATCGCTGGTGCGACGCGAAACGATCCGGACGTCGCCGGCGGCGGCTACGTCGGCGCGCTCGGCGTGCGGCCTGCCTGGCGTGGCCGAGGGTACGGACGGGCGCTGCTCCTCCACAGCTTCCGTGAGTTCCACCGGCGAGGCTTTCGGCGCGTGACCCTCGGCGTCGACGCGGCGAACGCGACCGGGGCGACGCAGCTGTACGAGAGTGTCGGCATGCACGTCGACCTCGAGAGCGTCGTCTGGGAGAAGATGCTCTCGCCGTGAGCCTCCTGCGGGCGAAATGTCCGACCTGCCGCGCCCTCACCGCGGTCGCGGTCGACGACCGGTACGAGTGCCACTCGTGCGGACGGACGTTCGCGGCCGGGATGATCCGCGTTCCGCGCGCGTGGGGCGACGGCGGCGAGGCGATGATCGAGGCAGCGGCGCTGCCGCTCGACTACCCCGAGGTGGCCGTCGTCGAAGAGGACGCGCTCGCGGCGCAGACGCTCGCCGTCGCGTCGGACCTGCCGCGGCGGCCGCTGATCCTCGGCGGTTGCTGCTGCTCGCACGTCGGCGCGATCGAAGGGCTCGCCGCGCGTCACCACCCACTCGGCGTGATCTGGCTCGACGCGCACGGCGACCTCAACACTCCCGAGTCCTCGCCTTCCGGCAACGCATGGGGGATGCCGCTCCGGATGGTGCTCGACCACGGCGCCGTCGAGCCGGGCCTCGTCGCGCTCTGGGGTGCGAGGAACCTCGATCCGCCGGAGGTGGAGTTCATCGCCGCGGCCGGCATCGGCGACGATCCCGAGCTCGTGCTCGCCGCGGCCGACGCCGTCTACGTCGCGTTCGACGCCGACGTTCTGGACCCGGACGAGCTCGCGGTGTTCATGCCCGAGCCCGACGGGCCGACGCTCGCGGACGTCGAGCGTCTCATGATCCGCGTCCGGGAGAGCGGCAAGCTCGCGGGCGCCGGCCTGACCGGGCTCGCGCCGGATCCGGCCAACGTCGAGAAGCTCGAGCGCCTCACCACCGCGCTCGGCCTCTAGGCTCGACAAGACATAGCACGGTTGCTATGAGTTCCGACATGGCTCGGAACACGTACGACGAGGAGACGGCGGCAGCGTTCAAGGCGTCCCGCGAGATCCCTCGCGACGGACTCCTCGAGTGGCGAGAGGCGATCCGCCGCCAGCTCCACCCGACACCGGCGATGACGCTGCTCGACATCGGGGCCGGAACGGGCGCGTTCGCGGCCGCCTTCGCGGACTGGTTCGGCGTCCGCGTCGTTGCCGTCGAGCCGTCGGCGGCGATGCGGGCCCACATTCCGCGGGCGGCGGGCATCGAGGTGGTCGAGGGAGATGCGACCGTGCTGCCGCTGCCGGACGAGTCCGCCGACGGCGCCTGGCTCTCCCTCGTGATCCATCACGTCCTCGACCTCGCGGCTGCGGCGCACGAGATCCGCCGTGTTCTGCGGCCCGGCGCCCCCGTCTTGATTCGGCAAGGCTTCCCGGACCGGTACGAGCCGGCCGGGAGCCTGAAGCAGGACGGGATCGAGCTGATCCGGTGGTTCCCCGAGACGGCCCGGACGGCCAACACCTTCCCTTCGCTCGCCGAGACGTGCGCCGCATTCGCGACGGCGGGGTTCCGGCAGGAGGCGATCGAGCAGGTGCGCGACATCCGTGCGGGCAGTCTTGAGGACTTCCTCGGCCGGCTCGATCGGCTTCGGCGCGCGGACACGACGATGCGCAATCTCACCGAGCACGAGTTCCTCCGCGGCAAGGAGCGCCTGCGCCGCGCCGTCCGGCAGGCCGACAGACGGGGAGGCGCGGAGCCGCGGAGCAACTGGCTCGACCTCCTCGTGCTGCGCTGACGCCGTCCGACGCGCAACCGCCTTCCGCGGGTGTAGGTCTAAGCTGGCGACGTGGCGAAGATCGACGTCTCGATCGAGACCAACGACGCACCGGCGCCCGCGCCGAACCACCCGAACACCTGCCCGAGCTGCCACTCGCACTATCGCGACGACGAGCTCGAGCAGAGCCTCTGGGTCTGCGGGCAGTGCGGGCATCACTTCCCGATGCGTGCGCCGGCCCGGATTGCGGCGCTCGCCGACCCCGGCACGTTCGCCGAGGAGGCGACCGGGCTCCACTCCGAGGACGCGCTCGAGTTCTTCGACCTTCGCCCGTACTCCGAGCGTCTCGCCCAGGCCGAGATGTCGACCGGCCTCTCCGACGCGATGGTGATCGGGAGCGCGGCGATCGAGGGCCGGCGCACGATGCTCGCCGTCATGGACTTCAAGTTCATGGGCGGCTCGATGGGGAGCGTCGTCGGCGAGAAGCTCTCGCGCGCCTGCGACGCTGCCGCCGAGGGCGGAATGCCGCTCGTCGCCGTCACGAGCTCGGGCGGTGCGAGGATGCAGGAGGGGATCCTCGCGCTGATGCAGCTCCCGAAGACGGTCGCGGCCGTCGAGGATCTCCACGACTCCGGCCAGGCGATGATCTCGGTGATGACCCACCCGACGACGGGCGGCGTCCTCGCGAGCTTCGCGACGCTCGGCGACGTCCTGCTCGCGGAGCCGAACGCGCTCATGTCCTTTGCAGGACCGCGCGTCGTCCAGGAGATCACGCGCGAGAAGCTTCCCGACGACTTCGGCCGGGCCGAGCAGAACCTCCGCTTCGGGCACATCGACGCGATCGTGGCGCGACCGGAGCTGCGGCCGACCCTCGCGAAGCTGTTGAGGCTCTTCGATGCCCCCGAGTGAGCACGAGCTGCGGCTGCGCGAACGGCTCGGCCGGCTGAGGAGCCTGCCGCTCCTCGGCGGCGCGCGTCTCTCGGGAGAGCTCGAGCGGCTGCAGCGCCAGATCGAGCGGATCGGCGAGCCGGCGACGGACGAGGAGATCTGGCGCAAGGTCGAGCTGGCCCGGCACGATCAGCGCCCGTACACCCTCGACTACGTCGAACGACTCCTCGACGATTGGTTCGAGCTGCACGGCGACCGGGCGCTCGGCGACGACGGGGCGATGATCGCCGGCCTCGGCAAGCTCGACGGCCGTACCGTCGTCGTCGTGGGACAGCAGAAGGGCCGCGACATCCGCGAGCGCGCGAGCCGTCGCTTCGGCATGCCGAACCCGGAGGGCTACCGGAAGGCGATGGACGCGATGGAGCTCGCCGACCGGCACGGCTTTCCGGTCGTCACGCTCGTCGACACGCCCGGCGCATACCCGGGCGTCGGGGCCGAGCAGCACGGGCAGGGCGGGGCGATCGCCCGGTCGCAGGCGACGATGGCGCGCCTGCAGGTGCCGACGATCGCGTGCGTGATCGGCGAGGGAGGCTCGGGCGGCGCGATCGCGATCGCTCTCGCCGACCGCGTCCTCATGCAGGAGAACGCGATGTACTCGGTCATCTCGCCCGAGGGCTGCGCGGCGATCCTCTGGCGCGACGCCGGCCAGGCGAAGAAGGCGGCGGCCGCGTTCAAGCCCGACGCGATCCACTGTCTCGAGCTCGGCGTGATCGACGACATCGTCCCCGAGCCGGCGGGCGGCGCGCACCTCGACCACGACGAGGCGGCACGGCTCCTCGGCGAGGCGTTGCGCGAGGCCCTCGCGGAGTTCGAGGGAATCCCGGGCGATGAGCTGCGCCGGACCCGGCGAGCGCGGTTCCGCTCGCTCGGCGTCTACGCCTAGGACAGGTTCCTGCAGGTTTAGCGAGATTTTACCGGGGTCCGAACGCGCACTGTCCACAGCGTCCACAGGCTTATCCCCGGGCATGCATCTGTTGTGTGAACGATAGGAATATGACTCGAGGCCGACAAAATGTGCCGGCTCGAGCTCGACCTCCCGGCCGCCGCTCGGGGAGTCGGTGGAGCGGAACGCGGGCTTGGCGTGTAAGAAGAGCCTCGTGAGCCTGCGCGAGTACGGGCGGAAGCGAAAGCCGGGCGAGACGCCCGAGCCGTTCGGCGGCGGCCGGGGCGACGACGGATCGGCGCCGATCTTCGTCGTCCAGCGCCACGACGCGCGCCGGCTCCACTACGACTTCCGGCTCGAGCGCGACGGCGTTCTCGCGTCGTGGGCCGTGCCGAAGGGCATCCCGCTCGACCCGGGCGAGCAGCATCTCGCGGTCCATGTCGAGGATCACCCGCTCGAGTACGGAAGCTTCGAGGGTGAGATCCCCGCGGGCAACTACGGCGCGGGGACGGTCGAGATCTGGGACCGCGGGACGTACGAGCTCCTCGAGGAGAAGCGCGACGGCGGGCTCACCGTGCGGCTGCACGGAGAGCGGCTGCGCGGCATGTGGGCGCTCGTGCCGGCGAGGCTCTCCGGCGATCCCAAGAACTGGCTCATCCTCCGGAAGCGCGAGGACGGCGGCGGAAGAGGCGCAGCCGAGCGGCGTCTCTACGAGCCGATGCTCGCCACGCTCGTGCAGTCGCTTCCCTCCGATGACGGCTGGCTGTTCGAGCCGAAGTGGGACGGATACCGCGCGCTCGGGTACGTTCGGAGCGGCGACGCGACGCTCCGCTCGCGCCGGGGCAACGACCTGACCGGCCGCTTCGCGGCGGTGGCGAAGGAGCTCCCGAAGGCGCTGCGCTCCCCCGATGCGGTCGTCGACGGCGAGGTGTGCGCGCTCGACGAGAGCGGCCGGCCGAGCTTCTCGGCGATGCAGCAGGGGTCGCAACGCCTCGTCTACGAGCTGTTCGACCTGCTCGAGCTCGACGGGGAGCCGCTTGTCGGGCTCGCGCTGACCGAGCGCCGCAAACGCCTCGAGGCGCTCGTCGGCGCGTCGGCGCTCGTCCAGGTCTCGGGGGCGTTCGAGGACGGGGACGCGCTGCTCGAGGCGGCGCGCGAGCAGCACCTCGAGGGCGTGATGGCCAAGCGGGCGGCGTCGCGCTACCAGGAGGGGAGGCGGGGCCGCGACTGGCTGAAGGTGAAGACGCACGGCCGCCAGGAGTTCGTGGTCTGCGGCTGGACGAAGGGCCAGGGACGGCGCTCCGGAACCTTCGGCTCGCTCGTCCTCGGCGTGCGCCGCGGCGGCGAGTGGGCCTGGGTCGGGAACGTCGGCACGGGCTTCACCGAGCGGGTGATCGACGACCTGCTCGCACGGCTCGAGCCGCTCCGGCGAGAGACGACGCCGTTTCCCGCCGAGCCGAAGATGCCGAAGGTGCGGAAGGGCGACGTCGTCTGGGTCGAGCCGGAGCTCGTCTGCGAGGTCGAGTTCCTCGAGTGGACGCACGACGGGCACCTGCGCGCTCCGTCGTTCCAGGGGCTGCGAGACGACAAGGCCCCCGTGGCGGTGCGGCGCGAGGAGCCGGTCGAGGCGGAGGAGGACGGCGTCCGGCTGTCGAACCTCGACAAGCTCTTCTGGCCGGAGGAGGGAGTCACGAAGGGCGATCTGATCGACTACTACCGCGCGATCGCGCCCGTCCTCGTCCCGCATCTCCGCCGGCGACCGTTCACGATGCGCCGCTACCCCGACGGCGCGTACGGCAAGGCGTTCTTCCAGAAGGACGCACCGAAGCACATGCCCGAGTGGATCCCGCGCTTCCGCGTGCAGGTGTCGACGCGGGAGCGGCCGCCGCGGCAGCGGTGGATCGACGCGCCGCTCGTGAACGACGCCCGGGCGCTCCTCTGGATGGCGAACATGGGCTGCATCGACATGAACGCGTGGTACTCGCGCGTCGATCGTCCCGACCGCCCGGATTTCGTCCTCTTCGACCTCGACCCGTCGACGGACGTCGGCTTCCCCGAGACCGTGCAGGTGGCGCTGCTCGTAAAGCAGGCGCTCGATGCGCTCGGGCTCGTCTCGTTCGCGAAGACGAGCGGCGCCGACGGGATCCACGTCCTCGCGCCGGTCGAGCGGCGGTACACGTACGCGGAGACGCGCGAGTTCTGCGAGGTCGTGGCGGGCGCGATCGCGCGGACGCACCGCGGGCTCGCGACGACGGAGTGGTCGAAGGCGAAGCGACGCGGGGTGCTCATCGACGCGAACCAGAACGGCGAGGGGAAGACGGTCGCCTCGGTCTATTCGGTGCGCCCGAAGCCCGGCGCTCCCGTGTCGACGCCGCTCCGCTGGGAGGAGCTCGACGAGTCGCTCGATCCCCGCGCCTTCACGATGGAGGTCGTCCTCGAGCGCGTGCGCCACAGCGGCGATCTCTTCGCGGGCGTCCTGACGACCCGCCAGCGCCTCGAGCCGGCCCTCCGCGCGCTCCGCTGACCGCCTCTTGTCTCCTTCGGAGAATCTCGGCTGCTCTCCCCTCGACGGCTTTCTGCAGCTCGTCGATGCTGCCCGAGGTCTCGGCAATGACCTCTTGGGCATCGACGAATGGGAAGTCGTTGCTGAGTTTTATGGTCGTTCCATAGCTGCTCCAGCGCCAATCGCTTGGCCGCGCGCATATGCCCGCTTCCACCGGGTTCAGCACGACGTACTCGTATACGCCCAGTAGATCTTCTCCGCCTGTGGTTCGGCGACTGCCATAACGCTTGCGGACGAGGTGCCCGGAGCGCCCGTGGCGTGCGTTGAAATCCCTGCTGTACTCACGATTCAGGTACTCCATCCCACGCGGAAGCGAGTCGTCGGCGACACCTACGAGACCGTGGACATGGGTCGTCATTTGGCAGAAGGCGACGACAGTCCACCCGCCACGCTGGCTGACGCGGATGAGAAGGTGTATCCATGCGAGCCTGTCGACGTCGTCGAGGAAGTAGTCCCAGTGACTCGTCGCGTTCACCCAAAAGTGGTGGACGCCCGGAGTCCGGTCACGTGGTTTCGCCGGCACGCTCCAAGCATCCCGCGCTTCGAGTGGCTCGCCAAGACGTTCCTGGAGGCATGGCCGCGTAGGGCACGCCTGGTAGCAGCTACCGGACGTGGCGCCATCCGCCAGGTCGGTTTCGGGCTGATAGAACCCTCCCGTGGCCGGGACAATCCTCTGGGACGTGGACACGCAGGTCGACTTCATGGATCCGGCCGGGAAGCTCTACGTTCCCGGCGCGCGGGAGGTCGCGCCCGCGATGGGGCGGCTCGTGGACGCTGCCCGCACCGCGGACGTCGTGCACGTCGCGTCCGCCGACGACCACGAGCTGACCGACCCCGAGCTCTCCGACGACCCCGACTTCGTTGCGACGTACCCGCCGCACTGCCTGCGGGGCACGCGCGGCGCGGAGAAGATCCCCGAGACGAAGCAGGACGACCCGCTGCCGCTCTCCCTCACGCCGTACCCACTCCGGCGGATCGGGCAGCTGGCGGCCGGCCGCCGCGAGCTCCTCCTGCTCAAGAAGGCCTTCGACGTCTTCACGAACCCGAACGCCGAGCCGCTGCTCGACCTCCTCGACCCGGACGAGGTCGTCGTCTTCGGCGTCGCCACGGACGTCTGCGACGACGCGGCCATCCGCGGGCTGCTTCGCCGCGGCCGCCGTGTCTGCTTCGTCGAGGACGCCGCGCGGGGGCTCGACGAGGCGCGCACCGCCGCCTGCACGGCCGCCTGGCGCGAGGGCGGCGTCCGCTTCAGCACCGCCGAGGAGGTGATCGACTCACTCGGCTAAGGGAGGCGCCCTCCACTGCCGATGAGTCACCCGAATGGTCGGGCACTGGTTCCACTCGGCGGCCGATTTCGCCACGGCCTGGCTGCCTCTCGCGTTCTTCGGGATCCTCGTCCTGACCGCCTGGCTGCTCTGGAAGACGGTCGGGATGATGCCGCGCGTCAAGCCGACGAACCAGGCGACCCGGGCCCGCTCGCAGACCACGTGGGCCGACGTCGCCGGGGTCGAGGAGGTGCGCGCGGAGCTGATGGAGGTCGTCGATTTTCTCCGGGACCCGGAGCGCTTCGAGCGGCTCGGCGCGAAGGTGCCGAAGGGGCTCCTCCTCTACGGCCCGCCGGGTACCGGCAAGACGCTGCTCGCGAAGGCCGTCGCCCACGAGTCGGGCGCGAACTTCTACAGCGCGTCCGCCTCCTCGTTCGTCGAGATGTTCGCCGGCCTCGGCGCCGCCCGCATCCGCAAGCTCTTCAACGAGGCGCGGAAGAACGCGCCCGCGATCGTCTTCATCGACGAGCTCGACGCGGTCGGGGCGCAGCGCACCGGCCACGGCTTCAATCGCGAGCAGGATCAGACGCTCAACCAGCTCCTCGTCGAACTCGACGGCTTCGAGGGCGCGGAGCAGGTGGTGGTGATGGGGGCCTCGAACCGCATTCAGGATCTCGACCCGGCGCTGCTCCGGCCTGGCCGCTTCGACCGGCAGATGCTCGTCCCGCCGCCGGACCTCGCCGGCCGCGAGGCGATCCTCGGCGTCCACACGCGCGGGAAGCCGCTCGGCCACGACGTCGACATACGCGTGGTTGCCCGGCAGACGTCCGGCCTGACCGGCGCCGAGCTCGCGAACATCTGCAACGAGGCTGCCATCGCCGCCGGGCGGCGCAGCGACGTGTATCTCTCGCAGGCGGACTTCGACGGGGCACTCGAGCGCGTCGTCGCCGGGCTGCAGCAGAAGAAGGTACTGAGCGACAAGGAGCGGCGCATCCTCGCCTACCACGAGGGCGGCCACGCGCTGATGGCCCATCTGATGGGCGGCGTGACCGAGCTGCAGAAGGTGACGATCGTCTCCCGCGGCAACGCGCTCGGCTACACCTTCCACCTGCCCGAAGAAGACCGCTACCTGCAGACGAAGGAGGAGCTGCAGGACTGGATGATCGTCGCCCTCTCCGGCCGCGCCGCGGAGGAGGTCGTCTTCGGCCGCGTCACGAACGGCGCCGCGAACGATCTCGAGAAGGTGACTGAGATCGCGCGCTCGATGGTGTTCGACTGGGGCATGTCCGAGAGCGTCACCTCACGGACGATGCGCGCCGACAACTACGCTCTCTCCGAGGCGACGAAGCGCCTGCGCGACGAGGAGCAGGCGCGCCTCACCGACGGAGCCTACGACGAGGCGCTCCGGCTTCTCGAGAAGCACCGCGCTCCGCTCGACCGGATCGCTGCCGCGCTGCTCGAGAAGGAGACGCTCGTCCGCGAGGAGCTGATGGAGCTCGTGGCCGGCGTCGAACCCGAGTCGCGCGCCTCCGAGAGCGTCGGGGTGCCACGCGTGGTGGCCGGCGCGCGCCGCGCGAGCGAGTCCTAGCCGCCGAGCTGCGAGATGTCGAGCGCGCCCTTCGGCGCGTTCACCGAGACCGGCGCGTTCCAGCGGTCGAACGCGATCGCGCCCGACTGGCCCGATCTGCCTCCGACGAGGGCGACCGGGTAGGGCGTTCCCGTGGCCGAGACGTAGAGCTTGCTGTCGTCGGAGGTGTCGCGGATCTCCACGGCCTGCTGTCCCTGGTAGGTCGTCACGCCGTCGTTCGCGAGCTTTCCGTGGTGCGAGGAGACCTCGGCGAACAGGGCCGCTGCGCTCGTGATCGGCGCGACGGCGGCGAGTTGTCCGTGCGTCGCCGACGCCTGCAGCCACTTGCCGTGCAGCAGCCCCGCCAGCGCCGCGCCCGCGTAGTGCTTGTAGAAGGCGTCGCTGCCGCGAACGTAGATCGTCTTCCCGATCCGGACGAGCGAGAACGAGAGCCCGTTCGTGGACATCGTCCCGGTCGCCCCCCGGCCGCGCGCGATCGAGAGGTCGAGTGTGAGCGGAGTATGGCCCAAGACGATGTGGCCGGAGACATGCATCGAGCTCGCGCTCGTCGCGGCCTCCTCCGCGTCCGCAAGGACCTGCGCGGCCGGCTTCGACGCCTCGCCGTTCGCCGCTGCCGTCGTCGACGGCTTCCCGCTTCCGCCGCAGCCGGCGAGAA
>Ga0335081_10021516_pt1 | contig 10436 bp, 7 predicted proteins | sample Lox_Sample_35_FD_206713 | JGI IMG/M metagenome (GOLD analysis project Ga0335081, IMG submission 206713) | Soil microbial communities from Loxahatchee National Wildlife Refuge, Florida, United States - Lox_Sample_3.5 | ecosystem: Environmental > Terrestrial > Soil > Wetlands | place: USA: Florida...
AGGCGAACGGCTCTGGCGTCAAAAAGGCAGATCAACCGCGCTGCAACCGAGAAGCCCGCTCGCTTCTTTCGATTTACTGTCAGGCTCTCAGGATGAGGAAGAAGCGAGAATGGCATCTTCCCGGGGCCACGAAGAAACGTCCTCATCCTGAGCCTGTCGAAGGACGCATAATCATCTTGCAGCGGAAGCAGGGCATAAAAGGAGCCGCCCGTGCGGGCGGCTCTTCGCTCGTCGATTTGTCCGGCTTCAGCCGCCCGAATTCGTCGTGGACGTCGGCGTGCTTGTCGCCGTGGTGCTGTCGGAGCCTGAGGCCTGATGGTCGGCGCCGCATTCAGCGAAAGCCGGCATCGCCAAGCCCATCAGCAGAATCGTCAGGATCAAGAGGCGCATCGATCTCTCCCCTGGGCCACGTCTACTGTGATTATCCTGATCCCGACCGGCCTTGGCGTCAACAGGCGTTGCGGTCGATCGCGCCGCCCCTCTGTTCGCGCGCGCCGAAGCTCGCTATCTATTGGGCGCGATGGGTATCCTTTTTCTGATCGTCTTCATCGACCTTGTCGGCTTCGGCGTCGTCATTCCGCTGTTGCCGTTTTATGGCCTCCACTTCGGCGCAAGCGCTGCCGAAATCACTTGGATGATGGCGTGCTATTCGCTGGCGCAGTTCTTCTGCTCGCCGCTGCTCGGTCGGCTGAGCGACCGTCTCGGCCGCCGCCCGGTGCTGTTGCTGAGCCTTTGCGCCTCGATCGCCTCCTACCTCTGGCTCGGCTTTGCCGATGCGCTCTGGATGCTGTTCGCGGCGCGGCTGCTGGCCGGCGCCGGCGCCGGTAACATTGCCGCGGCGCAAGCCTATATCAGCGACGTCACCACGCCGGAGAAGCGCGCCAAGGGCATGGGCATGATCGGCGCCGCCTTCGGCCTCGGCTTCACCATCGGCCCGGCGCTGGGCGGACTCGTCGCCGGCAGCAATCCCTCGGCGGCGGCGCTGGCGCGTCCCGCCTTCCTCGCCGCCAGCCTGTCGGCGCTCGCTTTCGTCATCGCGCTGATCCGGCTCAAGGAGAGCCTGCCGCAAAGCGCACGCAATGCCGCGGCGCGGCCGAGCCGCTGGCAGGTGGCGCGCGATGTGCTGACGCGTCCGCTGCTCGGCCGCCTCATCCTGCTGCTGTTCATCACCGTCACCGCCTTTGCCGGCATGGAGACGACCTTTGCCCTGTGGGCGAATCACGCGCTCGACTGGGGCCCGCGCGCCGTCGGCTACAATTTCCTTTATGTCGGCCTGGTGCTGGTCGCGGTGCAGGGCGGGCTGATCGGCAGGCTGTCGCGGCGCTTCGGCGAGGCGCGGCTCATTCTCGGCGGCGCCGGGCTCATCGCGCTCGGCCTGTTGGGGCTGCCTTTCGCGCTGCGGCTGTGGCGGCTCCTCCTCGTCGACACCTTCCTCGCCCTTGGCATGGGGCTGCTCAACCCGTCGATCACCAGCCTCGTCTCGCAGCAGGCCGGTATCGATGAGCGCGGCGGCATCCTCGGCGTCTCGCAATCCGCCAGCAGCCTGTCGCGCATCCTCGGCCCAGCGGTGGCCGGACCGCTGTTCCAGGGCTTCGGCCGCGACGCGCCCTATTACACCGGCGCCGTGGTGATGGCGCTGGTGGTGGCGCTTGCCTCGCGCCTGCCCTTCGCCCGGCTCGAGCCCGCGCCCGGCGTGTCGACGCCGCCATGAGAGGCGAGCGCGTCGCCGCGCCGAAGCTGGGCAAGGGCAGCGAGATGGGGCTGCGCCAGGAGCTGAAGGCGGTGCGCCGCCTCGCCCCTTATCTCTGGCCGCCGGATTGGGGCTTGCGCGGGCGCGTGCTGGTCTCGCTCGCCTTCCTCATCGGCGCCAAGGTCATCAATGTCTATGTGCCGCTGCTCTACAAGGGCGCGGTCGATGCGCTGTCGCCGGGGCACGCCGCCGTGATCACCGTGCCGGTGGCACTTGTCATCGGCTATGGCATCGCCCGCGTCGGCGCCCAGCTCTTCGCCGAGCTGCGCGACGCGGTCTTCGCCAAGGTCGGGCAGCGCGCGGTGCGGCGCCTGGCGCTGGCGACCTTCCGGCATCTCCACGCGCTGTCGCTGCGCTTCCATCTCGAGCGTCAGACCGGCGGTCTCTCGCGCGCCATCGAGCGCGGCATCCGCGGCACCGAGTTCCTGCTCTCCTACATGCTCTTCAACGTGGTGCCGACCCTGTTCGAGATCCTGCTGGTCTGCGCCATCCTGTGGGGCTTCTACCGCGCCACTTTCGCGCTCGCCACGCTCGCGACGATCATCGCCTATATCGCCTTCACCTTTTCCGTCACCGATTGGCGCATCAAGTTCCGCCGCGAGATGAACGAGCGCGACAGCGAGGCGAACACCAGGGCGATCGACAGCCTGCTCAATTTCGAGACGGTGAAGTATTTCGCCAACGAGGCGCACGAGGCGCAGCGCTTCGACCAGGCGCTGCGCGCCTATGAGCACGCCGCGGTGCGGAGCCAGACGACGCTCTCGGCGCTCAATATCGGGCAAGGCATCATCATCGCCACCGGGCTCGTGACCGTGATGCTGCTCGCCGGCTTCGGCGTCGCGGCGGGGCGCATGACGGTCGGCGATTTCGTGCTCGTCAACTCCTACCTCGTGCAGCTCTATTCGCCGCTCAACGTGCTCGGCATGGTCTATCGCAACATCAAGCAGTCGCTGACCGATCTCGAATCGATGTTCCGCCTGCTGTCGGTGAAGGCCGAGATCGAGGACCGCCCGGGCGCGCCGGCGCTCGCGGTGCCGCGCGGCGAGGTCGTCTTCGATCGCGTGTCGTTCCATTACGACCCGCGCCGCCCGATCCTCGCGGAAGTCTCCTTCCGCGTGCCGCCGGGCGGGACGGTCGCCATCGTCGGCCCGAGCGGCGCCGGCAAATCGACCATCGCGCGCTTGCTCTTCCGCTTCTACGACGTCCATGCGGGCGCCATCCGCATCGACGGGCAGGATCTGCGCGACGTGACGCAGGACAGCCTCCGCCGCGCGATCGGCGTCGTGCCGCAGGACACGGTGCTGTTCAACGACACCGTGCGCTACAACATCGCCTATGGCCGGCCGGGCGCCAGCGACGCGGAGATCGAAGAGGCGGCGCGGCATGCGCGCATCCACGATTTCATCGCATCGCTGCCCGACGGCTATCAGAGCCAGGTCGGCGAGCGCGGCCTGAAGCTCTCCGGCGGCGAGAAGCAGCGCGTCGCCATCGCGCGCGTCATCCTCAAAGCGCCGCGCATCCTCATCTTCGACGAAGCGACTTCGGCGCTCGACACCAAGACCGAGCACGAGATCCAGGCCAATCTCGACGAGGTCTCGGCGGGACGGACCACGCTCGTCATCGCCCATCGCCTGTCGACCGTGGTCAATGCCGACGAGATCCTGGTGCTCGACCAGGGCCGCATCGTCGAGCGCGGCGATCACGCGGCCCTGCTGGCCGAGGGCGGTGTCTATGCCGCCATGTGGGCGCGCCAGCAACAAGAGGCCGATGAGCGCGATGCGCTGGCCGAGGTGGTGGCGGAGTAGGGCGGCCGAGTCGGCGGTTGGGCGGATGGACGCTCTGCGCCGATAGGGGGTAGTCTCGACGCGATAACATCGGCCAGACAGGCATTGTCATGACGGCACCCGCCCGTAACCGGCACGAGGACATGGCGGAGACCGGCCGCCGCGTCATCAACCTCGCACTGCAAGGCGGCGGCGCGCATGGTGCCTTCACCTGGGGCGTGCTCGATCGGCTGCTCGAAGACGACAACATCGGCATCGAAGGGATCAGCGGCACCAGCGCCGGCGCGATCAATGCCGCGGTGCTGGCGCAGGGGCATTTGAAGGGCGGCGCCGCCGGCGCGCGCGCCGAGCTCGACCGCTTCTGGCACCGCATCAGCGAGATCGGGCTCATCAGCCCGATCCATCGCGGCTGGCTCGAGCGCGCCGTCGGCAGCTGGAACATCGACGAATCGCCGAGCGCGATCTGGGTCAATCAGCTGAGCCAACTGGTGTCGCCCTATCAGCTCAACCCGCTGAACCTGTCACCGCTGCGCGATCTGCTCGCCTCGATGCTCGACTGGACGTCGCTCACCGGCGCGGATGCCATCAAGCTCTTCATCGCCGCCACCAATGTACGCACGGGCAAGGTGCGCATCTTCGACCGGCACGAGCTCAATCTCGACGCGCTCCTCGCTTCGGCCTGCCTGCCGCAGGTGTTTCAGGCGGTGGTGATCGAGGGCGAGGCCTATTGGGATGGCGGCTACATGGGCAACCCGTCGCTTTGGCCGCTCATCTATCATTGCGCCTCGCGCGATGTCGTCCTCGTCCAGATCAATCCGCTGACGCGCGACGGCGTGCCGCATACCGCGGCCGAGATCACCAACCGTCTCAACGAGATTACCTTCAACGCCTCGCTCATGAGCGAGATGCGCGCGATCGCCTTTGTCGCACGGCTGATCGCGGCCGACGGCAAGCATCCCGAGGTGGCGCGGCTGAAGCACATGCTGATCCACATGATCGAAGCCGAAGCCGCGATGGAGTCGCTCGGTGTTGCCAGCAAGATGAACACCGATCTCGATTTCCTGCTCTATCTGAAGGAGCTGGGCCGGCGCACGGCCGGCCGCTGGCTCGAGCAGAATTTCGCGGCGCTCGACCGCTATTCGAGCATCGATATCCGCAAAGTGTTTCTGTAGGGCTCACGACGGCAGATCCGTTGCGCACCCCACCTCACCCCCGCGTAGCGGGAGGGTGAGGTGGGGCGGCGGCGATCAAGCGCCGTTTGAGGCGGCTAGTACCTTTGCCCTGGCGTTCCATGCTATTGACGGCGGATGGGGGCCGCTCCCGTCGATGTGAAGAAGCTCGCCGCAGCGCTGCGCGCCGGCGACCGCCGCGCTTTGGCGCGAGCGATCACGCTCGTCGAATCGACTCGCGCCGACCACCGCGAAGCGGCCGAGACGCTGCTGGCGGCGATCCTGCCCGCCACCGGCAATTCGGCGCGGCTCGGCATCTCCGGCGCGCCCGGCGTCGGCAAATCCACCTTCATCGAGGCCTTCGGCCTTGCCCTGATTGCGGCCGGGCATCGCGTCGCCGTGCTCGCCGTCGATCCCTCCTCGAAGCGCGGCGGCGGCTCGATCCTCGGCGACAAGACGCGCATGGCGGAGCTGGCGCGGCACGAGGCGGCCTTCATCCGCCCGTCGCCGGCCGGCAAGACGCTGGGCGGCGTCGCCCGGCGCACGCGCGAGGCGATCCTCGTCGCCGAGGCGGCGGGGTTCGACGTGGTCCTGGTCGAGACCGTCGGCGTCGGCCAGTCCGAGACCGCGGTCGCCGACATGGTCGATCTCTTTCTGCTGCTGCTGGCGCCGGGGAGCGGCGATGATCTGCAAGGCATCAAGAAGGGTATCGTCGAGCTCGCCGATCTCCTCGTCGTCAACAAGGCCGATGGCGATCTGAAGCCGGCGGCGTTGCGCGCTGTCGCCGATTATCGCCACGCGGTGCGGCTGCTGCACCCGGCTGCCGGCGAAGCGCCCGAGGTGGTCGCGGTCTCGGCGCTCGCAGGCGAGGGGATCGAGGCGCTGTGGCAGAATGTCGAGCGCCGCCTCGCCGCGCGGCGATCGCGCGGCGCGATCGCCCGGCGCCGTGCCGAGCAGGCGCGCGCGCATCTCTGGAGCGAGATCGGCGAGGGGCTGATGGAGCTGTTCCGCGCCGATGCCAAGGTCGCGGCGAAGCTCTCCCGCCTCGAGGCCGAGGTGGCCGCCGGCGACATCACCCCCACCGCGGCCGCCCAGGCCGCGCTCAAGGCGTTCCGCGGGCGTCGCTCTCCGGCTTGACGCGCCGCACGCTTTGCCCTAGAAAATCCGCCTTTCGCGCGGCCCCTTGCCCCTCAAGGGGCCGTCATTGCTGTTCGAGGGCGGTCATGGCGAGACGTTGCATCATCACTGGCAAAGGCGTTCAGGTCGGCCACAATGTGAGCCACGCCAACAACAAGACCAAGCGGCGCTTCCTGCCCAATCTGCAACGCACCTCGCTGCTGTCCGACGCGCTCGGCGGCCCGGTGCGCGTCCGCCTCTCGACCCGCGGCATCCGCACGGTCGAGCATAATGGCGGCATCGACGCCTATCTCCTCGGCACGCCCGACAGCAAGCTGACCGCCGAGGCGCGCCGCTTGAAGCACCGCATCGCCGCGGCGGCCGCGCGCAAGGCCGAAACCGCCTCCGCCTGAGGCTTGGCCTAGCGGGTCGTCTCCGCTGGCGGATCCGCCTTCACCTGCTCGGCGCTCGGCAGGTCGCTCGCGCTCCAGCCGCCGCCCAGCGCCTCGATCAAGCTGACGCTGGCCAGCAGCCGCTCCTGCAGGATGGTGTTCGCCGTCACCTCGTTGTTGAGGCGCGTCGTCTGCGCGGTCAGCACCGAGGTATAGGGAACGGTGCCCCCCTCGTACTGGTTAAGAGTGAGGCGCTCGGCTTCCCGTGCGAGGCGCACGGTGTTCGCCTGCACCTCGGCCTGGCGGGCGAGGATGCCGAGTGCGGCGAGCTCGTCCTCGACCTGCTGGAAGGCGGTGAGGACGGTCTGACGGTAATTGGCGACGTCCCCGTTATAGGTGGCCTTGGCCGCCGCGACCTGCGCGCCGCGCAAGCCGGCATCGAAGACGGTCTCGGCGAGCGAGCCGCCCGCCGACCAGAGGCTGTTCGAGGCGCGCAGCAGCTTGGCCAATCCAGTGCTGGAGAAGCCGTAGGAGCCGGTGAGCGTCAGATCGGGATAGTAGGCGGCGATGGCGATGCCGATCTGCGCATTGGCGGACGCCATTATACGCTCGGCCGCGGCGACATCCGGGCGGCGCTCGAGCAGGGTTGACGGCACGCCCGGGGGCGCCACCGGCACGCTCGACGTGATCGGCGCCGTCGCAAGCGCGAAATCGGAGGCCGGCTTGCCGATCAAGGTGGCGATCGCATGCTCGAATTGGGCGCGCTGGACGCCGACCGCAATCGCCTGCGAGCGCGTCTGCTCGACTTGTGTTTCGGCGTTGACGACATCGGCTTGAGCGGCGACGCCGGCCGCGTACTGGTTGCGCGTGATCTGCAGCGATTGGGTGAAGGCCGTCACCGAGGCGTCGAGGAGGCGCACCTCCTCGTCGGCGGCGCGCAGCTCGAAATAGAGCGTCGCCACCTGCGCCTGGGCCGAAAGCCGCGCATTGGCGAGGTCGGCGGCGGTCGCCTGCGCATTCGCCACGTCGCTTTCGACGGTGCGGCGGATGCGGCCCCAGAGATCGACGCTCCAGCTCGCATCGGCGGTGAGATCGACGGCGCTGTTGCTGACGCTGCCGCCGCCAAAGCTGACGCTGCTGGGGCCACCATGTCCCGAGCGCGTGCCGGAGCCGGTCACCGACAGTGTCGGGAAATAGCCGGAGACGCCTTCGGCGACGACGGCGCGCGCCTGGACATAGGCGGCCTCGGCGGCTTTCAGATTCTGGTTCGAGATGTCGATCTGGCGCTCGAGCCCGTCGAGCACGGGGTCGTCATAGATCGACCACCACGGGCCGCGGCTGATCGCCTCCTGCGGCTCCGCGGTCTTCCATCCCGTTTCCTTGTAGGCGGCCGGAACCGGCGCGGGCGGACGCTTGTAATCGGGGCCGACGGTGCAGCCGGCCAGCAGCACCAGCGCCGACAGCGCCGGTGCCGAAAACGCCAAGGTTCGCTTCATTCGCCGGGCTCCGCGATGGCTCCGCCAGAGAGATCGGGATGGCTCTTCCGCCACAAGCCGCGGCTCCACAGGCGGAAGCGGTCGAGATAAAGATAGATCACGGGCGTCGTGTAAAGCGTCAGCAGCTGGCTGACGATCAGGCCGCCGACAATCGAAATGCCGAGCGGGCGGCGCAACTCGGCGCCGTCGCCGGTGCCGATGGCGAGCGGCAGCGCCCCAAACATCGCCGCCAAGGTCGTCATCATGATCGGGCGGAAGCGGCGCAAACAGGCCTGATAGATCGCCTCTTGCGGCGCAAGGTGCTCGCGGCGCTCCACATCGAGCGCGTAGTCGATCATCATGATCGCGTTCTTCTTGACGATGCCGATCAGCAGGATGACGCCGATCAGCGCGATGATGCTGAACTCGGTGTTGAGCGCCATCAGCGCCAGCACGGCACCGAGGCCCGCCGAAGGCAAGGTCGAGAGGATCGTGATGGGGTGGATGTAGCTCTCATAGAGGATGCCGAGCACGATGTAGACGGCGACGAGTGCCGCCGTCACCAGGATCGGCTCGCTGGCGAGCGATTGCTGGAAGACCTGCGCCGTGCCGGCGAAGCTGCCATGGATCGAGACGGGCACGTTGAGCTCGTTCATCACCCGGTCGACCGCCTCGGTCGCATCGCTCAGCGACTTACCCGGCGCCAGGTTGAAGGAGATCGTCGTCGCGACGAAGGGACCTTGATGATTGATGGCAAGCGGCGTCTTACCTGGGCCGTAATGGGTGAAAGCGGCGAGCGGCACCATGGTCTCGGGAGAGGTGGAGACGGCGGCGCCGGTCGAGGCGCCGGCGCTGCTGTGGCCGGTCGAGCCGATCTGGTTGGCGCGCAGGTTGCGCGCGGCGTTGGTGGTGATCTGGGCCGCGGTGCTCGTGCTCGCCTTCGAGCTGACCGTGCCGATGGTGGCGTTGGTCGAGGCCGAGCCGCTGACCGAGCCGCCGGCGGTGCTGACGTAAAGCTCCTTCAGCGTCTCGGGGCTCTGCCAGTATTGCGGCGCCACTTCCATCACCACGTGGTACTGGTTCATCGGCGCATAGATGGTCGACACCTGACGCTGGCCGAAGGCGTCGTAGAGGGTGTTGTCGATCTGGCTCGCGGTGAGGCCGAGGCGCGAAGCGGTATCGCGGTCGATGACGAGGTCCGTCTCGAGCCCGTTCTGCTGCTGGTCGGAGTTGACGTCGGTGAGCGCCGGCTCGTGCTGCAGCGCTGCGGCGATCTTCGGCGCCCACTCATAGATCTCGTCGAGGCTGTCGCCCTGCAGCGTGTACTGGTACTCCGCATTGGCGGCGCGGCCGCCGGCGCGGATGTCCTGGCCGGCTTGCAGGAACAGCGTCGCGCCCGCCACCGGCGCAAGCTTGCGCCTCAGTCGGGTGATGACCTGGTCGGCGGAGAGCGTGCGCTCGGAGAGCGGCTTCAGCGTGATGAAGACGAAGCCCCCATTGGTCTGCCGCCCGCCGGTAAAGCCGGTGACCGTGTTGACATCGGGGTCGCTCTTGATGATCGAGATGAACTGAACGAGCTTCTGGCGCATGCGCTGGAAGGAGATGCTCTGGTCCGCCTGGATGCCGCCGAACAACAGTCCCGTGTCCTGCTGCGGGAAGAAGCCCTTGGGGACGACGGCGAAGAGATAAAGGTTGAGCACGAGCACGCCAATCAGGATCAGCATGGTCACCCGCGCATGCCGGAGCGCCCAGCGCAGCGAGCGGTCATAGAGCGCCAGCGTCGCATCGAAGGTGTGCTCGCTCCAGCGATAGAGCCGGCCGTGCCCGGTCTTCTCCTCCTGACGGATGAGATAGGCGCACATCATCGGCGTCGTCGTCAGCGAGACCACCAGCGACACCGCGATCGCAATCGACAGCGTCATGGCGAACTCGCGGAAATACCGTCCGACGATGCCGCCCATGAGCAGGATGGGGAGGAACACCGCGACGAGCGAGGTGCTCATCGACAGCACGGTGAAGCCCACTTCGCGCGCCCCGAGCAGCGCCGCCTGGAAGCGCGGCATGCCGGCCTCGATGTGCCGGGTTATGTTCTCGAGCACGACGATGGCGTCGTCGACGACGAATCCGGTCGCCACGGTGAGCGCCATCAGCGACAGATTGTCGAGGCTGTAGCCGAGCAGATACATGGTGCCCATGGTGCCGAGCAGCGATACCGGCACGGCGACGCTGGGCACCAGCGCCGAGCGCGGATTGCGCAGGAAGGCGAAGACGACGCCGACGACGAGTACGATCGCCACGGTCAGCGTGCGCTCGACGTCGCGCAGCGAGCCGCGGATGGTGGTGGTGCGGTCGAGGACCGGCGTGATGTCGATATCGGCGGGGATGGAGGCCTTGAGCTGCGGCAGCACCGCGCGGACGCCGTCCACCGTGTCGATGATGTTCGCGCCGGGCTGGCGGTAGAGGATCAGCAGCACCGCCGGCTTGCCGCCGGAAATGCCGGTGTTGCGCACATTCTCCACCGAATCCTCGACGTCGCCCACATCCGACAGCCGCACCGGGGCGCCGTCGCGATAGGCGATGATGAGGGAGCGGTACTGGCTCGCTTGCGACGCCTGGTCGTTGGTGTAGATCTGCCAGCGGTGCTGACCGTCCTCGATGATGCCCTTGGGGCTGTGGGCGTTGGCCGCGTTGAGCGCGGCGCGCACATCCTCGAGGCCGATGCGGTAGTGGAAAAGCGCCTTCGGATTGAG
>Ga0335081_10021518_pt1 | contig 10436 bp, 7 predicted proteins | sample Lox_Sample_35_FD_206713 | JGI IMG/M metagenome (GOLD analysis project Ga0335081, IMG submission 206713) | Soil microbial communities from Loxahatchee National Wildlife Refuge, Florida, United States - Lox_Sample_3.5 | ecosystem: Environmental > Terrestrial > Soil > Wetlands | place: USA: Florida...
AAGCTGCGACGTGACAGCATGCGATCCCTCCCTGACGCCTCGCGCTCCCGGTATCGACGGCGCGAAGGCGCATTCTGCCGTGTCCAGCGCGCCGTCACAACGCCCGTCGGCTGCCCGCCTTGACGCTCCGCTGGCGCCCGCTCACGATGCGACAAAATCGCGAACGATCGTCCGCGGGAGGAAATCATGCGAGGCAGTGCTGCCGTGCTCGGACTCTGCGGCGCGCTGAGCGCGCTGGATGCGCTCGCGCAAGGTGTCGATCCCAATCCGAGCGGCGGGCAGAACAGCAGGGGACACTTGTCCATCAATCTCAAGCCGAGCGAGGACGCGTATCTCGCAAGCGCCAAGGCGGCGGCAGGTTTCGATTTCACCGGCACGCTGGTGCGCGTGTGCGTCGCGCCGCAGACCGCGCCCGGTCCCGACGTGCCGCCGCCTCCGCCGCCGGCGCGCGACACCTGGTATACCGATCCCGCAAAGGTGTTCGACAATCTCTATTTCGTCGGCACGAAGATCCATTCGTCGTGGGCGCTCACGACCAGCGCCGGCATCATCCTGATCGACACGCTCTACGACTACGCCTCCGAGGAGGCAATCGTTGGCGGCCTCACCAAGCTCGGCCTCGATCCCGCATCGGTGAAATACGTCATCATCAGCCACGGCCATCTCGACCACGTGGGCGGCGCCAAGCTGATGCAGGATCGCTTCGGATCACGGCTGATCATGGGCGGACCCGACTGGGACATGATCGAGCAGTCGGTCAATCGCTTTCCCAACGGCAAGCCGAAGCGCGACATCGCGGCGAGCGACGGCCAGAAGGTCACGCTCGGCGACACGACCGTGACGATCGTCGCAACCCCTGGCCACACGCCCGGCACGCTGTCGCTGATCTTCGAGGTGAAGGATCACGGCAAGCCGCTGACGGTCGCCTATTCGGGCGGCACCGCGTTCAATTTTCCCAATGACGTGCCGCATTTCGACACCTATATCGCGTCGCAGCGCAAGATGGCGAAGGCGGCGGCGGACGCAGGCGGGACCGTGCTGATGTCGAACCACTCGGAGTTCGACAACGCCGTCACCAAGATCAAGATGATGGCGGCGCGCAAGCCCGGCGAGCCGCATCCGTTCGATATCGGCGCTGACGCGGTGGCGCGCTATTTCGCGGTGACCGACCAATGCGCGCAGCTCGCCCGGTTCAAGCTGATGCGGGCCGAGGCGAAATAGGCGATCGTGGCCGATCTCGCCGGCGCTCGACGCCGGTTGCGCGCAGCGCGTGCAGCGACGTATCATCGGCCGGGAGGCAACGACCATGGCCATCACCGTCTGCCCGGTCACGGCGAGCTTCGCGGCCGAGATCGGCGACGTCGACTTGTCGAAGCCGATCGCGCCGGCCGACCTCCAGGCGATCAAGGACGCGTTCGCCGCATTCGCCGTGCTGATCTTCCCCGATCAGCATCTGTCGCAGGACCAGCATCTCGATTTCGCCCGATACTTCGGGCCGCTCGAGACCACGATCGCGCTCCATCGCAAGGACGCCAAGCTGCGCCTGCCGCCGCAGCTTTCCGACGTCTCCAATCTCGCTCACGACGACGGGATCCTGGAGAAGAACAGCCGCCAGCGCCTGTTTCAGTTGGGCAACCGGCTATGGCACACCGACAGCTCGTTCAAGCGGCGGCCGGCGCTGGCTTCGCTGCTCTATGGCCGCGCGATCCCGCCGCTCGGCGGCCATACCGAGTTCGCCGACGAGCGCGCCGCCTATGACGCGCTGCCCGCGGAGACCAAGCGCCGCCTCGACGGCCTCGTCGCCGAGCATTCGATCTTCAACTCGCGCGCCCGCCTCGGCTTCAGCAATTTCAGCGACGAGGAGCGGGCCGGGATGCCGCCGGTGCCGCAGGTGCTCGTGCGCACCATCGCGGAATCCGGCCGCAAGTCGCTCTATCTCGCCTCCCATGCGGGCCGCGTCCTCGGCATGCCGGAGCCGGAGGGCCGTGCGCTGATCGAGGAGCTCGTCGCACACGCGACGCAGCGACAGTTCGTCTATACCCACCGCTGGCGCATCAATGACCTCGTGATCTGGGACAATCGCTGCACCATGCACCGCGGCACCGACTTCGACGACCTGCGCTGGCGGCGCGACATGCAGCGCGCCACCGTCAGCGACGTCGCCAACACATGCGAGCAGGCCGGCATCGCCATCGCGGCGGCGTAGCCGTCAGCGCGTTGCGCCCGTCGCCGGCGCCGTCCCTTCCGCCTTGCCGTCGAGCACGCGATGCATGCGCGCCATGTCGAGCGCGTTCTCCCAGCGGGCCACCACCATGGTGGCGACCGCGTTGCCGACCAGGTTGGTCGGCGTGAGGCCCTGCGACATCAGCCGGTGGATGCCGAGCACGAGCGCGACGCTCGCCACCGGGATGGTCCCGTGCGCCGACAGGGTCGCGGCGAGCACCACGAAGGCGGCGCCCGCGATGCCGGCCGCGCCCTTCGAGGTGAGCAGCAGGATCAGCAGCAGGCCGATCTGGTGCTCGATGTCGAGCGGCGTGTTGGTGGCTTGCGCGAGAAAGACCGTGGCGGTCGCCAGATAGAGGCAGGTGCCGTCGAGGTTGAACGAATAGCCGGTCGGGATCACCAGGCCGACGACGCTGCGCTCGCAGCCGACGTTCTCCATCTTGGCGAGCATGCGCGGCAGCACGGTCTCCGACGAGGTCGTCGCGTAGACGATCAGCAGCTCCTCCCAGATGTAGCGCAAAAGCTTGATCAGGCTGAAGCCGCACCGATGCGCGATCGGCCACAGCACGCCGAACACGAAGATCAGGCAGGTGAGATAGAATCCGGCCAGCAGCATGCCGAGCGAGGTGAGCGAGCCGATGCCGAACTTGCCGACCGTGAAGGCGATCGCGCCGAAGGCGCCGATCGGCGCCGTCCACATGATCATGTCGACGACGCGGAAGATCATCTTGGCCGCGACGTCGATCAGGTCGACCAGCGGCTTTGCGACCTCGCCGAGCCAGATCAGGGCGAAACCGCACGTCACCGCGATGAACAGCACCTGGAGGATGTTTCCTTCCGCGAAGGCGCCCACGAAGGTCGACGGGATGATGTTCATCACGAACGGAATGAAGCCGATCGCGCCGGTCTGCTTGACATAAGGGTCGATCAGGCTGGTGTTCACCTTGCTGAGGTCGACGTTCATGCCCTCGCCCGGGCGGATCACGTTGACGGCGACGAGGCCGATGATCAGCGCGACGGTGGTGAGCACCTCGAAATAGACCAGCGCCTTGACGGCGACCCGCCCGACCTTGGCGACGTCGTGCATCTGCGCGATGCCGTGCACCACGGTGCAGAAGATGATCGGCGCGATCAGCATGCGGATCGCCTTGATGAAGGCGTCGCCGAGCGGCTGCATGGCGGCGCCGCGCTCGGGCGCGAGCCAGCCGAGCAGGATGCCGACCCCCATGCCGATCAGCACCTGGATCCACAGCTGCGCGTACCACGGCTTGGCGCTGCGCGCCGCGACGATCGGAGGGACGGTGGTTGTGGCGGTCATGCGATGCTCGCTACTCTAGGACGCTGGCGATGCGGCACGCCTTTCATGGCGCAGGCGGCCGATCGTGGGTTTGATCTGTCTCAAGTCACGCGACGGATTCCGGTGGCCCGTCGCGCACTTTTGGCAGAACGAAAATGATCGCCGAAGGTTCGTTAAGCCTAATCCTTGCCCTGGCTGAGCACGATGCGGCCGCGGGCGCTGCGGTCGCGGATGTCGGCGAGCGCGGTCGCGAATTCCTCGATCGGCACGACGATGGTCGGTGCCGGCCTGATCTTGCCCGCGTCGTAGAGGGCGAAAATCTCAGCGAAGCAGGCCGCCATCTGGCCCGGCATGCGCCGGCGATAATCGCTGATCTGCAGCCCGCTCACCTCGATGTTCTTGAGCAGCAGATAGTTCGCCCGGATGTTCGGGATGCGCCCGGCCGCGAAGCCGATCACCACCAGGCGGCCGCGCCAGGCGACCGCGCGGATCGCGGCGTCGAAGATATCGGCGCCGAGCGGATCGAGCACGATGTCGGCGCCGCGGCTGTTGGTCACCTCGTAGACCTGCTCGCGCAGGCTGTCGCGCAGGTCGGGGGGCGAGAGGTCGATCACCACGTCGGCGCCCGCCTCGCGCACGATATCCGCCTTGTCCCAGCTCGATACGCCGGCCAGCACCTTGGCGCCCATCGCCTTGGCGAGCTGGACGGCGGCGAGCCCGACGCCCCCGGTCGCGCCGAGCACGAGCACCGAGTCGCCCGCCTGATAGCGCGCCCGGTCGCGCAGCGCGAACCAGGCCGTGTCGTAGGAGAGCGCCATGGCGGCGGCATCGACGAACGACATCCGGTCGGGCAGCCGATAGCATTGGGTCTCGGGCACCGCGATGAACTCGGCATAGCCGCCCTGCTCGGCCATCGTGAGCACGCGGTCGCCCGGCTTGAGCGACTTCACGTCCGGGCCGACCTCGACCACGACGCCGGCCGGCAGCTTGCCGGGAACGAACGGCGGATCGGGCAGGAACTGATACTGCCCGCCGATCACCAGGAGGTCGACGTAATTGGCAGCGGTGGCGTGAATTTCGACCAGGACGTCATGCGGCCCCGGCACCGGCGTCGGAAATTCGCCGACCGCCGCTGTCTCGATCGGACCGAAGTCGTGAACGACGACCGCACGCATACTTTTCCCTCAGCGCGATACCATCAGCGGCCGCCCGCGGCCGGCCCCGCTTTCCAGCGCACCGGCACCGGCGATGCAAGCCCCTTGGCGATCCGTTCGACCAGGTCGCGCTTGAGGATCTTGCCGCTCGCGGTGAGCGGGATGTGGTCGATGTCGAGCACGAATTCCGGCATGTCGTAGGGCGACAGTCCCAGCGCGTCGAGATGCGCGAGCATCTCGTCCGGCGCGATTCGCGCGCCGGCGCGCCGCATCACGGCGAGGCAGACCTTTTCGCCGAGCCGCGCATCGGCGACCGGCACCGCGGCCACCCGCTCGACCGCCGGATGGCGCATGGCGAGTTCCTCGATCCGCGCCGGATAGATGTTGTGCCCGCCGCGGACGATCACGTCCTTGGCGCGCCCGGTGATGCGCAAGTAGCCGTTCTGGTCGACCCAGCCGAGATCGCCGGTCATGAACCAGCCGTGTGCGTTGAACGCGGCCTCGGTCGCGGCCTGGTCGTCGAAATAGCCGAGCATCAGGCTCGCGCCGCGCCCGCCGATCTGGCCGACTTCGCCGACAGGGACTTCGGTGTCGGGATCGTCGGTGCGCCAAATCTTGATCTCGTAGCCCGGGCAGGCCTTGCCGCACGACTCGATGATCAGCTTCGGATCGTCGTCGGGCAGGGTGTATTGATGCGAGCAGGTCTCGGTCATGCCGTAGCCGCTTTGCGGCACGACGCCATGCGCGAGCAGCTCCGCCACAACCTCGCGTGGCGCCGCCGCGCCCGAGATGCGGAAGCCCGTGAGGCGACCGATTGCGTCGAGATCGCGTTCGCGCAACTCGCGCAGCAGGTCGATCGCATGGGTCGGCACGCCGAACAGGAAGCTTGCGCCGGTCTCGATCAGCCGGTCGATCAGGCTCGCCCCTTTCGGCAGGTCGTGGATCACGAGCTCAGCCCCGGCCGCGAGCGCCATCACCATGGCGCCGAAGCCGAGATTGTGGCTGAGCGGGCTCAACGAATAGACGACCGAATCCGCGTCGATGCGCCAGTCGGCCGCGATTGCGCGCGCATTGGCGAGCAGCGTATTGTCGCTGTGCATGACGCCCTTGGGCACGCCGGTCGTTCCCGACGTGAAGGCGAGGTAGACGACTTGATTGGGGTCGGTTTTCACTGCGTCGTCATGCCCGCGCACAGCCGTTCGAAGAACGGCGTCGCTTCGCTCGCCTATGTCGCGGGCATCCACGTCTTGCTCCCGCGGCAAAGACGCGGATGCCCGGCCCAAGGCCGGGCATGACGGGAAGCTGCCATCAGCCTCCAACTGATACACATGCTTGAGCGACTCGACCGTGCCAATCTCGGCAAAAATGTCGTGCCGTCCCGCGTCCGCGCCGTAGCCGGCCTGGCCGATGAATGCCGTCGCGTGCGTGCGGCGCAGCAGCGCAACGACCTGCCCCGCCGTGTGGTCGCGATGCAGCGAGGGCGTGCACACATAGCCGTTGCGTGAGCAGGCCAGCAGCGCGACCACGCTTTCGATCCGGCTCGGCAGCCACACCGCGACGCGCGCGCCCGGCTTGACGCCGTGGCCCTTCAGATCGGCGGCAAGGCTGTCCGCCGCCGCGATCAGCGCTGCGTAGCCGACGCGGCGAAAGCGGTCGCGCAGCGCCGGCATATCCGGCGCGCGGCGTGCGTGCGCGCGCACGAGCGCATAGATCGTGTCGTCGCGCCAGTGGCCGGTTGCGGTGTATTGCTTGATCAGCTCGGCGCTGAGCAGCGTCAGGATCGTATTGGTCATCGGCGGGCCGACCATACAGAGGAACGCGCACGGGCTGTCAAGGCAGGCGGCTTCACCCCTGGGCGGAAAGCCGCTAGGAAAAGCCCGCAAAGTCTCCGGGGTCATGCCCCGCGCAAGCGGGGCATCCGGTACACACGGAAGGCGCGATGGTTACTGGATTGTCCGCGTGCGCGGGCAATGACGGAAAGTGTGCGCTGCAAGGCATCTCATGAACACCCTCGATACGCTGCTGGAAGAGCTCGTCACCGCGAACCGGATCCTCGCCCGCGAGGAGGTGGTCGATTCGTTCGGCCATATCAGCGCGCGCCATCCCGAGCGGCCCGACCGCTTCCTGCTGTCGCGCGCCCGCGCGCCCGATTGCATCGAGCGCGACGATCTCGTGGAGTTCGGGCTCGACGGCGAGCCGGTTGATGCGCGCGGCCGCAAGCCCTACCTCGAGCGCTATATCCACGCCGCCGTCTACGAGGCGAAGCCGGACGTGCACGCTGTCGTGCATAATCATTCGCCGAGCGTGATCCCTTACGGCGTCACCGGCACGAAGATCAGGCCGCTGCTCCACACCTGCGCCTGCATGGGCCACGAGGTGCCGATCTGGGATTCGGGCGACAAGTTCGGTGACACCAATATGCTGGTGTCGAACCTCGCGATGGGGCGCGATCTGGCGCGCCGGGTCGGCGAGGGGCGCACCGCGCTCCTGCGCGGCCACGGCTGCGTGGTGACCGGCCGCAACATCCGCGAGGTGGTCTACATCGCGGTCTATCTCGAGCTCAACGCGCGCCTGCAGATGCAGGCGATGGGGATGGGCACGATCAAGTTCCTCACCGCCGGCGAGGTCGACAAGATCCTGGAGACCACCGGCGCCGTCGCGTTCGACCGCGCCTGGGAGAACTGGTGTCGCCGCGCCGGCCGCGCGCCGGGCGAGATGACGGGGGTGTAGCCACACACTCCGTCGTCATTGCCTACGCAAGCGGGCAATCCGGTATTCACCGGACGTTGGGAATGGACTCCGCGCCGTCATCGGGATCCTGCGGCGTGTTGGATGCCCCGCTTTGGCGGGGCATGACGGCGTCAAGTTCGGAGAAGACGCGGCCGATCATCACCAGCACGGGGCCGGGCGGCAGCTCGGCGAGACGCGCCGGCAGGTCGCGGATCGGCGCGGCGACGACCGCCTCGCCGGGACGCGTCGCCTTGACTATGGCGACCGCCGGCGTCGCCGGATCGAGGCCATGCGCGATGCCCGTTGCGGCGAGCTCGGCGAGCGTGCGCGCCGGCATGTAGACCACGGTGGTCGCGGTCGGGTCTGCGATGCTTTTCCAGTCGATGTCGCGCGGCAGCTTGCCATCCGCTCCGTGACCCGTGACGTATTGCAGACGGCGGGCCGCCGAGCGGTGGGTGAGCGCGACGCCGAGCCGGCTCGCGGCGCCCTGGGCCGCCGTGATGCCGGGCACCACCTCGACGTCGAGCCCGGCGGCGCGACAGGCGGCCAATTCCTCGCCGCCGCGGCCAAAAATCATCGGATCGCCGCCCTTGAGCCGCACCACCCGCTTGCCGGATTTGGCGAGCGTGATCATCAGCCGGTTGATCTCGTCCTGCTTGCAGGCGGGTCCATAGCCGGCCTTGCCGACCAGCATTTTGCGCGCCTCGCGGCGCGCGAAGTCGAGCACGCCGGGCGAGACCAACTGGTCGAACAGGATCACGTCGGCCGATTGCAGTGCGCGCAGCGCCCGCAGGGTCAGGAGCTCGGGATCGCCCGGCCCGGCGCCCACCAGGGTGACTGAGCCGTGATCGACGGATGCGCCGGCGCCGTGCGCCGCAGCGATGAGCGTATCGAAATCGTCCGGTTCCGGCGCGCGGTCCGGATTGGCCACCGCGCGGCCCGTAAAGAGCTGCCAGAACCGCCGCCGTCCGCCGAACGAGAGGCCGGACGATTTGACGCTGTCGCGCCAGCGCCGCGCCGCTTCCGCCCAGCGCGCAAATCCGAGCGGGATCATCGCCTCGATCTTGGCGCGAATCGCCTGGGCAAACACCGGCGCCGCGCCGTCGGTCGAGATGCCGACCACGAGCGGCGAGCGATTGACGATCGTGCCGAACGAGAAATCGCTCAAGGCCGGGCGATCGACCAGATTGACCGGCACGCCCGCCGCCCGCGCGCGCGCCGAAAAGGCTGCGGCCGCGGCCGCGTCGTCGAACGCGCCGACCGCGATCGCGGCGCCGGCGAAATCCGCGTCCGCGATGGCGCGCCGATGGAGCGTCACGTCGACGGCCGCTGCGGCCGCCACGACCTCCTCTCCCGGCTCCGGCGCGTAGACGTCGACATGGGCGCCCGCGGCGGAGAGAAGCTCGATCTTCCAGGCCGCCGCCGGGTTTTCGCCCGCCACCACCGTGCGCCGGCCCGGCAGCGCGAAGAACACCGGCAAGCGGGCCAGCACCTCCATGCGGGGCGAGCGGATATCAGACGGCGACACGCTCATTCATGCTCCCTTGCACGGGCCCCTGCACGCTTGCTGGCGCGGCCCCCTGCACGATCCTCTTCAGCTCCGGCAGGCACGAGCCGCAATTGGTGCCCGCCCGCAAGGCGCGGCCGATCTCTTCCACGCTCGACGCCTTGCCGGCGCTGAGCGCGCCGCGGATGACGTTGAGCCCGACGCCGAAGCACGAGCAGATCACCGGGCCCGCATCGGCGAGGCCGTCGGCGGACTGGCCCGAGAGCAGCGTCCGCCGCTGCGCCACTCCGACCGCATCGGACGCGAGCAGCCGCTTGACCGCGTTCCAGTGCGGGGCCGCCTCGGCGGGGCCGACGAACAGGCATGCTTCGAGCCGATCCTGCGCGAATGCGGCGATCCGATAGCGACCGCGCGGAGCATCGATATATTCGGCAAATTCGACCGGTTCAACGCCTCCCGCAAGCAGGAGGCGGGCCGCCGCCTGCCAGGCGCGCACGTCCTCGTTGCTCGCCAGCAGATAACCGGTGCCGCCCGCAACCGCGACGCGCGCCCACCAGGTCGCCGCCGGCCATGCGAGGGGTCGGCGCGCCAGCGCAAAGCCGCGCGTCGCGAAGTGCACCGGCGCGATCGCGGCGGGCGTCGCCTTGGCCTCCGGCTGGCCGGAGTGCGGGTCGGTCTCGGGCGCGACGAGGTCGCCGATGCGGGCGGACGATGCGGTCGCGTCGCTCCAGTGGATCGGCGCGAACACCGAACCGGGCTGCTGGCCCTCGTCGAGCGCGACCTTCAGCACGACCGCGCCATGCCGGGTGGTGACGCGGGCAAATCCGCCGGCCTCGAGCCCGGCGGCGCGCGCGTCGGCCGGGTTCACTGCGACGCACGGCTCCGGGCTGTGCAGCGCGAGCCGCGGGCTCTGTCCGCTGCGCGTCATGGTGTGCCACTGGTCGCGCAGGCGGCCGGTGTTGAGGCGGAACGGAAACGCGTTGCTGGTCGCCTCGCGCAGCGCCGGCGGCTCCGGCGCGACGAAGCGCGCCTTGCGGTCGGGCGTGAAGAAGCCGCCCTCGGCGAAGAAGCGGCGCGGGCGGCGTTTGCCGTCGGCGCGCAGCGGCCACTGCGTCGGCTCGAGCGCCGCGTAACCGGCGTCGGACACGTCCGCGAGCCCGCCGAGATCGAAATCGCGCCGCCCTTTGTTCTCGAACGCCGAGAGCGCCGCATGCTCGCGAAAGACGTCGGCCGGCGACCGGTAGGCGAAGGCCTGGCCGAAACCCATGCGGCGCGCCACCTGGGCGACGATCTTCCAGTCCGGCCGCGCCTCGCCGGGCGCCGCCATGAAGGCGCGCTGGCGCGTGATCCTGCGCTCCGAATTGGTGACGGTGCCGTCCTTCTCGCCCCACGCGGCCGCCGGCAGCAGCACGTGCGCGCCGGCCTCGACGGTGTCGTTCGAACGGACGGTCTCGGAGACGACGAACAGCTCGAGCCGGGCGAGTGCATCGCGCACGGCGCCGGCACGCGGCAGCGACACCGCCGG
>Ga0335081_10021519_pt1 | contig 10436 bp, 10 predicted proteins | sample Lox_Sample_35_FD_206713 | JGI IMG/M metagenome (GOLD analysis project Ga0335081, IMG submission 206713) | Soil microbial communities from Loxahatchee National Wildlife Refuge, Florida, United States - Lox_Sample_3.5 | ecosystem: Environmental > Terrestrial > Soil > Wetlands | place: USA...
TCAAAGCCATCTACATCTCCGGCAGCGCCGTTGACCACAGCCGCACGATGTCGGGGACAAGGTTCCTGATGAAGCCCAAACAGGTCGCTACCGAGCTTGTGAGCCTGGTATGGGGAATGCTGCGAAGCCAGTAGATAGTTTTTAGCACGTTTAGTACTAAAGTTTTTAGTCAGCTATGCCGTTTATAATCAATAAGTTGCGACATAATTAACGGGAAAGTATGGAACAATGACGGCAAAATGGCAGCATTTTGATGTACCATTGCTGTAGGGGCTCCCGCCAGGAGCACAGGAAAGAGCAAAGAAATGGCAAAAACTACCATTGAGTTCAGTGATACCGCGAATGCCCAGTTGGATCGCTTGTCCGAGACCCTCCATACGTCAAAGGCGGACATTCTCCGAAACGCCCTATCGCTTTATGCTTATATCGTCTATCAGCTCCAGTCGCAGCCCGGTAGGATGCTTGGCATCGTCAACGAACATGAAGGGAATAGGGTCGAGAAGTTTCTTGCTGTGCCGGGTGTCCAGTTGGTGAATGAAGAGCGGCGCACGGCGTAGGGTGGTACAACCGGACGCGAGAGGATATGGACAACAGGCCAGAGCAGACCTAGGCCCCTGTACGAGTCGATGCATCCGATATTCTGCGGGACAATCCCTTCCCGGCTCGGGAACTCCAACCCCTTGAGCGTGTTGCGTTTCAGCTCGCCGTTGCGCTGTTTTCAATGATCGCGATCACTATCGGAGCGATCCTGATCGATTGGCCGGTTCACAGGCCTGCGCCACCGACGATGTCTGGTTTGAAACCTGAAGAGCAAAAGGCGGCGCTCGACAATTTCAAATTCATCAGTGAGGTTTTGTGGGATCGCACGTCCAAAACCTTCGACCTCATCATCATGAAAGCACTACTACCTGTTTTCGCAACAGTCGTGGGTTATCTCCTGGGCAAGCGAACGGGCTAAGTCTGTTGCCGCAGCTTCTCCGCGAACTTCTCGCGGAATTTCTTCACCTTGGGCGCCACCACGAAAGCGCAGTACGGTTGCGAAGAATGGTTGAGGAAGTAGTCCTGATGGTAGTCTTCGGCGGGATAGAACGTGGTCGCCGCCCGCACCTCAGTGACGATCGGCTTGTCGAACACACCTTCGGCGGCGAGCTCCCGCATCACGTCTTCCGCCACGGCGCGCTGCGCCTCCGAGTGATAGAAAATCACCGAGCGGTATTGCGGGCCCGCATCGGCGCCCTGGCGGTCGAACGAAGTCGGGTCGTGGATGGCGAAGAATACTTCCAGAATTTCGCGGTAAGTGGTAATCGCCGGATCGAAGCTAACCTGAACCACTTCCACATGGCCGGTCTCGCCGGTGCAGACCTGCTGGTAAGTGGGGCGATCGACGTGGCCGCCCATATAGCCGGAGACGATGGAATCCACACCTTCCATCTGCTGATAGACCGCCTCCAGACACCAGAAGCACCCCCCGCCGAGCGTCGCAATTTCCATGACCTATTGTAGCTGCACGGTCACGATAACATTAGCGCTCACGGTCACGTAGCCGGTTTGTATCGGCGTGCCGCTGGTAGGAACGGCCGCCAGCACAATCGGCGTCGCGGTGGCGGATTCCTGCGCGGAGACCACCGGCCCAACCTTGGCGCCCACCCCGGCCGCGATCGCCCCCGCGTGCGCGAGAGCCTGCTTGGAGGCGGCGGTGAGCGCTTGCTGTTTGGTTGGGTCGGGGTCGCGCAGTCCGAAAGTAACACCGCCGATATTGGTGGCGCCGGCGCCACTGGCGGCATCGATCAGCGGCCCGGGAAGCGTCAAGTCGTATGTCGTCACCTCGACCGTATTGACGGCGGTATAGCCCACCACGTTGGGATTGGTGCCGTTGCTGTAGCGCGGATTGATGGAATAGCCGACGGTCTGAATGCTACCGTTGATGCCCAGCACCTGCTTCAGAGCGTTCAACACCTGGGCGGTTTGGGTGGCATTCTGCTGCCCCGCCTGCTGCGCGGTGGCGGCATCGGTAGAAACTGATACATTGAGCTGCGCCTCGTCGGGTTGCACGCTCAGGTTGGCGCTGCCGAGCGCCTGAATGGTGCCGGCGGTCTGCGCCGGTAAAAGCGCCGCTCCGCCCAACACTCCCAGGAGGATCAAGGGCATCCGGGACATGAATACGGGCCTCCAGCCTCAGTCTACTGCCGTTTAGCGATATTTACGATCCCCACCGCAACTGCATGGGGCTGCACGAGTTTAATATTTAAGAGAGGGTAAGAGATGCGCAAGCCATTGCTCCTGGGGATAATCGCACTGCTAGCGGCTCTCTGCGCCGACAGCGTCTACGCCAAGAAAGCCACGGGAGCAAACGCCCGTCCGGCCAGGCAGTGGACCACGGAAATCGCCAAAGACAAACGCATCGATCAGGCGCTGAATCGGCTGACTTTCGGGCCGCGGCCGGGCGATGCTACCCGCGTAAAAGCCCTCGGGCTGAACCGTTGGATTGAGCTCCAGCTTCATCCCAATCGGATCCCTGAGAACCCGCTGCTGACCGGGAAGTTGAGAACACTCGACACTCTCTCCATGACCAGCGCCGAGCTGGTGCGCGATTATCCCGCCCCGCAGCTCGTGCGGCAGATGGTGAACGGGCAGTTGCCGTTTCCCAACGACCCCGAGCGCCGCATGATGATTCAGCGGCTGGTGGCGAAATTCGAGGAAAAGGCCGCCGCCGGCGAGAACGCCAACCCGAACCTGCCGGACACCAAGAGACTGGGCGACCTGCTGTCGCGCGATGAGATGCGTTCCCTGCGCAGCGGCACTCCGGCCCAACGCATGGCAGCGCTGGAAGGCCTGCCGCGAGAGCGCCAGGATGAAGTGATCGCGGCCATGGGCGCCGGCATGCGCCAGGCCATTTTCCCCGCCGCTTCTCCCGAGCTGCGCCGCAAGCTCGAGCTGGCCAACGGACCCGCCCAGGTGGTGGCGCGCGACCTCGCCGAAGCCAAGGTACTGCGCGCGGTCTACAGCTCGCGCCAGTTGGAAGAGGTGCTGGACGATTTCTGGTTCAACCACTTCAACGTGTTTCTGGAGAAAGGCGCCGACCGCTACCTGGTGACGGCGTATGAGCGCGATGCCATCCGGCCGCACGTGCTAGGCAAATTCCGCGATCTGCTGGAAGCCACCGCCAAAAGTCCCGCCATGCTCTTCTACCTCGACAACTGGCAATCGGTGGGGCCGAACGCGCCCGGCGCGGGCAGAGGAAACGGAAAGCAGGCGCGCCGCGGCCTGAACGAAAATTACGGGCGCGAGCTGATGGAGCTGCACACGCTGGGCGTGAACGGCGGCTATACGCAGAAAGATGTCACCGAAGTCGCGCGCTGCTTCACCGGCTGGACCATCAACCAGCCGCAGCGCGGCGGCCAGTTCACCTTCAACCCGCGCCTGCACGATAACGGCGAAAAGGTGGTGCTGGGCATGCACATCGCGGCCGGCGGCGGCGAGAGCGACGGTGAGAAAGTGCTCGACATCCTGGCGCGCCAACCGGCCACCGCCCATTTCATTTCGCGCAAGCTGGCCATCCGGTTCGTGGCCGACGATCCGCCGGAGTCGCTGGTTTCGCGCATGGCGGAAACCTTCCAGAAGACCGATGGCGACATCAGCGCGGTGCTGGAAGTCATGCTCAAATCGAAGGAGTTCTGGTCGGAGGGCGCGTACCGTTCGAAGATGAAGACCCCGCTCGAAATGGTGGCGAGCGCCGTGCGGGTGATGAACGGCAACGTGGATTTCGCCTTCCCGCTGGTCAACCAGGTGGCGCAGTTGGGAGAGCCGCTCTACCGCAAAATCGAACCCACCGGTTATTCCAATTCTAGCCGGGAGTGGATGAATTCCGCCGGCTTGATGGCGCGCATGAACTTCGCCCTGCAGCTTGCGGACAACAAGATTCCAGGCGTGAAGGTGGAAAAGACGGCGGACCAGGAGGGGATTGCGCTGGGTTCGCCGGAGTTTCAGAAAAGATAAGAGTATGGGCCAAACTTCTTGAGGTTTTTATGAGCACTCGTCGAGTTTTTTTACGTAATTCGGCTTTGGCCATGGTGGGGATGGGCACGGCGCCCATGTGGCTGAAGCGCGCTTTGTATGCCGCCGGTGCGCCCACGCCGCGCAAGAAGATTCTGGTTGCGATTTTCCAGCGCGGAGCAGCCGATGGCTTGAACATCGTCGTGCCGCACGGCGAGAAGCCCTACTACGATCTGCGCCCGACCATTGCGGTACCGCGTCCGGCGGCCGGCAACGCCGATGCGGCCATCGATCTCGACGGCTTCTTCGGCCTCCATCCCTCGCTCGCGCCGCTCCAGCCGCTATTCTCCGAGCGGCATCTGGCCATCGTCGATGCCGCCGGTTCCCCCGACCCCACGCGCTCGCACTTCGACGCGCAGGACTATATGGAATCGGGCACGCCCGGGCTCAAAGCTACCGATAGCGGATGGATGAACCGCGCCCTCCCGCCCGCGAAGGGCAAAGTGTCGCCGGTACGCGCCGTGGCCCTGGGCGCCGTGCTGCCGCGCGCCATGCGCGGCGAGGAACCGGCGCTGGCAGTGCAGAATATCGGCAGTTTCCACGTCAACAACGCCGCCGCGGCCAAAGAGTTCGAGCAGATGTACGCATCGGCCAAAGATCCGGTGTTGGCAGCCACGGGCCGCGAGACGTTCGAAGCCATGGCGATGCTGGAAACCATCCAGCGCCAACCGTACACGCCCGCATACGGCGCCGATTACCCGCGCTCGCGCTTCGGCCAGAGTCTGCAGCAGATCGCACAACTGATCAAGTCGGACGTCGGTGTGGAAATGGCATTTGCCGACGTGGGCGGGTGGGACCACCACGTCAATGAAGTCGGGCCGAGCGCCGCCCAGGGACAACTCGCCAACCTGCTGCGCGATTACGGCCAGGCGCTGGCGGCCTTCTGGCGCGACATGGGCGACCGCATGAACGACGTGGTGCTGGCCACCATGTCGGAATTCGGCCGCACCGCCCACGAGAACGGCAACCGCGGCACCGACCACGGCCACGCCAACTGCATGTTCGTTATGGGCGGTCCGGTAAAGGGCGGCAAAGTCTATGGCCAGTGGCCCGGCCTCGCCAGCGAGCAGCTCTATGAAGGCCGCGACCTCGCCCTCACCACCGATTTCCGCGATGTGCTGGGCGAACTTGTGGCGAGGCATATGGGGAACCCGTCGCTGGACGGCGTGTTCCCCGGATACCGGCCTAACTTCCTGGGGCTGGTGTAACGCCGGCAGTCTTGCTGCCGGTAAGGCGCGCCGGCGGCAAGACCGCCGGCGCTACCCGAGCTATTTCCCGCCGCGCGCCGTCAGGTCCGCGATCGAAGCCTTCAGCAAACCAACCGTGTAGGCGGTATTGTGAATGCCGCGGCTTCCGTCGTTGGTCACGAACAGCCAGTTATACGCCGCTTCCAACTGGGGTTGAGTCCAGGTGGAATCGATGGTGAGCGAAGTTTTGGGCTGGCCCGCCGGCGGCAGCATGGTGCTCAAGGAATCGAGCAGGTGCTGCACTTCCGCCTGCACGCCCTCAATCTTCCCGTCGCCGTTATAGTCGATCAGCGGGAAGTTGAACGTCGTGATCTCGGGGCCGTGGCAGGTCTGGCACGCGCCTACCAGGTCCACCGCCGCAGTCTGCCCGGCGGGGACATAACTGGGCTTGAACGTGTGGCTGCCGGCCTGTAGAAACGCGGGATCCGTGGCGGCCACCGCTTGCATATGGCAGTCCACGCAGGTGTTCGTCGCCACAAAAGCGTGCGCCGAAGTGGGAAGCGTCTGCCCGTAATTGTAGCCGTTGACGCCTTCCAGCATGTCGGCCTGCGGGCCTTCATGCGGGCCAAAGTGGGCGCTCCCAGCCGTAGTGGGCGCATAAGTCACCGCTTTCACCCGGGCCTGATGGCAATTCATGCACAGGGCTCCCTCGCCCGCGTTGCTCACCTTGGTGCCGTCGGCCAGCGTGACCGATGCCATGCTGCGGACCAAGTGCGTTGCGGTGGACGGCGCCGTTTCCCCATGAGGCTCGTGACAGGTATAGCAACCGATGGCGCCATAACTGGTGTCCACCGTGGTCGCTCCCGTCATCCTTCCGATAAAGCCGTTGGCCGTGTGACACCCGACGCAGGTTGCGTTGCCGGCCGGATCGGTGGTGGTCACGGCGTGCATGGAGTTGTACCATTCGGTCGCCTTCGTATGGTGCGTGGGCGCATCGTGGCAAGTAGCGCACGCGCCCGAACCGGATGGAACCGAGATTTCGTACGGAGTGCCGCCGGACTGCGCGTGCGTCGATCCCGGCCCGTGGCAGTTCTCGCACTGGATGTTGGCGACGTTTTGCAGCGCGGCCGGCAAACTCGTCCAATTGGATGGGGTCAGAGTTGTGGGAGGGGTCCAGCCAAGCTGAGTGACAACTGAGTTGAATCCGCCGTTGGGCACCGTGGCATTCGGGTCATTTCCAACCGTGTGGCAGACGTAGCAGGTGGCGGCATAACTCGTGCCGTTGACACCCGTGATCCCTTGGGTAAAGATCTGCGCATGAAGAGTCGTCGACCACGATGGCACCATCCCTATCGATGTCGCCGCATTGCTGTGGCATTTTGCGCACGCCGTTATACCCGCGTAGGTCGCGCCGATGATGGTCTGTTGGATGGTCGCCGTTCCCTCGCTTTTGGTGGCGACGGTCACGGTGGCGACAAACTCTCCCGCCACGTCCGGACGCAGAAACGCGCGCCCGGCCACCCGGTAAACCAGGCGGTCGGAAGGCTCATAAACAGGCAGAGCCGCCGGCAATGTATTGTTCAGAATGGCCGCCTTGGAACCCGCCGGTTGCATGGTCAACGCCCACGTGACTCCGACGACATCCGACGCCGGGACAGCGATATTGATATCCGCTTCCAGATAAGCCGCCTGCCCGATCCCGACGTTGATCAGGCCGGGAGAAGTCTCGGTAGTGGAAGGCAGCTTGTACGTGCTGATATCGCCGGTAGTAAGCGGCCGCAGGATGAGGCGCGTGTTGAGCGCGGGCGGAGTAGCGGTCTGCGCGTTCGCCATGATTGCGACAATCATTAACATCAACACCACTGCCACCAGGCCAGTTGGTGCTTTATAAGGTTCGAGGATGAGTCGGATCCGACGCATTAAGTTAAACTCCTACGTGGCTGATAGTAACATCTATTCAGGTCTTTTTATCCCTAAATGTGGTATTTGACAACTAGAATTACGTTTCACTGCACCGCTCCAATAGCTGCTTGAAAATTCCACATTGAGGTGCGGGAATTCCCCCAACTGCTGGCTTTTTCTGCGGCTAATACTGCTGAGTTTTTCGGCGCCCGATCAATTCGGGCTGATAATCCGTATTTCCAGGTCAAGCGTGCCATCCGCATGGGTGGAGCAGCTCAGGCAGGGATCGAAGGCCCGAACTACCGCTGAAACGCGGTTCAGCATGCCTTCGCGGATCTCGGCGCCGTTCACGAAGTGGCGGGCCACTTCCGTGATGGCCCGGTTCATCGCCAGGTTGTTGTGCCCGGTGGCGACAATCAGGTTCGCCCAACGCATGGCGCCGCTCTCATCCACTTTGTAGTGGTGAATCAGCGTGCCCCGCGGAGCTTCGATCATGCCGATGCCTTCCAGCGCATTCACCCCGGCGCGGGAGCGCACCCGCGGATTCAGAATGGCCGCATCGGCCAGCAGCATTTCCATGGCTTCCAGCGCGTGCAGCAGCTCAATGAGGCGTGCGTAGTGATAATGGAACGCGCCGTGCACCACCGGCCCGAAGCGCTGCCGGAACTCCTCCAGTTCCCTATCGGCGCGCGGCGTGCCGGTTACCGTGGCTACATTGAGGCGCGCCAGCGGTCCCACCCGGTAGACACCGTCGGGGTAGCCAAGCGGCTTGAAATAGGGCGCCTTCAGGTAAGAATCGCGCAGCGAGGCTTCGCCCACGAACAGCCCGTAATCCTGCGCGCGAATGCCGGCCGCGGCAATCGCGCCGTCCGCCTGTTTGAACAGCAGCCGGCCATCGTACCAGTCCAGGGCGCCGCCATCGTCCACCAGCGCCGCATAAAGCGTGGGGGCGGAGCCGAAGTGCGCAATCTCTTCCGGGAAGCGCTCCAGAATTCCCTTGAAGTGCGCCATGGTCTTGCCGGCGATGGCCAGCGCTTCCGGCAGGCCGGCCAGAATGCTTTCTCGCACCGCCGGCGCCAGCGGCGCATTCACGCCGCCCGGCACCACCCAGGAGGGATGCACCCGTTCCTGCGCCATGCCTTCAATTGCCTGCTGCCCGAACTTGCGCAGCGCGATCCCCATGCGCGCCAGCTCCGGCTGCTCTTCGATCAGTCCGAATATGTTGCGCCGCGCCGGGTCGGAATCGAAGCCCAGCAGCAGGTCCGGCGCCGAGAGGTGGAAAAAGCTCAGCGCGTGCGACTGCACGAATTGCGCGCAGTGCAGCAGCCGACGCAGCTTGAGCCCCGCTTCCGGCGGCGCCACCGCCATGATGGCGTCGCACGCCTTGGCCGAAGCCAGCAGGTGGCTCACCGGGCAGATGCCGCAGATGCGCGCCGTAATCGACGGCATCTCGTAATAGGGCCGGCCCTCGCAGAACTTTTCGAAGCCGCGCACCTGCGTCACGTGGAAATGCGCATCCGCAACCTTCCCTTCGGCGTTCAGCAGGAGGTCGATCTTGGCGTGGCCTTCAATGCGGGTTACGGGATCGATGGTGATTTTGGACATGGGACGGCTCACCCGAATTTCACTTTCGATTTCACATCCGGCATGCGGCCGTCGCACAGCTCGCCCAACACCCAGGCGATGGTCTTGGCAGGCGGCGGGCAGCCGGGCAGGTGCAGGTCCACGGCCACTACTTCGTGCACCGGTATAGCCTGCCGCAGCAGCGCCGGCACACCGTCGGAAGGAACGCCGCGGGCCGTGTCCGCCCCCTCCACGTAGATACGCTCCAACAGCTTGCGCGGCGGCGTGGAGTTGCGCATGGCGGGCACGTTGCCGGCCACCGCGCAATCGCCCAGCGCCACCACCAGCTTGCTGCGCTGGCGGATGGCGCGCACCTTCTCCAGGTCCTCTTGCGAGCTGACGGCCCCTTCGATCACGGTGACATCCACCGCCTTGGGAAACTCCTGCGCATCCACCAGCGGGCCGTAGACCACTTCCGCTTTCTTGGCCACCGCCAGAATGGCCTCGTCCATATCCAGCAGCGACATGTGGCAGCCGGAACAGCCGTCCAGCCACACCGTCGCCAGCCGCACCTTCTTCATGGGCGGCCTCCGTGGTGCAGCGCCAGGCGCCGCACCTTGCTGTCCTGCTTCACCATTTCCTCCACCGCGAAACCCTTCTCGGCCATGGCTCCGGTGGGGCAAACCTGAACGCATTTGCCGCAGTTGGTGCAGCTCCGCGATTCGCCCCAAGGCCGGCTGGCGTCGCAGACGATCATCGAACGCACGCCGCGCCCAGCCACGTCCCACACGCGCGCGCCTTCCAGCTCCGCGCAGACGCGCACACAGCGCGTGCACAGAATGCAGCGGTTGTGGTCCAGCACGTAACGGGGATGGGAGACGTCAACCGGCAGCCGCGGCCAGGAGTAGGCATAATGCACGCTGGTGACGCCCAGCCGCTGCGCCATCGCCTGCAGCTCGCAATGATTGTTCGACACGCACACGGCGCACTGGTGATTGCGCTCCGCCAGCAGGAACTCGATAGCGATGCGCCGGTATTGCGCCAGCCTTTCCGAACTGGTGACCACGCTCATCCCATCCTGCACCGGAGTGGTGCAGGCCGGCAGCGGCCGCGCCACGCCTGAAACCTCCACGATGCACAGCCGGCAGGCGCCCACCGCGGTGATGTTTTCCAGCCAGCAGAGCGTGGGAATGTATTTTCCCGAGGCCCTGGCCACCTCCAGAATCGTCTGGCCCTGGCTGGCCGCCACGTACTCGCCGTCAATCCTTATGGAGATCTGATCCGCCAATCTTCCTCCTTTGGTAGCGCCGGCAGTCTTGCTGCCGGCGAGCCACACCGGCGGCACGACCGCCGGCGTTACCTGTGTTCGTGCACGTCGCAGCGCAAGCACCGCGCCGCTTCCTCGCGCGCGTCTTCGGCCGAAAGTCCCATCACCGATTCCGCGAAACTCTCCACCCGCTCCGCCGCCGGCAACTCCTCCGCCTTTCTCCTCGGCGCCGGCATGGGTTGCTCTGGAACCTCCTTCCCGTAATCGAACTGCGCGCCAATCTGTTCCCAGCGGCCGGGACCCATCAGGCGCTGGTCGATAAAACGCGCCGCCTTCTTGCCGTAGCCCATGGCATTGGAAACATTGGACGCGCCGGAAATGGCATCGCCGCCGGCATAAAACTTATTGCGGCTGGTCTCGAGCGTATAGCGGTCCACCTCGAATGTGCCCACGCCTTCCTTGAT
>Ga0335081_10021520_pt1 | contig 10436 bp, 9 predicted proteins | sample Lox_Sample_35_FD_206713 | JGI IMG/M metagenome (GOLD analysis project Ga0335081, IMG submission 206713) | Soil microbial communities from Loxahatchee National Wildlife Refuge, Florida, United States - Lox_Sample_3.5 | ecosystem: Environmental > Terrestrial > Soil > Wetlands | place: USA: Florida...
CTCGATCTCAAACCAGGTCTCTGGGAGTTGCGGGTCAACATCTCGACCAGCGGCATGTTTGATGCCTTGCCGCCGGAGACAATGCGGCAGATTACGGCCAACATGACTCCTGAGCAGCGTGCCAAATTTGTCGCAGATCTCGACGCGAAGACGGCGAAAGCGGAGCAGGCCGCCAAGAAAGGCACGGATCAGAAAATGAAATCCTGTCCGCTGAACCAGGATTTCGAAGGACAGATCAGCGTCGATGCCTTTACCGACCGTTGCACCAAGACGCTCCGCACGAGCGGGCAGGAACTCCATCTTCACGTCCTCTGCCCGGCAAGTATGGGCACGCCGGAATCGGAGCAAACCTCGGACTTCAAACGAATTGATTCCGAGAACTTCGAAGGCACGATTCAAGTGATCACGCGCGACAAGAAAGCGCGCACGCGGACCGAGACTTTTGTTGGCAAGTGGGTCGCCGATTCCTGCTCTGGGCCGCCGGCCGGTGCCGTCGCCAAGAGCGGTGTGCAGCTCAAAGGCCCCGCCGCCATCGCACATCAGGACCCCAATCGCATCGTCGCAGTCGCCGATGGAAAGCCGATTACCGCCCGCGAAGCCTGGAACCTGATCGACAAGGTACCTCCGGCCACGCGCAGGACCTACGACTCGCGGATGCTCGAACTCCTGCAGAAGCTTTACCTGCAGAACGCGATTGTCGAAGAGGCGGTCAAGCTGCATCTCGACACGCAACAACCGTGGAAAGATCAGCTGTACAAGACAAAACAGAACGACATCCAGCACGTCCAGAATTATGCCGGCGACCCCAACATTCCTCCTGAGGTCTGGCAGCACTGGCTCAACGATCGTGCTCACATCCTTTACAACGCCTTCTTCACGAGTCAAGCCTCAACCAAGGAAGCAAGGCAGGAACTCATGAATCAGGAAAAGGAGAAGTACAAGATCACCGTGCAGGATCCTGATTTCTTCACCGCCGTCGAGGAGCCGTGAGATTCCACGGTTGCCTGCGTTGCCATCCGCCATGTGGGCAGGATAAGATAGTTCGTACACATCTTCTCCGCTTTTATCCCTAGAATTTCTGGCGCAGGTTCCCCGCGGGCAAGGAGTGTGCGAACCCGGGTGCAGTGACGTGTGCCCGCTCGATTCCCCCGGATGGAGCAGCAATTTGAAAAAAGGCAAGACAGCGGTGATCGTAGGCGCCCAGTGGGGCGATGAGGGCAAAGGAAAGATTGTCGACGTCCTCTCGGAGAACTTCTCGGTTGTGGCCCGCTATGCCGGAGGCCACAACGCCGGCCATACCGTCATCATTCAGGGTAAGAAATTTGTCCTCCAGCTCGTGCCCTGCGGAGTGCTGCGTGAGGGCTGCCGCAGCGTCATCGGCAACGGCGTGGTGCTTGATCCCATCGCATTTCTGAAAGAGGTCGGCGCGCTGCGCGACGCGGGTGTGAAAGTCGACGGCCACCTGTTCGTTTCGAACCGTGCCCACGTGATCCTGCCCTACCACCGCATGATCGAACTGGCTGCGGAGAACGCCCCCGGCCGGGTCAAGATTGGCACCACGTCGCGGGGCATCGGTCCCGCCTACGAAGACAAGATGGGCCGCCGTGGGCTTCGCGTGGCCGACCTGCTAGACCTCCAGTTGCTGAAGAAGCACATCGAAAACGCGGTGCGCGAGAAAAACATGATCGCGCACGCCCTCTTCAACACCGAGCCGCTCGACGCCGACAAAATGTACGCCGAGTACGCCCAGGCTGCCGAAAAGATCGCGCCTTTCGTCTGCGACACCGCGGTGCTGCTGAACCAGGCCCTGATCAGTGGCGAGTCCATCCTGTTCGAAGGTGCGCAGGGGACGATGCTCGACATCGATCACGGCACCTATCCCTTCGTGACCTCTTCCAGCGCGACCTCGGGCGGCGCCGTCATCGGCACTGGCGTGGCTCCCAATGCCATCAATTCGGTCATTGGAATCACCAAGGCCTACTGCACTCGTGTCGGCGAGGGACCATTTCCCAGCGAGGAAAAGGGCGAAGCAGGCGACAACCTGCGCAAGCGCGGCAACGAATATGGCGCGGTTACGGGACGCCCCCGCCGCACCGGATGGCTCGATCTTCCGCTCCTTCGTTACTCCGGCATGATCAACGGCACTTCGTGGCTGGTGGTCACCAAGCTTGACGTGCTCGATGAACTGGCCGAGATCCCCGTTTGCGTTGGCTACAAGATCGATGGCAAGACTACAAGCGAGGCCCCGGCCCAGGCCAGCGGCTACGACAAAATTGAGTGCGTGTACCAGATGCTGCCCGGATGGCATACATCGACCGAGGGCATCACGAACTACGAAAAGTTACCCCGCCAGGCGCGCGAATACTTGGCGTTCGTCGAAAAGGAAGCCGGTGCCAAGGTCGGCATGATTTCCACCGGCCCCGACCGCAACCACACCATTCTTGTGGATGATTTCGTTACGGAGTTGAAGACCGCCGCGAAGAAGGCCTAGAATGTCCTCCCCGGCTGACCTGCGAGCGGGGTAAGGAGCGAAACGATGGTGGTGTTGGCCGTTACCTGGATGGCGAAAGTTGGGCACGAAGCCGAAGTTGCCGCACTCTTTGAAAAGCTCACCGAACAATCCCGCAAAGAACCAGGCTGTTCCATGTACCAGGTGCACCGGCACAAGACAGAACCGCGACGCTTCTTCATCTACGAACAATACAAAGACGACGCTGCCCTTGAAGCCCACCGCGCCGCGCCGCACTTCCTGCAACACGCCCGCAAAGATCTTCCCAAGATCGCCGACCGCGTAGAGGGACATCTGTTCGAACCACTAGGGTAGGCGGTGCGGCGTGGGCGCTCCTGCCCTCGGTTCTCACCAGGAAGTCCGCGATTAGATAGGCAAGGAGATCACTTCTTGTCGATCATCAACTCGCCGCCCGAAGCGTAGCTTTCCTTCGATACTTCGTTGAAAGCCACGACAATCGCTTCCCGCCGAGCCCCCGCCTCTTCTACCAAAGCGTCAGTGATCCGCTTCGCGATCTTCCGCTTCTGATCGGGCGTGCGGCCCTGCAGCATCGTGATCTGAACGACAGGCATTCGACAGCCCTCGGATCCTCAGTTGTGAATTCTCAGCCACGGCCCTCATTCCCTACAACTGAGAACTGAGAACCGGGAACTATTTCGCCAACTCATATCCCGCGAAGAAGAAACTCAGCTCAAACCGTGCCGTATCTTCAGCATCCGAGCCGTGAATCGCATTGTGCTCGATGTTGGTCGCCCACTTCTTGCGGATCGTCCCCTCCGCGGCCTGAGCCGGGTTCGTAGCGCCCATCAGCGTTCGCAAATCGGCGATGGCATTCTCCTTCTCCAGCGCCAGCACTACGATCGGTCCGCTCGACATGAAGTCGGTCAGCGTATTGAAAAATGGACGGCTCGCATGCACGGCGTAAAACTGCTCGGCCTGATGCTTTGAGATTTCCAGCATCTTCATGGCGAGGATGCGGAATCCATTCTTCTCGAACTGTTCAATAATGTCACCCACGGCATTTTTGCGTACCGCGTCCGGTTTCACGATGGTGAATGTCCGTTGCAGAGTTTTCATAAGTTCGGTCGTTCGTCCTTGAATTTGTCGTTCGGTCGTTGGCGACCGTGACGTGAAATTAAACTGACAACTGGAAGCTGACGGCTGGCAACCGGTTCTAGACGCTGACCCCTATTGCCGCCGCCAGCGTCTCGCCGATCGCAGCCGGAGACTTCGCCACCCGGATCCCGCAGCCTTCGAGCGCTTTGATCTTCTCCGCCGCCGTGCCCTTGCCGCCGGAGATGATCGCTCCCGCGTGCCCCATGCGGCGTCCCGGAGGCGCGGTCTGCCCGGCAATAAAGCCCACGACAGGCTTCTTCATGTGCGTCCTCACGAACTCGGCCGCCTGTTCCTCGGCATTGCCGCCGATTTCGCCGATCATGATCACCGCCTCGGTCTCGGGATCGCGATTGAACAGGTCCAGCGCGTCGATGAAATTCGTCCCAATAATCGGATCGCCGCCGATACCGATGGCCGTCGACTGTCCAATCCCGCGCTGAGTCAGTTGATGCACCGCTTCATAGGTCAGCGTCCCCGAGCGCGAGACGATGCCGATCGATCCCTCTTTGTGAATCGAGGCCGGCATGATGCCGATCTTGCATTTACCCGGCGAGATGATCCCCGGGCAATTCGGCCCGATCAGGCGCGACTTCCGGTCCTGCAGAAATTCCCAGGCCTTCACCATGTCGAGCGTCGGAATGCCTTCGGTGATGCAGACAATCAGGTCGATCTCCGCATCGGCCGCTTCCATGATGGCGTCCGCAGCGAACGGCGGCGGCACGAATATCACAGTGGCATTCGCGGCGGTTTTGTCGACCGCCTCGCGCACCGTGTTGAAAATCGGCCAGCCCTCGTGCGTCGTCCCGCCCTTGCCCGGCGTTACGCCGCCAACGATCTGCGTACCGTACGCCTGGCTCGCCTTTGCATGGAATGTTCCCTCACGCCCGGTAAGCCCCTGCACCACCACTCTCGTATCTTTATTAACTAGGATTGCCATAGGTATGAATCCTCGCTTCTAAACGTCAACCGCGAGCATTTAGCGTTTAGCGGCCAGCATGAAAGCCACGGGCTAAAGCTAAGGGCCACTTGCTAATTGCCGAACTCCTACCGCCATTCCGTAACGCCCAGTGTCCCCCGCGCCGCCGCAACCACCTTGTCGGCCGCGTCCTTCATGGTGTCCGTCACGACAAAGTTAAACCCCGAATTCTGCAGGATCTTCTTCCCCTCGTCGACGTTCGTGCCTTCCAGCCGCAGCACGATCGGCAACTTGATGTTCGTTTTGCGCGCCGCTTCCACCACGCCCGTGGCCAAGGTATCGACTCGCAGGATCCCGCCGAAGATATTGATCAGCACGGCCTTCACATTCTTGTCGCTCAGCAGGATCTCGAACGCATGCGCCACCTGCTCAGAGCTGGCCCCGCCACCCACATCAAGAAAATTGGCCGGCATCCCGCCTGCATACTTGATGATGTCCATCGTGGCCATCGCCAGCCCAGCGCCGTTCACCATGCACCCGACATTGCCGTCGAGCTTGATGTAGTTCAGGCTGTACTTCGACGCTTCGACTTCCAGCGGATCTTCCTCTGTAATGTCGCGCAGTTCCCGCAGATCGGCATGCCGGAACAGAGCGTTATCGTCGAAGTTGATCTTTGCGTCGAGGGCGAATAGCCGCCCATCGGTCGTCGTAATGAAAGGATTAATCTCAAGCAGCGAGGCGTCGGTGTCGAGAAACGCCTTATACAGACTCGACAAAAACCCGACCGCAGGATTGATTTGTTTCGCGTTCAGGCCAAGTTTGAAAGCGATCTTCCTCGCCTGGAACGCCTCCAGCCCCATGCCCGGATCGATGTGCTGCTTCAGAATCGCATCCGGATTCTCCGCCGCGACCTGCTCGATCTCCATCCCACCTGCTGCCGACGCCATGAACACCGGCTTGCCCTCGGCGCGATCCACCAGGATGCCCAGGTAGAGTTCCTTCTCGATAGGCAGCGTTTCTTCGATCAACAGGCGGCGTACGATCCGGCCCTCCGGCCCGGTCTGATGCGTCACCAGCTTCATGCCCAGCATCTTCGATGCCAGTTCGCCGGCTTCGCTCACTGACTTGGCAATCTTCACCCCGCCGCCCTTGCCGCGGCCTCCAGCATGAATCTGCGCTTTGACCACGACTCCGGTCGCACCCGAGTTGAATAATTCCTTCGCAGCTGCCTCGGCCTCATCTTGCGAAGCGGCCATGGCCCCTCGCGGCACACTTACACCGTATTTCTTGAGAATTGCTTTTGCCTGATACTCATGAATTTTCATAATGATGGCTCATCAGTTAAGAATCGGAAGGATCCTGCTTGCAGCGTCGCATCGCGGGCAGCAAACTTCCAATTCTATAGAAGGGCGGGGAACTAGGGCAAACGTGGAACGACGATCAATGCGCGAAACGAAAGCTGTATTCCCGGAAAGGCACACGTTTCGAGCGGAATTGCGACTTCTCCGATTGTCCATGCATCCAACCACAAGTGCGATTTCAGATTGTAGATTCCAGATATTCCAGATCACAAATTGAAAAATTGTTTTCGAAATTCGCAATCTGAAATCCTCAATCTGAAATCGTGTTCCCGGATCGTACAGAGTCTCAGTGAAGCTCCTGTCCCTCAACGTCGCCCGTCCTCGGCTGATCGTCTACAACGGCGAGACGATCAATACTGGAATCTTCAAACAGCCAGTGTCGGGTCCGGTCCAGCTTCGCACCCTGAACCTGGATGGTGACCGTCAGGCCGACCTCAGCGTCCACGGGGGTCCCAACAAAGCGGTCTACGGCTACCCGTCTGAACATTACCCGCATTGGCGCAAAGATCTGCCCGGCGTCGACCTGCCCTGGGGCATGTTTGGCGAGAACTTCACCACGGTGGGTCTGGCTGAGGAAGATCTCCACGTCGGCGACCGCTTTCAGATCGGCGCTGCCATCATCGTAGTCCGGCAGCCTCGCACTCCGTGCTACAAGCTGGTCGCCAAGTTTCAACGCGAAGACATGATCGAGCGATTTCTGCGCAGTGGCCGCAGCGGCTTCTATTTCTCGGTGGAAAAAGAAGGCTCAGTCTCCGAAGGAGATACTTTCGAACTGCTCCAGCGCGCTCGAGACGGAATTACCATTGCCGAAATGAACCGTCTCTTCGTCGACGACAGATACAGCCGGTCCCTGCTGGAAAAAGCCATCGCGACTCCCGCGCTCCCGCCAGACTGGCGCGACTATTTGGACAATCGTCTGCGCGGAATGCGCGTGCCGTCGAGTTAGATCCCATCGCCAAAGCCCGATTCTTGTTCCCTTCGTGGACCTGAGTGTCCTTCGTGGTTAGAGATTTTGCTGCGGGCCGGCAACACCCCGCCCGTGCCCAAATGATGACGAAATGCTAGGCTATTCACACTCGCGACCATGATCCTCGACGCCATCCATCGCCTTGCCAACCACAGCCAGTCCCTCGCCCGCGCCGAGGCCCGCGATGTGATGTCCGAAGTCTTAAGCGGCAAATGCACCGACGCGCAGATCGCTGCCCTTCTCATCGCCCTGCGCATGAAGGGCGAGACCGTCGAGGAGATCGTTGGTTTCGCCGAAGCGATTCGCGCCGCTGCCGCCCCATTGCCGATCGAGCGTGTCACCGCCACCGAAGCGCTGGCCGTGAGCGGCACCGGCCGCGACGCTCTGCTCGAAGAATCTCCGCCGGACTCGTCTCTGGTCGACACCAGCGGTACCGGTGGTGACGCTAGCGGAACGTTCAACATTTCTACTGCCACCGCGTTCGTGACCGCTGGTGCCGGCGTGCGCGTCGCCAAGCACGGCAATCGCAGCATTAGCTCCAAATGCGGCTCCGCCGATGTCATCGAAGCCCTGGGCGTGAACATCCAACTTTCCCCGCAGCGCGCCGCGCAATGCCTGCGCGATATCGGCATCTGCTTTCTGTATGCGCCCAATCTGCATCCCGCCATGAAGCAGGTGCAAGGCGTACGCCGCGAACTCCGCATGCGCACCATGTTCAACCTCCTTGGTCCCCTGACCAATCCCGCGCGCGCGTCGGGCCAGGTAGTGGGAGTCTATTCGCTCGACCTGGTGGAGAAGCTGGCCGAAGCGCTGAGCATGCTGGGCCTGCATCGCGCCCTGGTCGTGCACGGCCTCGATGGCCTTGACGAGATCACGATTACCGGCACGACCCGCATCGCAGAGGCCCGCGAAGGATCCGTGCGATCGTATGAAGTGGAACCGGAAGAGTTCGGCATGGCGCGCGCCACGCTGCAGGAGATTTCCGGCGGCGATGCTATCGAAAATGCCGCGGTCATCCGCGCCGTTCTCAACGGAGAAAAGTCGCCGCGCAGGGATGTAGTAGTCCTCAACGCTGCTGCCGCGCTGGTGGCGGCAGGCCGAGCCGATCACCTAGCCGCTGCAGTCCCCCTCGCAGCCAACTCAATCGACTCAGGCGCCGCCGCCGCCAAGCTGGAAGGCCTGGCGGCCTTCACTTCAAATACCTAGCGTTGTCATCCTGAGCAAAGCGAAGGATCTCTGCACCCCCGGCAGCGCCGTAAATCATGCCCCTACCGTATCTCCACCTTCTCTAAATACTGCGCCACCTGCACGTTCCATCCCAGATCGTTCCTCATCAGGTCCCGCAACTGCCCCGAAGCATCCGGCTCCCCGTGCACCAGATACGTCGTAGCGGGCCGGTTCCGGAACGTCCGCAGCCACTGCAGCAACTCCGGCGGATCGGCGTGATCGCTGAACTGCTCCAGCGCCGCGATCTGCGCGCGAATCGGGACGAAGTCTCCGAAGATCTTCACCTCGTCCGCCTTGCTCTTGATCGTGAATCCTCGAGTCCCCGGCGCCTGAAACCCGATGAACAGCACCAGGTTCCTCGGATCCGGCAATCTCTGCGCCAGATGATGCAGGATGCGCCCGCCCGTCACCATTCCGCTAGACGAGATGATGACCGAGGGCATCACAGCGGCGTTGATCTTCTTCGATTCCTCCGGCGTCGACGCAAACGTGAATCCTGGCCACTGTAGCGGCGAGTCATACTTCCGGATCATGTCGCGCGTCTCGTCGCTGTACTCCTCATCATGCTTCAGGAATATCTCGACCGCCTTGATCGCCATCGGGCTGTCGCAAAAAACCGGCATCCGCGGGATCAGGCCTGACTCCATCAGATGTTTCAGGATGAAAACAAATTTCTGCGTGCGCTCAATGGCAAACGCAGGCACGACCACGCTGCCCCCGCGCTTCGCTGTCGCCGTGATCAGCCCGGCCAGCTCTGCCGTCGGGTCTTCCTTGGGATGCATCCGGTTCCCGTATGTTGACTCCATCACCACCAGATCGGCGATCTCACCTTCTGCCGGACCCGAATGCACCACCTTCCCCGGCGCGACTTTGTGATCCCGCACGCGACCGATATCGCCCGTAAACAGCATTCTCCGCGTCTGCCCGTCGCTGGTCAGTGAAACCTCGGCCATGCATGAGCCCAGAATGTGCGCCGCTCGAACAAACCGAAATGAAAGTTCGCCCGACAACCGAACGTCCTCGCCCACACGCACCGCCTTGAAATACTGCAGCGCGTTCTGTGCCTCTTCGAACGTGTATAGCGGCAACGCCGGATCGTGCTTCGATTTCTTCGTCTTGTTGTAGAAGCGCGCGTCTTCTTCCTGCAGGTGGCCCGAGTCCGGAAGAATGTTCCCACACAAATCAATCGTCGGAGACGTGGCGTAAATCGGCCCCCGGAACCCTTCTTTCACCAGCCGCGGGATCCACCCGCAGTGATCGAGATGCGCGTGGGTCAGTATGACCGCATCGATCTCTTTGGCCGGCACAGGCGTGTCGCGCCAGTTGCGTTCCCGCCATTCTTTTGGACCCTGAAACAGCCCGCAATCGATTAGAACCTGAATGCCCGTTTTGCCCGCTGCATCTCCCGTGTTGATCAGATGCTTCGAGCCGGTAACCGTCCCCGCGGCCCCAAGAAACTGGATGTATGCCAATCATTCCTCCCAAAACCAAGCGACCAAGCTAACACGCCCGCCTTTCCCCGTGGACCTCTGTGCCCCCCGTGGTGAGCCTTATTTGTCAGTCACCTCGATCCTGAACGTGTTGTTCCTCATGTCGCTCTCCGGCACGCTGCCGTCGTTGACGACGACCTCTTGCGGCGAAGCCGGAACCTCTACCCGAATCACACCCTTGCTCTTCGCGCGCACTTCGAGCCGCTTCGTAGTGTCCCCGCCGGCAAACTTCACCGTGATCGGGACCTCGGCTCCCGCGGTTCCCAGATTGTCCACCGTGATCGTCACCATGTATGCGTTCGTCATCGTCTTTCGCGAGAAAGCCGACTCCACCTTGAAGTCCGGCAGGCCCCGGTCGCGGTATACCCAGTCGTCGAAGAACCACTCGAGGTCGCGCTGCGTCTGCGCCGCAATCAGCCGCGGCATGTACGACGGTTCCTTATCCTGCTCCGCACGATAGGCCGCCAGCGCCTTCTTCAGCCCCGCCTCTCCCACCATGTCACGCAGCATCCACCACACGCACATCGCCTTGCTGCGGTACAGTTCCTCGCTGGTCGTATTCACCAGCGACCGGTTCGCTTCATCCTCAGCCCGCGGCGGAGCCGTAGGCGCATCGACTTGGTTGAATGCCGATCGATGCAATCCCATGTAGACGAGCGCGGCCTGCCGTCCATTCTGCTGCTCAAGATAGAGTGCCTGCGCAAAGTGCGCGAGCCCTTCCTCAATCCACGGACGGAACGACAGAAACGAAGCGTGCGTAAGCTGATGCGCCGCAGCCAGTCCGGCCAGCTTTGGGTCATCGCCCGTGAGTGGCATGAGCAGCAGCGCACCACTCTCGAACGGTGCGGCC